>Ga0209793_1000423_pt1 | contig 50665 bp, 50 predicted proteins | sample EBPBio122009_DNA_FD_185863 | JGI IMG/M metagenome (GOLD analysis project Ga0209793, IMG submission 185863) | Wastewater treatment Type I Accumulibacter community from EBPR Bioreactor in Madison, WI, USA - Reactor 1_2/2/2009_ DNA (SPAdes) (version 2) | ecosystem: Engineered > Bioreactor > EBPR >... | reverse complement strand
GACGGCACGGATGGCCGCTTCCTGATAGTGCCGGAGCGGGAAGCCAAACTCGAAAGGCTGGGTCTTGAGTGCCGCATCCGCAGCGTCCTGATCGACCTCCAGCAGCCCGCTCAGACCCTCCGGCGTCGGCCAGTTGACGAGCGCCCGGCGATGATTGGCGGCTCGTCGCGTGTCGCGGAACCAGATGCCGCTCTCGGTCTCGATCTGCTTGAGATAGGATCGGCCATTTGCGGCGAACACGAACGGGACGCGATGTTCTCCCCACGGCCCGCCCGAGAACGAGAAGTCGTTGCTGGCCCTGATCCCGACCGAGTATCGTTCAGACTGGTCTATTGCCGCCGAGATGTTCTTGCGCTTGCGCTTGGCCTCGACCACGCCGACCAGCATGGTGCCAACGAACAGCGCGTAGTCGGCGGGACCGTTCGAGGTCGGCCATTCGGCAATAGCCATGTTACGGCCCTTGACCGGTCGGATGCCCGCACTGTGGCGCAGGGTCTTGGTGTCGGCCTCCCAGCCATTGTCGCGTAGCTGCTGGTCGATCAGGGCGCGGGTCTGGGCTTCGTCCAGATCGAGCTTGGTGGCGGCTTCCTCGCCGCGCTCGACAAGCTCCAGAACCTCGGCACGGGGCGCGGCCTCCGCATCGGCCTGCATGTTGACCAGCTTGGCGGCAATGGCCGACTTCTCTGCCTCGCTCTCCTGCGCAAGCTGTTCCCATGATGCCCGTTCCTCGGCCTCGCGCCGCAACCGCTCCTCGACCGTCTCGCGAGCACGGGCATGTTCGTCTGCCTGTCGCCGTGCCGCAGCGGCGGCGTCCTCTGTCTCGGCCACCTTCTGCCGGAGTATCTCGATCTCCTGCCGCAGGGATGCCGTTGCATCCTCCGGCTCCGGCGGCGGGATGAACGCGCCGGGGTTGAAGTTCGGCTGCCTGCCATAGGTGCGATGAAACCAGACGCCCAGCGACCGGGCGAACTTCAGCGCGGTCAGCGCCTCGGCATGCCCGCCTTTCGCCTCGTGCACGGCGGCGTTACCGGACTTCCGCAGGGCATGGAACACGTCGGCGACTTCTCGCGGGATGATCCTGTCATAGGCCAGCCGCCGCAGCGTCTCCTCGAAGGTCTCGCGCTCGTCACGATACGCACCATGCCGGGCGGCGACCATCTTGGCAGTCAGTTCGGCGAACTGTCGCAGCTTGACGATGGCGGTCGATGGGTCGTCGCGGAAGTATCGTTCCGCGAGACCGCCCAGCGTCACCAGCCGTCTGTCGTAAACGCCAAGAAAGGCGAAATTGCTCGCCGACCCCACTGCCCCTCCATGGTCGAGATCATGGCCGACAATCTCAGGTTATTAAGGGCAGATGTCTACAGATTTGCGCGTTGCGAGTGCCGATTGTGCGCAATTGTGTACGTAAATACTCTTAAAGAAATTTTTATCTAGCAAAAACAATTACTTAGATGAATTTCTGGCGGAGAGAGCGGGATTCGAACCCGCGTTACGGTTTCCCGTAAACACACTTTCCAGGCGTGCGCCTTCAACCACTCGGCCACCTCTCCGCGGCCCCTTGCACGGATCAAATCCGTCCGGGTGGGCGTCATCTAGTCGAACATTGCGGCAATGCCAAGTGCCGCGACGCCGCATCAGGCGCTGCCTGCGGCGCAAATTTGCCGCCGCAATTGATGCAAACGCCGTCACGCCCTAAATGTGGGCAACCAACGGAGGACGGCGAACCCGCCGCGAACTGATGATTCGTCTGGTTTTCAGATTGTTGTCGGCGATCTCGCTGGCGGTCGCGGTGATCATGGCGGTCACCGACGCGACGAGGTCGATCGCCATTTCGCATATCGAGCCGACGCCGCTTGGCGCCTACTGGCTGCAATACGCGCCGGATTCGCTCGACCGCACCCGCGCCTGGCTGGTCGCGAACGCCGCCTGGCTGTGGGAACCGGTGCTGACGACGCTGTTGCGGGCGCCTGGCTTCGCGGCCTTCGCGGTCCTCGCCTTCCTGCTCTACGCCATCGGCTACCGGCGGCCGGACCCGGCCGGGCGGCTGGCGGCCTGACCCATGCGAAGGTCGGGCTGGCGGCGCGGCCGGACAAGGCTCCACGATGGCGGCCTGGCGAAAGGGCGACCATGTTCTTCCTGAGCGACATGCTGAACAAGAAGCTGCATCTGCCCAAGCCGGGCGAGGCGCTGCCGGGGCGCGCCCGCCCGGTTCGCACGGCGGCCCGGCACGCGGCGTTCAAGCGCCCGCTGAAGGCGACGCCGCCAGACGGCTTCGAGACCATCCATTTCGGCATGGGCCCGTTCTGGGCGGCCGAGCGGCTGTTGTGGCGCACGCCGGGCGTGTGGCTCACCGCGTCGGGCTACCAGGGCGGCATGACGCCGAACCCGACCTATCAGGAGACGATGACCGGCCTCACCGGCCACGCCGAAACGGTCAGGGTGGTTTTCGACCCGTCCCGGATCAGCCTGGCCGAACTGCTGAAAATCTTCTGGGAGGGGCACGACCCGACGCAGGGCATGCGCCAGGGCAACGATGTCGGCACCGCCTACCGCTCGGCGATCTATGCGACCGGCGAGGCGCAGCTGGCCGAGGCGCTCGCCTCGCGCGACGCCTATCAGGCGGCGCTGTCGGACGCCAGGCGCGACCGGATCACCACCGAAATCGGACCGGCGCGCGAGTTCTACTACGCGGAAGACCAACACCAGCAATATCTGCACAAGAACCCCAATGGCCAGGCCGCCCTGCGCGGCGCCGGGGTGGAATTCCCGATTGCCGCGCCGGCAAGGGCCTGAACCGGGCGGCAGCCGATTTTCCGGACGGTCAAAAATTCCTGATGAATTTTCCCGCTCTCCGTGCAAGATTGAATTCGAGCGGGTGCAAAAGCGCCTGCGACACAAGGCTTTCGTCAACCCGGCGGAAACCTCAAGGAAGATAACCAACAGGGTGTGGATCCAATGAAGCGTATCGTTCTCGGCCTGATGGCCGCAACAGCCATGACGTTTTCTGCCTATGCGCAGGACATCAAGCCGGGCCTCTTGTTCGACCTCGGCGGTAAGTTCGACAAATCGTTCAACGAATCGTCCTACAACGGCGCTGAAAAGTTCAAGGCCGAAACCGGCATCGGATATCGCGAATACGAGATCAAGGGCGAGGAAGAGCGCGAGCAGGCGCTGCGCCGCTTCGCCGAAGACGGCAATAACCCGATCGTGATGGCCGGCTTCTCCTGGGCGACCGCGCTCACCGCCATCGCCAAGGACTTCCCCGATACCAAGTTCACCATCATCGACGGCGGCGCCGAAGGCGAGAATGTCCGCTCGGTGGTGTTCAAGGAACAGGAAGGCTCCTATCTCGTCGGCATTCTCGGCGCGATGGCCTCGCAGTCCAAGAAGGTCGGCTTCGTCGGCGGCATGAACATTCCGCTGATCAGCGCGTTCGGCTGCGGCTATGTCGGCGGCGCCAAGTCGGCCGGCGCGACGCAGGTGTTTGAAAACATGATCGGCGACACGCCGGAAGCCTGGGGCAACAAGCCGAAGGCGACTGAAATCGCCAAGTCGCAGATGGAACAGGGCGCCGACGTGATCTACGCGGCGGCCGGCGGCGCCGGACTTGGCGCACTGGAAGCGGCGGCCGACGCCGGCAAGCTCGGCATCGGCGTCGACTCCAACCAGAACCACCTGTTCCCCGGCAAGGTGCTGACCTCGATGCTCAAGCGCGTCGACGTCGCCGTCTACAACGCCTTCATGGACGCCAAGGACGGCAAGTTCACGCCGGGTCTCAACGTTCTCGGCCTCAAGGAAGGCGGCGTCGACTACGCCATGGACGACAACAACAAGCCGTTGATCACGGCCGACATGCAGGCTGCGGTCGAAAAGGCCAAGGCCGACATCATCGCCGGCACGATCGAGGTGCACGACTACCGCGCCGACAACAAGTGCCCCTATTGATCGGCTGACCAGCCAGCAATTCGAAACCGCCGGCGCCTGCGCCGGCGGTTTCTTTTTCGAAGGACGCTATCCGCGGACCGGGCGGTCGCCTGCAATGTCCTCAAGGATCGGACAGTCCGGCCGCTGGTCGCCGTGGCAGGCCTCGATCAGCCTGCTCAGCGTCGCGCGCATCGCGCCCAGTTCGGCGATCTTGTCGTCGATCGCCCTGACATGATCGCGCGCAAGGTTCCTGACGTCCTGGCTGGCGCGGTTGCGGTTCTCGTAGAGCCCCATCAGGGCGCGGCAGTCCTCGATGGTGAAACCCAGCGTCCGCGCCCGCTGCAGAAATGTCAGGCTGTGAATGTGCGCATCGGAGTATTCGCGATAACCGTTGCCGCCGCGCGGCGCCGAAATCAGCCCGATGTCTTCATAGTAGCGGATCGTCTTTGGCGGCAGCCCGGATTTCTGCGCTGCTTGACCGATGTTCATCTCGACATCCCTTCCGGCTCAAATCACTCACAATGTGTTGCCCAATTGCCATATGGCGATTGCGAACGCTCCGCGCCAGCGCAACCGGCCAAATCAATGGGTTGGCAAAAGCGCAAACCGCACCTTAGAAATGGTGTTCGAATTGCGGCTCGAATCGGGCCGCGCGCCGTATTTCAACGCAGGGCAGGACATGAAACTCAAAGGCGTATTGATTGCGGTGGGGCTGGCGGCGTCCGCCGCGCTCGCGGGCTGCACCACCGACACGGCGGCGCTGTTCTCCAATCCCTATGCGATGAAGCGCGACGCGGGCTACCAGATTCCCTCGATCCCGCAGTCGAAGATCCCCGAACAGTATCGCCGCAAAGTCGTCACCTACATGACGACCGAAAAGCCGGGGACCGTCATCGTCGACACCGGGTCGAAGCATCTCTACTACGTCATGGGCGGCGGCAAGGCGGTGCGCTACGGCATTGGCGTCGGCCGTGAAGGTTTTGAGTGGAAAGGCACCTCGCGCGTCGCGATGAAGCGCGAATGGCCGGTGTGGACGCCGCCCGCCGCGATGATCAAGCGCCGGCCGGACCTGGCCAAATGGCGCGGCGGCATGCCCGGCGGCCTCAACAACGCGCTCGGCGCGCGCGCCATGTATCTCTACACCAAGGGCGGCGACACCGGCTACCGCATCCACGGCACGCCGGAATGGTGGTCGATCGGCAAGGCGATGTCGTCGGGCTGCATCCGGCTGATCAACCAGGACGTCATCGACCTCTACAGCCGCGTCGACAACGGCGCCAAGGTCATCGTCAAATAGTTCTCTTCGTCCGACCGGACGGACCGCTTCAGGGCGGGGGCCAAAGAGCCGGGTGCAAGCGCCCGGCTTTTTGCTGTCGCCGCCAGCCCGACGTCGCGCAACCGCGCACACCGGGTGCGCCCCGGCCGGCCTTTACCGGCCGGAATTGTTCAGGCATGAACCATATTGAAGCATCTGCGGCGCGGGCCTATCTTGACGGCAGGCGCTCAGGCGCGACCCGGTTCCAGGAGACATTTTGATGGCGACGTCCAAACCAGCAATCGTCGGTTCCGGCCACACCAAGTTCGGCAAGCTCGACGCGCGCAGCATCGAAGACCTGATGAAGGAGGCCGCCGCCGAGGCGATGACCGAAGCTGGGATCGAGCCGAAGGATGTCGATGCGATCTTTGTCGGCCACTTCAATTCCGGCCTGTCGCCGGACGGCTTCATCTCGTCGCTGGTGCACCAGATGTCGCCCGACTTCCGCTTCACCCCATCGACCCGCTACGAAAACGCCTGCGCGTCCGGGTCGGCGGCGATTTTTGGCGCGCTGACGGCGCTGCACGCCGGCGAAGCCAGGACCGTGCTGGTCGTCGGCGTCGAAAAGATGACCAACCGTTCGACGCCGGACGTCACCAGGGCGCTGGCCGGCGCCGGCTATCAGAACGACCCGGCGGAAGCCGCGCTGTCCTTCCCGCAGGTGTTCGCCATCGCCGCCGAGGGTTATGGCGAACGCTACGGCTCGCCGCTGGAATCGATGGCCAGGATCGCCTCCAAGAACCACATCAACGCGCTCGGCAATCCGCTGGCGCAGATGCAGCGCAATATGAGCTTCGAGGCCTGCAACACGGTGTCGGACAAGAACCCGCAGATCGCGCCGCCGCTGCGGCTATCCGACTGCTCGCTGATCAGCGACGGCGCGGCCGCACTGGTCATCACCACCGACGCGTCGGTCGGCGGCGACAAGCGCGTCGGTTTCCGCGGAACCGGCCATGTCAACGATTTCCTGCCGATCGCCGGGCGCGACTTCATCGCCTTCGAAGGCCCGGAAAAGGCCATCGGCAACGCCATGAACAACGCCGGCGTCGGCATCGGCGACATCTCGTTCGCCGAGGTGCATGACTGCTTCACCATCGCCGAACTGCTGATCTACGAGGCGATGGGCCTCAAGCCCAAAGGCAAGGGCGGCGAGGCGCTCGAGGACGGCACCGTCTATGCCGACGGCAAGTTGCCGGTGAACCGGTCCGGCGGGTTGAAAGCCAAGGGCCACCCGATCGGCGCCACCGGCGTGTCGATGCACGCCATCGGCTACCGCCAGCTGACCGGCCAGGCCGGCGACATCCAGCTGGCGAACCCGAAGCTCGGCCTGATCTTCAACATGGGCGGCTCCGGCGTCGCCAACTATGCATCGGTGATCGAGGCGGTCTGACCCGCCTCGCCGTCCCGACCTACGCGGCGAACCTCGTCGCGTCGGCGCCGTAATAATTGACGTAGCGCTCGGAAATCGACGCCACCGGCAGCACCACGAACACGTCGGTGGTGCCGAACTCGCGGTCGATGACGCATTCCTGGGAAAACAGCGCGCCCAGCCGCAGGTAACCCTTGATCAGCGGCGGCATGGCGGCGACGGCGCGCCGTGCGTCGACGGCTTCGGCCGGCACCAGATCCATCGCCATGCCTCGGCCCGGCGCGGCCGCGACCCTCCATTCGCGCGTCGCCGCGGCCTGCTGCGCCAGGAAAGACAGCGGCTGGGCGTGCGCCGCCGGCGTCGTGCCCGGAAACGAGGCGCAGCCCGTCATCACGTCGATCCCGTGGCGGCGCGCATAGGCCCACACGCCCTGCCACAACAGTTCGACGGTGCGCCTGGAGCGATAGTCGGGCATGACGCAGGAGCGGCCAAGCTCGAGGAACCTCAGCCCCGGATGGCGCGCCGCCAGCGCGTCGATGTCGAATTCAGACGCCGAGTAGAAACCGCCATTGGCCGCCGCCACGTCCTGCCGCAACAGGCGGTAGGTTCCGACGATGCGCTGGTGGACCGGGCCCTCACGCGCGGCGTCGATCACCAGCAGATGGTCGCAGAAGGCGTCGAAGCGATCGATGTCGACACAATTCTCGGCCGCCCCGTCCTGGCCGGCCTCGGTGCGGAAGATCAGGTGGCGCATCCGTTGCGCGGCAAGGATTTCGGCGGCGTTCCTCGCCAGCCGGACCTCGAGCTGGCCGATGCGGCCAAGCAGCGCGCCGGGCGGGATGAGGGGCATGTGCGCAGCACGGTTGCCGCTGGTCCGATCTCTCGTCAATTGCATCGGCGAATCTCCGGTCGTCAGCCACATCCGCGAGATAGAGCAAGACTACAACAAGAACATGACGCAGATGGGGAACTATGACGACCAAGGACCGGAGCCGCAAGGCCGGCCGGCGTCAGGCGGCGTCGGCGTGGCTTTCGATCGCCGCCACCAGGCGCGCGGGATCCACCGGCTTGGTGATCAGGCCGCTGGCGCCGTGCGATATGACGCCCTGGCGGGTCATTTCCTGATTGTCGGCGGTCAGCACGATGATCGGCGTCGGCGGCAGGCCCTCGCTTTCCTCGAATTTTCGGATCAGGCCGATTGCGTCGAGGCCGTCCATCACCGGCATATGCAGGTCCATCAGCACCACGTCGAACTTTCGGCCGTCCGGCGGCGACGCCGCCGCGTCCACCGCCTGCTGGCCGTTGACGACGACATGGACACGGTGCCCGGCCTTGCCGAGCGCGACGCGGGCGAGCAGGGCGTTGATCTCGTTGTCCTCGGCCAGAAGGATGTTGAGGCCGGTGGCGGCCGGTCCCGGCGACGCCTGTTCGGGCCGGGTCGCCGTCTCGCCCGGCAGCGCGGCCGCGCCGCTCAGCAATTGCCGCACCAGCGTGTCGCCGCGCAGCGGGCGGACCAGGAAGCCGGAATAGCCATTGGCTTTGAACTCGGTCAGCCTGCCGCGCTCGCCCGGCGCGATCATCGTCATCACCGCGACGTCGCGGCCAAGCGCGTCGCGCAGCGCGCCGACAACGCCGCCGCCGGCCGTTTCCATCACCGCGTCGACAAGCACCGCGGTCGCCCCCATCGCCGCCGCTTCGGCGATCGCATCGGCCGCGGTCGCGGCGATCGCGGCCCGCCCCCCATGCGCCTCGACCAGCGAGGCGATGGCGCCGGCTTCGGCTGCATTGCCGGACAGGAGGACGGCGCGCACGGCGCGCAGCGCAAGTTCGTCCCTGCCGGCCGACAGATTGTCGCCGACAAGCGGAATGTCCATCGCAAAGGTCGAGCCGCGCCCGACTTCGCTGACGACGCCGATTGACCCGCCCATCGCCTCGGCGATGCGCAGAGAAATCGCCAGTCCGAGTCCCGCCCCGCCATGCCTGCGGGTCGAGGTGCCGTCGGCTTGTTCGAACTCGTCGAAGATGCGCGCCTGGTCCTCGAGCCTGAGGCCGGGCCCGGTGTCGGAGACCTCGAAGCGAACGCGCGGCGCGGCTTCGCCGTCGGCGACGCGAACCCGCAGCACGACGCCGCCCTCATCGGTAAATTTCACCGCATTGCCGACCAGGTTGAGCAGGACCTGGCGCAACCGGCCGGGATCGGCGACGATCTGCTCGGGCACCGCCGGATCGATCGCGCAGGCCAGTCCGACACCCTTGGCATAGGCCCTGGCAGCGAGCAGTTCGACGACGTTTTCGGCGACGTCGCGCGGCGACATCGGCAAGGGTTCCGGCGCAATCCGGCCGGCCTCGATCTTGGAATAATCGAGCAGGTCCTCGATCAGCGCGAGCAGCGACGTCGCCGAGGTCGAGACGGACCTGACATAGGTGTCCTGCTCCTGCGTCAGCGTCGTGTCCTCGAGCAGTTTCGCCATGCCCATGATGCCGTTCATCGGCGTGCGGATTTCGTGGCTGACGGTGGCGAGGAACCGGGATTTGGCCTGGCTGGCGTGTTCGGCGCGTTCGCGCGCCGCGATCATCGACGCCTCGGCCCGCTTGCGGGCGGTGATGTCGCGGGCAATGGCGCGATGGCTGACGCCGTCGCCGCCGGCGCCGCGCGCCGACTGCTCGATCCAGGAATACCATCGCATGCCGTCGGAGGTCTGAATGGCGACGTCTGCCGAAGTCAGGCATTCATCGCCGGCAAACGACGCGTCGGGCATCACGCCGACGTCAATGCCAAGTTCGGCCAGCGTCATGCCGACGAGGTCGGCCGGCTTCGAACCAATCAGCGCGGCGAAGACGCTGTTGGAATAGACGATCCTGCCATGCCGGTCGCGGTGGACCACCACGTCGCCGAGCGCATCGATCAGGCCGAGGAACCGTTCCTCGCTTTCCTGCAGTTCCCACATGCGGTCGGCGTAGCGTTCCGCATCGTCGCTTGCTTGAGAAGCCCGCGGCAGCGGCGGCGCGCGCAACGCCAATGCCGCGAGTGCGGCCGCCGCGCCTGACGCGGCCAGCACCGATGCAAGCAGTTCCCGGCCCGCACCCGACAGCGAAAGCGCCGCCAGCGCCAGCATCAGGCAGGCGACGGCGGCCAGCAGCGCGCCCGGGTGCGCGCGCAGCCGCCACGCCTGTCCGGCGCGGCGGCCCGATCCCCCGAAAATGCCCGATGCGGTTTTCTTCATCCCGCGCGGACACTAGCCCGCCAGCGGATGAGGAATGATTTGTCCGACAGCTAAAATTGTATCGAATCGTCGAATAAGGCCGGTGGAACGCGGCGCATCACGTCATGTCGACGACGATGCGGCCGCGGATCTTGCCGTCGACGATCAACTGCGCCGCGTCGAAAATGCCGTCGAAACCGATGGTGCTGCTCATCGATTCCAGCTTGGCGACGTCGAGGTCGGACGCGATGCGCCGCCATGCTTCCATGCGCCTCGCCTTCGGCGCCATCACCGAATCGATGCCGATCAGGGTCACGCCGCGCAGGATGAACGGCGCGACCGAGGCCGGCAGGTCCATGCCCTGCGCCAGGCCGCAGGCGGCGACCGCGCCGCCGTAACTGGTCATCGACAGCACATTGGCCAGCGTGTGGCTGCCCACCGCGTCAATGCCGCCGGCCCAGCGCTCCTTGCCGAGCGGCTTGCCGGGCCCCGACAATTCGTTGCGGTCGATAATCTCGGTGGCGCCGAGGTCCTTCAGGTAGCCCGCTTCCTCGACCCGTCCGGTCGATGCGATGACGCGATAGCCGAGCTTGGCGAGGATGGCGATGGCGACCGATCCGACGCCTCCCGCCGCGCCGGTGACGACCACCGGTCCGCTGCCGGGCACAATGCCGTGCCGTTCGAGCGCCAGCACCGACAGCATGGCGGTATAGCCGGCGGTGCCGACGGCCATCGCCTGCTGCGGCGTCAGGCCGGCCGGCAACGGCACCAGCCAGTCGCCGCTGACACGGGCGCGCTCGGCATAGGCGCCGTGATGGGTCTCGCCGACGCCCCAGCCGTTGAGGACGACCTTGTCGCCGGCCTTCCAGTCGCGATGGCTCGACGACACCACCGTTCCGGCGAAATCGATGCCCGGCACCAGCGGAAAACGGCGCGCGATCGGCGCCTTGCCGGTGATCGCCAGCCCGTCCTTGTAGTTGACCGTCGTCGCCTCGACCGCAACCGTGACGTCGCCGTCCATCAGGTCGGCGGAGCCGATCTCGGCGACCGCCGCCGACTGCTTCTTGTCCTCGTCGCGGGTGATCAGGATTGCCTTGAAACGGTCGGTCATCGGTCCTCACTCCTTACGATTTTCGGGGCGGTCTTCGAGGCGGTCGTCAGGCGTTGCCGCCGCCGGTTGGGCGTCGCGGCGCCAGTCGATCAATTCCTGCAGGATCACCAGCCCGGCGCCGACGGTAATGAAGACATCGGCGAGATTGAATACGGCGAAAGACCACACCGGGGTGTGAAACAGGAAATAGTCGACCACATAGCCAAGCGTGGCGCGATCGATGATGTTGCCAAGCGCCCCGCCCAGGATCAGCGCAAAGCCCAGCCGGGCGACTTTCTGCTGATCGCCGGTGCGGGTCGCCAGCCACAGGATGAAGGCCATCACCAGGCCGGTGAAGACCACCATCGCCCTGTCGTCGAAACCGGACAGGAAGGAGAAGGCGACCCCGGTGTTGCGGGTGTGGAACAGCGCAAGGAACGGCAGCAGGTCGATCTGCTCATGCAGCGCCATCGTGTCGACGACGATGTGTTTGACGACCTGGTCGACCGCCGCGCTCAACAGCGCCAGACCGGCGCCGGTCAGGAGCCAGGCGCGGCTCACGGCGCGGCGCCGATCTTCAGCGCGTCGCGCCGGATCTCGAACAGCATGACGCCGGTGGCGATGGCGAGATTGAGCGAATCGGCGCGGCCGGCCTGCGGGATCAGCACCAGCCGGTCGCAGGCGTCGGCCAGCGTCTCGGGCAGCCCCTGCTGCTCGTTGCCCATCAGCAGCAACACCGGTTTTTGGCCGTAGTCGACGGTGCGGTAGTCTACCGCGCCCTTCAGGTGGGTGCCGACGACGAGGCCCTGGAATTTCTTGCGCCAGGCGAGGAACTCGCTTTCGGAGGCGCGGGCCACCGGCACGGCGAACACCGAGCCCATCGTGGCGCGCACCGTCTCCATCGCAAACGGATCGGTGGTGTCGCCGACAAGGATGACGCCCTTTGCGCCGACCGCGTCGACGGTGCGCAGGATGGTGCCGAGATTGCCGGGGTCGCGCACCCGGTCGAGCGCCACCCAGACGTCGCCACGCTGCGGCGCGATGTCGGCGAGCTTGGCCCAGCGCTGCTCGAACACGCCGACCACCATTTGCGGATTGTCGCGCCGGGTGATCGCCGACAGCACCTTTTCGGACGCCTCCAGCACCAGGCCGCCGGAGGCGACGGTGCGCGCCGCCGCCTTCTCCACCGCCGGATTGCCCTTGCCGGATTTGGAATAGACCAGCGCCCTGATCGTCCAGCCGAGCTCAAGCGCATCTATGATCAGTTTCAGCCCCTCGGCCAGGAACGCCTGCTGCTGGTCGCGGAATTTCTTCAGCGACAGCGACTTGATGTCCTTGACCAGCGGATTGGCGAGGCTGGTGACTTCCTTGACCTGGCCTACCGGCCGCCGATCGATCATGACGCCACCCAACGAGAAAACAGCGATGTCGACAGCGCGCGGGACGCCGACTTTTCCCGGATCACCAGTTCGCCCGACTCGACGCGGCCGCCCATGCCGGCGAACGTATCGCGCATCAACGCATGGATGGCAAAGAAGGAGGCGCGGATCGAATAGGCGGTCAGCACCACCGCCAGCGGGCGCGGCGTCAGGATGTCGCGGCACAGCTCCACCATCGCCGGCAGATGCTCGAACAATTGCCAAACCTCGCCCTTGGGGCCGCGGCCATAGGCGGGCGGGTCGAGCAGGATGATGTCGTAGCGGCTGTCGCGGCGCGCCTCGCGCTCGACGAATTTCATCGCGTCGTCGCAGATCCAGCGGATCGGCTTGCCGGTCAGCCGCGCTGCCTCCTGGTTCTCGCGCGCCCAGCCGATCGCCTTCTTCGAGGCGTCGACATGGGTCACCTCCGCGCCGGCGCGCGCCGCCACCAGCGAGGCAAGCCCCGTATAGCCGAACAGGTTGAGCACCTTCACCGGCCGTTTCGCATCGCGGATCAGCTGATCCATATGGCTCCAGTGCGGCGCCTGTTCGGGAAACACGCCGACATGGCGGAACGAGGTGAAGCGGCCAAGATAGGAGACGCCGTCATGCGACATCGGCCAGGTTTCGCCGAGCGGCGACTTGGGAAAGCGCCAGCGGCCGACGCCCTCCTCGTCGGTGTCGCCGGTGAACACCGCGTCGACATTCAACCAGTCGCGTTCAGGCAGGGCGCGCCGCCAGATCGCCTGCCCTTCCGGGCGCACGATACGGTAGCCGCCATAGGATTCGAGTTTCTGGCCGTCGCCGGAATCGAGCAGCGCATAGTCGGCGTTGGGCGCGACTTCGAGGATCAGCGGCAGTTTTTCGCCCGGCAGCGCGCCCGGCCGCCTCGGCAGATGGATGTCCGGGCGCAAAGCCGCTTGCGCGCGCGGCGCGTCCTGCGGCTGCCCCTGCGGCCTGGGACCGGGGCGCGGTTCGGCCGTCCCGTGACCGCCGCCGCGATGGTCGCCTTTGGGGCCGCCGCTTTTCTGCGCGCCGCCCTGGAACGGTCGGCGTTTGTCGCGCGGCGGTTTCAATGACATGTCCTCAGCATCCCGGCGCTTCTGCCATGCGCGAAATCGGACTGCAACTGACGACGCAGGGTCGCGTCAGCCGGTGTCGGACGCGCGGTAGACATGGATCGCGGCGGCAAGATCCTCGAGCGCCGCCCCGACCGACTTGAACAGGGTGACTTCGTCGGCGCTTCGTCGTCCGGTGACCTCGCCGCGCGCCAGTTCATGCAGGTCGGCGACAATGCCGTCCTGTCCCAGCACGCCCGACGCCAGCGGCTGGACGATGTCGCCCGCCTCGCGGGTCGCGCCGGCGCGGGTGTCGACATAGACGCGGGCGCGGCGCACCGCCTCGTCGTCCGCCTCGCGCATGGCCGGCGTGAAGCCGCCGACGAGATCGACATGGACGCCGGGCTTGAGCCTCGCGCCTTCGATCAGCGGTTTTGTCGAAATCGTCGCCGCCGAAATAATGTCGGCCCAGCCGAGCGCCGCGCCGAGGTCGCGCTCGACGACGGCCTCGAACCCGTCGGCGCGCAACTCGTCGACGATTTTCGCCGCATTGCCGGGCGTCCGGTTCCAGATCCTGACCTGCGTCACCGGCCGCACCGCCGCATGGGCCCGGGCAAGGAAACCGCTCAACGCGCCGGCGCCGATCACCAGCAGCCGCGATGCGTCCGGCCGCGCCAGATAGTCGGCGGCGAGCGCGGAGGCGCAGGCCGTGCGCCACTGCGTCAGCCGCTGGCCGTCGATCGTGGCGAGCGGCTCGCCGGTGCTGGCGTCGAGCAGCAGGTAAAGTCCCATCACCGCGGGCTTGCCGACAGCGTTGTTGTCGGGCGACACGGTAACGATCTTGACGCCGGCAAAGCCGTCGCGCGAGGTTCCCGCCTTCATCATATCGGTCCAGGCCGGCATCAGCAGCAGCGTCGCGGCCGCGCCGTCCGGCCGATCGATGGTGTGGTGATGACGCATCGGCTGCACCGCGCCGTCCCGGAACGCCGCGCGCAAGGTCTCGACCAGTCCGGGAAAATCAAGCGCGCCGTCGACGTCGGCGGCTGAGATCATGCGCATGGCGGTTCCCCGCTGTCAGGCGCGCGGCGCGGGCAATGAGGTCGGGCCGGCCGAGGCCTGCGGCGGCGCGGGCGGCGCCGCGGCGCTGCGCTGCGACAGTTCCTGCACCAGCTGGTGCACTTCCTTGCTCTTGGCGCGCGCTTCCTTGCGATGGCGGCCCTGGCTCCACCAGGTGGCGAAACTGCCGAGCAGCACGCCGATGACGGCGGCGATAAACAGCATGGCGAACAGCGGCAATTGCAGCGTCAGGCCGGGACTGCCCGGGTTGAACGGGTCCAGGGTGAAGGCGACAGGGGTGCGGTTGGCCACCGCCAGCGCCACCAGAATGACGGCCAGCGGCACGACGACGACGATCAGCAGGACGCGGTTCACCATCAGATGCTCCAGCTCAATTGTCGAGATTGAGACGTTCCCGCAATTCCTTGCCGGTCTTGAAGAACGGCACCCACTTCTCCTCGACCTCGACGGCGTCGCCGGTGCGCGGATTGCGGCCGGTGCGCGCCGGGCGATTCTTCACCGAAAAGGCGCCGAAGCCGCGCAGTTCCACCCGATTGCCCGCCGCCAGAGCCTCGGTGATCTCATCGAAGATCGCGTTGACGATGTTCTCGACGTCACGCAGGAACAGGTGCGGATTTCGGTTCGCGATAACTTGCACAAGCTCGGACTTGATCATGCACAATTCCCCCCTCGGCACAGACAGTAAACTCAACAATTTCAGGCTGGTATCGCACGGTTCACTTGCCTGCGATCGCGCCGTCAGGTTGCCAGACCGACAATAGACCGTCAAGGAAGATGCGGTCGACGCCAAGCTTCTCCAGCACGTTGTCGTCGATCGCGGGCAGTCCGAGCATGGACGCAAGCCTGCGGCTGAGCGAGGATGGCAGGAACAGCTCGGTCGTCGTCTGGCGCTTCTTCCACTCGACGATCTCGAGGTCCTTGTCGACACCCTTGCCGACAAGCCACTCCTTGGCCTTTTCTTCGCCGCCCAGGCTGTCGACCAGCTTGCGCTCGAGCGCCTGCCGGCCGGTGAAGATCGAGCCGTCGGCCAGCGCGAGCACCTGGGCGCGGTCGAGCGGCCGGCGTTCGTCGACCAGCGACACGAACCAGTCGTAGGAATCCATGATCAGCCGGCGCAGCATTTCCTTCTCCGGCTCGGTCGTCGGATTGAACGGCGACGGCTCGGCTTTCAGCGGGCTCGACTTCACTTCGTCCATGGTGATGCCAAGCTTTTCCATCGCGCCGGTGAAATTCGGGAACTGCACCAGCACCCCGATCGAGCCGACGATGGAGGATTGCCGCGCCACGATCTGATCGGCGGCGCTGGCGATCATGTAGCCGGCGGACGCCGCCAGCGTGCCGACCTGCGCAACCGTCGGCTTGGCGACAGCCAGTTCGCGCACCGCGTTGAAGATCGCCTCGCCGCCGACGGTCGTGCCGCCCGGCGAATCGATGGACACGATGACGCCCTTGACCGCGTCGGTTTCGGCGATCTTCTTCAGCCGTTCGAGCAGTTCCTCATCCTCGGTGATCGTGCCCTCGATGCGCACCTTGGCGATGTGCGGGCTTCCGACGCCGCCGAGTTCGTCGCGCATCGACCAGAACGCGGCGCCGGTGATGGCGATGGCCGCGACCGCGATCGCGGCGACCCGCCAGAACGTCAGCTTGCGGCGCAGACGGCGGCGGTCGATGACATCGTCGGCGTTGATCGGCATATGTCGTCCTTTCGCGATGTCTTGACCACGCCAACCGCGCGGCGGCTTCACCTCGCCGTTATCTAGACCAGCGCGCGACCGCTCGCCACCCCCGCGGGACGCATTTGGACGGAGAGCGGCCCGGTCGAACTTGCCGCCAATGGCAAATTCATCCAAAAATAACCATATTGGGATGAAACCCGCATTGGCTGGACCTGCCGCCTGCATGCGGGCATGTTTTTGCGCGAAATCGCGCCGGGTTCCGGACAAGGCAAGGACTGGATGAATTCAGCAGTGACAGCGACCCCCGCGCGCCGCGCGCCGAAGGCTCAGCCAGCAGCCCGGCGCGACGACAGCGCGTTCAGGACCGCCGAACGTCACTCGCGGCGCGTGCGCTGGCTGAAGACGGTGCTGCCGACGGTGGCCGTTGTCGGCATTCTCGCGTTTGTCGGCTGGTCCTACCTGTCGATTCCCGCCATCGAGGGCGTCAGCGCCGACGGCGCGGCGATCGCCGACGGCAAGCTGGTGATGGCCAATCCAAAACTGGACGGCCACACCAAGGACAATCTGCCCTATACGATGACGGCGGCGCGCGCGATCCAGGACGCGTCCAAGACCGGCAGCATCCTGCTTGAGGACATCGACGCCAGATTGCCGATCGACGCCAAGAACACCGCCAATGTGGTTGCCGCCAGCGGCATCTATGATAATGAGAAAAACACGCTGAAGATCGACAGCGACATCAAGGTCACGACCACCGACGGCATGGTGGCGAGTTTCAAGTCGGCCGACGTGGACATGGCGGCGGGCAGCCTGTCGACGCAGGAACCCGTCAAGATCAGCTTGAATCGCACGCAGATCGAGGCGGACACGATGAGCGTTACCGAAAATGGCAAGGTGATGGTCTTCGAACGCCGTGTGCGCGTAAACATTTCGCCCGAACCGGGCGCCAAATCCACAGCCAGGAGCGGAGACACCGATGCGGCTCAATAAGATCGGCTGCGCCACCGCGGCGGCGATGCTCGCGCTGACCGCCCATTCGATGGCGCAATCGTCCAGCCGTTCCACCGGCCTGAAACTGTCGGGAGACCAGCCGATCCAGATCGAGAGCGACAAGCTCGAGGTGCGCGAGACCGACAGCGTCGCGATCTTCAGCGGCAATGTGAACGTGGTGCAGGGCACGACCCAGCTCAAGGCCGGAAAGATGACCGTGCACTACAAGGCCCGTTCCGGCGACGCCAAGACGGCGCCGGCCAGCGTGGCGTCGCAGGACAGCTCGCAGATCGACCGGATGGAAGTCGACGGCAAGGTTTACGTCAAGTCGAACACTCAGGTCGCCACCGGCGACAAGGGCACGTTCGACATGGCCTCCGAAGTCATGGTGCTGACCGGCAAGCAGGTGGTGCTGACGGACGGTCCCAATGTCGTGGTCGGCTGCAAGCTCACGGTCCAGATGAAGACCGGCCAGGCCAGGCTCGACGGCTGCGGCAGCGGCCAGGGCCGGGTCAAGATGCTCGTCAAGCCGAAGTCGCAATAGGCGAACCAACCTTTGACGGTGCAGCAGAAAATTCCCGGCATGGCCGACCAGAAGCAGAACGCCGAGGTCGTCGCCGCCGACCGCGAAAAGCTGCGCGGCACGCTGATCGCCCGCAACCTGACCAAGAGCTACAAGGGCCGGCAAGTGGTCAATGGCGTGTCGCTGGGCGTGCGCGCCGGCGAGGCGGTGGGGCTGCTTGGCCCCAACGGGGCTGGCAAGACCACCTGCTTCTACATGGTCACAGGCCTGGTCCCGGTCGACCAGGGGACGATCACGCTCGACGGTTTTGACGTCACCAGCATGCCGATGTACCGGCGCGCCCGGCTGGGCGTCGGCTACCTGCCGCAGGAAGCCTCGATCTTCCGCGGCCTGTCGGTGGAAAACAACATCCGCGCCGTACTGGAGATCGTCGAACCCGACCGCGTCGAGCGCGAACGGCAGCTCGACGAGCTGCTTGAGGAATTCCACATCCCGCATCTGCGCAAGTCGCCTGCGATCGCGCTGTCGGGCGGCGAGCGGCGCCGGCTCGAAATCGCGCGCGCGCTCGCCTCGAAGCCAAACTTCATCCTGCTCGACGAACCGTTCGCCGGCATCGACCCGATCGCGGTCGCCGACATCCAGCAACTGGTCCGCCATCTCACCGGGCGCGGAATCGGCGTTTTGATCACCGACCACAATGTGCGCGAAACGCTCGGCCTGATCGACCGGGCCTATATCCTGCACGCCGGCGAGGTGCTGACCCACGGACGCCCTTCAGACATTATCAACAATATCGACGTGCGCCGTCACTACCTGGGCGACGATTTTACCCTTTAGGAAGTCCGCCTCGGATAGGTTTGCTTGACAAGCAAAAGCCGGGCCAGTTTGATCCGGCGCCGCCAGGAGGCGGCAAGTCGGGCAAAGCGGGGTAACTGGCGCAATGGCGCTGACGGCCAAATTGCAGATGCGGCAGTCGCAGGCGCTGGTGATGACGCCGCAGTTGATGCAGTCGATCCGCCTGCTGCAGTTCAATCATGTCGAGCTTGAACGCTTCATCGACGAGCAGATCGAGGCCAATCCGCTGCTTGAACGGACGGCTGCGGAGGACTGGTCGGCCGAAACGCCGGCGCCGGCCGAGCCCGAGGCCGCCAATGCCGGCGACTGGCTTCAAAGCGATCTCGAGCCGAGCGCCGAAGCGATCGCGGCCAAGCTCGACGCCTCGCTCGAAAACGTCTTCCCCGACGAACCCGGAACATCGGAGCCGCTCGCTCCCGACCTCGCCGCGCAGTGGAAATCGAACCTTTCCTCCGGCTCCGTCTCAGGCGAGGGGTTCGACTTCGACACGATCGCGGCGCGCGGCGAGACATTGCGCGATCACGTCGCCGAACAGATCGCGTTCGCATTCGCCGACCCGGTCGAGCGGCTGATCGCGACCGACCTCGCCGACGAACTGGACGAGGCCGGGTATCTGCGCGCCGACCTGGACGACGTCGCCGCCCGGCTGGGCGTCGAGCGCGGGGCGATCGAAGCCGTGCTGCGGCGGTGCCAGGGGTTCGATCCCGAGGGCGTCTTCGCCCGCGACCTCGCCGAATGCCTGCGGCTGCAACTCGCCGCCCGCGACCGGCTCGACCCGGCGATGGCCGCCATGGTCGACAATCTCGACCTTCTCGCCAAACGCGACTTCCAGTCGCTGAAGCGGCTGTGCGGGGTCGACGACGAGGATATCCTCGACATGCTGGCCGAAATCCGCCTGCTCGATCCCAAGCCCGGGACCGCGTTCGCCACCGGCGTCGCCGACGCCATCGTCGCCGACGTCACCGTCAAGGCCGCGCCGGACGGCAGTTGGACGGTGGAACTGAACGCCGACGCGCTGCCGCGGGTTCTCGTCAACCAGAGCTATCTGGCGCGGGTGTCGACATCGGCGATGAGCGGACCCGACAAGGAGTTCCTGGCCGAGTGCCACCAGAGCGCCAACTGGCTGACGCGCAGCCTCGACCAGCGGGCGAAAACGATCTTGAAGGTCGCGGTGGAGATCGTGCGCCAGCAGGACGGATTCCTGGCGCATGGCGTACGGCATCTGCGCCCGCTGAACCTGCGCACGGTGGCCGACGCGATCGGCATGCACGAATCGACCGTGTCGCGGGTGACGTCCAACAAATACATGCTGACGCCTCGCGGCGTCTTCGAACTGCGCTATTTCTTCACCGCCTCGATTGCCTCGGCGGAAGGCGGCGAGGCGCATTCGTCGGAAGCGGTGCGCGACAGGATCAGAAGCCTGATCGAAGACGAGAAACCGGCGGACGTGCTCTCCGACGACGCCATTGTGGATATCCTGAAGGAGTCCGGTGTCGACATCGCGCGGCGCACCGTCGCCAAATACCGGGAAGGCATGAATATTCCGTCCTCGGTGCAACGGCGGCGCGAAAAACGCGCCCTTTTGGCGTCCAGCGCCTGATTTGCCGGCCAGCCGGCGCTTTCGACGGCGGTGCAGCCGGTTCGTTGACATTCCTCGGCCAAGTGACTAGAAGCCGCCACCCAAGGGGCCGAGAGCCTGGTGACGGCAATGCCCGGAGCGGCAAAAGCATCAACAATGCATTCCGGCAAGGCGCCCTTTTAAACTTGTGCCCGGTCGTCACAGGTATAAGATTCACCCCGTTCGAACTCGTTGGAAATCAGTCAGAAAAGGTCAATTCTCAATGAGCCTGCGAATTTCCGGCAAGCACATGGAAATCGGCGACGCATTCCGCTCGCGCATCCAGGACCGGATCGGCGACGCGGTCGCCAAATATTTCGATGGCGGCTTCAGCGGCCATGTCACGGTCGAGAAGAACGGCAGCCGCTACAGCGCCGACAGCGTGGTGCATCTCGACACCGGACTGACGCTGCAGGCGACCGGCCAGGCGCAGGACCCGCAGCTGGCGTTCGACGCTGGCGCCGAGAAGATCGAAAAGCGCCTGCGCCGCTACAACCGTCGGCTGAAATCGCATTCCGCGTCGGTGAAAGGCTCCGAGATCATCGACATGTCGTACCGGATCGTCGGCGCGTTGCCCGACGACGACGAGGAACTGCCGATCGACTTCGCTCCGTCCATCGTCGCCGAGAGCGTGATGTCGCTGAAGGCCATGTCGGTCGCCTCGGCGGTGATCGAGCTCGACGCCAAGGACAGTCCGGTATTCGTGTTCCGCAATTCCGGAAATGACCAGCTCAACATCGTCTACCGTCGCCCCGACGGGAATATCGGCTGGATCGATCCCTCGCTTAGCGGCAGCCGCGGCTGACAAGCGCTTCCCTGCCGCACCGGGACACCGGCGGCGCAGTCTGACTAAGGAACTCTCAAATGGATTTGAGCGACCTGATCGAAGCCAAGGCGATCCTGCCGGCTTTGCGGGCCAACTCGAAGAAGCAGGTGTTGCAACTGTTGTCTGAAAAGGCGGCGGAGCTTACCGGCCTTCCCGAGCGCGAAGTGTTCGACACCATCCTGCAGCGCGAACGCCTGGGCTCCACCGGCGTCGGCAACGGCATCGCCATCCCGCACGGCAAGCTCAACGGCGTCAAAAAGATCACCGGCGTCTTCGCCCGGCTGGAAAACCCGGTCGAATTCGAGGCGCTCGACGACCAGCCGGTCGACCTGGTATTTCTGCTGCTTGCGCCCGAAAGCGCCGGCGCCGATCATCTCAAGGCGCTGTCGCGGATTGCGCGCGTGCTGCGCGACGGTTCGACCGTCGACAAGATCAGGGCGACGTCCGACGCGGCCGCCATCCATTCGTTCCTGTCCGAGACGCCCGCCTCTCACGCGGCATAGACGCCGCGCCAAAGCCGGCCACGGGCCGGGCCCTGCGGCCGGCCCCCGTGGTCAGTGGAGCGAGACCGTCACAAGATCGTTTTCGAACGCACCGGCAACCGCCAGGTCGCGCTGGTCTGCGAGCAGGATCGGGCGGCCATCGGCGGCGAACAGCGCCCACAGCTTCATGCCCGACTGAATATCGGCAATGCCCGGAAAGCGCGACTTCAAATCGTCGCTGTCGATTTCGCGCAGATAGGCGACGTCGCCCTCGCCGACATGGGCGAGTTCGATCTGGCTGATGGCATGTCTTTGTTCGGTAACCATTACGAGCCTCCGTTACAACGGGCCTCCCACAGGCCGACCCGCATTAGAGCTTCCGGTTCCGGATCTGACCGACAGTGTCAGTCTTTCACCGAAATGTTTATTTTTCGTACCAGCCTGTCCGGCTCCGGCCGGTCGAGGTCGATCGACAGCAGGCCGTTCTTCAGTTCGGCGCCCGCGACCTGCATGCCGTCGGCAAGCAGGAACACGCGCTGGAACTGCCTCGCGGCGATGCCGCGGTGCAGGAATTCGCGCTGGGCCTCGTCCTGCTGGCGGCCGCGCACGCAGAGCTGGTTCTCCTCGACGACGACCTCAAGGTCGGTTTCGGCAAAGCCCGCGACGGCCAGGATGATGCGCAGGCGGTCGCCCGCGCCGTTTGCGCCGCGCAGCCGCTCGATATTGTAGGGCGGATATCCGTCTCCGGACTTCGCCACGCGCTCGAGCGTCTTTTCCATCGCCTCGAAACCCAGCATCAGCGGGTTCGAGAAAGGCGTCATGCGGCTCATCTCTTGTCCTCGTCGTGAGCGACCCGACCGCGGCGCCCGGATGTGGCGCGCCGCAGCTTCTCCCTGATATGGTCCGTCCAGCCGCCTGATTCAAGCGGTCGGAAAACTGCACAATGAAGGACGACATGACCGCAAGACAGAAGATCATCATCGACACCGACCCCGGGCAGGACGACGCCGTCGCGATATTGCTGGCGCTGGCGAGCCCTGAACTGGACGTGCTGGGCATCACGGCGGTCGCCGGCAATGTGCCGCTGAAGCTGACCGAGAAGAACGCGCGAAAAATCTGCGAACTGGCCGGCAAGCCGGAGACCAGGGTGTTCGCCGGCGCGGTCCGGCCGCTGGTGCGCCATCTGGTCACCGCCGAGGAGGTGCACGGCAAGACCGGCCTCAACGGGCCGGACCTCCCCGAACCGACGATGAAGCTGCAACCGCAATACGCCGTCGACTGGATCGTCGACACACTGATGGCCGAGGACGCCGGCACGGTGACGCTGTGCCCGCTGGGGCCGCTGACCAATATAGCGCTGGCGCTGGTGCGCGAGCCGCGCATCGCCAGGCGGGTCAAGCAGATCGTGCTGATGGGCGGCGGCTATTTCGAACAGGGCAACGTCACCCCGTCGGCCGAATTCAACATCTATGTCGATCCGCACGCCGCCGACATCGTCTTCCGCTCCGGCATCGACATCGTGATGATGCCGCTCGACGTCACCCACAAGGCGCTCACCAAGAAGTCGCGCGTCGAGCGCATTCGCCAGCTCGGCACCCGTGTCGGCGTCGCCACCGCCCAGATGCTGGATTTCTTCGAACGCTATGACGAGGAAAAATACGGTTCCGACGGCGGCCCGCTGCACGATCCGTGCGTCATCGCCTGGCTGCTCAGGCCGGACCTGTTCGGCGGCCGCCATTGCAATGTCACGATCGAAACCGCCTCCGAACTGACGATGGGCTCGACGGTCGTCGACTGGTGGGGCGTCACCAGGCGGCCGAAGAACGCGCTGGTGATGCGCGACATCGACGATGACGGCTTCTTCGATCTCCTGGCGGAGCGGTTGGGGCGCTACTAGAACGTTTCATTTCAGGCCCGACGCCGTCCGCAGTCACGGATGCGGGCGGTCGTCGAGCGTCAGCTGCAGGAACGCCAGGTCGAGCCAGCGGCCGAATTTCATGCCGACCTGCTTCAGCACGCCGGCATGTTCGAAGCCGAGCTTTTCGTGCAGCGCGATCGAGCTGGCATTGCCGGCCTCGATGCCCGCCACCATGACATGTTTGCCAAGCGCGCGGGCGCGCCCGATCAGCGCCTGCATCAGCGCCTTGCCGACGCCCCTGCCGTGCCGGTCGGTGCGCACATAGACCGAATGCTCGACCGTGTGGCGATAGCCGTCAAAGGCGCGCCAGTCGCCGAAGGAGGCGTAGCCGACGATCTCGCCGCCGGATGTCGCGACCAGCACCGGATAGCCGGCGCGGGCGCGGTCCGCCAGCCAGGCGATCCGGTTGGCGACATCGACGGTGCTGTCGTTCCAGATCGCCGTCGTGTTGGCCACGGCGTCGTTGTAGATCGCCGCCACCGCTTCCATGTCGGCCTCGACCGCGTCGCGAATGTCCATGCCGCCCTCCTGTGGCGATCACCATAGCGACGGCCGTCGAGGCGTGGCAATCGGCGATCTGGGCGCAAAGGGACTTGGCGCGCGCCCGATGCATTTTCTATGGTGCCCCGGCAACAAGGGGATGCCTGTGTCGAACGCCTATGATCCGATTCCGCTGCCAGATTTCACCGAACGGCCCGTCGACGAGATGCGCGGCGGCGCGGCGGCGTTTTACGATCTGATCCGGACACGCCACACGGTGCGCGATTTTTCCTCGCGGCCGGTGCCGCGCGACATCATCGAGACCTGCCTGCTGGCGGCGGGAACCGCGCCCAACGGCGCCAACCACCAGCCCTGGCATTTTGCGGTGATCGGCGATCCGGCGATGAAGGCGCGCATCCGCGCCGCGGCTGAAGAGGAGGAGCAGGCGTTTTACGCCGGCAAGGCGGGCGAGGAATGGCTCAAGGCGCTGGAGCCTCTCGGCACCGACGCGGCCAAGCCGTTCATCGAGGATGCGCCCTGGCTGATCGCGATCTTCGGCGAGCGCAAGAGCGTGTCGGCCGACGGGGTGCTACGCAAGAACTACTACGTGCCGGAATCGATCGGCATCGCCACCGGCTTCCTGATCACGGCGTTGCACAGCGCCGGGCTGGCGACCTTGACGCATACGCCCAACCCGATGAGTTTCCTCAACGAAATCTGCGGCCGGCCGGCGCATGACAAGGCCTATATCCTGCTGGTGACGGGCTATCCGAAAGAGGACGCGACGATCCCGAAGCACGCGACCGAAAAGCGTCCGCTTGGCGACATCGCCACCTTCTTCGAGTGACCGACCTCTCGATGACTTGATCCTCCGGCCATGTATCGACGATGCAGGTTTTGGCATGTCCGGCGAGGCGTCCCAAACGCCCCTCGGCCAGAACTCACCCGGTTCAGGCTGCCGGGCGGCCAAGCCCCGCAATCGCCGCCTGCGCCTCGCCGGCCAGCAGCGTCGTCAGTTCGCCCGCCGGCATCTCGCGGCCAAGCCGCATCGCCTGGCCCGACCACAGCGACATGAAATCGGTCATGCCGAGCGGCTCGCTCTTGGCGCGCAGCGGCGCCAGTGCGCCGCCGGCCAGCGGAAACTCGGGCGCCAGCTCCGACATCGGCCCGAGCTCGCGCATGATGCGGTTGACGATGCCGCGCGCCGGGCGGCCGGTAAACAGCCGGGTCAGCACGGTGTCGTCGTCCCAGGCGGCCTTCAGCGCGGCGCGGTGCTGCGGCGCGACTTTGGCTTCCGGCGCAAACAGATAGGCGGTGCCGATCTGGGCGGCGGACGCGCCAAGCGCCAGCGCCGCGGCGACGCCGCGTCCGTCGCCGATGCCGCCGGCCGCCACGACCGGCACGTTCACCGCATCGACGATCTGGGGAACCAGCGCCATGGTTCCGACCTGCCGGTCGGCGTGGTCGCCGAGAAAGACGCCGCGGTGGCCGCCGGCCTCGAAGCCCTGGGCGATGACCACGTCGGCGCCGCGCTCGACCAGCCAGATCGCCTCGCGCACCGTGGTGGCGGACGCCATGATCCTTGCGCCGGCCGCCTTGACGCGCAGCAGGAGATCGTCGGTCGGCAGGCCGAAATGGAAGCTCGCTACCTCCGGGCGCAGGTCCTCGACCAGCTTGCAGAAGCCGTCGTCGAAGGGGGCGCGGTTGGATACCGGTATCGGCCCGGCGGGATCGACGCCCAACTCCTCGTAGTAGGGCCTCAGGCGCTCGCGCCAGGCCATTTCGCGCGCCTCGTCAGACTTTGGCGGACGATGGCAGAAGAAGTTCAGGTTGACCGGCGCATCGGTGGCGGCGCGGAATTTCTGCATCTCGGCGCGCGCCTGGTCGTGGGTCAGCAGCGCACAGGGGATAGAGCCCAAGCCGCCGGCCCGCGCCACCGGTATGGCGAGTTCGGCAAGGCCCGGGCCCGCCATCGGCGCCAGCAGGATCGGATGGTCGATGCCGAACAGGTCGAGAATACGTCTGTCGCGCCACATATGGTTGTTTCCTGTTGCCGCATGTCAGGCTAGACCAAGGACAAGGTTCCGCAACGCATTCCAAGGTCCACGCCCGCCAATCCAATGTATCAAAGACCGTCAATTTCACGACTTTTGAAGGCGCGCCGCCAATGAGCGGCAACGCACTCGCCACGCTGTTCCATCCGTTCGACACCGGCGACATCCGGTCGCCGGACGGAAGCGCGCGGGCGCTATTCTTCGGCGCGGAGCCGGGCTTCAGGCCGCCGCCGGAATTCGGCGCGTCGATCGTCGCGGTACAGGGTTTCCGGCCCGCTTTTCTGGCGCTGAGGGCGCAAGGCGTCGATGTCGGCCCCGAGCCGGAAGGCGGCGATTTCGACCTGGCGCTGGTGCTTGCAGGGCGTCATCGCGGCCGCAACGAAAACTGGATCGCCCAGGCCTGGAACAGGCTGAAGGCCAACGGGCTGATCGTGGTGGCCGGGGCCAGGGACGACGGCATCGACAGCCTGCGCAAACGCGTCGCCGCGCAGGTCGGGATCGAGGGCGCGCTGTCGAAATATCATGGCGTGGCGTTCTGGCTGCGCAAGGACAGATCCGCGGCCGCGCCTTTCGGCGACCTCGACGAGACGATCGTCGACGGCCGCTTCGTCACCGCGCCCGGCATGTTTTCCAGCGGCAGGGTCGATCCCGGGTCAAGACTGCTCGCCCAAAACCTTCCCGCCGAACTCAAGGGCGACGCCGCCGATTTCTGCGCCGGCTGGGGCTACCTGTCGGTCGAGCTGCTCGACCGCTGCCCGGCGATCTCGTCGGTGGAGCTGTATGAGGCGGATTACGCCTCGCTAGAGGCGGCGCACCGCAACCTGGCCGGCGCGCGCGCGCCGACCGGGTTCAACTGGGCCGACCTGGCGGCGGAGCCGGTCGGGCGGCGCTTCGACGTCATCGTGATGAACCCGCCCTTCCATCAAAGCCGGGCGGCGGAACCGGACCTTGGCAAGCGGATGATCGACGCGGCGGCCAGGGCGCTGAAACCCGGCGGACAATTGTTCGTCGTCGCCAATCGCGGCCTGCCCTATGAAGCCGAGATCAAGCGGGTGCTGCGCGAGCCGCGCGAGATCGCCCGCGACGGGTCGTTCAAGGTTCTTTGGGCTCGTCGCTGATTTTCGCCGGCGCGGCGCTGGCCGGCGCGTCGGGATCGTCAGCGCCAAAGCGCGAGTGCTCGAAGACCAGCACGATCACCAGGGCGACGACGAACGGTACGATCAGATAGAGCAGCCGGAACACCAGCAGGGCGGCCACGACATCGGCGGGATCGAGTTCCGGCAGGGCCAGCACGAACACCAGTTCGAGCACGCCCAGCCCACCGGGCGCATGCGACAGCAGCGCCACCGAAAACGAGATCAGGAAAATGCCGAGGACGACGAGATAGCCCGGATTGCCGGCTTCGGGCAGCGCAAAAAAGACGATGCCGGCGGCGCCCATGATCTCAAGTGGTCCAATGACCAGCTGCTGCATGACAATCGGCAGTTTTGGATAGTGAATGGAAAATCCGCGCAGCGTCAGCGGCCGGCGGGCGCGGGCGCTGCCGAGCACGTAAAGCGCCACCAGGGCCAGGAGGATGAAACCGGTGCCGCGCGAAAAGTCCACCGGCAGCACACCGACAAAACGTTCGGTGATCTCGGGTTCGATGATCAGAACAAGACCGGTCAGGAAGACGACGCCAAATGTAAAGGTGAACGAACAGAAGGCGATGAGAACGCCGATCTCGGCGGCGCTCAGCCCCTTGGTCGCATAGGCGCGGTAGCGCACGACCGCGCCGGAAAACACCGAGGCGCCGATATTGTGCGACAGCGCGTAGGTGGTGAACGAGACGAGCGTGATGAACAGCCACGACACCCGCCGGCCCAGATGCTGCAGGGCGATGCGGTCATAGCCGGCGAGCGCGGCGTAGGCGACAAAGGTGGATGCGATGCACAGGACCCAGTTGCGCGCGGGAATGGCGCCGAAGCTGGCCTTCAGCTCGGCGAACGAAACGCCGCGCAGTTCATGATAGAGCAGCCAGATCGAAAAGCCGACGGCCCCAAGGCCCACAACGGGCCAGAAATATTTGCTCAACTTCATCCTGGTGGGATCACAACCTTCGACAATCGACGGAATTTGCCGGCAAAAAAATGGGCCGCTCCATCGTTGATGGCCGCTCGATTCCGTCCGGTCAAGCAGGAAGCGGGGAATTGGCCGGCCAGCGGCCAGATTCTCGCGAATTCGCCGCCTCAGGCGATCTTGGCGATCGGCCTGGGCGCCGGACGCTCGACCTCGGCGGCCGCAGGGTCCTTGCGCGCCGCATATTTCGACAGCGGCGCGGGCTGCCCGTAGAGAAAGCCCTGGACGATGTCGCAGCCCGACGCGTGCAACAGCGTCGCCTGCTGTTCGGTCTCGACGCCCTCGGCAATGGTGGAAACTCCGATCGCCCGGGCAAGGTCGACAATGGTGGAGACGACAGTCGAGCCGCTGTCCTTGTCGAGCCGGGTGACGAAAGACCGGTCGATCTTCAGTTTGTGGAACGGAAAGTCGATCAGATAGCCGAGATTGGAATAGCCGGTGCCGAAGTCGTCGATCGCCACCGAAACACCGAGATCGGCAAGCTCGTACATCAGTTGCGCCGCGCGTTCGCGATCCTGCATCATCGCCGATTCGGTGATCTCGAGCTCCAGACGGGCAGGGTCGATGCCGGTCAGGCCGATGGTGGAGCGGATCATCGAGATGAAGTCGCGCTGCAGCAGATGCATCGGCGATATGTTGATCGATACCACGCAGTCATCCGGCAATTCGGCCGCGTCCTGGCAAGCGCGGCGCAGCACCCATTCGCCGATCAGAGTGATGATGCCGGTTTCCTCCGCGACCGGGACGAATTCCGACGGCTGGATCATGCCCTTCTGGGGATGGCGCCAGCGCAACAGCGCCTCGTAGCCGATGACGCGGCGCTCGACCATGCTGTATTGGGGCTGGTAGTAGAGGACGAACTCCTGCCGTTGCAGGGCCTTGTAGAGTTCGGCCTCGATCCATTGCCGTGATTCTGCGACTTCTCCCATCTCCTGACGGAAGACCGCCCAGTTGCCGATGCCGTTCTGGCGCGCGTTCTGCAACGCAAGATTCGAGCGCCGAAGCAACACAACCGGGTCGCGACCGTCTTTCGGCAGCGCGACCACGCCGACGGAAACGTTCACCGACTGGAGATGCTGCGGCAGTCGGAACGGCTGCATCATCTGGCCGATCAGGTTGTCGATCATGCGCTCCATATTGGTGGATTTTGGATCGGGCACCAGAACGGCGAATTCGCCGGCGCCGATGCGGCCCATCTCGATGTCGGACGGCAGATGTTCGCGCAGCCGCGCGGCGAACGCCCGGATCAGTTCGTCGCCCTGCGAATAGCCGATTGCGTCGTTGATCTGCTTGAAACGGTCGATGTCGATGTCGATCAGAAAGCTCGGTTTGCCGTCCTGCACCGTGCGAGCGGCGCATTCGGCGATCCTGCCGATCATCGCGATGCGCGAATGGACGCCGGTCAGTTTGTCGACCTCGGTTTCCTGTCGGACGAAGTTGGCCGATTCATCGACGCCGGCAAAGAACGAGATGGCCGACCCGGCGGCGGCCAGCGCACAGAGCGAAGCGATGACTGCGACCAGAAGCGTCGACGGAAGATCCGAAACCTTGCCGCCGAAGGCCATGTCGAGCGCCCAGCGTCCAAGTAAAAAACTGCCGATGCCGACCGCGAGGACGGTCGACAGTCGAAAGACAGTGCTGCGCCTGGGATTGGCGTTCAAACTCATCGAAAAAAGAATACCTGCCCTAAAAAACAGGTATCATCAATGTGCTTACAATTGGTTTAGACAGGTGGATAGGTTTCGGTCGACGCGCCGGAACCGGGCCGCAATCAGTCCCCTGCGTCCGATCGTTTCAGCTCTTCGAGCGTCGGCATCGAGACGATGTGATAGCCGGCGTCGACATTGATCACCTCGCCGGTCACGCCGCCGCCAAGGTCCGACAGGACATAGAGAGCCGAGCCGCCAATATCTTCCAGCGACACCGACTTGCGCAGCGGCGCATTGCGCTGCTGGAATGAGAACATGTAGCGCGCGTCCGAGATGCCGGCGCCGGCAAGTGTGCGCACCGGCCCGGGCGACAGGGCGTTGACGCGGATGCCGCGCGGTCCGAAATCGTTGGCCAGGTAGCGCACGCTCGCCTCGAGCGCCGCCTTGGCGACGCCCATGACGTTGTAGTTGGGCATGACGCGGACCGAGCCGGCATAGGTGAGGGTCAGCATCGAACCGCCCTCGTTCATCATCGACGCGGCCTTGCGCGCGATTTCGGTGAAGGAATAGCAGGAGATCACCATCGTGCGGATGAAGTTTTCCTTGGTGGTGTCGGCGTACAGCCCCTTCAGCTCGTTCTTGTCGGAGAAACCGATGGCGTGGACGACAAAGTCGATCGAGCCCCACTCGGCCTTCATCGCCTCAAACACCGCGTCGACGGAGGCGCTGTCCTCGACGTCGCACGGCAGCACCAGCTTGGCGCCGACCTTGTCGGCCAGCGGCCTGACCCGGCGGCCAAAGGCCTCGCCCTGATAGGTGAACGCCATCTCGGCGCCGTGCGCATGCAGCATCTGCGCAATGCCCCATGCGATCGAATGGTCGTTGGCGACGCCCATGATCAGGCCGCGCTTGCCCTGCATCAATCCCGACATCGGCCTCACCCGTCGTAGCGCTGGAACACCAGCGTGGCGTTGGTGCCGCCAAATCCGAAGGAATTGGACAGCGCCACGTCGATCTTTGCGTTGTCGATGCGCTTGCGCACCACCGGCATGCCCTCGAACTCGGGGTCGAGCTCGGCGATATGGGCGCTTTCGCCGATGAAGCCCGCCTGCATCATCAGCAGCGAATAGATCGCCTCCTGGACGCCGGCGCCGCCCAGCGAATGGCCGGTGAGCGATTTTGTCGACTGGATGTGCGGGATATCCGCGCCGAAGACGTTGCGGATGGCGCCCATCTCCTTGGAATCGCCGACCGGCGTCGAGGTGCCGTGCGAGTTGATGTAGTCGACCCGCTCCTTCACCGTCGCGATCGCCTGGCGCATGCAGCGCTCCGCGCCCTCGCCCGACGGCGCCACCATGTCATAGCCGTCCGAGGTCGCGCCGTAGCCGACCACCTCGCCATAGATTTTCGCGCCGCGCGCCCTGGCGACGTCGAGCGCCTCGAGCACCAGCACGCCGGCGCCGCCGGCGATGACGAAGCCGTCGCGGTTGACGTCATAGGCGCGGCTGGCCACCGCCGGCGTGTCGTTGAATTTCGACGACATCGCGCCCATCGCGTCGAACAGGTTCGACATCGTCCAGTCGAGGTCCTCATGACCGCCGGCGAAGACGCGGTCCTGCTTGCCCCACTGGATCAGCTCGTAGGCATTGCCGATGCAGTGCGCCGAGGTGGAGCAGGCCGAGGAGATCGAATAGTTGACGCCGTGGATCTTGAACCAGGTGGCCAGCGTCGCCGACGCGGTCGAGGACATCGCCTTGGGCACCGCGAACGGGCCGATGCGCTTGGGGCTGTTGTTCTTCTGGGTGATTTCGGCCGCCTCGACGAGGATGCGGGTCGAGGGTCCGCCGGATCCCATGATGATGCCGGTGCGCTCATTGGTGATCTCGGCGTCCTCGAGACCCGCGTCGGCGATCGCCTGCAGCATCGCGACATGGTTCCAGGCGCCGCCGCGGTGCAGGAAGCGCATGGCGCGCCGGTCGACCAGCGGCGTCGGGTCCAGCGTCGGCATGCCCCAGACCTGCGAGCGGAAGCCGTGATCGGCAAAATCCTGGGAGAAGGTCAGGCCGGATTTGGCGTCGCGCAGCGAGGCGGTGACTTCGCCGGCGTCGTTGCCAATGGAGGACACGATTCCGAGACCGGTGACGACGACACGTCTCATAGGGAAATCTCCGTTCGTTGCGGGAGTAATGTCGAGATGGTCAGGCCGCAGCGCCCTGCTTCGCCAGCACGACCTTGAGGTCGGTGGCCGAATAGATCTGCTCGCCGTCGGCCTTCAGCCAGCCGTCGGCGATGCCCATGACCAGGCGGCCGCGGGTGACGCGCTTGAAGTCGACGCCATATTCGACCAGCTTCACCTTCGGCGTCACCATGCCCTTGAACTTGACCTCCCCGGTGGCGACGGCCATGCCCTTGCCGGGCTCGCCGAGCCAGCCGAGATAGAAGCCGGTCAACTGCCAGAGCGCGTCGAGGCCGAGGCAGCCGGGCATGATCGGATTGTCGATGAAATGGCAGGGGAAGAACCACAGATCGCGGTGAATGGCGAAATCGGCGCGGATGAACCCCTTGTCGAAGGCGCCGCCGGTCTCGCTGACCTCGGTGATGCGGTCGAACATCAGCATCGGCGGATAGGGCAGCTGGGCGTTGCCCGGGCCAAACAGCTCTCCCTTGGCGCAGGCCAGCAGGTCCGCATAGTCAAAGCTGGATTTCCGGTCGGCCATCAGTCTCCCCTAGATGTCACGCGGCAGCGAACGACTTTCGTCGATCACGCGCCGTTTCACTCCGTAATCTTTGCTACCGCTTAGCTTGCGGCCCGGTGCCGGTCAATGCGCGGCTTGATCCGTCATCAGTGACCGAATATATGCTGAAAGCAAGGCGACGGACCCAGGATGTTGCGGCAAACTGGCGAATTGCGATACGGGCGCGGAGACGATGAGCTCACCGACAGCCGGTGAAAGCCGGACAGCAGAAGGCAAGGTGCGGGCCGCGGGCCTGCGGCCGACGCGCCAGCGCGTCTCGCTCGCCTCGCTGCTGTTCGCCAAGGGCGACCGCCACCTGACCGCCGAGGACCTTCACGAAGAAGCGATTGGAGTGGGCGTCGCCGTGTCGCTGGCCACCGTCTACAACACGCTGCACCAGTTCACCGAAGCCGGGATGCTGCGCATTCTGGCGATGGAGGGCGCGCGCACCTATTTCGACACCAACACGTCGGACCATCACCATTTCTACGTCGAGGGCGAAAACCGCGTGCTCGACATCAACACCGGCGGCATTGGCGTCACCAATGTGCCCGAACCGCCGGCCGGCATGGAAATCGCCAATATCGACATCGTCATCCGCCTGCGCCCGAAGCGCTGAGGCCGGCGGCCAGACCGCTTCACGGCCAGGGCTCAGTCGTCGAAGGTTTCGTCGGGATAGGCGCCCCAGATCAGCGACTGCCGGACATAGCCGGAATAGCCGCCGAAGCGCATTTCGCACCACTGGCCGTCGCATTGTTCGATCATGCCGATGGCGCCGGGCTCGACGGTAGCGATGAGCCGCGACTTCTCGTCCGCATCGCGCGTCAGCGTGATCGCCGCCTCTTCCTTGCCCCTCAGCCACGGCGCGGCGATGCCGCTGCGCTTGCCCGACAGCAGCGACTGGTTGATCCAGCCCTCGGTGCCTTCCGAATCGCGGATGCGGCGCCAGTTGTCATATTCCTGGATGATTTCGACCGGCAGGCCGGTCTTCAGATACATCCATTCGACTGGATAGTTGCGGCCCGGCCCGACGCGCAGATTGACGCGGCCTGACTTCAGCGTGACGAAGCGGGGAATGGGTAAGCCGCTCTTGTTGGGACCGACCGCCTGAGCCGAGGCGGTTGCGACCAGGGGCGCGGCGGTCTGACACAGGCCCAGCACCAAAGCGCCCAGGGCGGCGCGACAGGCCAAACTCACCCAACTGATACGCGGCACGCTTTACTCCTTGAAACCAATGACCGGTCGACGCGACGTCCGGCCGCCCGCCTTTTTCTTTGTCATGCAACTCGGGGCTTGTTAGAGAGTGGCGAGACTGGGGGCGCCTAGAATGTCGCCTGTCTTGGTTAAGGAGCTCTCAACAGAACGGAGTTCCGGTCGAATGACGAGGAAAGAATGAAGGGCAAGAAGAAACCTCTGGTCGTCATTACGCGCAAATTGCCCGATCCGGTCGAAACCCGGATGCGCGAACTGTTCGACGCGCGGCTGAATGTCGACGACCGGCCGATGACCCAGCCCGAACTCGTCGCCGCGATGCAGGAAGCCGACGTGCTGGTGCCGACCATCACCGACCGCATCGACGAGGCGCTCATCGCCCAGGCAGGCCCGAACCTCAAACTGATCGCCAGCTTCTCCAACGGCGTCGACCATGTCGACGTCACCGCCGCCCAGAAGAAGGGCATCACCGTCACCAATACGCCCAACGTGCTGAACGAAGACACCGCCGACATGACGCTGGCGCTGATGCTCGCGGTGCCGCGCCGGCTGGTGGAAGGCGCGTCGCTGCTGAAGGGCGACGGCAAATGGGCCGGCTGGTCGCCGACCTGGATGCTTGGCCACCGCATCTGGGGCAAGCGCCTCGGCATTGTCGGCATGGGCCGCATCGGCACGGCGGTGGCGCGCCGCGCCAAGGCGTTTGGCCTGTCGATCCACTACCACAACCGCCAGAAAGTCGCGCCGGCTGTCGAGGAAGAGCTGGAGGCGACCTATTGGGAAAGTCTCGACCAGATGCTGGCCAGGGTCGACATCGTCTCGGTCAATTGCCCGTCGACGCCGGCGACATTCCACCTATTGTCAGCGCGGCGGCTGGCGCTGATGCAGCCGACCGCGTTCGTGGTCAACACCGCGCGCGGCGAGATCATCGACGAGGCGGCCCTGATCAAGCAGATCGAGCAGGGCCGGCTGGCCGGTGCGGGGCTCGACGTGTTCGCGCACGAACCGGCGGTCAACGCCAAGCTGGTCAAGCTGGCGGCCAAGGGCAAGGTGGTGATCCTGCCTCATATGGGATCGGCGACGATCGAAGGCCGCATCGACATGGGCGAGAAGGTGATCATCAACATCCGCACCTTCTTCGACGGACACCGCCCGCCCGACCGCGTGCTGCCGCTGAGGACCTGACGGTCGTGAGCAAATCCTGCAAGCGTTGAATCGCGCTAACCGTCCGCCGACAGCGCGACGGCGCCAAGATCATCGATCGACACCGACACCCGCCGTCCGGCAAAGCCGGCGTGGCGCGCCGCCGCCAGCTTCACGGCCGGCGGCGGGGTCCAGCCCATCTCCCGCGCCACGATCAGGCCGAGCAGCAGGATGGCGTCGGGCTCGTCGAGGACAAGCGCGGCCGGCGCATTGCCGTTGCGCACCAGTTCCAGCAGGACCGCCGACGCCGACGACGAGCCGATCGTGCCCGGTAGGAACAGCACCCGCCCGGCAATGCCGAGCCCGTGCTGGGGATGGCGGACGTCTGCGATACGACCGGTTTTCGGATCCACGCCACCCCAGAAGCTGATCGGCCGGTCCAGCACCAGCGCCTCGCCCGACGCCGACGCGCCGCCCACCAGAAGGTCGCAGGGCTGCATCGTCATGGCTCACTCCCCACTCGGGCCGGGCGGCCGGCGACCGCGCTCTCGACGCAGTCGGGCAGCGAGCCGTAGAGCACCGCGTAGCCGGTGTTGCCGGGCGCATACTGGGCGAATTTTCCGGAATTGGTCATCAGCACGCCCGACGCATTGTCCGGCAGGATCGGCGTGACGACCACGCATGTGTCGGCGACGACGGTGACGCCGGCGTCGCGCAACGGATCGAGCAGGCCGCGCCGCTCGATTTCGGCGAGCGCGTGGCGGCCGGTGCAGGCGTAGAACGGAACCGCCGCCTTGCGCCCCGCCAGCAGCGCGGCCAGCCGGGTAAACTCGGCCGGCGACAGATGCGGGCTGCCGATCGCCACCGCGTCGATCCTGTCCGGGCGCTCGGCGGTCGACAGCCGCGCCTGGGCGTCCGCCGCCATCGCAGGCGTCACCTTGATCGTGCGCGCCTGCGCTTCGCCGCCAAGCGCGGTTGTGAGGTCGGGGGCTTCCGGCGTCACGCCGGCGATGTGGAACAGGCCGACCGCGCCGGTCGAGGCGGACGCCGCGCCAAACGCCTTCAGCGCATCGTCGCCGGGGTGAGCGGCGACGCCGCTGACGACGCCGATGTCGGAACCGGCCTCGCGGCCGTAGAGACTGCCCAGCACCGGCCAGGCGATTTCGGAGGCGAGGAAGGCCGGATCGAGGCCGCCGACGTCGAACACCAGCCGGGCGCGGCGATTGGCCGGCCGGTGCAGGCCGTAGTCGGGCGCGACGCCCGAGATGGCGCAGGCGATGTCGAGGAAATCGCCATAACGGTTGGTGCGTGCGCCCAGCACCGAATTGCAGAACACCACCGCGTTCGATTCGCCCCAGGCGACATCCGTCCCCTTGGCCGGACGATGCCCTGCCTGGTAGGGCGCGCATGTCCAGGTCGGCTCGCAGCCCAGCGCCCGGTAGGCGTCCATCATCCGCCGCGCCATCGACCGTTCGTGCGGCGGCATCCGGTCGCGCGAGCAGCCGGTCAGGTCGAGCGAGCCGACATTGAGGGTGGCGCGCACCGCCAGCCTCGCGCCGCCCTCCACCAGACGCTCGGCGAACAGCGTGCCGGAATCGCCGTGATAGAGCGCGCCGTCGATATGGGCCGAGGCGATCGGGATCAGCCGCGGCGCGCCGAGCAGGCGGGCGGCGTCGGCGACGATACGCATAGCCATGCCGGCGCCGTCGGGCCGGGCGGCGATGTCGCGCTGCTGCGGTTCGAGTTCAAGCGTCATCGGTCAGTCTTTCTTGGGGCGACGCGCATAGCGGATGGTGTCGAACCGCGCGGCCAGCGCGTCGTAGAGCAGCAGCCGGCCGATCAGCGGTTCGCCGGCGCCGGTGACCAGCTTGATCACCTCCATCGCCTGCAACGAGCCGATGACGCCGGTCAGCGCGCCGACAATGCCGGCCTCGGCGCAACTCGGGACCAGCCCGGCCGGCGGCGGTTCCGGGAACAGGTCGCGAAAGCCCGGATTGGGCTTGCCGTCGGCGTTCTTGCCATGCGGCGCCAGCACGGTCACCGAGCCGTCGAAGCGGCCGACCGCGCCGGTGACGAGCGGCTTTTCCAGCCGCTCGCAGACATCGGCCAGCAGAAAACGGGTCTCGAAATTGTCCGACCCGTCGACGACCAGGTCGTAGCCGCCGATCAGCTCGCCGGCATTGCCGGCGTCCAGCCGCAGGGCATGGGTCTCGACCACGACATTGGGATTGACATCGCCGATGCGCCGCGCCGCGCTGTCGGTCTTCAGCCCGCCGACGCGTTGCGTCGCGTGGATGATCTGGCGCTGGAGATTGGACAGCGACACGACATCGTCGTCGACAATGCCGATCCAGCCGATGCCGGCGGCGGCGAGATAGAGCAGCACCGGCGCGCCCAGTGCGCCTGCGCCAATGCACAGCACCCGCGCCTGCTTCAGCCGGCGCTGGCCGACGCCGCCGATCTCCGGCAGGACGATATGGCGCGCATAGCGTTCCAGCTCCTCGTCGGTCAGTCTTGGCGGCTCGCTCACGCGGGGGCCCCGACGAAGCTTGCGATAGCGTTCGCCGCCGCGGCCAGATTGTCGTCGCGGCTCAGGCCCGATGCCTTGCGCGGCTTCAGATCATGGTCGCCGTCTGGCAGCCAGAACAGCTTCATCGCGTCCGGCAGGGGATAGGCCGTCACCTCCTCGCGGGTTCCGAACGGATCGCGTTCGCCCTGGCAGACCAGCGACGGGACGGTCATCGGTTCGAGATGATCGGTGCGCAGCTTGGCGGGGCTGCCCGGCGGGTGGAACGGATAGCCGAGGCAGACCAGGCCGGCGATGGTGCGCTTGTCGTAGAGTTTCTGGGCGATCATCGAGGCCATGCGGCCGCCCATCGACTTGCCGCCGATGAACAGCCGGCCGGGCGCTTTGATCTGCCCGATGGCGTCGAGATATTCGGCGATCAGCCGGTTCGCCGGCGCCGGCGGCGGCCGCTTGCCATCGCCCGAGCGGCGGGCGGCCATATAGGCGAATTCGAAGCGGGCGACGCGCACGCCGTGGCCGGCGATGCGTTCGGCGATGGCATTCATCCAGTCCGAATCCATCGGCGCGCCGGCGCCGTGTGCGAGCAGCAGGGTGACGCCGGACCGTTCCGGCCCGTTGAAGATGAAGTCGGTCATCGACAGATCCAGATTGCGAACCTGTCTATAGAGGCTTTCTGGCCGGCGGTCAGGCTTTTTGCGCGCGCTTGCGGCGGACTTTCGGCTTGGCCGGCAGCGGCTGCGGATCGTCTTCGGCGACCGATGGCGCGATCACGGTTGGCGCGGTCGCGGTCGGCGCGGCCTCTGTCACGACGCGGTTGCGGCCTTCCTTTTTGGCGCGATACAGGGCCGCGTCGGCATTGGCGACCAGGTCGACGGTCGATCTCGAGCCCGGCGGCAGGCTTGCCACGCCGAACGAGGCGGAGACCGGCGCGCCGCTGGGCCCGCTCAGCGCCTCGATGCCGACGCGCAGGTGTTCGGCCTTCTTGGCCGCCGCCTCCATGTCGCAGCCCGGCATGACGATGATCATTTCCTCGCCGCCGTAGCGGCAGGCGATGTCGGATTCGCGCAGCCGGTTGGTGAGGACCGCGGCGACGTCGCGCAGCACCGCGTCGCCCTTGCCGTGGCCGAACTGGTCGTTCAGCCGCTTGAAATGGTCGAGGTCGAGCATGATTACCGACAGCGGCGTGTTCTCGCGCGAGGCGATCAGCGCCGAACGCTGCAGCGTATCTTCCATGTAGCGGCGATTGTAGAGCCCGGTCAGCGGATCGCGCAGCGCCTGGCTGCGCAGCAGTTCGCGCAGCGCGATATTGGCCAGCGCCAGCGACATGCCGTCGGCGATGGCGGTCGCCGTCTCCACGATCCGGTCGAGCGCGTCGGGCGGACTTGCCGCCGGCGCATGGACCTGGAACAGGCCGAGGATCTCGCCGCGCGCGATCATCGGGATCTCCAGCGTATCGTGGTCGCCGGCCGCATGGTCGCAGCACAGATGGCCGCCGCCCGGCCGGTTGACGTGGCGCTTGCCGCGCTTCAGCGCCCAGCAATGGCTGGGGCCGATCGCGTCCGGCAGTTCCTGTCCTGCCGGCAGGTTCCACTGCGACGACAGGACCAGCCTGTCGCGGGAATTGTTGAAGACATAGAGCACGCCGCCCATCTGCGGCATCAGTTCGGTGGCTGTCGCCCGCAACACCGCATTCGCGTCCGAATGGTCGTTGGCGCTCTGCAGCATGTCGGTCATTTCCGACAGCCTGACGATCTTTTCGCGCTGCTGGTTGGCCTCCGCCAGCGTGCGCCAGCGGGCGATCGCCTGCTTCTTGCCGGCGGTGGTCGCGAAGGCGAACGCGGCGACGCAGACGACGCCGGAGATCAACTGGAGGATGGTGACGGCATTTTCCGCATATCCCATCTTCCCCGCCAGGGCCGCGTAGCGGGCCTCGCCCTCGTCCAGCATGGCCTCAAAGGTCGACATCGTCGTCTGGATGGTGGCGTTGACATTGTCGCCGGCATAGATCGTGCGGGCGATGTCGCCCTGGTCGTTCTCCAGCGCGGCGACGATCCGCGACCATGACGATTTGAGCGATTCCAGCACCTCGGCAGACGGGGTCTGCTTGCCGTTGATCGGGATCAGGGCCGGAAAACTCTGCGCCGCCTGGCCCGACAACTGCGCCAGCGATTCGACGTAGACCATGCTGTTGATGCGCTTGTCCGGTCGCGCCAGGCCGTTCAGGACGCTGATCTCGGTCTGAAGCATCAGGTGGCGCGTGGTCCGCATGTCGGCCATGGCGGCGCGCAGGCTTTCCATCTGCTGGTTGTAGCTTCGCGTCAGGAAAAACGCGCCGACCACCGACAGGGTCATGATCAGCATCAGCCCGATGGCCAGCATCGAGACGACGCCGCGAATCCAGTCGGATCTCCGCTCTTCAAATGATCGTCCGGTTTGGGTCGGCATAAGGAAACAGGAAAGGCCCGTTGCGCATTCGTCAGCCAAGTTCTTTGCGCAACTTTAGTTTCGTAACCGTCAAACCGGATGGTTAAGCGGGGGTAAACAGCGCCGCGGCTGGCACCGCACTTGTAATCGGCGTCGTTTGGCTGCAACTGCGGCGGCTGACAAAGAGGACTTCCCATGGCCGTCATCTCGCGCAAAATCCCCGCCCCCGACATGGTCCAGATCAGCCGCGCGCTGATCTCGGTGTCCGACAAGACCGGTCTGATCGACTTCGTCAAAGGACTGACCCGGTTCGGGGTCGAGATCGTCTCGACGGGCGGCACCCGCAAGGCGATCGAAGACGCCGGCGTTGCGGTCACCGACGTCTCGCAGGTAACGGGATTTCCCGAGATCATGGACGGCCGCGTCAAGACGCTGCATCCGCTGGTGCATGGCGGGCTGCTGGCGGTGCGCGGCGACGACGAGCACCAGAAGGCGATGCACGAACACGGCATCCGCCCGTTCGACCTGGTGGTGGTCAATCTCTACCCGTTCGAGGAGGTGCGCCGCGCCGGCGGCGACTATCCGTCGACGGTGGAGAACATCGACATTGGCGGGCCGGCGATGGTGCGCGCCTCGGCCAAGAACCACGCCTATGTCTCGATCCTGACCGACCCGTCAGACTATGCGATGACGCTCGAGGCGATGGACGAAAACGCCGGCTCGCTGTCCTACCGGTTCCGGCAGCGGCTCGCCGCCAAGGCGTTCGCCCGCACCGCGGCCTACGACGCGGCGATCTCCGGCTGGTTCGCCGATGCGCTCGGCATCGAGCATCCGGCGTGGCGCAGCTTCGGCGGTCGGCTGGAACAGGTGATGCGCTATGGCGAGAACCCGCACCAGAGCGCGGCGTTCTATGTCAGCGGCGACGGACGGCCGGGCGTCGCCAGCGCCCGCCAGACGCAGGGCAAGCAGCTCTCCTACAACAATATCAACGACACCGACGCGGCGTTCGAACTGGTGGCCGAGTTCGATCCGGCCACGCCTGCGGTGGCGATCATCAAGCACGCCAATCCGTGCGGCGCAGCGATCGGCGCGACGCTGGCCGAAGCCTATCGCAAGGCGCTCGCCTGCGACCCGGTGTCGGCGTTCGGCGGCATCGTGGCGATGAACCGGACGCTGGACGCCGAGGCGGCCGAGGAAATCGTCAAGGTGTTCACCGAGGTGATCATCGCCCCCGACGCCGACGACAAGGCGGTTGCGATCGTCGCCGCCAAGAAGAATCTCAGGCTGCTTTTGGCGGGAGCGATGCCCGATCCGCGCGCGTCCGGCCTGACGGTCAAGTCGGTGGCCGGCGGGCTGCTGGTGCAGACGCGCGACTCTGGCTCCGTCGACCAACTCGACCTCAAGGTGGTGACGAAGCGCCAGCCGACACAAGCCGAAATGGCGGATTTACGGTTCGCCTTCCAGGTCGCCAAACACGTCAAGTCGAACGCCATCGTCTATGTCAGGGACGGCGCGACGGTGGGCATCGGCGCCGGACAGATGAGCCGGGTGGATTCGTCGCGCATCGCGGCGCGCAAGGCGCTCGACGCGACCGAGGCCGCCGGGCTGGCGACGCCGACGACACATGGCTCGGTGGTGGCGTCGGACGCCTTCTTCCCCTTCGCCGACGGATTGCTGGCGGCGGTCGAGGCCGGCGCGACCGCCGTCATCCAGCCGGGCGGATCAATGAACGACCAGGCGGTGATCGACGCGGCCGACGAGGCCGGCATCGCGATGGTGTTCACCGGGATGCGGCACTTCCGCCACTAGCAAATCCGAGGCTTCAGGCCGCGGCCGGCTTGTAGTCGCGGCTGTTTACCCAGGGCAGCAGCGCCCAGCCGATGGCAAACAGCAGGATGATCGGCGTGACGCCGAGGCGCTGTGCGTCCTGCGTCGAGAAGCCGAACGCCTCGGACGCGAACCAGGCGGTGGCGAAGGCGATCGCAAACGGCGCGATGAACGAGGTGGCGCGGCCCGACAGTGCATAAAGACCGAAGGCTTCGGTGACCTTGTCGGCCTCCACCTGGTCGACCAGCAAGGTGCGCGACGCCGCCTGGATCGAGCCGCCCGCCGCGCCGATCAACGCGCCGGCCAGATAGAAGACGATATCGGGCAGGTTCGATGTGGCGCCGGGTTCGGCGACGGTCATGAACAGGACCTGCGTCGGCGTTGTCGAGATGATGACCAGGCAGCACAGGATCAGCATAACTATGGAAAAGACGATCACTGGCTTGGGGCCGAACCGCTGGTCGGCGCGGCCGCCCAGCCATGCGCCGATGGCGCCGGTGAGATTGGCCAGGATGCCGAAAATGCCGATCTTGATGATCGGCCAGCCGAGCACGCCGGCGGCGTAGATGCCGCCGAAGGAATAGAGTGCGTTCAGCGCGTCGCGGTAGAACATCGACGAGATCAGGAACGAGAAATAGCTCTTTTGCGACGGCAGCGAACGCAGCGTCTCGCCAAGCTCGGACAGACCCCTCCTGACGGCGGAGCCGACATCGCCGGCGCGGCGCGCCACATCGGGCGTCCACAGGAACATCGGCAGCACGAAAATCAGATACCACAACGAGGTGAGCGGGCCGGATGCGCGGTCGCCCTCATATGTCGCAGGGTCGAGGCCGAACAGCGGCGACAGGCCGAAAAGGGTCTTGCCGGTCTCGGGATTGGCCGACAGGAAACCCAGCACGATGACCAGAGAAATCAGGCCGCCGATGTAACCCAAGCCCCAGGCGGAACCCGACAGCCTGCCCAGTTCCGAGCGCGGCACCAGCGTCGGCATCATCGCATTGTTGAAGACCGCCGCGTATTCCATGCCGACCAGCGCCAGCACGATGCCGAGCATGGGAATAAACAGCGAGCCAGCGCCCGGCAAGGCGTACCACAGCATCCAGCAGCCGACGAAGCCAACGATCGAGAACAGGAATATCCAGGGTTTGCGCGGACCGGTGGCGTCGGCGATGGCCCCGAGCACGGGCGAGGTCAATGCGATGATCGCGCCGCCGATGCCGGCCGCATAGCCCCAGTATTCCTGGCCCTGGGCCGGATTGGCGGCCACCTTGGAAGCGAAATAGGGGGCGAAGACGAAGGTGATGATCAACGTGTGGAATGGCTGTTGGGCGAAATCGAAGAACATCCAGCCCCAGATGCCCTTTTTCGACGCCCGCGCCGCAACTTCACCGGTCATGCCCCGCTCCCCCTTAAGGCGTTTTGCTAGTCATAGCAGGAAGGACGGCGGGCGGTAGACGGTTTCTTGGGGCGGGCGGGCGACTTACGAACGCGCGAAAGCGCGCCCGGCCCCGCAATCAGGGCAAGGATCCGAAAAGTTCGAAGGATGTGTCCGCGGCTCGACAGATCGCGTCAGACGCCACTGCACCGATGGAACGGCGCTGGCCCGGCGCGGATGGCGTGCGCGGCGCAAACCGTCACAAGGATGATGACGGCCGCAAACACCGCCGGGTCGAGGCAATTGCTCGAAAGGTCGCGCGAATTGTCGTCCGCGTTGTCGCCGAAATTGCCGGACCATGCCGCGAGATCGCCGAGCAGAAGCCCAAGAATCCGAAAAGTGCGGGCGAGATCAAAGAGTTCGTCGATGGAGTCGGCTCCAGGATCTGTTTCGGGGAGAACGAGATCGAGGCCAAAGTCATCTGCCAGGCCAGAGACGAGGCGCTGGCCGGCGCCAAGTGCGATACGCAGGATGACCAGCATCGTGAAACGGACCGGCGCGGGCAGGCAAGCCGTGCGCTCGGCGATGTTGGCGAAAGCCAGCAGGAACCGGATGCTGCGCTTCAGCCTCTCTGCTTCCTGTCTCATCGCCTCGTGGCAGTCCATCGCGTCCTCGTTTGTGGCGCCAAGATTATGGGGACGGGAAATCCGAGGGGGATAGAATGCAGCGCGATTTTTCCGGCATGCCGTTTTTCAGAGCATCATGCCCTTCCACCGCGCGACGCAAGGTCGAAGCCCGTCATTATGGCTTCGCGGGTTCGACACACCTGAAAGGGCCACCAGACCTTTCAGGTCGACACAGTCGAACAGGCTCCCGCCCAGCAAGGGGCGCAGAGAAGCGGCATCGGAGGTCGATCGAGAATGGAAAGGGACGCCGTCATCCTCGACACAGGCCGAGAATGACGGCTCAGTTACCGGCGCCATACTGCCAGTAAGGCTGCGAGGCGAAGACGATATCCTTGACCTTGGTCATATCGAGGTCTGTCCGGCTCTTGGTCAGCGGATCCTCGAGCATGAACTTCGCGACGATCGAATCGCACATTTCCGCTTCGACGCGACCGTCCTCCTCGACATAGATCAGATAGCGCTTGACCCCGTCGGGCAACGGGTTCGCGTCGAGGCGGGCGATCTTGCGGAGCGACCCGAGAGGTTTGGCGACATTCGAACACAGGATCACATTGGTATTCTGGAAATCCGGCGCGCTGACCCTGCCGCGCAGCAATGCGCCGTCCACCTCGACGACATCGGTGTAGACCGACAGCGCCTTGGCCAGATTGAGCCGCCTGCCATGTTTCACCTCGGACCAGAGCTTTCCGTCGATGTCGGCCGAGAACAGGATTCTCTTTTTGATCGCCGCCGGTTTAAGTGTGCGACCCCCTTTGTGCCGTTCGCCTGACAAAAGCGCGGCGACAAATGACACCTGAGGCGCAGCATATGACGTGCCGGACCGCAGATTGACGGCGTAATTCCGGGCGCGCGCGTCATATTCCATCACCGGCACGGCGCAGCCCCAGGCGGCGATGTCGACATATTTGCTGGAATAGTTCGAATCCCGGGTCAGTTGGTCGTCGCCCGACGTCGCGGCAACGACGATGATGTGCGACCCTTCATCGCCTCCGGACATCGCCGGATAGCGCTTGTTGGCGTCTTTCAACTCGACTCCGTCATTGCCGGCCGCCGCCACGACGATGAAAGCCTTGTCCGGAGCAAGGTAGTCGTTGAATCTCTGCTCCTCCCTGGAAAAGGCGATGCTGAGATTGACCACGTCGACGCCGCTGTTGCTCTGGTCCGCCAGCCACATCGCCTTGTCGAGCCGGGTGCTCGACACCGGGAAACACTTGTCCCCCTGTTCCGCCGGCCCGCAGACATTGTCGACGATCCTGTAAGGGGCAACGCCGATCAGGCCAAGCAGCGGACTGATATTGGCATAGAAGTGCCCGCCAAGCGCCACCGACATGACGCCGGAACCGTGCGACTTCTTGACGTCATTGGGCAAGGCCATGATCTCGACCATGTTCTGGGCCCCGTCAACGAGCATGGTGCGACCGCTGCTGGCGTAGCTCGACCTCATGTCTTCGAGCCCGCCGTCGAACAGCGCGATGACCGGCCGCCGTGGCGGTTCGCGCTTCAAGTCCGTATTGTCCACAAGCGTCATGTTGTAGGCGAATGTCGAGGCGACGGACATGAAGTGTTTTTCGCTGAACGCCTTGGCCGCCGCCACGCCGGTCTCCGTGCAGTCGGGCGTGTCGGATTGCAGTTCGCCCCACTGGATTTCCTTCTTGACGACGACTCCGCCGACGAAACCTGGATTGAGGCCCGGCTTGTTCTTGAGTTCCTCCTGCACGGCCTCGACGCTGCCGGTGGGGATCGACACAGAGACCGTGGACGACGGAAGCAGCACCTTTTCGCCGATACTGAGCGTCTTGTCCGCCGCGTCGGCGCCATTGAGCTGGTTGTAGCGGTCAAGAAATTCCTGCCAGTCGCCAACGCCGCCAGCTTGATCCTTCTGGAGCTGATACAACTGCCACGGGTATTGGCCGCTCTGGATGGTGTGCTCGATCTGCTGGCTGCCGATGCAATAGGGTATCTGCACGGCCGTCAGTTCCGGCACCGGCGTCGCCAGCGTCGCCGCCGACCCGGCCGTTCCGTTGAGGAGCGGCAGCAACGCCTCGACATTGGCGATGTAGGCGTCGCTGACGCCGGGGCAGTGGCGGCGGATGATCGTCTCGTAGGTGTCGCCGGCCTGAGAAACGACAACCACCGGCGTGGCGTAGCGCATGAACACTTCTTCCGCCGCGTTTTTTGACGCGTCGATGTCGGCAATCGCCGCGTCGCCCGGCGCCAGTTTCATCTCGAATTCGGACAGGTTGCGGGGCGTCGTCATGTTGAACGACCCTTCGGCCGATGCATCGGCGACGCCCACCGCCAGCGCCGCGACCAGCAAGCCCGTGCGCCGGCGCGTCGTCATGTCCTGCACCCCTTTGCGTCGGGGTTGAGGCCGCAAATGGCGGCCGCCCTCGACTGCGCCCATGTCAGCGCCCATTCGACGAAGCTTGGCGTGGCGGTCGAAGACAGGAAAGACCTCGTGCTGATGTCGCCGCGCGAATTGACGCCGATGATCACGCGCGTGCCAAGGCTGGCGTTGGCGGTGAAATAGGCCGCGCCGCCGCTGTCGCCGAAGCACAGCGCCGCGCCACCTTCCGTTACGGTATCGATGTCGTCGCCCATGGGGCCGCGCGTCACCGTCGCCGGCCCGACATGCAGGACGCCGAACGAACCGTCGAAACCGCCCTTGCTGGTGCAGCCGTAACCGAGCAGCGTCACCGCGGAGCCAGGGCGCGCATCGGCAAGCGAGGCGCTGACCTTCTCGAAGGCGAAGCCCGACATGGGCTGCTCCGCCAGGCAGAGCGCAAAATCGGTGCTCGCATTGCCGGTGGCGTATTGCGGATGGTGATCGCAGACGACCTTGATCGCTCCCGAAGGCAGAGACACTGCGCCCTGCTCGCCGTCGGTGACGCAATGGGCGGCGGTGAGAATGACCCTGTCGCCGACGGCGGTGCTGGTACAACCGCCGACATCGTTGCGGAAGATGAATGTCGCCGGCCAGGCTTCGGGTTCGACAGGCTGGGCGCCGATAACAACCGTGCCGCCGCCTTGTGGCTTGTCCGGCGCGACGAAATCAGCCGCGGAAGCCGACCAGGGCGTCGAGGCGACCGCCACCAAGAGAAGAGAACAGACAGCATTGCGCATGACCAACCCTCCCGAGATATGTCCTTAGAATTGTATCATTCCCTCAGACACAATCAAGAGTGATGAATCCTTGAGGTTTGCGACCGCCAGTTGCGAAGCCGCGTTGCGCCAGCGAGGTTGCTGGCCGAATCGGCTAGAGCCTCGTGCCGATATTGTGGCCAATCTGTTTGTTGCTTGGTGAGACGAGCCAACAGGAGGCGGCGCAGCCTCGATGTGGCGCATCGCGCAAGCCGCCAGACGCAGCGGGCGTCCACCAAACACAAACCCTGCCCGTCGAATTGCCATTCACAATTCGACAGACAAATATTTCCTGCCGATCAAACCAGAATACCGGCACGAGGCTCTAAGTCGAGCGGGAACTGCATCGGCCCGAAAATCGGAAGCGTCGCCCCAATGGCGCATGGCTGAAACTCGCCCGGTCTATGCTCTGACGCCGAATTTGGATAGTTTCGGCCGACCAGCAGTATCGGGAAACGCGATGAAACGAAAATACCTCTTGCTGCTTGCTTTTGCATTGCTCAGCGCCTGCAACAAATCCACCCAGACGGCGGCGGACAAGCCCCTCAATGCGGAGGTAAAAACAAATCCCGTCAGCCAACAACTTCCGGTCGAAAGCTGGGTTGGGGAATGGTTCGGTGTGGAAGGTCTTTATCTCAAGGTGGAAAAAGATGAAATGGCCGGTCCAGGCAACTATATTCTGACGATGCAAACTGGGCCGGACGACAGTTCCAGGGAAATCTTGAGCGGCGTCGCCATCGACAACGGCATCCGCTTTACCCGTAGCGACGGTGTCCACATGCTTCGGTTGGGCAATGGCGACGACACGGGGCTGAAGTGGCTGGCCGACAAGACGACATGCCTGTTCGTTGCCCCCGGAGAAGGATATTGCCGCGATTGACGCGTCGGCAAATGTTCTGCAGCACAGCTGTTCGCATCCAGTCGCAGACAGCGGACGCTTCGCGCGGCAAGTTCGCCGCCAAAAGGACTTTGAACATTACATTTCCTTAAGCATTAACTTTTCGTAAGCCGCTGTAATAATGGCGCTTTCGCCACAATCGGGGACGATATGTTCCTGCGCCGGCAACGCCCTGCACCAGCGTCATCGCCTCTCGACCCAGACGATGCACTGACGCACTCCGAAGCCTCCGACCGACTGTGACCTGCGGCCAGATGAGCTGACCGGAGGACTTCAAACTCGACTTCATCCTGGGATAACGACCATGAACACCGTCTCATATCTTGCCTCCGCAGCACTGGCGCTTGGCGCCGCCGGATGGATGGCCCTGCCGGCGAACGCGGCAAATGCGACGCAGCAGGCCTGCAGCCAGCAATATCAAGCGGCGAAAACCGCCGGCACATTGAACGGCCAGAAATGGACCGACTTCTATTCCGCCTGCGCCGCCAACATGAAGTCTTCGGGCGCAACGACGGCCGCTCCCGCCGCTGCTTCCGCGCCGGCGACCAAGCCTGCCTCGGCGGCCAAACCCGCCGTGGCCGCAATTGCTCCGACCGTGGCTGCCCCGGCGACCGGCGGCGCGAAAGCCGCGTCGGCTGCGCCGATGAAGATCGCGGCAGGCAGCGGCGCGTCGACGCAGCAGGTGTGCAGCGGCCAGTATCAGGCGGCGAAAACCGCCGGCACGCTGAACGGCCAGAAGTGGAGCGATTTCTATTCGGCATGCGCCGCCACCATCCGCAACTATTCCGAGAACGCCGCAGCCGCCCCGGCTGAACCGGCGCCGGCTACCGTCGGTCAGGCAACGACGACGCCGGCGGCTGTCGCCACCACCGACGCCAATGGCAAGCCGCTGTCAGCCGGCGAAATCGCGTTCCGCCAGCGCATCCATGCCTGCTCGCAGGAATGGCAGTCCGAAAAGACCGCGGGCACGCTGCCCGCCGGTTCGAAATGGCCGCAGTTCTGGAGCGCCTGCAACACGCAACTCAAGGCGCAGGGGTAAGTCATGGTCGCGGACGCAACACCAAAGACCACGGATGCCGAACCGGCAGACAACTGGACGGTTCAGCAGATGGTCAACGAAGTCTCGACCCGAACCGGTCTCAGTCCCGGTGTCTGTGAAAAGGTGACAGGCACGGTTCTGTCGGTCTTCCTGCACGAGGATCGCGGCCATGCCATGGCGCTGTTCGACCGGCTCCAGGGCGCGCTGGAACTTGCCCAGGCCTATGATGTGATCAACGCCCAGCCGCCGCAGAACGAAGGCGTTGTGAGCATTCTGCTGCGCAAGATCGACGCCCAGTTCAACGAGCCGACGCAGGCCGCACTCAACGGCGTGTCGCAGCTGGCGCAATCGGGACTGTCGGTCGACGAGTTGCGGCAGGCGTCGAGCGTGCTGTTCAGCCAGCTCAAGCTGGCGGCGGGACCGGCGGCGGTCGCAAACGCGCTGTCGTCGGCGCCGATGCTCCGGAAGAGCCTCGGCCTGTAAGGATCGCAACGAAAAGGCGGCGCGCGTCAACGCGCGCCGCGATGCGACGGCGTCAGGCGCCGGCGCTGTAGGCGGCGATCACCGCCATGTTGACGATGTCGGAATCCTTGGCGTTGAGCGGAACGATCTGCACCGGCTTGTTCAACCCGACCAGCATCGGCCCGATCACGGTCGAGCCGCCGAGTTCCTGCAGCATCTTGGTCGAGATCGACGCCGAGTGGAACGCCGGCATGATCAGCACATTGGCCGGGCCGGACAGGCGGCAGAACGGATATTGCCGCATCAACCGCGGATTGAGCGCCACGTCGGCGGCCATCTCGCCGTCATATTCGAAATCGACGCGGCGCTTGTCGAGGATCTTGACCGCTTCCTGCACCCGTTCCGAGCGTTCGCCGGCCGGATGGCCGAAGGTGGAATAGGCGAGCATGGCGACGCGCGGCTCGTAGCCCATGCGCCGTGCAAAACCGGCGGTCTCCTCGGCGATGTCGGCCAGCTCCTCGGAGTCGGGCATGTCGTGCACGGCGGTGTCGGCGACGATGACGGTGCGGCCGCGGCACAGCGCGATCGACACGCCGATGACGCGGTGGCCGGGGCGTTCGTCGATGACGCGGCGCACGTCCTCGAGCGCGGTCGAATAGTTGCGGGTGACGCCGGTGACCACCGCGTCGGCGTCGCCCAGCGCCAGCATGGTGGCGGCGAAATGGTTGCGGTCATTGTTGATCAGCCGCTGGCAGTCGCGCAGCAGGAAACCCTTTCGCTGCAGGCGCTCGTAGAGATAGTCGGCATAGACCGAATTGCGGCGCGACAGCCGCGCATTGATGATCTCGATGCCGGCGCGGTTCAGGTCGACGCCGGCGTTCCGGGCGGTCTCCTTCATCTGCTCCTCGCGGCCGAGCAGGATCGCCGTGCCGAGTTTCTGGCTGACATAGGAGACGGCGGCGCGCATCACCTGCTCTTCCTCGCCCTCGGCGAAGACGACGCGCTTGGGCTGGCGGCGCACCCGGTCGTAGATACGCTGCAGCGTCGAGGCGATCGGGTCGCGACGAGCGGACAGTTCCTGGGCGTATTTCTCGAAATTGAGGATCGGCCGGCCGGCGACGCCCGAATCCATCGCCGCGCGCGCCACGGCGACGGGAATGGCGGAAATCAGCCGCGGGTCGAACGGCACCGGGATGATGTATTGCGGGCCGAATTTCGGCCGGTTGCCCTGATAGGCGGCGGCGACGTCGTCGGGCACGTCCTCGCGCGCCAGATCGGCGAGCGCGCGGGCGGCCGCCACCTTCATTTCGTCATTGATGGTGGTGGCGCGCACGTCGAGCGCGCCGCGGAAGATGTAGGGGAAGCCGAGCACATTGTTGACCTGGTTCGGATAGTCGGACCGGCCGGTGGCCATGATCGCGTCGGTGCGGATTTCGGCCACTTCTTCCGGTGTGATCTCCGGGTCGGGATTGGCCATGGCGAAGATGATCGGGTTCTTCGCCATCGACTTGACCATGGCCGGCGTCAGCGCGCCCTTGGCCGACAGGCCAAAGAAG
>Ga0209793_1000422_pt1 | contig 50740 bp, 48 predicted proteins | sample EBPBio122009_DNA_FD_185863 | JGI IMG/M metagenome (GOLD analysis project Ga0209793, IMG submission 185863) | Wastewater treatment Type I Accumulibacter community from EBPR Bioreactor in Madison, WI, USA - Reactor 1_2/2/2009_ DNA (SPAdes) (version 2) | ecosystem: Engineered > Bioreactor > EBPR >... | reverse complement strand
GCGGGCCTGGATTTTCGGTTGGGGACGCGAGCGATGTACATGCCGACAATAAAACCAAACAGCGCATTGTTTGTCAAGCACTATTATTACATCTACATGCCTACATGTTTTGCCGACTTTCTGATTTCTTGCAATTAATCAGAGACTTACCTTAAGGGCTGCCGGAAGGTCCGTCAGAAGCGGGCTCGCTACCATAGACCCACCCTGGCTCCGCGGCGGACTTGACGACGCACGTCGCCAGACGTATATTACTGACCAGTCAGTCATTAGTGTTGCCCAATGAATTCATTCGTTCCCCAAACCGCCTCCGGCGTTCCCGCCGAAGCCCCGGTCCCGCGCCGCCGTCGCAAGGACGCCCGACCTTCCGAACTGACAGCGGCGGCGCTCGCGCTGTTCGTGGACAAGGGCTTCGCCGCCACCCGACTCGACGACGTTGCCGCCCGCGCCGGGGTCTCGAAAGGCACGCTCTATCTGTATTTCAGTAGCAAGGAAGCGCTCTTCAAGGCGGTGATCGAAGACGGGATGGTAGCGGCACTGGCGGCCGCCGAGGAGCGCCTGGCCGGCTTTCATGGTTCGGCCGCTGAGTTGCTGCACGAGCTGTTGCTCGGCTGGTGGCGGCAGATCGGCCGCACGGCAATGGCCGGCGTGACCAAGCTGATCATTTCCGAGTCGAGGAACTTCCCCGAAGTGGCTCAGTACTACCACGAGCGGGTGATCACGCGTGGCCGGGCGCTGCTGCGCCATGCGCTCGAGCGCGGCATCGGCAGCGGCGAGTTTCGGCCGCTGAATGTCGAAGCGGCCATCGACGTGATCATTGCGCCGCTGCTGATGTTGGCGATCTCACGCTTCTCGCTACGCCTGTGCGGGCCGCAGGTGGCGCCGGAGACCTATCTCGAAACGCATTTCGAACTGCTGCTCCAGGGCTTGCGCGGCGCCGACCCGATCGACGACCGGCAGTCGACGGCGACGACGGCATGCAGATGAACGCGACCCGCGCCGCGTTCTTCCGGCGGTGGCTGCCGGCGCTGTCGGTGCTCGCCCTGCTCGCTGCCTGCGGCAAGGAGCCGGCACCGCCCGAGCCGCCGAGAGGGGTACTGACGCGCGTCCTCGGCGACACCGCCGGCGATGAAACGCTGACCTATTCGGGAGAGGTTCGCTCGCGCTACGAGATGCCGCTGGCTTTCCGCATTCCCGGCAAGGTCACCGCCCGGCTGGTCGATGCCGGTGCTGTCGTCAAGGCGGGCCAGGTGCTGGCGCGGATCGATCCGGCCGACACGGCGCTGTCGGCGGCATCGGCCGTCGCGCAACTCGAACTGGCCGACGCCGACCTGCAGCGTTTCCGCAGCCTGCGCGCCAGGAACTTCGTCAGCCAGGCGGCGTTGGATTCCCGGGAGACCAGCTTCAAGGCAGCAAAGGCGCAGGCCGAGCTGGCCCGCAACCAGTCGTCCTATACGGTCCTCAAGGCCGACCAGCCGGGGGTCATCGGCCTGATTTCGGCGGAAGTCGGACAGGTGGTGGCGGCCGGGCAGACGGTGATGCGGCTGGCGCGACCCGACACCCTGGAAGTCGCCATCGCCATTCCCGAAGGGCGCATGTCCGACGTGCGCGCCCTCGGCACCGCCGAGGTGACGCTCTGGGCGGACGGCGAGGCACGCTACGCGGGCGCGCTGCGCGAAGTGTCGCCGGTCGCCGACCCGCTGACGCGGACCTACGCGGCGCGGGTATCGATCGATCGTCCGGATGCGCGCATCCTGCTCGGCATGACCGCCAAGGTGCGCTTCCTGCGTCCAGCCGGCGGCACGCGCCTGACCGTACCGCTGACCGCCGTTTTCCAGCACCAGGGCCGACCGGCGCTGTGGGTGGTCGGCGGCGACGAGACGGTCAGTCTGCGGCCGGTCGACCTCGCCAGCTACCGCGAAGACACGGCGATAGTCGCAGGCGGCGCCAAGGCCGGCGAGCGTATCGTCGTTGCCGGTGTCCACAAGCTGACCGGTGGCGAGCGGGTGCGCGTCATCGACGCGGCACGCGCCGCCGAGCCGCCATCGTCGCCGGTGTCCGGGAGCCTGGGCAAGTCCGCACCATGACGCCACCCAATCTCAGCGACTGGGCGCTGCGTCACCGCTCGCTGATCGGCTACCTGATCGTCGTGCTGATGCTCGCCGGCGTGCTCGCGTATTTCAAGCTCGGGCGCGCCGAGGACCCTGACTTCACGTTCAAGGCGATGGTCGTGCGGACCTTGTGGTCGGGCGCGACGGCGCCGGAAGTGCAGCTGCAGGTGACCGAGCGGATCGAGCGTCGACTGCAGGAAGTTCCCTGGGTGGACGTCCTGCGCTCGCAGACGCGGCCTGGCGAATCGCTGATCACGGTGCTGCTCAAGGATTACACGCCGAAAAAGGAGGTGCCCGAGACCTGGTATCAGGTGCGCAAGAAGATCGGCGACATGCGGCATACCCTGCCGCAGGGTGTGCTTGGCCCCTTCATCAATGACGAGTTCGGCGACACTTTCATCACCATCTACGCGCTGACCGGCGACGGCTTCGACCTCGCCAGGCTGCGCCACGAGGCCGACCGTATCGGCCGCGAACTGCGCCAGTTGCCGGACGTCAAGAAGATCGAGCTGTTCGGCGTCCAGGACGAGAAGATCTACATCGAGGTGTCGCACGCCAAGCTGGCGACGCTGGGCCTCAACCCGCTGGCGATCGTCGACGCCCTGCAGAAGCAGAACGCGATGAGTCCGTCAGGTTTCTACGAGACGCCGTCCGACCGTGTACGCATTCGCGTCTCGGGCGACTTCGAATCGCTGGCGCATATCCGCGAGATCGGTATCCAGGCGGGCGGGCGTCTGTTCCGCCTCGGCGACATCGCCAAGGTCGAGCGTGGTTTCGCCGACCCACCGACGCCGCGCATGCGCGTCCAGGGGCAGGACGCGATCGGCATCGGCATCGCCATGAACAAGGGCGGCGACGTCATCCGCCTGGGCGATCGCTTGCAGGCCGAGACGAAGCGCTTACAGCAGCAACTGCCGCTGGGAATCGACCTGCACGTCGTTGCCGACCAGCCGCAGATCGTCCGCCAGTCGATGAATCTGTTCATGTCGTCGCTCGCCGAGGCGGTGGTGATCGTCCTCGCGGTGTCGTTCATCAGTCTCGGCCTGCGTACTGGCGCCGTCGTGGCGCTGTCTATTCCGCTTGTGCTGGCGATCACCTTTCTCGTCATGTACGCCTTCGCCATCGACCTGCAACGCATCTCGCTGGGGGCGCTGGTGATTTCACTCGGCTTGCTGGTCGATGACGCGATCATCGCCGTCGAGATGATGGTGGTGAAGATGGAGCAGGGCTGGGACCGCTTCCGTGCGGCGACCTTCGCCTACACCTCGACTGCCTTTCCGATGCTCACCGGCACACTGATCACCGCCGTCGGCTTCATGCCGGTCGGTCTCGCCAAGTCGGGAGCCGGCGAGTACACCTTTTCGATCTTCGCGGTGGTGAGTATTGCGCTGCTGGTTTCCTGGGTGGTCGCCGTGCTGTTCACCCCCTATCTCGGCTATCTGGTTCTCGATGCCGAGAAACTGCAGCAAAAGGCGCAGCAACATGGCGAGGACCCCTACAACACGCCGTTCTACCGGCGCGTGCGGGCGAGCGTCGAGTGGTGCCTGCGGCATCGCTGGCTGGTCATCGCCGCGACGCTGGTCGCTTTTGCCCTGTCGCTGGCCGGACTGACGCTGGGCGTGCAGAAACAGTTCTTCCCGGCGGCCAGCCGGCCCGAGTTGCTGGTCGATCTGTGGCTGGCCAATGGCTCGTCGCTGAAAGCGACGGAAGCGCAGGCGAGGAAGGTCGAAGCGCTGCTCGGCGAGCCGGAAATGGCGCGCTCGATCCGCTATTACGCCAGCTACCTCGGCAACGGCAGCCCGCGCTTCTATCTGCCGCTCGACCAGCAGTTGTTCAACGACGGTTTCGCACAGTTCGTCATCACCACGCACGATATCGATGCGCGCGAGGACCTCAAGCGCCGCCTCGAGCAGCGCTTTGCCGACGCCGGCGGTGAGTGGAGCGGGCTACGCACGCGCGTGCTGCGCCTCGAGAACGGCCCGCCGGTCGGCTTTCCGGTGCTCTTCCGGGTTTCCGGCGACGATCTCGGCGAACTGCGGCGCGTTGCGGCGGAAGTGGCGGCGGTGATGCGCGGGCATCCCTACCTGAAAGAGGTGAACTTCGACTGGAACGAGATGGGCAAGACGATCCGCATCGACATCGACCAGGATCGTGCGCGCGCGCTCGGCATCAGCTCGCAGGAACTCTCGGCGTTCCTCAACTCGATGCTCAACGGCGTTGCCATCACCCAGATGCGCGAAGGCGACCAGTTGATCGATGTCGTCGCGCGTGCCGCTGGTGACGAGCGCGCGCAGATCTCGGCCCTGGCCGATCTCAACATCCACACCGGCAGCGGTCGTTACGTGCCGCTCGCGCAACTGGCGAAGATCAGCTACGAACTCGAGGAACCGGTGATCGCCAGCCGCAACCGGCTGCCGACGGTGACCGTTCGCGCCGACATCCGCGACGGCATCCAGGCGCCGGCCGCGACGGCGCAGATCGAGCCCCTGTTCGAACCGCTGCGCGCGCGCCTACCGCCAGGGTTTCGCATCGAGGCCGGGGGCGCCACCGAGGAATCGGCGAAAGGCGAAAATTCGATCAAGGCGGTGATGCCGCTGATGCTGGTCAGCGTCATCACCCTGCTGATGATCCAGCTGCAGAACGTCGGCCGCACACTGCTGGTCCTGTTGACGGCGCCGCTCGGGCTGATCGGCGTTTCCCTGGCGCTGCTGATCTTCAGGGTGCCCTTCGGCTTCGTCGCCAACCTCGGAGTCATCGCGCTGTCGGGAATGATCATGCGCAACGCGGTGATTCTCGTCGACCAGATCGAGCAGGACGAGAAGGCCGGCAAGGCCGCCTGGGAGGCGGTCGTCGGCTCGACCGTGCGGCGCTTCCGGCCGATCATGCTGACCGCGGCGGCGGCGATCCTGGCGATGATACCGCTGACGCGCAGCGTCTTCTGGGGACCGATGGCCGTGGCGATCATGGGCGGCCTGATCGTCGCGACGCTGCTGACGCTCCTCTTCCTGCCGGCGCTCTATGCGGCGTGGTATCGGGTGCAACCGGCGAGGATCTAGGTCTTGCTCCTGCGGCCGCGGCGACTGCCCGTCAGTGTCGCGGAGACCGGCAGGGCGAAGGCGTCCGGCATGGTACGACGCCCCCGCTGTGCAGAATTCTGGGCAGAGCCAGGCGCGCGCCGCCGATCACTTGACGACGGTGACCGGCACCTGCGCCAAGTGGATGACCTTCATCGTCACCGAACCCAGCAACAGGCCGGCGATGGCGGAGGCGCCGCTGCTACCCATGATGATCTTGTCGCAACCGATCTCGGTGGCGTGCCGGGCGATGGTCTGGGCGACGTCGCCGACCAGGATCGTGGCCGTATAGGAAATGCCGGCCGCATCGAGGCGCTGCCTGGCCGCCTGCAGCGCGTCCTCGCCTTCCGAGAGTTGCAAGGCGGCGATCTCGTCGGCGGTCAGTACGCGCCGAATCTCCCAGGAATCGATGGGCTCGCGCACATGCAGCAGATGGACCTCCATCGGTTCGCGCGCCTGCACCAGACTGATGAGATGATCGACGGCGCGTAGCGCGTTGTCGGAGCCGTCGAATGGAATGAGTGCCTTGAGCATTTTCTGGGTCCCCACGGAATGTTCTGGTGGTCAGGCGGCAGGCGCCGGGTGGCGAACGAGGTTCGCCACAGGTTGATCGCCTGCCCAAGCCGGGCTGGCAGCGAGCACGGTCGGTCGGACGGCGTCGATGCCCTCGGCCTTGTGCCTGGGATGCGGCTGCCAGCCGAGGACGAAGAGCAGCGTGAGAAAGCCCACGACATAGCCCAGGGTGACGTGCCAGCCGTGCAGCAGCCAGCGTCCCGCCGACTTGGCCTCGGGAAACATGTTGGCCAGCGCGACGCCGGCCGACGAACCGAACCAGATCATTGAGCCACCATAACCGACGGCATAGGCGAGAACGCCCCAGTCGTAGCCACCCTGGACGAGCGCCAGCGCGGTCAGCGGGATGTTGTCGAACACCGCTGAGACGAAGCCGAGCCCCATTGCCGTCTGCCACGACGCGGCGGGCAGCTTCTCGACCGGCATCATGGAGGCGCAGAGCACCAGCGAGAGCAGGAAAATGCTGCCCTTCAAGGCATCCGGCAACAGGCTCCATTCCGGTCGGCGCAACGGCGTCGCGAGCAGCAACGCCAACCAGACCGCCGCACCCAGGAAGGGGAAGCGGTCCGAGACCTCGGGAAAGAGCACATTGACCGTCACGTTGGTGACGATGGCGGAGAGCAGGATGAAGCCGACGATGGCCACGCGCGCCCAGTCGACACGCGTCGCCTCACCGGAGTGCGCGACGATTGGCGCGTAGCGGTGCTGCTGTAGCGCCGCCGGAATCCCGCAGAACACCAGCGCGACTCCGGCAGCGACATAGGCGTGTGTGACGTCGAGCGGGCTGACGCCATCGATCCACATCATCGTGGTGGTGGTGTCGCCGACGACGCTTCCCGAGCCACCGGCGTTCGAGGCGGCGACGATGGCGGCCAGATAGCCGATATGAAGGCGATGGCGAAAGACGATACGCGCGACCGTGCCGCCAATCAGGGCGGCGGCGATGTTGTCGAGAAAGCTCGAGAGGAAGAAGATCATGACCAGGAGGACGAAGCCACCCTGCCAGCCGCCAGGGAGGTAGCGCGGCAAGGCGTCCGGCACCCGGCTTTCCTCGAAATGGCGTGCCAGCAGCGCGAAGCCGAGCAGCAGGCCGAGCAGATTACTGAGCATCACCCATTCATGCTGCAGGTGGATCGCCAGTCCACCGAGCCCGGCGCCAAACTTGAAGCCGGTGAACAGCAGTTTGTAAACGGTGATCGTGGCCAGCCCGGTCAGCGCGACCTGCAGGGTGTAGTGGTGCAGCAGCGCAACGCCCAGAAGCGTCAGCGCAAAAAGGATGAAATCGACCGGGATGCCGAAAAGGACCGGTCCTTCCGGGACCGTTTCGGCGGCCCAGGCGGGGCCAAGAGCAAGCAGCAACAACAGGGTGGCCCCCGGACGGAGACAGCCGGCGAATTTGTGGCGCATGGGGAGTGAGTCCTCAACTGGTGGTCAGTGTAGATGGGATGGTTCCTTGAACGAACGCGAGTAGCCTGCGGCGGATGCCGGATTGTACCACCGAGGCAACGAGCGTCACCCGCGGCCTCCCGATCCCTCTCCGCCCCGACCTTCACGGAACTCTCGGATGCCTGGTCCGCAGCTTCCATATGATTGATTGGACGGTCATTTGCCGTATCCGACGGGCGCGCTTGGCGATCGCGAAATCGCCCTCGCATAGAACGAAGATGTGCCATAATCAGCCGCTCAGCGGACGGCTTCGGGTTACGCGCCGGAGTCGTTCCTGGCATGTTGACCTGACGAATTGCCCGTCACGAGGCAAAGCGCAAGCAGTCGGGTTCAGGAGGAGTGGTATTTCCAGTCGTCTACGGAGGGACTTCCCGTGCAAGCATTGCTCAAGCTCTCAAGTCTGATCGATGCGCTCACCGAGCGCGTCGGCAAGGCGATCATCTGGCTCGTTCTCGTCGTCACCCTGATCGCCGCCGGCAATGCGGTGATGCGCTACACCCTGAACTACAGTTCCAACGCCTTTCTCGAGATCCAGTGGTACCTGTTCTCGGCGATCTTCCTGCTTGGCGCCGGTTACACGCTGATGCGCAACGAACATGTGCGCATCGATCTGATTGCCGGCCGGATGTCCCGGCGCGGCCAGGCCTGGATCGACATCTTCGGCATCATCTTTTTCCTGCTGCCGATGGCGGTCGCCGTGATGTACCTGTCGTGGCCGATCTTCCTCCTGGCACTGAACAACAACGAACAGTCGAGCAATGCCGGCGGCCTGGCGGTCTGGCCGGTGCGCCTGCTGGTGCCGATCGGTTTCTTCCTGCTGGTCATTCAGGGCGTTTCGGAGTTGATCAAGCGCTTCGGCTTCCTGCAGGGCCTGTGTCCCGATCCGACCGCCAAGGGACACAAGCCGACGCCCGAAGAAGAACTCGCGCTGGCCATCAAGGCGCAGAAGGGAGAGCTCTGATGACCGAGTTCGTGATCGCCAACATGGCACCGATCATCTTCGCTTCGATGGTGCTCTTCCTGCTCGTCGGTTTCCCGGTGGCCTTCGCGCTGGCCGCCAACGGCATCTTCTTCGGCCTGATCGGCATCGAGCTCGGGCTGCTCGGACCACAACTGTTTCAGGCGCTGCCGGACCGCATCTTCGGCATCATGAACAACGACACCTTGCTGGCGATCCCGTTCTTCACCTTCATGGGGCTGATACTCGAGCGGTCGGGGATGGCCGAGGATCTGCTCGATACCATCGGCCAGCTTTTCGGGCCGCTGCGCGGTGGACTGGCCTTCGCGGTGATCTTCGTCGGTGCGCTGCTCGCCGCAACGACCGGTGTCGTGGCCGCCTCGGTGATCTCGATGGGCCTCATCTCGCTGCCGATCATGCTGCGTTACGGTTACGACACCAAACTGGCTACCGGCGTCATCGCGGCGTCCGGAACGCTGGCGCAGATCATCCCGCCGTCGCTGGTACTGATCATCATGGCTGACCAGTTGGGCAAGTCGGTCGGCGACATGTATGCCGGCGCTTTCCTGCCGGGGATGGTGCTCACCTCGTTCTACGTCGGCTATGTCGTGCTGGTGGCGATTTTCAAGCCGCGTTGGGCGCCGGCGCTGCCGCTCGAGGCGCGCACGCTGCGTGGTGGCAAGCTGCTGCTGCGCGTGCTGACCACGCTGGTGCCGCCGCTGATGTTGATCTTCCTGGTGCTCGGGACGATCTTTCTCGGTATCGCGACGCCGACCGAAGGCGGCGCGATGGGCGCCACCGGCGCCCTGATCATGGCCCTGGCACGCCAGCGCCTGAGTTGGAGCCTGCTCAGGCAGGCGATGGAAACGACCGCCAAGCTGACCACCTTCGTCGTCTTCATCCTGGTCGGCGCGCGCGTCTTCTCGCTAACCTTCTACGGCGTCGACGGCCACCGCTGGGTCGAGCATCTGTTGACCGGGCTGCCGGGCGGCGAGGTCGGCTTCCTGATCGTCGTCAACGCGCTGGTCTTCCTGCTCGCCTTCTTCCTCGATTTCTTCGAGTTGTCCTTTATCGTCGTGCCGCTGCTGGGTCCGGTTGCCCAGGCGCTCGGCATCGACCTGATCTGGTTCGGCGTACTGCTGGCGGTCAACATGCAGACTTCGTTCATGCATCCACCATTCGGCTTCGCGCTTTTCTACCTGCGCTCGGTGGCGCCGGCGTCGGTCAAGACCACGGACATCTACTGGGGAGCGATACCGTTCGTCTGCATCCAGATCATCATGGTGGTGATCCTGATCTTCTTCCCGCAGTTGGTCACTTTCGGTCTCGCCAAGGACGCCAAGGTCGATCTCGATTCGGTGCAGATCGAAATGCCGACTTCCGACTACGGGGCGCCCGGGTCATCGCCCGGACTGGAGAGTCCCAAGGATTCGCCTGCCGACTCGGAAGATTCCGCCAGCAAGGCGATACGCGATGCGATGAAGCAGGAGCAGGCGAAGTAGACGACCCGGCTCTCCGCCCGACGATCGCGCGTCGTCGCGTAAATGGGCGATGGGCAACGAAAAAGGGAACCGAGGCTGACCTCGGTTCCCTTTTTCTGTCGATCCGCAGAGGCGCCGCCAGCGAATGGCGGCGGTGCCCGCGACCGGTCTATCGCTTGCTGTACATGTAGTTGGTATACGCGCCTTCGGCAATGCGCATCCAGAGGTTCTGATCGTCCATGAACTTCTTGTAGTCGTCGTAGACCTTCTTGAACTCGGCATTCTTCGCCGAGGTTTCGGCGTAGAGCTCCATCGCCGCCTTGTAGCAGGCATCCATGACTTCCTTCGGGAACTGTTTCAGCTGCGTTCCCGAACCGACCAGTTGCTTGAGCGCGGTCGGATTCTTGGCGTCGTACTTGGCGACCATGTCGACGTGCGCGTCGGCACAGGCCAACTGCAGGATGGTCTGGTACTCCTTGGGCAGTTCGGCGTACTTCTTCAGGCTGACATAGGCGGATACCTGCGGCCCACCCTCCCACCAGCCCGGGTAGTAGTAGAACTTGGCGACCTTGTTGAAGCCGAGTTTCTGGTCATCGTAGGGACCGATCCACTCGGCCGCATCGATCGTACCCTTCTCGAGCGCCGGATAGATGTCGCCACCGGGAATCTGCTGCGGCACGGCTCCCAGCTTGCTGAGCACGGCGCCGGCGAAGCCGCCGATGCGGATCTTCAATCCCTTGAGGTCGGCTGCCGTCTTGATTTCCTTGCGATACCAGCCGCCCATTTGTGTCGTCGTGTTGCCGCAGGGGATGGTCATGATGTTCGACTTGGCAAAAAACTCGCCGAGGAGCTTTGTACCGTTGCCGTGGCGCATCCAGGCGTCCATCTGGCGATTGGTCATGCCGAAGGGAACCGCCGTTTCGAGGGCGTAGGTGGGATCCTTGCCGAAGAAGTAATAGGACACGGTATGTCCCATTTCGACCGTGCCGTCCTTGACGGCATCGAAGACCGCTGGTCCGGGAACGATTTCACCGCCAGCGAAGACCTGGATCTGGAATTTGCCGCCGGTCGCCTCGGCCACTCGCTTGGCCATGTATTCGGCGCCACCGTAGATGGTGTCGAGGCTCTTCGGGAAGCTGGAAGCCAGACGCCATTTGATCGTCGGCGCATTCTGGGCGATCGCCGGCATGGCCACGCTGCCGGCGGCAAGGCCTACACCGGCATTCTTCAGAAACGAACGTCTTTCCACAATTTGTCTCCAGTAGGTTCTTGTAAGGGAAGTGCCTCGCGATTATAGCTAAAGCAGGCGCGCGCTGAGCACCGATTTGTTCGCGCCGGGGGTGCTCGGGTGGTCTAGTTACCGGCGACCTTCATCTGCTCGATGAGCAGGGATCCCACGTGTTTCGAACCGCGAACGAGGACGTCGTTGCCAACCGCAGCGACGTTCCTGAACATGTCGCGCAGGTTGCCGGCAATGGTGATCTCTTCGACCGGGTGGGCGATTTCGCCGTCTTCGATCCAGAATCCGGCGGCGCCGCGCGAATAGTCGCCAGTCACGTAGTTGACGCCATGGCCGAGCAACTCGGTGACCAGCAAGCCGCGTCCCATTTTCTTGAGCAGGCCACGGAAATCACGCTTGCCGGGATGAATGATGAGGTTGTGACTGCCACCGGCGTTGCCGGTCGTCGGCATTCCCAGCTTCCGCCCGGTATAGGTGCTCAGGAAATAGCCTTGTAGCCGCCCGTTGCGGACCACTTCACGGTCATGTGTCGCCACCCCGTCGCTGTCGAAATAGGTGCTCGCCAATGCGCGCGGCAGGTGTGGTCGCTCGCTGATCTGCACCTTCTTGGAGAAAACGCGCTTGCCGAGGCTATCGACGAGGAAGGATGTCTTGCGGTAGAGGCTGCCGCCACTCGCGGCATGGACGAAACTGCCGATCAACGACGGGGCAAGCGGTGCCTCGAAGAGCACCGGCACCCGGCAGGTCTTCACCTTGCGGGCGCCGAGCCGCGACAGGGCGCGTTGCGCGGCGCGCTCGCCGATCGATTCGGGTGAGGCGATCGCCGCCTGATCGCGGGCGATCGAATACCAGTCGTCACGCTGCATGGCGTCGTTCTCGCCGGCGATCACCGAGCACGACAGGTAATGCCGCGACGTCGGGTAGCCGCCCATGAAACCCAGGCTGTTGGCCGAGACGAACTGCCCTTCCTGGATCGAAACCGTGGCGCCTTCCGAGTTGCTGATCTGCGGGCTGAGCGCGAAAGCCGCCTGTTCGCAGCGGCGCGCGAGGTCGACCGCGGCTTCGACCGAAAGCAGCCAGGGATGGTAGAGGTCGAGACCGGGCAGGCTTCCGGTGTCGGTCGCCAGGAGGCTGGCGTCGGGCAATCCGGCGCAGGGATCGGCGGCGGTGAAGCGGGCGATGTTCAAGGCGGCATCGACCGTTTCGCGCAAGGCCGTCGGAGAAAAGTCCGAGGTGCTCGCCTGACCCTTCCTCTGGTCGAGATAGACGCTGACCGCGATCGATTTGTCGCGGTTGTACTCGATGGTTTCGACTTCGCCGCAGCGCACCGTCACCGATTGCCCGAAGCCGTCCGAGACATCGACCTCGCAGGCGCTGGCTCCCTGCTTTGCGGCGTAAACGAGAACGTCGCGGGCGAGTTCCTGCAGGGTCTCGAAGCGGTGGCTGAAGCGCGATGCGGGCGCTGGGATGGCAGTGGTGGCTGGACGGGGCATGGGGGCGATGGTTGGCGGCAAAAGCCGCTATCATAGCAGTTCACCCGGATGGCATTGGCGCCGGCATTTTTCCTCTCCGTTTTCCCTGCCGCAGCGAAAGGCCGATCGCCCAGACCGATGAACATCCCCGAAGAAGAACCGGCACCCCCATCGAAGACACAACGCAAGCGGGCCATGGAGGAACTCCAGGCACTCGGCGAGGAACTGGTGGGTCTGGCGCCCGATCGGGTCAGGAAGATCGACCTTCCCGACGACCTGCGCGCGGCCGTTCGCGAAGCGCAACGCATGCTGCGGCGCGACGACGCGCGGCGGCGACAGATGCAGTACATCGGCAGGCTGATGCGTGACGTCGACGCGGAACCGATACGCGCGGCTCTGGCAGTGATTCGTGGGGAGTCGGTCGACGAAACCGCAAGACTGCACCGCATCGAGCGTATGCGCAGCGAACTGCTGGCTGATGAGAGGGTTCTGTACGAGATTGCCCAGCGTTGCCAGTCGGTCGACCTGCAGCAACTACGCGCGCTGCGCCGATCCGCCTTGCTCGAACTGGAGAAGGGGAAGCCGCCGCGCAGCTACCGGGCCATTTTTCAGATCCTCAAGGAACTCGAGCCGCCTGACGACGCGGCCCCCACCGACGATGAACATGACGACCAATGAAGAACTGCTGATCGGCCTGCTGTCGATCAGCGACCGCGCCGCGCAGGGCGTCTATGAAGACCAGGGAATCCCCGCGCTCCAGCAGTGGTTCGGGGCCGCGCTGAGCAGCCCCTGGTGCAGCGCGACGCGGCTGATTGCCGATGACCAGGCGTCGATCGAGCGGACGCTGATCGAACTCGTCGATGAGCTTGGCTGCCATCTCGTGCTGACCACCGGCGGCACCGGCCCGGCGCCGCGCGATGTCACTCCGGAAGCCACCCTTGCGGTCGCCGACAAGGTGCTGCCGGGCTTCGGGGAGGAGATGCGTCGCATCAGCCTCAATTTCGTGCCGACCGCCATCCTCTCGCGTCAGCTTGCCGTGGTGCGCGGCAAGGCCTTGATCCTCAACCTCCCCGGGCAGCCGAAGTCGATCCGCGAAACGCTCGAGGGGGTAAGAGCCGCCGACGGCAGCTTGCTCGTCAGCGGCATTTTCGCTGCCGTACCGTACTGTCTCGACCTGATCGGTGGTCCCTACGTCGAGACTGTTGACACCATCGTCAGTGCCTTCAGGCCAAAATCAGCACAGCGGCCAAAGCCGGCGGCTTGAGGGTGGCGAGCCTCAGGCGGTCGCCGTCGGGTTGTGGAAGCGGCCGATTTCGTAGTCGCCGCCACTCTCCTCAAGTTCCGCCGGTACCAGCATGTGACGTTGGCCGGCACTGTTGAACTCGAGTGACTCCCGCAAGTTGAAGCCGCCCTGTGGCAGCAGGAGGCGAACCAGTCCGGACCCGCTCCCGTCGCGCAACCAGATCCCGGGGAGGCCGATGACTGCCGCGAAGCCACTGCGGCGCGGGCGCAACTCGATGCTTTGCGCCTGCCGGGAGAGCAACTGGATACCCAGGCTGGCATGCTCGCCGCTCAGTCGGTTGAAGCGCCGCACCACACCGAGAAGCCAGTTGTCGCCGCCCTCGGGTTGTAGACAGAGTAGCGTGCCGAGCTTGAGAGGGTCGCCCGGAGAGTGGCGCAGGCAGGCGCGGAAGCCTCCGAGACTGACGTTCTCGACCAACCAGACCTCGTCTTCGCGGTTCGCGTCCAGGCCCGGCAGTGCGCCCGAGAACACCCTGTAGCTGGCATCGAAGCCGTGCAGGACCGCCATTTTCGTCTTTACGGGGTGTCGCTGGTGCCTTCGTTGCGGCGCTTGCACCGTCCAGTAAAGGCGCAGATGGCGGAGGACCGGCAGCAGGACGTTCGGCGGAAAGTCGCCACCAAGATTGATATCGGCTGGCACTTCGCCGTGTTCGACGAGTTGAATCAGTTCTTCGAGCTTGGCGAGCGCCGTTCCCGGCGAGAAGAAGCGCAGGCCAGGCCGCGCCAGACCCGGCGACAGCGCCAGCCGGGCCGGTACCGAGCCCGCCGCTGCATCGACCCAGTAGACGCTGTCCGGTCGGCAATCGGCGGCCAGGACGAAGCGCGGCAGGAAGTGCGTGATCAGGCGGTCGACGATCTCGATCTGGCCGGGCAAGAGGCTGTCCATCGACGACGTGAAGAGGACGATCGCGTGCAGGTACTGCTGTGCGACGCTGGTCAGGCCGCGCTGCGCCGGATAGATCTGCAGGAGTTTCTGCGCGTATCCCGCGGCCTCGGCTGCCAGGTAGGCTTGGCCCATCGTGCGCCAGAGGCCATCGTCAATCGGCCCGTAGTGAAATGCCAGCCACTTGACCTGAATCCGGCGTGCCGCCTGAGCACGCGCGGCAGCTAGCGGCATCGACGGCTTGAAGGCGTCGACGCCCTTGCCCTTCGGGTCAAGCTGGGCGCGCTCGAGGCACGCGGCGTAGAGTCCGGCAATCTCACTCCAATAGCGAGAGATCTTCGTCCATAGGCGTTGCTCTTCCGCCAACGGGAGGTTTGTCGAGGGCAGGTAGTCGCGTGCGAGACGGATGAGGTGAGGCTGGCCGGCTTCGTCAAGCTGGCGGATGATGTCGAAATAGTGGCCAAGGCGGAAATCCTTGGCGTCCTTCAGCGACTCGAACCAGTTCATCATTTCGTCGATGGCGTTGGCCGCCTTGGCGACCAGCAGGTCGGCGAGGACTCGCTTCATCTCCTTGCTGTCGGCAAGCAGATGGTCAGGGCGTTTGGGGAACAGCTGGAGGATCATCGGAAGTCAAGCCTGGTGCCGGCGGCCGGGGGGAGAAGGGGATTGTAAACCAGGAGCGCGGCGAATACGATCGAAGCTCGCGAGCCGGCAGGATGGTGGCGCTTTGCTCTACCGCTTTGTTCCACCGCTTTGTTCTACAATTCGCTCTGGTAAATCGACAGGCAGCAGGCATGCAGCAGTATCTCGACCTGATGCACCATGTCCTCGAACATGGCGTGTCCAAGGCAGACCGCACGGGAACCGGCACGCGCTCGGTTTTCGGATGGCAGATGCGTTTCGACCTCGCTGCCGGCTTCCCGCTGCTGACCACCAAGAAGCTGCACCTGCGCTCGATCATCCATGAGTTGTTGTGGTTCCTGCGCGGCGATACCAATGTCCGCTACCTGCAAGAAAACGGCGTGCGCATCTGGGACGAGTGGGCCGACGAGAACGGCGACCTCGGCCCGGTCTACGGTCGGCAGTGGCGCCACTGGCAAGCGGCCGATGGCCGCGAAATCGATCAGATCGCGCAACTCGTCGACAACCTGAAGAAGAACCCCGATTCGCGTCGCCATCTGCTGACCGCCTGGAATCCGGGTGACGTCGAGCGCATGGCGCTGCCCCCCTGTCATGCCCTCTGCCAGTTCTACGTCGCGCCGGCGTCAGCTTCCGCTACGGATCGGCGCCCACAGCTTTCCTGCCAGCTCTACCAGCGCAGCGCCGACATCTTTCTCGGCGTACCCTTCAACATCGCCTCCTACGCACTGTTGACGATGATGGTCGCGCAGGTCTGCAACTATCGACCGGGGGACTTCGTGCACACTTTCGGCGACGCGCATCTCTACGGCAATCACTTCGACCAGGCGCGGCTGCAGTTGACCCGCGCAACCCGTGCACTGCCGACGATGCGCCTCAACCCCGAGGTCGACGACCTGTTCGCCTTCCGTTTTGAGGACTTCACTCTCGAAGGCTACGACCCGCATCCGCACATCGCCGCCGCCGTGGCTGTTTAGGGCGTGGACGATGGATCGCCGGTGCCGTCAGCGTCAGCATTGCGCCGCATGATTTCCCTGATCGCTGCCGTGGCGCGCAACGGAGCCATCGGCCGGAATCAGCAGTTGCTGTGGCGTCTGCCCGAAGACATGCGCTACTTTCGCGAGACGACCAGTGGCAAGACGGTGATCATGGGCAGAAAGACCTGGGAATCCTTGCCGCCAGCGTATCGGCCGCTGCCCAACCGGCGCAACATCGTGCTGAGCCGCAATCCGGCCTACCTGCCGCGCGGCGGGGATCTGGCCTGCTCGATCGAAGACGCGCTGCGTCTGGCCGGCGGCGCCGCCGAGGTCTTCATCATCGGTGGTGAGGAGCTTTATCGGCAGACCATGCCGCTCGCGACGCGCCTCTACATCACCGAAGTCGCCGAGGAGTCTCCTGGCGACGCTTTCTTTCCGGATGTCGCGTCTGGCGAATGGCGGGAAATCTCGCGGCGGGTGGGCAGGAGTCGCGCCGCGGGCAGTGCCCTTCGAGACCAGGCTCCCGCTTTCGACTTCGTGGTCTACGAGCGCCGCTGAGCAGTCCCTGGCGCGCCGCTGCCGGGCGAACGACGCTTGCCCTGCGCTTGGCAACGAGAATAAGATGCCCCCTCTGTGTCTCCCTGAATTCGACGATGGCCGATCTGCTCGAGAACTACCTGCAAGACAGCGAGGGCGCCGGCAAGGTATTGGTGCACGCCAGACTGTTGATCAGGCTGGCCGGTCTCTATGCGGAGATTGCGCCGACGCATCTCGCGCGGGCAAGCCGTGTGGCCAACTTCAAGTCGGGGGTTGTCGTCATCCACGCCGACAGCGGTGCGATCGCTGCCAAGTTGCGTCAGATGGCGCCGACGCTGGTCGACCAGCTGTCGCAGCGCGGCATCGAATGCAGCGGCGTCCAGGTCAAGGTGCAGGCGCGTGACCAGCGCGAGCCCGCGCGGGCGCCGGCCCACAAGCCGCTGAGCGTGAGAACCAGCGCGGAGTTGACGGCGTTGAGCAGTTCGCTGCCCACCTCGCCGTTGCGCCGAGCCCTGGAGGGTCTCCTGGCGCGCTCGGCTAGAGAGGAATGATGGCCACTCGCTCGATGATCATCAGCGCGAAAACCAGTAGCGCGATCACCAGAGAATAGCGAAACAGTCGCCAGGAGAACTGCAGATAGCGCGAGTCCCGGGTCAGGAGGAAGGCCGCGATGCCGCAACCCACGGCGATCACCGTGAGGACCGCCAGCAAGCGCAGCAACCACATTTCGTCAGAAGACCGGCAACGCGAGCCAACTGAGGACGGACTTGGGTGCCTGCTCGTGGTCTTCGAAAGTGACGTACTCCCAGGCATCGGGGCTGGCCAGCAGTTCGCGGGCCAGCAGATTGTTGAGCGCATGTCCCGATTTGTGGGCGACGAACGAGGCCAGTAGCGGGTGACCGAGGAGGTAGAGGTCGCCGATGGCGTCGAGCACCTTGTGCTTGACGAACTCATCGTTGTAACGTAGCCCGTCGGCGTTGAGGACGCGGTACTCGTCGAGGACGACCGCATTTTCGAGACCGCCGCCCTGCGCGAGGCCGTTCTCGCGCAACCATTCCACCTCCTGCATGAAGCCGAAGGTGCGCGCTCGCGCCACTTCGCGAACATACGACTGCTCGGCGAAGTCGATGGTCACCGACTGCCCCGTGCGGTCGATCGCCGGATGATTGAAGCCGATCGAGAAAGCGAGGCGAAAGCCGTTGTAGGGATCGAGGCGAGCCCATTTGTCGCCCGAGGCATCCGTCTCGGCGACTTCGATCGGGCGCTTGACGCGGATGAATTTCTTCGCCACCGGCTGTTCCTCGATGCCGGCAGACTGAATGAGGAAGACGAAGGGCGAAGCCGAACCGTCGAGGATTGGCAATTCGGCGGCATCGAGGTCGACGAAGGCGTTGTCGATACCGAGGCCGGCGAACGCCGACATCAGGTGTTCGACGGTGCCCACTCTGGCGCCGCCATACTCCAGACACGAGCACATGCGCGTGTCGCCGACCAGTTGGGCCCTGGCTGGCACGTCAACCACCGCTTCAAGATCGACACGACGGAAAACGATGCCCGTGTCGGGTGCGGCCGGGCGCAGGCTGATCGTCACCTTGACGCCGGAATGCAGGCCGACGCCAGCCGCACGGACCACGGCCTTGAGTGTTCGCTGCTTTAACATGTGTCTGAATAAACTGTGGAATCGACGGATTCTAGCACAGCTCGAGCTGCCCCGGAACCCGCCAATTCCAGCCGAAGAGTTGCTGGCAGTGCGGCTCAGTCGGCCTGCTTGCGCAGGAACGCGGGAATGTCATAGCGATCGACACCACTGTTGGCGAGCGCTTCGACCGTTGCGCTGCGGCCCTTGCGGACGATCGCCGGAACCTGGTCGAGGCTCGAGTAGTCGATGTTCTGGCTGTGGCCGAAACGGCTGTCCGTTCCGGTTGCCTGGGTCAGCGAGCTGTTGATCACTTCAAAGGTCTGGCGTTTGGCTTGCGCCTGGCCGAGCCCGGTCGCCACCACCGTCACCCGAATGTCCTCGGCCATTCCTTCATCATAGACGGCGCCGAAGATGATGTGGGCGTCCTCAGCCGCGAAGGCGCGGACGGTATTCATCACTTCATTCACCTCCTTCATCTTCAGGGAACGGGTGGCGGTGATGTTGACCAGCACGCCCTTGGCGCCAGACAGGTTGACGCCTTCGAGAAGCGGTGAGGCGACGGCGCGCTCGGCGGCAATCCGTGCCCGGTCGACGCCGGCGGCGTTTGCCGAACCCATCATCGCCATGCCCATCTCGCCCATCACCGTACGCACGTCCTCGAAGTCGACGTTCACCAGGCCCGGGAAGTTGATGATCTCGGCAATGCCGCCGACGGCGTTGCGCAAGACGTTGTCGGCCGCCTTGAACGCCTCGTCCATCGACACGTCGTCGCCGAGAACGTCCATCAACCGGTCGTTGAGGATGACGATCAGTGAATCGACATGTTTCTGCAATTCACCGATACCGACTTCCGCGACCTTCAACCGCTTGCCCTCGAAGCCAAAGGGTTTGGTGACCACCGCCACGGTGAGGACTCCGAGCTCGCGGGCGACTTCGGCAACGATCGGTGCGGCGCCGGTACCCGTGCCGCCGCCCATGCCGGCGGTGATGAAGACCATGTGGGCGCCCCTGAGCGATTCGGCGATCGCTTCGCGTTCTTCCATTGCTGCGCTGCGGCCGGCTTCGGGTTTGGCTCCGGCACCCAGCCCGGTCTTGCCCAACTGCAGTTTCTGAACGGCAATGCTGCGGCCGAGCGCCTGGGAGTCCGTATTGGCGGCGATGAAGTCCACGCCGTTGACGCCTTCCCGGATCATGTGATCGACGGCGTTGCCACCGGCGCCGCCGATGCCGATCACCTTGATCACCGTATCCATATCGCCCGATCCCTGCTCTGTGTCGATAATTTCAAACATTGTCGTCTCCTCTGCAAAAAGCTTGTTGATAACTGGGGGAAAGTTGTTGACTGCTACCTGTCATCGGATCAGAAATTCTTTTCAAACCATGACTTCATGCGCCCGAATACCTGTTTCACGTCTCGCGTCTCGCGTACTTTCAGGCCGCGCTTGCGTTGTGTCTGCGCCTCGAGCAAGAGACCGCAGGCGGTAGCGAAGCGGGGGCTCTGCACCACGTCGGCCAGGGCGCCCTGATACTTGGGAACGCCCAGACGTACCGGCATGTGAAAGATCTCCTCGCCAAGTTCGATCATTCCCGGCATCACCGAGGCCCCGCCGGTGAGCACGATGCCCGACGACAGTACGTCCTCGAAGCCCGAGCGGCGCAACTCCGCCTGAATCAGCTCGAAGAGTTCCTCGACGCGCGGCTGGATCACATCCGCGAGCGCGCGCCGCGATAGCTTGCGCGACGGGCGATCGTCGACACCGGCAACGTCGAGCACCTCTTCCGGGTCGGCCAGATGGGCTACCGCGCAACCATAGGTGCGCTTGATGTCTTCCGCCTCGCGCGTTGGCGTACGCAGAGCCATCGCGATGTCGTTGGTGATCTGGTCGCCGGCGATCGGGATCACCGAGGTGTACCGGATCGCGCCCTGCGTCCAGACCGCCAGGTCGGTGGTGCCACCGCCGATGTCGATCAGGCAGATCCCGAGGTCCTTCTCGTCCTCCGAAAGGACGGCCCGGCTCGAGGCGAGCGGCTGCAACACGAGGTCGTTGACCTCCAGGCCGCAACGGCGTACGCACTTGACGATGTTCTGGGCCGCCGAGACGGCGCCGGTGACGATGTGTACCTTCACCTCGAGGCGAAAGCCGCTCATGCCGATCGGCTCACGGATGCCGTCCTGGTCGTCGATGATGAATTCCTGGGTCAGGATGTGCAGGATTTCCTGATCGGCTGGAATCGGCATTGCGCGCGCGGTTTCGATCACCCGCTCGACGTCCATCGTCGTGACTTCCTTGTCCTTGATGGCGACCATGCCGTTGGAGTTGAAACTGCGGATGTGGCTACCGGCGATGCCGGTATACACGTCACGAACCTTGCAGTCGGCCATCAGTTCCACTTCCTGCAGCACGCGCGAGATGGTGGCGACGGTCTCCTCGATGTTGACCACGACGCCCTTCTTCAGTCCCTTGGATTCCTGCGACCCCATGCCGATCACATTCACTCGCCCCTCGGGTGTGAGCTCGGCGACCAGTGCGACGATTTTCGATGTGCCGATGTCGAGTCCGACAATCAGATCCTTGCTATCCCTGCTCATTTCTTTCCTTTGACTTCTTGAACCGCACTGGCCGGAAAGCGCAGCGCGAAACCGTTCGGATACCGCATGTCCACCGCTATCGGCCGCCCATGGCGTGTTTCCGACAGGCTCGGATAGTACTCGACGAAGCGCTGCAGGCGGACGCGGATCGGCGCTTTCGCCTGCTCGCGACCCAACTCAACCAGCATTCCATTCTCCATCTTCAACAGCCACGCCAGCCGCGGCGACAAGGCCACGTGCGCCGGCAGGACACCGACTGGCTTCAACAACTGCGCAAACTCCGCGTAACGACGGAGAACCTCGCCGGCCGACCCGGTCGGGCCACTGAGCCGGGGTAGCGGTTGCTCGCGCGTCAGCGGGGCAGAGAAGACCTCGCCGAAGGTGTTGACCAGTTCCCCTTGTCCATCGCCCCAATGCGCAGCCGCCTGCTGTTCCTCGATGCGGACCTCGATGCGTGCCGGCCATTTGCGCCACACCTCGGCACGACGCACCCATGGCAACTGCTCGAGAGACAGGCGAATCGCTTCCGGACTGACCGTGAAGAAGTTGCCGTGCAGCAGCGCCGACAGCACTTGTTGCACATCGCTGTGCCGAACCTCGCGCAACTCGTGCGTCACCAGCACCTCGTTCAGCGGAAAGAGCCGCAAGCGCGGTGCTCCCCAGATCACTGCGGCAACCAGCAAGGCGACTCCGCCGGCCAGCAAGAGCAGGTCGGAAACGGCTGTCATCAAGCGCGGTTTGTGCCACATTGCTCATCCCAGCGTGGCAAGTGCCAGTATGCGGACGACCAGATCGTCGTAGCTCATGCCTGCGGCGCGCGCTGCCATGGGCACCAGCGAGTGGTCGGTCATTCCTGGCGAGGTATTCACTTCGAGAAAGTAGGCTGCACCGCCGCCAGCCGCTGCCGCCTGGTCGAGCAGGAAGTCGACGCGTCCCCAGCCGCGGCCCCCAAGGACGCGAAAAGCGTCCAGCGCCTGTTGGCGAAGTTCGCTCTCACGGGTTTCCGTGAGGCCACAAGGGCAGCGGTAGGCGGTGTCGTCACGCAGGTACTTGGCTTCGTAGTCGTAGAATTCGTTGCTCGGCTCGATCTTGATGATCGGCAGCGCCGCGTTGCCCAGGATGGCGACGGTGTATTCGCCGCCCAGGATCGCGCGTTCGGCGATCACCAGCGAGTCGTGGCGGGCGGCTTCGGCGCGCGCCGCTGCCAGTTCTCCCGGGCGTTTGACTTTCGTGATACCGATCGACGAGCCTTCGCAGGCCGGCTTGACAAACAGTGGCAGCCCGAGAGCCGCTTCCACGGCGGCGAGGTCGGTCGCGTCGTCGAGCATGAGATAAGGTGGAACCGGCAGGCCGGCGGCCTGCCAGAGCAACTTCGTTCGCCATTTGTCCATCCCCAGCGCGGAAGCCATGACGCCGCTGCCAGTGTAGGGAATGCCCATCAATTCAAGCGCGCCCTGGATGGTGCCGTCCTCGCCGTAGCGTCCATGCAATGCAATGAAGGCCCGCGCGAAGCCCGCCAGGTCGTCGAGCTGCCGCTCTGCCGGATCGAACGCGTGCGCGTCGACACCCTGGCGCCGCAAGGCCGCCAGAACGCGAGAACCACTGTTCAGCGACACCTCGCGTTCGGCGGAGCGGCCGCCGAAGAGTACTGCCACCTTTCCGAAGTCGCGTACGTTCATCATTTCATCCTAGCAGGCGAGAAGCTTGCCGGGAATACCGCCGATCGAACCGGCGCCCATCGTGATGACCACATCGCCGTCACGGACGATATCCAGGATTGCCTGCGGCACGTCGCCGATGCTCTCGACGAAGACCGGCTCCACCTTGCCGGCGACGCGCAAGGCGCGGGCCAGCGCCCGACCGTCGGCGGCAACGATCGGTTGCTCGCTGGCGGCATAGACTTCGGTCAATACCAGTGCGTCGACGCCGCTGAGGACCTTCACGAAATCCTCGAAACGGTCGCGTGTGCGGGTATAGCGGTGCGGCTGGAAGGCCAGCAACAGGCGACGACCGGGAAAGGCGCCACGCGCGGCGGTGAGGGTCGCGCTCATTTCGACCGGATGATGTCCGTAGTCGTCGACCAGGGTGAAGCAACCACCATCGGCGAGTGCGATCTCTCCGTAGCGCTGGAAGCGCCGACCGACACCACGGAAATCCGTCAGCGCCTTCAGGATCGCGTCATCGGCGACGCCTACCTCACTGGCGACGGCGATTGCCGCCAGCGCATTGAGCACATTGTGTCGTCCGGGCAGGTTGAGGGTGACCGGCAGGCGACTGACTGAGCCGTTGACCCGCACACAATCGAAACGCATCTGGCCGCCTTCGGCCGTCACATTCTCGGCGTAGAAGTTGGCTGCCGGGTCGAGACCGTAGGTGACGATCTGTTTGCTGACCTGCGGCATGATTTCACGGACGTTGGCGTCATCGGCGCAGAGCACGGCGACGCCGTAGAAGGGCAGTCGTTGCAGGAATTCGACGAAAGCCTGCTTGAGGCGGTTGAAATCGTGGCCGTAGGTCTCCATGTGGTCGGCATCGATATTGGTAACCACCGAGATCACTGGCGACAAAAAAAGGAAAGAGGCGTCGGACTCGTCGGCCTCGGCTACCAGAAAATCGCCGGAGCCGAGGCAGGCATTGGCCCCGGCGGCGTTGAGCCGGCCACCGATGACGAAAGTCGGGTCCATGCCGCCGGCGGCGAGAATCGACGCCACCAGACTGGTCGTCGTCGTCTTGCCGTGCGTGCCGGCGACAGCGATCCCCTGCTTGAGCCGCATCAGCTCGGCCAGCATCTGAGCCCTTGGGACGACGGGCACCTGGCGACTGCGCGCGGCGATGACTTCGGGGTTGTCGGCCCTTACCGCCGAGGAGACGACGACCGCGTCCGCGCCGTTGACGTTCGCCGCGGCATGTCCGATCACGGTACGCACGCCGAGCGCCGCGAGGCGCCGGGTAGCGGAGTTGTCGGCGAGATCCGAACCGCTGACCACGAAGCCCAGGTTGGCCAACACCTCGGCGATGCCGCTCATCCCGGCACCGCCTATGCCCACGAAGTGGATGTTCTTGACTTTGTGTTTCACTTCGCGAGCTCCTCGCACATTCGCGCCACTTCCTCGGTGGCTTCCGGTCTGGCCATCTCGCGCGCCTTTTCGGCCATTGCGCGCAGCTGACCGACAGGGGTGTGGCAGAGCCGGCTGATCGTCTCCGGCGTCAATTCCGCCTGCGGCAGCAGGACGGCTCCGCCAGCCAGTGACAGAAACCGGGCGTTGGCCGTCTGATGGTCGTCGACGGCGTATGGAAACGGCACCAATACGCTCGCCACACCGGTCGCCGCAAGTTCAGCGACGGTCAGAGCCCCGGCCCGGCAGATGACCAGGTCCGCCCATTCGTAGGCCCCGGCCATGTCTTCGATGAACGCGGCGCAGTGCGCCTGCACCCCGGCCGCGGCATAGTTGTGCTGCAGTGCCTCCAGGTGCTTTTCGCCGGCCTGATGGACAACCTGGGGCCGCGCGTCGGCATCGATCAGCGCCAGACCCCGGGGAACGACGTCGTTCAGCGCACTCGCCCCCTGGCTGCCGCCGAGGACGAGCAAACGAACCGGCCCCTGGCGATCGGCGAGACGCGTTGTCGGTGGCGGCAGCCGGGTCATTTCCGGACGCAGCGGATTGCCGACCCAGATGCCTTTCGGGAGGACATCGGGAAAACCGCAGGCCACCCGGTCGGCGACTCGCGCGAGCACGCGGTTGGCCAGGCCGGCAATCGAATTCTGCTCATGGATGAGCAGTGGGCAACCGAGCAGCGCTGCCATCATGCCACCCGGGAAGCTCACGTAGCCACCCATGCCGAGGACGACATCCGGGCTGACCCGGCGGATTTCCCGCCGCGCCTGCCAGCATGCCGAGAACAGGTGAAAGGGTAGCAGCAGCTTGCGCAAGAGGCCTTTGCCGCGCAAAGCAGCAAAGCGCACCCAGGCCATTTCGTAGCCGCGTGCCGGGACGAGCCTGGCCTCCATACCGTCGGGCGCTCCCATCCAGACGACCTTCCAGTCGCGGCTCCTGAGCAGGTCGGCCACCGCGAGGCCAGGAAATACGTGGCCGCCGGTACCTCCCGCCATGACCAGCAGGGTCTTGCTCACGAGTCACCTCCGGTGGGCGCCGGCGCCAGCAGTCGGCAAGCGCAGACCCTCCTCATACCTTGGCTCCCCGCATCAACTGGCGATTCTCCCAATCGATTCTCAGGAGTACGGCCACCGCCACGCAGTTGGCGAGAATTCCCGAGCCGCCAAAACTCATCAGGGGCAGTGTCAGGCCCTTGGTCGGCAGCAGCCCCGTGTTGACGCCCATGTTGATGAAGCCCTGCACGCCCATCCACACGCCTATCCCTTGCGCCACCAGGGCCGAGTAGAGGCGGTCGAGGGCGACTGCCTGACGGCCGATCGCGAAGGCGCGCTGGATCAGGAGGCCGAACAGCACGATCACGGTCAGAACACCGACAAAGCCCAGTTCTTCGGCAATGACGGCGAGCAGGAAGTCGGTATGCGCCTCCGGCAGGTAGAAGAGCTTTTCGACGCTCGCGCCGAGACCGACGCCGAGCAACTCGCCCCGGCCGAACGCGATCAGCGCGTGCGACAGCTGATAGCCACGACCGAAAGCGTCAGCCCAGGGGTCCATGAAGCCGAAGATACGATCGCGGCGGTAGGGGGAAATGATGATCAGCGCGGCGAAAGCAGCCACCAGCACGAAAATCAGCACGACGAAAAGGCGAGCGCGCATGCCGCCGAGGAAAAGAATGCCCATGGCAATGGCAATGATCACCACAAAGGCGCCGAAGTCGGGTTCCTTGAGCAGCAGGATACCCACGGCTACCATCGCACTGGCCAGTGGCAGGAACGCTCTCTTCAGGTCATGCATGTGCGGCATCTTGCGGCTGGTGTAGTCCGCGGCATAGAGAACGGCAAACAGCTTCATCAACTCGGACGGCTGCAGATTGACGATGCCCAGGGGTAGCCAGCGGCGCGCGCCATTCACCTCGCGACCGATACCCGGAATCAGCACCAGCGCCAGCAGCAGGGAGCCGCCGACGAAAAGCCACGGCGACCACTGTTGCCACGTTGACAGGGGCACCTGGAAAGCCACGGCGGCGGCCACCAGGCCGATGGCCAGAAAAACGGCATGGCGAACCAGGAAGTAGGCAGGCTGATTGCCGGTCAGGCGTCCCGCTTCGGCCGTGGCCATCGATGCCGAGTAGACCATGACCATGCCGATGACGAGCAGCGCCAGGGTGCTCCAGAGGAGTGCCAGGTCGATTTCCGCAGGCAGGCGACGCGGTGCGTCGAGGGCTCGCAACATCAGGCGGCCTCCCTTTCGATGCGACGAACGGCGTCGACAAATGCTTCGGCGCGGTGCTCGTAGTTGCGATACATGTCCATGCTGGCGCAGGCTGGCGAGAGCAGCACGGCGTCACCCGCGCGCGCCTGGGCAGCACACCAGCGTACGGCTTCGGCCATGTCGACGCAATGCTGCAGTGGAACCTGGCAGCCCTCCAGGATGGCGGCCATCGCCAGCGCGTCGCGCCCGATCAGCGCGGCCGCGCGCGCATGCGCGTCCAGTGCCGGCCGCAGGGGCGCGAAATCCTGCCCCTTGCCATCGCCGCCAAGGATGATCGCCACTGGCCGGCCCAGGCCCTGCAGCGCGGCCAGTGTGGCGCCGACATTGGTGCCTTTCGAATCGTCGAAGTAGGCAACGCCGTCAATCTCGGCAACCCATTCGACGCGATGCGCAAGACCCTTGAACGCCACGAGGGCCGGCAGCACGCTGGCCAGATCAATGCCTGCCGCCTCGCACAAGGCGAGCGCGGCCATGGCGTTGGCGGCGTTGTGACTACCGACCAGTTGAAGTTCGCTGCAGGCGACCAGCCGGTCATCGCCGCGCACGATCCAGCCGTCCACGACTCCGTAGTCGCACGGGCGGGGCGGCGGATTGAGGCCGAAGGTCACCATCCGGCGGCCGGGGCGTCCTGCCGCCAGGCTGCGAGCGTCGTCGCGGTTGAGGACCATGACGCCGTTGCCCTGGAAAATACGCGCCTTGCTGGCCGTGTAGTCGTCCATGTCCAGATAGCGGTCGAGGTGGTCCTCGCAGAGATTGAGCAGGGCGGCGGCGTCGGCAGCCAGGGAATGCGTTGTTTCGAGCTGAAAGCTGGACAGTTCGAGGACCCAAAGCTCGGGTAGGCTTCTTCCATCGATGGCGCTCATCAGCGCGTCGAGTGCCGCCGGGCCGATGTTGCCGGCAACCGCCGTCCGGCGGCCGGCCGCCCGGCACAGGGCGCCGACCAGGGCGGTGGTCGTCGTCTTGCCGTTGCTGCCGGTGATCGCAATCACTCTGGCCCGCGGCGTCAGTCCGCCGATTCCCCAGGCGAACAGCTCGATCTCGGAGACCAGCGGCACGCCACGGGCCACCGCCGCCTGAACGAGTGCTTCCTGTACCGGCACGCCGGGGGAAATCGCGATCAGATCAACGCCGGCGAAAGCCTCCGCGGTGAATGGACCGACGCACAGATCTGCAGCAGGTACCGCGGCACGCAGCGCGTCGGCCTGCGGCGGCGCCGGACGACTGTCGGCGACGCGCACGTGCGCGTCCTGCCGCGCCAGCCAGCGGGCCATTGCCAGGCCGCTTTCGCCGAGGCCGATGACGAGGATCAGTTTGCCGGCAAGTTCCATCTCAGCGCAGTTTCAGGGTGGACAGACCGACCAGCACCAGCATGATGGTGATGATCCAGAAGCGGACGACGACTTGCGTCTCTTTCCAGCCGCCCAGCTCGAAGTGGTGGTGCAGCGGTGCCATGCGGAAGATTCGCCGGCCACCCGTGAACTTGTAGTAAAGCACCTGCGCGGCGACCGACAGCGTTTCGGCGACGAAGATACCACCCATGATCGCCAGCACGATCTCCTGGCGCACGATGATCGCGACCGTGCCGAGGGCTGCGCCGAGCGCCAATGCCCCGACGTCGCCCATGAAGACTTCCGCCGGATAGGCGTTGAACCAGAGAAAGCCGAGGCCGGCACCCGCGATCGCACCGAGGAAGATGGCCAGTTCGCCGGCGCCCGGGATGTACGGCAGGAGCAGATACTTGGCATACACGGAATTGCCGGCAACATAGGCGAAAATGGCCAGCGCCGCGGCGATCATGACCGTCGGCATGATCGCCAGACCATCTAGGCCATCGGTGAGGTTGACCGCATTGCTGGTGCCGACGACGACCAGATAGCTCAGGACAATGAAGCCGAAGATTCCGAGCGGATAGGAGACGGTCTTGAAGAAGGGAACGATCAATTCCAGTTGTGCCGGGCCGGTGGCCGTCAGCCCCAGGTAGAGCGCTACCGTGAGACCGATCACCGACTGCCAGATGTATTTCCAGCGGGCCGGCAAGCCGCGTGGGTTGCGGTGCACGACCTTCTGCCAGTCGTCATACCAGCCGATGCCGCCGAAGCCAAGCGTGACGATCAGGACGATCCACACGTAGCGGTTGGTGAGGTCACCCCAGAGGAGCGTCGTGGTGGCGATGGCGATCAGGATCAGCGCGCCGCCCATGGTCGGCGTTCCGGACTTGACGAGGTGGGTTTGCGGGCCGTCGTTGCGCACCGCCTGACCGATCTTCTTGGCGGCCAGCCAGCGGATCACGCCAGGGCCGGCAATGAAGGAAATGATCAGCGCCGTCATCGCCGCGAGCACCGTGCGCAGGGTGATGTAATTGAAGACATTGAAGGCGCGCACTTCCTGTGCCAGCCATTGGGCGAGCAGCAGCAACATCACTCGCCCTCCGCGGCTGAGGGAACGGCAAGCGCGTCGGCGACACGTTCCATGCGCATGAAGCGCGATCCCTTGACGAGGACGGTCGTCTCCGGCGTCAGTTCCGCGGTCAGGCTCGCGACCAGACGGTCGATGCTGTGGTGATGTTCGCCGCCGCTCCCGAAGTTGTGGGCGGCCAGCGCACTCGCCTCACCCAGCGCCAGCAGAAGATCGATTCCCTGGCTCTTGGCGTAACCACCGATCTCGTCATGAAACTGAGCGCTCATTTCCCCGATTTCACCCATGTCGCCGAGTACCAGTATCTTCTTGCCAATCGTTGCCGCGAGGACGTCGATTCCCGCGCGTACGGAGTCGGGATTGGCGTTGTAGGTGTCGTCGAGCAGCACGGCGCCATGCAAGGCGGTCCGCCGCTGCAGGCGCCCCTTGAGTCCGCGAAAGGCGCTCAGGCCGGCCTGTACCGCGGTGAGAGAAATCCCGGCGGCCAGCGCGGCCGTCGCCGCGGCCAGGGCATTGCGGGCATTGTGCTGCCCCGGCAGCGCCAGCACGACGTCGGCCTGGCCATCCGGCGCGAACAGGCTGAGGCGGCTTTCCAGTCCGTGCAGATGAAACTTCCCGGTGACGTCCGCGGCCTGTTCGAAGCCGAAAGTCATCATCCTCAGGCCACGGCACTGGCTACGCCACAGCTTGGCCCAGGGGTCATCGGCATTGAACACCGCCACGCCGGTTTCATCGAGACCCGTGTAGATGCTGCCCTTTTCGGCAGCAATCGCTTCCAGTGAGCCCATGCCGGCGAGGTGCGCACGCTGCGCATTGGTCACCAGCGCGACCGTCGGGCGGGCGATGCCGGCCAGATACGCGATCTCGCCCGGATGATTCATCCCTAACTCGATGATCGCCGCGCGATGCGTCGCGTTCAGCCTGAGCAGGGTCAGCGGCAGGCCGATGTCGTTGTTGAAGTTGCCCTGCGTGGCGAGCACCGCCTCGCCGTAGGCGGCCTTCAGGATACTGGCGATCATCTCCTTGGTCGTCGTCTTGCCGTTGCTGCCGGTCACGGCCAGCAGCGGCAGCGCAAACCGGCCTCGCCAGTCGGCGGCCAGGGCGCCCAGCGACAGTCGCGTCTCGGCGACCTGGACGAGTGGCAACGACAGCGCCTGCAGACCCTCTGCGGCGTCGGTCGCGACGATCGCTGCGGCGGCGCCACGGGCTTTGGCCGCTGCGACGTAGTCGTGACCATCGAAGTTCTCGCCGCGCAGGGCGACGAACAACTCGCCCGCGGCAATGCTGCGGGAGTCGGTCGATACCCCGGAGAAGGTGGCGTTTGCACCGAGGACCTTGCCGGCGGTGGCGCGGGCGGCAGCAAGAAGATCCATCATCGCGCTCACTGGGCCGGTTCCTGGCGGTCGGCCAGCGCGGCGCGCGCCTGCGCGCCGTCCGAGAACGGACGCCGGACGCCGGCGATTTCCTGGTACGGCTCGTGCCCCTTGCCGGCGATCAGGACAACGTCGGCGGGATGTGCCGCAAGCAAGGTGCGACGAATCGCTTCGCCGCGATCGGCGATGACCAGCGCCGTCGGCGCCCCGGCGAGAATGTCCGCGAGGATGGCGTGCTCGTTTTCGCTGCGTGGATTGTCGCTGGTCAACACGACGCGATCGGCGTGGCGGGCGGCAACCGCTGCCATCAGGGGTCGCTTGCCGCGATCCCGATCGCCGCCACAGCCGAAGATGACGACCAGACCGGCGCCGCGCGCATTGGCCACCGGGCGCAGCGCCATGAGGGCACTTTCCAGGGCATCGGGGGTATGCGCGTAGTCGACGATCACCAACGGCTCGTTGTGGCCGCCGATCTTTTCGAGACGACCCGGCGGCGAGCTCAACTGCGCGAAACGTTCCGCGACGGCCTTGGGCGTCAGGCCGGCGTCGATCAGCACGGCGGCAACCGCCAGCAGGTTGGAGACGTTGTAGCGGCCGAGCAGCCCGCTCTCGACGAGGGCACGACCGTTGGGCGCGCAGAGACGAAAACGCAGCCCGTCGATCGTTTCCTCGATGTTCTCGGCCCGGATCGTCCCTTGCCGGTCGTCGGCGCCTGCCTGCTGCGTATAGCCGATGACCTTGGTCGCGGTGCTCAGGGCGGCCAGTTCACGCCCGAAGGGATCATCGAGATTGCTCACCGCCAGGCGCAGTCTTGGCCAGGCAAAGAGTCTTGCCTTGGCCTGCGCATAGGCGGCCATCGTTGCGTGGTAATCCAGGTGATCGCGGGTGAGGTTGGTAAACACCGCTACGTCGACGCGGGCCCCGTCGAGGCGCCCCTCGGCAATGCCGATCGAACTGGCCTCGAGCGCACATGCCTGGGCATCGTCATGGGCAAAGCTGGCCAGATAGCGCATCAGGGTCGTCGCTGCCGGCGTGGTGAAACCGGTTTCCACCAACTGGCCGGGCATACCTGCGCCCAGCGTGCCAATCACGGCGCAGCGGCGCGGGTGGGTGGCGGCAATCCACTGGCTGACGCTGGTCTTGCCGTTGGTACCGGTGACGGCGATCAGCGACAGGCGCTCGCTCGGTCGCCCGTAGATGGCGTTGGCCAGAGGCCCGCAAAGCTCTCGCAAGCCAGCCACCGCGAGATTGGCGACCTGCCATGTGCGGTTCCAGGCAAAATCAGGCGTGCCGGCCGGAGCCGGTTCCCAGAAGACGGCAACGGCGCCGTTGGCAATTGCCTCGGCGATGTAGCGGCGACCGTCGGCCACATCGCCGGGGTAGGCCAGGAAGAGGTCGCCCGGGCGCACTTGGCGGCTGTCGTCGGTCACCCCACCGGGTACGACGCCGAGGGTTGCCAGCCGCTGCAGGGCGGCCGTATCGGCCTCGCTACGCGCAGGACTTGCCACGGCCCTCACAGTCTGGCCTTGCTTGTCGGGGTCTTCGGGCTTTGCGCGACGACCAGCGGCGCGTCCGGCGCAATCCCGAGCGTGCGCAGGGAACTGCCCATCACCGAGGCAAACACGGGCGCCGCGACATCGCCGCCGTAGTGCTTGCCGGCGCTCGGCTCGTCGATCATCACCGCGACGATCAGGCGCGGATCCGAGGCTGGTGCAAAACCGACGAAGGAGGATACATACTTGTTCGCGTAGCGGCCGCCGGCAAGTTTGTGCGCGGTGCCGGTCTTGCCGGCAACACGGTAGCCGGGGATCTGCGCTTTCGGAGCCGTGCCGCCGGGCAGGACGGCCATTTCGAGCATGGCGCGAACTTCGCGTGCCGTCTTCGGGCTGAACACGCTGGCGCCGTGGGGCAGCGAAGAGTCTGCCCGCGTCAGCGACAGCGGCACCAGGTCGCCGTCGCGCGCAAATACCGAATAGGCGCGCGCCAACTGAATCAGCGAAACCGAAATACCGTGGCCGTAGGCCATCGTTGCCTGCTCGATCGGACGCCAGTTTTTCCATGGCCTTAGCCGGCCGCTGACTTCGCCGGGGAAGCCGAGGCGCGGCAGCTGTCCGAAGCCGACGTCGTCGAACATCTCCCACATCTTCTGATAGGGCAGCATGGCGGCGATCTTGGCTGCACCGACGTTCGACGACTTCTGGATCACCTCGGCGACCGACAGCGCGCCGTGCGGGTGGGCGTCGGAGATCGTCGCGTTGCCGATGGTCAGGCGGCCCGGTGCGCAGTTGATGATGGTATCCGAGCGGACCTTGCCGTTCTCCAGCCCCAGGGCGATCGTGAACGGCTTCAGGGTCGAGCCTGGCTCGAAGGTGTCGGTGACCGCACGATTGCGCAGTTGGCTGCCGGACAGGTTCTCGCGATTGTTCGGGTTATAGGTTGGCCAGTTGGCCAGTGCCAGGATCTCGCCGGTCCGGACGTCGAGCACGACGACCCCGCCGGCCTTGGCGTTGTTGTCGGCGATGGCCTGCTTCAACTGACTGTAGGCCAGATACTGGATCTTCGAGTCGAGCGCCAGACGAATGTCCTTGCCGTCCTGCGGCGGCTTGATCGAACCGACATCTTCGACAATTTGCCCGCGGCGGTCCTTGATGACGCTGCGGCTACCCGGCTCGCCCAGCAATTGGCCGTGAAAGGCAAGCTCGACGCCCTCCAGTCCCTTGTCGTCAACGCCGGTGAAACCCACCATGTGGGCGGTCATTTCTCCGGTCGGATAGAAGCGGCGATACTCCTTGTTCTGGCCGATGCCGGGAAGCTTCAGCGCGGCGACCTGCTCGGCCACCGGGGGCGGTATCTGGCGACGCAGGAAGACGAAAGTCTTCTCGGTGTCGAGCTTGCGTGACAGCTGCTTGGGGTCCGTTTCGAGCAGGGCGGCCAATTGCTTGCTCTGCTCGCTGGTCAGTGTCGTGGCGGGCGGAATCGCCCAGATCGACTTCATCGGCGTCGAGATGGCCAGCACGTCGCCATGGCGGTCGGCAATCCGTCCACGCGAGGCGCTGATCTCGATGTCGCGCCGGTAACGCGACTCGCCCTTTTCCTGCAGGAAATCGTTGTTGAGGATCTGCAGATAGAACGCGCGGCCAATCAACACCGCGAAAGAGCCGAGGATCATCAAGGCCATCAGTCGCGACCGCCAGGGCGGCAGGCTGAGTTGCAGCAGCGGACTCTCGGCAAACTTGTGTGCCACCTTTCCCTTGAAGCGCATCATCGTGGAAGCCCTCCAGCCGGCGTCAAGGTGGTCACCTTCTCTGTTTCCGGCGTACGCATCTTGAGCTTTTCGCGAGCAATCTTTTCGATCCGCGGTGCGGTTCCCCAGGTCGAAAGCTCGAGCTGCAGCTGCCCGAACTCGACCTCGAGCTGGCGCGCCCGCTCCTGCTCCACCTCGAGTGCCTGGAAGAGCTTGCGCGCCTTGTGCTGCGACGTCACCACGCCGAGGCCACAGACGACGGCAGCAATCAGGAGGAACACGTTCAGGCGAACCATCTCAGGCGGCCTTTCTGGCCAGCTTCTCGGCGACGCGCATGATCGCGCTGCGCGCCCGCGGGTTGGCCGCAATCTCGGCGGCGCTCGCTCTGACCGGCTTGCCGATCAGACGAAGTCGCGGCGGCGGCAGATCCGCCGCGCGCAGAGGCAGCTTTCGCGGCAAACGGTCAGGCGCCGCCTCGTCGCGCAGGAAGCGTTTGACGATTCGGTCTTCGAGCGAGTGGAAGCTGATGACCACCAGGCGCCCTCCTGCCTTGAGCACGGTCATGGCCTGCGGCAGCACTAGCGCGAGTTGTTCGAGTTCTTGATTGATATGAATCCGTAGAGCTTGAAAGGTACGCGTCGCCGCGTCCTGGCCGGGCTCACGGGTCCGCACGGTCTGGCGTACGAGCGCGGCCAGCTCCCCCGTGGTTGCAACCGACCGCTCTCCCCGAGCAGCCACAATCTTCTTTGCAATCTGGAAAGCAAACCGTTCTTCACCATAGTTCCTAATGACCTCCGTGATCTCCTGCTCGCTGGCTCGTCCTAGCCATTGCGCTGCTGTCTCGCCCTGCGTCGTGTCCATGCGCATGTCGAGCGGCGCGTCGCCACGAAAGCTGAAGCCCCGCGCGTGCTCATCGAGTTGCGGCGACGAGACACCAATATCGAGCAGCACGCCGTCGATGCCCTGCTCGACTGCGCAGCCCGCTCGCCGCAGTGCGTCCGCCAGATCGCCGAAGCGCTCATGCATTACCAGCAGTCGCGCATCCGTTTCGCCACTGGCCATGGCCACCGCCTGCGGGTCACGGTCGAAGGCCAGCAGGCGACCACCCGTACCCAGGCGCTGCAGGATGGCCCGACTATGCCCGCCACGCCCGAAGGTGCCGTCCACGTAAGTTCCTGCCGGTTTGATGGCCAGGGCCTCCACCGCCTCCTGCAACAGAACGGTCTGGTGCGGCGACTCCTGGCTCACAGTGCCAGGTCCTCGAGGTCTGCGGGCAACAACTGGTCGCCGAGCGCGAAGACCGCTTCCTGCTGCTGCTGCCAGCCCGCGTCTGACCAGATCTCGAAGTGACTGCCCTGACCGACCAGCCAGACCTGTTTATCGAGTTGCGCAAACTGGCGCAACTCCGGTGCGATCAGGAGGCGGCCTGTCGCGTCCATTTCCTCTTCACGGGCGTGACCGACCAGCAAGCGCTTGATCAATGCCGATCGCGGATTGAGGCTCGAGGCCGCCAGGACCTTGTCGCGAATCGGTTCCCATGCCGTCTCGGGGTAGAGCAGCAGGCAGCGATGCGGATGCGCAGTAAGCACCAGTCTCCCTTCGGAGGCCGAGACGAGCGGCTCCCGATGGCGCGCCGGAACGGCGATCCTGCCTTTGGCATCCAGACTTAACGCAGCCGCACCCTGAAACATCACAACAAATCGTCCCTTGCACTCTTGGGCGAGGAAGGCAAATGCCCCCACTTTCTACCACTAATATCCACTTTAAGACAAAGAGTCTGGCAAAGCAATAGGTCTGCACCGGATTTTTCCAATGACGACAAGCACTTATGCGTGATTCGCGAACTGCCGCTAAAATAAGTTAAGTTTAAAAAACAATGAGTAACAGGCGGTGTTAAAAGTAGCTTCTTATGATTGACGGCTGGGCCTGTGCGCAAGGGGCATGCGAGGGCCATGGGCTGGCGGCTGGCGGCCCGGGCGGAGTCGAATTGGCGGGAGAACGAGGTGAAGAGTCGGCAGCGATCGCTGCCGACGGGCGGGGAAGGTGGGAAGCCGGCCGATAAGCCGGGTTCTGTCGTGGACAGCCATTCCTCTAGGCGTACTGTTGCCAGCACGCTCAAGCAGCCTACCCGGAAGCAGCGCGAGCCACGCCCACGCTTCCCTATTTGGCCTTGCTCCAGATGGGGTTTGCCGTGCCGTTCGTGTTACCACGAACGCGGTGAGCTCTTACCTCGCCGTTTCACCCTTACCTGCTCTGGTCAGTTGCCTGAGCCAGGACATCGGCGGTCTGTTTTCTGTTGCACTTTCCGTCACCTCGCGGTGCCCGGTCGTTAACCGGCATCCTGCTCTGTGGAGCCCGGACTTTCCTCTCGGCGCCAGGTTTTCACCTCTTGCCCAGCGGCTGCCTGGCCGACTTCCCAAGCGGATTATACGCCCCGTCTGCTGCGACCCGGCCGGAATTGCCAGCGGTCGGCGTAGTAGGCGGGGTTCTCGCTATCGGGCGTGACGCCTGGCAGGCCAAGCAAGGGCAGCGGGTGAAAGGCGCGCGGATCCCGGTGGTCACCGGCAGCCAGTTCGCTGGACAGGCGCTGGTCGAGGTCGGTCAGTTGTGCTGCCAGCGGCCGGCGGAACCAGTCTTCGGTCGCCTCGTAGAGCACGCCCTTGGCCGTCAGGCCGCGAAACGGCTGCAGCAGTTGCTCGTAGGTCGCATGGCCGAAGACGAAGCAGCGCAGCGACCGACCGAGATCAAGCCGGCGCTCCCAGAACAATTTCTGCCATTGGAAGCCGCGCAGCAGGGCCAGCAGCGAAGGATCGGAAGCGACGACGATGACGCCGCATTCGTCGAAGTGCGTCATCGCGTCGCGATCGTGACCGCGGCCGCTGCGGCCTGGGGTAGCGTCCGCCGCCAGCGCCTCGACATGACGCGCGTTGAGCACCGCTTTGGCGTGCGGAAACGTCAGCCAGACGAGTGCATTGAAGAAATCGTGCCAGTTGTCGGGGCGTGTAGCCACTTCGCCACGTGTCCAGATGCGCGTTTCGTAGTCGAGGCCATCGGTCGCTGGCGGCAGGAAAGAGACGCGCCGGCCACTACGCGTCTGCACGCGGTGCGTCGAACTCAGGACGGCGAGGGCAGCGAGGTCGGGCGCAAATGCAATCCGCTCGAGCAGCGGCGATAGTGGGGCGAACAGGCCGCCCGGCGAAGGAAAGCCTCGTTGGCTCACTGTGCCGCAGGCGCGGCCGCTTGGTTTGCCGTTTCGCCCTGCGCTGCGGCGACGAAGGTCAGGGTGCCATTGCGCATCTGGAAACTTCCCTGCAGCGGGCCCATGCCGCCCTCCGGGTCGCCTTCGAGCTTGGCAAAGCCTTCACAGGTGCGCGTTTCGACGACAAACAGGCGTTTTCCCTGCTTGAGAATCCAGGCGTCGTTACCCGGTGCATACACCTCGACCTTGCTCTCGCTGCCGGCGGATCCGAGTTCGTGCCGACGCTGGCACTCGGGCATGCGGGCGGCGACGATCGAGTAGCGGGCGGTCTTGTCCCAGAAGAAATTCTGCACGCGAATCAGCGTCAGCGAATGCTGGGGCGATCCGAACTCCAGGGCCGCCCGCTGGTCGGAACAGGCCGCCAGTATTGGCAACATGAGCAGCAGAAGCAGGGGCAACAGGGTGTTCCGCGGCACGGCGAGTCTCCTCAAACGAATTCCGACGCGTGATCTCAGCCGAGCATCTTCCAGTGCAACAGTTCGCCGGCGCGCAAAGGCACCAGTGTGTCGTCGCCGAGGTAGGGAAAGGCTTCCGGTGTCAGCCAATCGCATCTTTCCAGCGTCACCTTGCCGGTATTGCGCGGCAAGCCATAAAAATCGGCGCCATTGAAACTGGCGAAGGCCTCGAAACGATCCAGCGCGCCGTTCGACGCGAAGGCTTCGGCGTAGAGTTCGAGCGCCGCGTGTGCCGTATAGCAGCCGGCACAGCCGCACGCGGTTTCCTTTGCTGTCCTTGCATGCGGTGCGGAATCGGTGCCGAGGAAGTACTTCTCGCTGCCCGAAGTGGCCGCACGCAGCAGGGCCAGTCGATGCTGCTCGCGCTTGAGGACCGGCAGGCAGTAGTAATGCGGCTGGATACCGCCGGCAAAGATCGCGTTGCGGTTGTAGAGCAGGTGGTGCGCGGTGATCGTTGCTGCGACGGTGGGTCCACAAGCGGCGACGAAATCGGCGGCGTCGCTGGTCGTGATGTGCTCGAAGACGACTTTCAGCGCCGGGTGACGCGCCAGCAGGGGCTGCAGCACGCGCTCGATGAAAATCTTCTCGCGGTCGAAGACGTCGCTCGCCGGGTCGGTCGCTTCGCCGTGCACGAGTAGCGGCAAGCCGAGCTTTTCCATCTCGGCAAGCACCGCCGAACAGTGGTCGAGATCGGTGACTCCCGAGTCGGAGTTGGTCGTTGCTCCGGCCGGGTACAGCTTGATCGCGTGCACGAAATCACACTCCGCGGCACACCGGATCTCGTCGACCGGCGTCCTGTCGGTCAGGTACAGCGTCATCAACGGTTCGAACGCCATTCCCGGCGGCAAAGCGGCCAGGATGCGCGCACGATAGTCACCGGCGGCGGCGACGGTCGTCACCGGCGGGCGCAGATTGGGCATGACGATGGCCCGCGCGAACTGGCGCGCCGTATGCGGCAGGACGGCGGCCAGCGCCTCGCCATCGCGTAGATGGAGGTGCCAGTCGTCCGGACGGGTGATCGTGATCTGCATGCTCGAGCCCGGCAAAGGTGATGGACGAATTCTAGATGATTTCGACGCTGGTCAGCGCGCCGGCGCGCGCCGCACCGCGCTGCGTCGTGCCCGGCGTCTGCGAGACGCGGCTTGCGGTGTGGAAGGAGTCCGGTGATGTTTGGGATGGCGAATGGGTAGCGACTAGGTGGCGCTTTCCTCGTCGTCGCCGGGCACGGGGCGCGCCCGCAACGCCATTTGATACAGGGTCTTCTTCCCCGCACCGGTGATGGCCTGCGCCAGTCGCGCCGCCTGACTGACAGGCAGCCCCTCGTCGAGCAGCAAGGCCAACACCCGCTCGCCCTCGGCGTTGTCCGTCGCGGCCGGCGCGCCGGAGACGAGGACCACAAACTCGCCGCGCTGCCGGTCGGCATCCGCCAGCAGCCAGTCGTGTGCTTCGCCGAGCCGACACGAATGAATGCTCTCGAACAGTTTGGTCAGTTCGCGCGCCAGGACCACCGTTCGCGCCGGTCCAAAGGCAGCGGCCAGCGCAGCGACGCTGTCGAGGATGCGATGCGGCGCCTCGTAGAAGACCAGTGCCCAGGGCAGTGGGGCCAGTTCACGCAGGACCTGCGCACGTTGCCCCGCCTTGGTCGGCAGAAAGCCGTAGAAGAGGAAGTGGGTTTCGCTGAGGCCCGCGGCCGACAGCGCGACGATCGCCGCGCAGGCGCCGGGCAGAGGAACGACGCGATGGCCAGCGGCGCGCACGCGCGCCACCAGGCGCGCACCCGGATCGGATATCGCCGGTGTACCGGCATCGACGACCAGCGCCACGGATTCGCCAGCCGAGAGTCGCGCCATGACCTGTTCGGCAGCGCTCTCCTCGTTGTGCTGGTGTGCCGCCAGCAGACGCGCACGCGACCCGTAATGTTTCAGCAGGGGCGCGCTGTGGCGCGTGTCCTCGGCGGCTACCCAGGGCACCCGGCGCAGGACCTCGATCGCCCGCGCCGTCATGTCGCCGAGATGGCCGAGCGGGGTGGCAACCACATATAATGCGGTGGATTCTTCTGTCATGGCGATCAGCTGGCAAATGAGCGGCAACGATAGCACGACCGGGCAAGCCCGACATCGCGTCAGTGATGGCATGATCGCTGAGGACCTGGCTGCGCGTTTCCTCGAGCGACAAGGTCTGCGGGTGTTGGCGCGCAATTATCGCTGCCGGGGCGGTGAGGTCGATCTGATCTGCCGCGAACGACGCGTGCTGGTTTTCGTCGAAGTGCGCCTGCGCCGCAACGCCAGCTATGGCGGTGCGGCCGCCAGCATCACCGCGCGCAAACAAGGTCGTATCGTCCTCGCCGCGCAGCATTATCTGACCATGCACGCGCTTGGTGAGGCCGACTGCCGCTTCGACTGCATCTTGCTCGATGGCTTGTCCGAAGCCGCCGTCGAATGGTTGCGTGATGCGTTTTGCTAGGCTTGCCCTGGCTCTCGGGTTGCTGCTGGGCATAAGCGCATCGGCTGCCGCCGAGACGGTGAAGATTCTCGTACAAAGTTCACCGCTCGCCGGCAGCCAGTTCTACGCCGTAGCGGAGGTGTGGCCGCAGATCCGGCTCGGCGATCGCCTGACCCTGATTCGCGAGCCCGAAAACCGCCATGACCGCAAGGCGGTCCGCGTCGAATGGCAGGGTCGTCAGCTCGGCTATGTGCCGCGCGCCGAGAACCGTGCCGTCGCCAGAGCGCTCGACGATGGCGAGAAGCTCGAGGCTCGGGTTTCGCGCCTGCGCGAGGATCCCGATCCCTGGCGCCGTGTCGAGTTCGAGGTATTCCTGATTCTCTGATGGTAGAATCCGGCCACTTCCCATCCCCGAACCCCAATCCATGGACTTGATCAAGCGTGTCAGCGAGCATTTTCGGGATAGCGCACAGACCAAGCTCGACGCCATCGAACTACTGGCTCTGCCGATTGCGCAGGCGATCGAGGCAATGGTCGGCAGCCTTCTCAACAACGGCAAGATCCTCGCCTGCGGCAATGGCGGTTCGGCCGCCGACGCGCAGCACCTCGCCGCCGAACTGGTCGGCCGCTTCGAGGTGGAGCGCCACGAACTGGCGGCGATTGCGTTGACCACCGACACCTCGATCATCTCGGCCATCGCCAACGACTACGGCTACAGAATGGTGTTCGCCAAGCAGGTGCGCGCACTCGGCCAGCCCGGAGATGTCCTGCTGGCGATCTCGACTTCGGGGAACTCGCCAAACGTCATCGAAGCGATCGCTGCCGCGCACGCCAACGATCTGCGCGTCGTCGCGCTGACCGGCAAGGGCGGCGGTGCCATCGCCGATATCCTGCAAGAGACGGACGTCCACATCTGCGTTCCTGCCGAGCGCACATCGCGCATTCAGGAGACGCATCTGCTCACCATCCACTGCCTTTGCGATGGAATTGATTGCCTGCTCATGGGAGTTGAAGAATGAGAAAAGCTCTTGCCGCCAGTCTGCTTCTCGGCGCCACCGCGCTGCCGATGCTGCAGGGCTGCCTGCCGGTCGTCGCCGCCAGCGCGGTTAGCGGTGGTGCCTTGGCGACCCTGGATCGTCGATCACTCGGGACGCAGACCGACGATGAAACCGTCGAATGGAAAGCCAGCTCGCGTGTCGGCGAGAAGTTCAGCGACAACGTGCATCTGAACTTCACCAGCTACAACCGCAGGGTGCTCGTTACTGGCGAGGTGCCGTCCGAAGAGGTCAAGGGAGAAATCGAACGTATCGTTGCCGGCATACCTCAGGTGCAGGGCGTGTACAACGAACTCGCCGTTGCCCCGGTGACCTCATTCTCGACGCGCAGCAACGATTCCTACATCACGACGCGCGTGAAGAGCCGCTTCGTCGACTCGGGCAAGTTCAGCGCGGTGCACGTCAAGGTGGTAACCGAGGCGAGCGTCGTCTATCTTCTCGGTCTGGTGACCCAGCGCGAAGCGGACTCGGCGATCCAGGTGGCGCGAACGACGAGTGACGTGAAGAAGGTCGTCAACCTGCTCGAAATCATTTCCGACGCCAAGGCCAGAGAACTCGATGTGCGCATGCCGGAGCAGCGCCCACCAGCGCCGCCTGCCAGCGGCGGGGGCTGACAGCGCGGCAGTAGGCGGCTAGCGGCCGCGCGGCGCGCGAGCTGCCGCAACGCCGCGTTCTCCGAGCCTGTCTGGATGCGCCAGGGCATTTGCCTGGCGAGTTCCCACCGACATGCCGCGGGGCGACGACCGGACCCCGAATCACGCTGCCGCGCCGCGCTCGATGACGACGCCGACGCGCTGCACGCCGCGCATCATGCCGAGCTTGGCAATCGAGACGCGCACCCAGGTGGCACCGAACTCCTCGAGCAGCAAGGTGGCCACGTATTCGGCAAGGCGTTCGAGGAGATTGAAGTGTCTGGCGGCGAGTTCGGCACGCAGGCGGTCCACCACCACCGCGTAGTCGATCGTATCGCGAATGTCGTCACTAGCGCCGGCGCTGGCCGTCGAGGTGCCGATCCGCAGCGAGATTTCTATCGTCTGGGGCATCGCTTTTTCGCGCGGGTAGATGCCGATCAGCGTGGAGGCGCGAAGGTCGTCGATGAAAATGATGTCCATGCGGGAGGGCGTCGTGTCGGTGTAGAATGGGCCGTCGGGCGCGAAATCCCCAGTGACGACAATCCTGGCATTCTAACCCAGAGGCCCATCAACCACCCGTTTACACCGGATGCCACCGTTGCTGATCACCCTTGCCGCCATTCTCGCGGCCTACCTCCTGGGTTCCATTCCCTTCGCGCTGGTCGCCAGCCGCGTTTTCGGCCTTGCCGACCCGCGCAGCTACGGTTCGAAGAACCCCGGCGCGACTAACGTTTTGCGCAGTGGCCACAAGGGCGCGGCGATATTCACCCTGATCGGCGATGTGGCCAAGGGCTGGCTGGCCGTCTTCTTGGCCAGCCGCTACGGACCGGAGTACGGTCTGGCTTCCGCCACGGTCGGACTCGTCGCCCTGGCCGTCTTTTTCGGCCACCTGTACCCCGTGTTCCTCGCCTTCAAAGGGGGCAAGGGCGTGGCCACGGCTGCCGGCGTGCTGCTGGCGATCGACCCCTGGCTGGGCCTGGCGACGCTGGCCACCTGGCTGTTCATCGCGCTGGTGCTGCGCTATTCGTCGCTGGCCGCTCTCGTCGCCGCCACGGCAGCCCCGGTCTATGCCTTCATGCTATGGGGAAACAACGGCATGGTGGTCACCGTCGGCATCATCGCCATGGCCCTGGTTGGCAAGCACTGGCCAAACCTGCAACGCCTGATGGCGGGTAGCGAGCCGAAGATCGGCTCGCGCAAGGGCTGAGTCAGGACCTGAGTCAGGACAGGAAGAGCTGTCGTTCGGCTTCGCGGCGCCGCGTAAGTCCCGCCAGGACTTTTCCGCCGCCCTTGTTCCACTTGGCAAACTCGTTGGCGGCCCCGGCGTAGTCCTTGGCATTGAGTTTTTTCAGGAGCGACGAATTCTTCAGCGCCGTACTGCCCACATTGAAGGCAAAACTCACCAGAGCGGCGAATTGGTTGTCCGACATGGTCACCTTTACCAGAGAAGCCACGTCGCGACAGGTGTTCAGTAGGTCGGCGCGCAACAGGTCCTCGACCTCCTGGGTCGTCAGGCCGCTCGGATACAGCGCCGCAGCTCTCGCCCGCGCGGCCTCGCCTCTGAGAAACGCGTTCTGAAAACGGATCGCATGCCCGTAGCCGATCGTCCATATGCCCACGGGATCGATATAGGGGTCGTAGTTGGGGGTCGTCTTGTTGCCATCGACGATTCCCTCGAAGCGTTTGATCAGGTCGATTCCCTGCTGATTGATGGCGCGTATGGACATGGTCTTCTCCTTGAGCAAAGCAGTGAAGCACGAAAGGTCGGCAGCTTCCCGTGTGCCGCCAGGACACTCGGAGCAACTCGCCGGTCCCGCTTACGGCCTCGGCGAGCGTCCATGTCGCCAGCCAGCGGCGACTTTACTCGGAAAAGTCTAGTTGCCGGGTCAGCCGCCGTCAATCGCGGCGATCTGCCCGCACAGGAAAACCGGCGGCAGCGGGGGCCAGCGAGCGGGCAGAAGGCTGGTCCGCGACGGCGGCGACAAGTGCGCGCCGTTCAGGCGAGCGCGCGCTAGCTGTCGGTGAGCGGCCAGCGTGGCCGCACCGCGAAGGCACCCGCCACCTTGCCGGCCAGTCCCGCTTGCAGGCGCAAGGCCCCGGCCAGGGCGATCATGGCGCCGTTATCGGTGCAGAATTCGAGTTCGGGGTAGAAGACGGCGATTCTCGCCCGGCTGGCGGCGGCATCAAGCTGGCGCCGCAATTCGCGGTTGGCGCCGACGCCTCCCGCCACGACGAGTTGCTGCAGGCCGCTCAGCGCAACGGCGCGAATCGCCTTGCTGACCAGCACTTCGACGATGGCGTCCTGGAAACCGCGCGCAATGTCCGCGCGCTGCTGGTCGGTGATCGCCGCCAGCTCACGTACCTTGGTGAGAACGGCCGTCTTCAGGCCACTGAAGCTGAAATCGAGATCACCGGATTTCAACATCGGCCGCGGCAGCTTCACCTCGTCGCGCCGGCCACGTTCTGCCAGTTCGGCGAGCGCCGGGCCGCCGGGGTAACCGAGGCCGAGCAGCTTGGCGGTCTTGTCGAACGCCTCGCCGGCCGCGTCGTCGAGCGTTTCACCCAGGAGTGCGTAGTTGCCGACGCCGGTCACGCGCATCAACTGGCTATGGCCACCCGAAACGAGCAGGGCGACGAAGGGAAAGCGCGGCGGGTTGCCGGACAGCAAGGGCGAGAGCAGGTGGCCTTCCAGGTGATGGACAGGCACCGTCGGCACTCCCAGTGCTGTCGCCAGCGCCTCGGCAAAGGCGGCGCCGACCAGCAGCGCTCCCGCCAAGCCCGGACCCTGCGTGTAGGCGACGGCGTCAATCTCGGCCAGCGCGCGTCCGCTGCTTGCCAGGACCGTGCGCAGCAGGGGGATGATGCGCCGGATGTGATCGCGCGAGGCAAGTTCCGGGACGACGCCGCCATAGTTCTGATGCATGGCCACCTGCGAGTGCAGGGCATGCGCGAGCAGGGTGCCGCCGGCATCGGTGCTGAAGAGCGCGACACCCGTTTCGTCGCAGGAGGATTCGATTCCGAGAATCAGCATCGGCGCATTCTACTCCAGTCGCCGTCTGCCCCGCCTCAGTACGGGTCGGCGGCCGCTCCGCGGACGACGAAGTTGCGCAGCGACGGGTGACCGTCGCGGCACAATGGATCAAGGATGCCGGTCTGCCGCAACTGACTCACCATGCGGGAAACGGTCTCCAGCTTCAATGCGGTGATGTCGGCCATGTCCTGCCGCGACGGCAGGACCACCTGCAAGGGCGCCGCGGCGTTTGCTGCGGGGTCTTCGATGGGCACATGCGAGAGCAGCATCACCAGTCGGCGAACGCGCTCGGCCGCCTGTCCGCAGCGCAGAGCGATGACTTCGGCGGCACGTCGTTCGGCTTTCGCCAGCGTCCGCAGCAGCGAATCGCCCGCCGGTGCCGCCTGACCTTCAGGCCATGGCGCGAGTACGCACGCGGACAGGGCGGTGGCCGTAAAGGTGTAGCGACCGAAAAGCAGTGTTTCAGCGCCGAGGATGTCGCCGATGATGGCGAGGTTGGCAAAGCTCTGTTCGCCGTTTGGCTCCTGTCGGTCGAGACGCACCGACCCAGCCAGCACCCGCCAGGCGGTGCCGGTGGTGTCGGCGGCGTAGATGCGTTGTCCGCGAACGACATGTACGGGTTGGCGCTTTGTGATCGACGCCGGCCTACGGGCAGCGCGAGTGCTTGTCTCGACCTTCGGCAATCCTCTTGCCTCCTTTCTGAAGTCGGCGGTAGCGATCCCTGACCCTGCCGCCGACCGGTCGTTGCGGTTGGGCTCAGAACTGCAGGTTGGCACCGGCATAGAGCGAGCGCCCCATTCCGGGAACGGCGGTTCCGTAGACCATCGGCCTTTGGCCGAGATAGGCTCCGCCGAGCGGCGAATCGTAGAGTCGGTTGAACACGTTCTCGACACCGACATCAAGGCGAACCTGCTTCCACTGGTAGCTGCTGCGCAGGTTCATCAAGCCATAGCCACTGGTTTCCAGCTCGTTGCGAACGCTCGAAACCTTGGTCTTGGCGTCGACAAACACGCCTTCGAGGGTGTTGGTCCAGGGCCCCGATTGTTGCACCAGCGCCAGCTTCGCGTTCAAGGGCATGATGTGGTAAAGGTTGTCGTCCGTGTCCGGGTTCCTGCCTCTGACGTAGCTCACCACCCCCGTCATTTTCACATTGCCGAGGGCACCGCCCTGGAGCACCGGGAAGTAGCCGGAAACGTCGGCGCCGTAGAGGCGGGCGGACTGATTGACAAACTGGAGATTGACGAAGCCTGTCGTTGCCGTCACGTTGTTGCGATCGCAGGGCGACATCATCGCTCCTCCGGAACAGCGACGTGCGTCGACGTAATCCTGGACGTAGGTGTAGTAGGGCGTGATGTTGAAGCTCCACTGCTCGCGCGCGGCGTCGTGCCAACGCGCGGTGGCACTGACGGTGTTGGCGACTTCCGGCTTCAGGTCGAGGTTGCCGACGTAACCGTTACCGTCGCCGAACCAGTTGATCATGGTCATCGTCATGGTGTTGTTGGTTGACCAGGCGTAGCGCTCATACAGGTTCGGCGAGCGCGTCTTGCGCGCAAAGCCGGCCTCGTAGGTCTGCTGGGCGTCCGGGGTGAAGCGGAGCAATGCCGTCAGATCGAGGTTGTGATCGGTCCGGCTGCGATCGGCGGCATTGAACGCACCCGGGATCGAATTCGGATTCGCCGGATTGCCGTAGTCCACCGGGTTGTAGCCTTGTACATCGCCGGTGTCCATCCACACGGTACTGCTGCGCACGCCCAGCTGCGACAGCCATTGCCCACTCCAGCGTGCTTCCCATTCGCCGAAGACATCGAAGCGGTCGCGCTTGCCGTCGTTGATGTTCCAGAACGTCGAACCGTTCATCATGTTCATGCTCATACCAGCCATGCCGCCCATGCCTCCCATGCCACCCATCGGTGGTACATAGGGCCCGATCGCCGGCCACCAGTCGTCGAGGCGGTACTTCTGATATTCGCCACCAACGCGGAACAGATCGCGATCGGAGGCGAGGATATCCGCCTTGAGTACCGCGCCGGTGGTTTTCCCCTCCGTATCCATTGGCATACCGGCGGGGTTGGCCAAGGTGAGCTTGTCCTCGAGGAAGTTCATTTTGTGGCGGGTATTGTTGTGGTAGGCGCGCGCTTCCAGCGAACCCCAGTTGTACTGCCCCAGATAGCGGAGATTGACCTGATGGCTGTCGTTGAGCGTCATGTCCATGCGCTCGTTCGGGAAACCCTGGTACGGGATGTGCTGATAGCCGAACTTGAGCTCGAGGAGATGTTCCGCGTAGCGCAGCGCGAAGCCGAGCGACTGGTTCTCGGACTTGTACTGTGACGAGCCCACTTCGTCGCCGGCCAGCCACTCGGAGGTTCCCAGCGACGGTCCGGCAGGCTTGAAGCTGCCGCCGGCGGTGTAGTTGTCGGCCTGTGCGGTCGAACCGGAGTAGTTTACGCTCAACATCTCGTTGGCCAGCGTCGCCGACAGGTTCGCTCCCCGGCCATTGCCGTTGCTGCGATAGAAAGCGCCAGCCTGACCCCTGAGCAAGGTACCCTCGCCCGCTTTGGCGAACTCCGGCGCCGCCGAGTTGACGAGAATCGTGCCGGCGATGCTGTCGCCACCGACGCTGACCGGCGTGATGCCGGCGAACAGCATGACGCTGCCGACGTTGGTCGGGTCGATGTAGGAGAGTGGCGGGTTCATGTGATTGGCGCAGGACGAGATCAGGTCCATGCCATCCACCTTGATCCGGATGCGATCATCGGCCAGGCCGCGAATGACCGGCAGGCTGGAAACGCCACCGGCACCGTAGAGGCTGACGCCCGGCAGGCGGTCGAGGAGGCTGGCGGTATCGCTGGTGGCTGCGCGATAGGGGGCGGTGCTCGCCGCGTCGAGACGGCTGGCGCCAAACGGCTCCTTGTCCTGGATCTTCGACGCCTTGACGACGACTTCGCTCATGACCGGCGTGGCTGAGCTTTCCTGGGCGACTGCGCCCTGCCACAGGCTGGGCAGGCTCAGAGCAACGGCGACGGCGATGGGCTTCCTGGCAAACTTCATCTTTCCCTCCCTGGGGTGGTCTTCTTCAACCCGGCATTCTAGGAAGTGATGTTGCATTGCGGAATGTGGCATATCGTCGCACAAGGCATTGTTTTTGATGCGGATCAATTTCGGCTGACCGTGACTGCCCATGCTGTCGATGAGCAGCAGCTGCAAGCCGTCGGGTGCTGGCGCCACCTGGCCGGCCAGCGCGCGACATGAGACAAAATGCCGCACCTGGAGGCCCGTCGGGCAGCATAGAATGGCTCCCTTTTTGGCGACATTGCAGTGCTCTCCGAGACAGACTTGAGCGCCACGGCATGCGGGGTCCACGCCTTTCCCAACGCGTACCGACAATCGTTCTGGCCGATCGGTCTGTTCCTGCTGTTGTCCGCCGGCGTGCATCTTTTCGCTCTCTGGCTCGCGTTCGGGGTGGTCGTGCCGCCGCCGACTTCGGCGTTTCTGCCAGCGCTGAGGGTTGATGTGCGCGAACCGGCGCGGCCGCTTGTAAAGGTCGAGGAGGCGAGCGCGAGCAGGCGCGAGTCGCCGAGAGCGGTCGATCGACCAAGGCCTGTTGCGTTTGCTGCCGTTCCGGCGAAGAAAGCGTCGCCGGTCGCGCCGCCCCTGATGACGACCGCGACGACGGTTGCCGCCACGAGTCCCTCGGCCGTACCGTCACAAGCTGCTCCCGGGCTGGCCGAGGCAGCACCCGTGACGCCAACGCCGGGGTCAGGCATTGCGGTACGCTTTGATGCCGCTTATCTGCACAATCCAAAGCCGGTCTATCCGGTCGCTTCGCGCCGGCTAGGCGAGGAGGGGAGGGTGCTCCTGCGCGTCAGGGTGAGCGCGCACGGCCAGCCGCTGGAGGTGGACGTCAAGCAGTCGAGCGGCTTTTCCCGTCTGGACGAAGCCGCGCGCGCGGCGGTCGAGCGGTGGCGATTCGTCCCGGCCCGGCAGGGGACGGAAGCCGTCGAGGCTTTCGTGCTGGTGCCGCTGCACTTCTCACTGGAAAGTTGAAGCGAACCGGCGAAAGCGAATGGAGATTGCTTGATCGCGTTTCTCGGCGCTGGTCGACGTGGTGTCGCATGCGACGACGATCGTCGAGATCCCCAGCGCAACGCGACGCGAAGCACGCCGCAAAGGCAGCGAAACTGCTATCTTCTCGCTGTCCAAACGAACCTGAGGATGCCCGATGGCCAACACCTCACCGATGCCTGGTGCGAGCGGCACCGTTCGTGGCGCCTGCCCGCACGATTGCCCGGATACCTGCGCGCTCGACGTGACCGTCAGCGACGGTCGCGTGATCAAGGTGGCCGGCGCCGCCGATCACGCGCCGACCGCCGGAGTGCTGTGCACCAAGGTCGCTTTCTACCCCGAGCGCATCCACCATCCCGATCGACTGCTGCACCCGCTGCGTCGCGTCGGTGCCAAGGGTCCGGGCGCCAGCTTCGAACGGATCACCTGGGAGGTGGCGCTGGCGACGATCGCCGAGCGCTTCCGCCGCATCGCTGCCGAGAGTGGCGCCGAAGCGATCGTTCCCTATAGCTACGCCGGCAATTCCGGCCTGCTCGGCTACGGTTCGATGGATCGCCGCTTCTTCCACCGCCTCGGCGCCGCGCAACTCGACCGGACGATCTGCGCCAGCGCGGGGGCGATGGGCTATCGGGCAACGATCGGCGCGAGCGTCGGCTTCGACGCCGAGAGCGTCGTCGATGCGCGGCTGATCATCCTCTGGGGAACCAACAGCGTCGTCTCCAACCTCCACTTCTGGCGCTTGGCGCAGGAAGCGCGGCGGCGCGGCGCGCGCCTGATCGCCATCGATCCGTGCCGCACGGCGACCGCCGAGAAATGTGACCAGCACGTCGCGCTGCTGCCGGGCACCGACAGCGCGCTGGCGCTCGGCCTGATGCACGTATTGATCCGCGACGAGCTGCTCGATGCGGATTACATCGCGCGCTACACGCTCGGTTTCGACGCCCTCAGGGAGCGCGCGCTGCAGTTTGCACCGGCGCGGGTGGCTGCCATCTGCGGCATCAGCGAAGGAGAAATAGAGAAGCTCGCGCACGACTACGCCAGTACCAGCCCGGCGGCAATCCGTACCAACTACGGCATCAACCGCACGGCCGGCGGCGGCATGGCGCTACGCGCGATCTCCTGCCTGCCGGCGTTCACCGGCGCCTGGCGGTACCCTGCCGGCGGCGTGCTGCTGTCGACTTCGGGCAACTATCCGGTCGACACGGCCGCCCTCGAACGTCCGGACCTGATGCCCAACTCGGCACCTCGAACGATCAACATGAGCACCATCGGCCGCGACCTCCTGCACGCGCAACCGGCGATCAAGGCGCTTTTCGTGTACAACAGCAATCCGGTTGCGATTGCCCCGCAATCGGCGGAGGTGGTACGCGGCTTCGCGCGTCAGGATCTGTTCACGGTTGTCCACGATCTGTTCCAGACGGACACCGCCGACTACGCCGACATCCTGTTGCCGGCGACCAGTCACATGGAACAGCTCGACATCCACAAGTCGTACGGGCATCTTCACATTCAGGTCAATCAGCCGGCGATTGCGCCGCTCGGCGAAGCGCTGCCAAACACCGAGCTGTTCCGTCGTCTGGCCCGGCAAATGGGCTTCAGCGACGCGTGCTTCGCGGACGATGACGAGGCGCTGTGCCGCCAGGCTTTCGACTGGAGTGATCCGCGCCTCGCCGGGCTGTCATGGGAGAAACTCAAGGCCGACGGCCATGCCCGCCTGAACCTGCCGCGCGGCGCCGCGCCGTTCGCCGACGGAGGCTTCCCGACGCCTTCCGGCAAATGCGAGTTCTACAGTCAGTCCATGCTCTCCCAGGGCCTCGACCCGTTGCCCGACTTCATCGCGCCTCGCGAGTGGCGGCAAAGCACGCTGGCCGCCGAGTTCCCGCTCGCGCTGATCACGCCGCCGGCGCGCAATTTCCTCAACACCAGTTTTGCCAACTCGGCGCGTTTCCTGGCACAAGAAAAGTCGCCGGCGGTGCATCTACATCCCGCCGACGCCTCGGCACGGGGTATTGCCAACGACAGCCCGGTTCGTATCTTCAACCGGCGTGGCGAATTCCGCGCCCGTGCGATCGTCAGCGAGCGCATTCGACCAGGGGTCGCCATGGCGACGTCGATCTGGTGGCGCAAGCTGTCGCCCGACGGACGCAACTGCAACGAAGTGACCAGTCAGGCGCTCACCGACATGGGTGGCGGGGCGACGTTCTACGATTGCCTGGTCGAAGTGGCAGCCGTTTGACGTTGAACTTGCAACGTAAGTATTCGGTGAACCCGTGGGCCAAGTCTGACCTTGACGATCGGCGCTAGCGACACAGAATTGAGCGGAAGTTCCTGTGCAGGGGATGGAGCCAGATATCCTTGATCGGCAGGATAGGCTTGGACGTGGGGCATTTCTTGCCGCGTCCGGTGGTTTGACCGACCTTGATCCAGTTGGCGGCCTGGTAACAGGTGCCGCGATGACGGGGAGTCTCG
>Ga0209793_1000416_pt1 | contig 51874 bp, 56 predicted proteins | sample EBPBio122009_DNA_FD_185863 | JGI IMG/M metagenome (GOLD analysis project Ga0209793, IMG submission 185863) | Wastewater treatment Type I Accumulibacter community from EBPR Bioreactor in Madison, WI, USA - Reactor 1_2/2/2009_ DNA (SPAdes) (version 2) | ecosystem: Engineered > Bioreactor > EBPR >... | reverse complement strand
CCGGGTTCCTGCTGCTGGGTGGCCTGGTGGACCTCGTGAGCATCCGGACCGGGAGCGATCTGTCCGGTTTCCCGAACTATGTCATCGTGTTCGGCGCGGTCCACATGATCGGGTTCGCCTGGCTCGACGGGCGACTGCACGGCATACGAATTCGGTTGCTGCTGGCCGCGATCGGTGCGGTGGGCACTGTCCTGCTCGTCTGGCTCGGCCCCTACCCGGTGTCGATGGTGGGCCTGGACAACGCCACCTTCAACAACTCCTTCCCGACCCGTGTCACCCTCGGCTTCCTCGGGCTCCTGCAAGGTGGCCTGTTGCTCGCTCTCGAGCCGGTGCTCGAGCGGTGGTTGCGCCGGCCGAAGCCGTGGCGGTTCACGATCCTCGTCAACGCGCGGATCATGACGCTCTACCTGTGGCACCTCACGGCGATGGTGCTGGTCATCGGTGTCTCGTTGGCACTGGGCGGTTTTGGCCTGCACAGCGAACCGCTGTCCGGTGCCTGGTGGGCGACACGGCCACTCTGGTGGGCCGTGCTCGCGGCGGTGACGATCGGCTGCATCGCCGTCTTCGGGCGCTTCGAATCACCGGCCAAGGATGAGCGGCCGGCCCCGCCCGCGTGGCTCGCCGTCCTCGCCTGTGTCGCCATGTGCGCGGGTCTCGGCGTGATGGCGATGTTCGGAATCGTCGACAGAGACGGGGTGAACTGGTGGTGGCCACTCGTGCCGATCGCGGGTCTCACCCTGACCGGGATGATCCCCTTGGGTCGAGGACGCACGGGGTCGTCGTCGTCACCTGGTGCAGGCCGAGCCGGGTGAGGATCGGCCGACTGTCTGGTGAGGTGTCCACCCGCACGTAGGGGTGTCCGGCGTCGAGGGCCAGGCGTGCCCGGTATGCCGTGAGGGCGCGATAGAGCCCCCGCCCGCGCCACTGCGCATGCGTTGTCCCACCCCACAACCCGGCGAAGTCCACACCCGGCGTGAGCCGGACCGCGGCATACGAAATGACGCGTTGGAGCCCGCCAATCTCCTCGGCGAGAACGGGTCTGAGCAAAGCGGGGTCGCGTTCCTGCTCCGCCCGCAGCGCGTCGTTGACCCAGCTCGACGCGGTGCCCCACACCCCGTCCATGAGGACGCGGACCCGTTCCCAGTCCTCGCCGGCGAACTCACGGATCCGCACGCCCTCCGGTGCCGCGATGTCATCGACCAGGTCAGCGGCCTCACCGAGCATGACGACCTCGACGTCGCCGGCCTCGAACCCGTGCCGGACGAGTCGATCGACGAGGTCGGCCGGCTCGTCGTCGGCATAGGTCTTCCACTCGAAGGCCTGGCCACGCCCGGTGAAGAAGTCGACTTCCGCAGCGATCGCTGCCTCGATCTGCTCCGCGTCGTCCCCGAGCCCGAGGGGGGACTCGATCGTCGCGCCGTCCCACTCGGGATTCTCGGGATAGGTGCGATGGACCAATCCGACGCGTTCGGTGATGTCGAACGGTCCGCTGTCCTTCTGGGCCAGCCGGACCTGTCGGCGGAACTCGGCGAGGAGAGCCTCGGGGGTCACCGTCAGTCCTTGCGTTCGGAGAGGAAATCGAGCAAGGACAGTAGCTGGGCCTCGGTCAGGCCGTGACCGAGGGGTTTGGTGGACAGGAAGACCGGCATCACGCACCGGTGAGGGCGAGAAGCCCCCCCGGTCGGCACTCGCCGAGGCCGAGGCCATCGAGGGCGCCGAGCGTGGTGACCGCCACGGAGTCACCTCGCTCAGGCGTGTTGTTCGATCCATGCGTGCATGGCGATGGCCGCGGCGGCGCCTGCGTTGATGGAGCGGGTCGACCCGAACTGCGTGATGTGCAGGATCACCTCGCACACCTCGCGCATCGCGTCTGACAACCCGGGCCCCTCCTGGCCGAAGGCGAGCACGCACGCCCGCGGCACGGCATACCCCTCGATGGGGATGGAGCCGGGCACGTTGTCGATCCCGAGGATGGGTATGCCGCGACCCTCGCCCTGGTGCGCCGCCCACGTGGCCAGGTCGTCGGCTGTGCCGTGATGGATCTCGTGCTGGTAGCGATCGGTGACCATCGCGCCCCGACGGTTCCAGCGACGCTTGCCGACGATGTGGAAGGCGGCGACATTGAAGGCGTTGGCGGTGCGGACGATCGAGCCGATGTTGAAGTCGTGCTCCCAGTTCTCGATCGCGATGTGCAGCGGGAAGCGAGTGCGGTCGAGGTCGGCGACAATCGCGTCGTGCCGCCAGTAACGAAAGCGGTCCTCGACGTTGCGCCGGTCACCCTCGCGCAGCAACTCGGGGTCGAGGCGCGCGTCCTCGGGCCACGGGCCCGTCCAGGGACCGACGCCCACTTCTCGCTCCGGTGACTCGACCACAGCGCCACGATAGGGCGCGTCCAGCGCGCACCCAGAGAAGGCCCATACCCTTGTCAGGTGATCGCCGACGTGCTGACGATGCTCCCTGCTGCCCTGCCCGCCTCGCTCGGCCCGAGCTGGATGGACCCCGCGTGGCTCCTCGAGCGCTTCGGCACCGAGTTCTTCGTCATCGCTCTGGTCATCGTGTTCATCGAGTGCGGCCTGCTCTTCCCGATCCTGCCCGGCGACTCGCTGCTCTTCGCCGTCGGCCTGTTCGTGGCCGGCGGCAACCTCCACGTGAGCCTCCCCGTGGCCCTCGTCGGGCTCTTCGTGGCCGCAATCGGCGGCAACATCGCGGGCTACGAGATAGGGAGAGCCATCGGACCGAAGTTGCGCCAGCGCGACGGACGCATCATCAAGCGCAAGTACTTCGACCAGACCGAGAAGTTCTTCGACAAGCACGGCAACAAGGCCCTGGTCATCGGTCGCTTCGTCCCGATCGTGCGCACCTTCGTGACGGTCGTCGCGGGCATCGGCCAAATGGACCGCAAGCGCTTCTTCACGTGGTCGGCCGTGGGCGCGGCCCTCTGGGTCTTCGGCCTCGTGCTCGCCGGCTATTTCCTGGGCGCGGCCTTCCCCGTCCTCGGCGAGCAGATCGACAAGGCGGTCATCGTCATCGTCTTCCTGTCCGTGCTGCCGATGCTCTTCGAGTGGTGGAAGCACCGCAAGGAGGCCAAGGAACTCGGCGAGATCCGCGAGGAGATTGTCGACATCGTCAAGGACGAACTCGACTGATCTTGGGTCCACCGAAAGCTCACAATTGTGCAGTTTCGGGATCAGCCGACCGAAAACTCACAATTGTGCAGTTTCGGGATCAGCCGGGCGGCGGCAACAAGCCCAGCCGGTATGCCGCGGTCACCGCTGCCGTGCGATCGCTCACTCCCAGCTTGGCGAAGACCCGCACCAGGTGGGTCTTGACGGTCGCCTCGCCGATGAAGAGGGAGCGTCCGACCTCGGCGTTGGACTGGCCCTGCGCGACCAGCGCGAGCACCTCGATCTCGCGTGCCGTCAACTCCGGAGTCCCCATCGGGGCCCGCATCCGATCGGCCAGCCGGGCCGCGACCGCCGGCGCCAGCACGGTCTCCCCGCGGGCAGCGCGCTGGATGGCTTCGGCGATCTGCGCCGGGGGTGCGTCCTTGAGCAGGTAACCGCGCGCACCGGCCTCGACCGAGCGCACGATGTCAGCGTCCGTGTCGTAGGTCGTGAGCACGAGCACTTGGGGGACCCCCGCGCCACCAGCACCGGCGATCCGGGCGGTCGCCTCGGCGCCATCCATGACCGGCATTCGCAGATCCATCAGCACGACGTCCGGCATCAGTCGCGCGATGACCCTCAGTGCCTCGGCACCATTGGCTGCCTCACCCACGACGACAAGCCCCGGTTCCTCCGACAGCATCGCGACCATGCCGGCTCGCACGACGGGGTGGTCATCGACGACCAGCACCCGGATGGCCCGAGTGGCCGCACCGGTGGGCGAGCCGCCCGGCAGTACCCTGCTCATCGCGGCACCTCCACGCGCACCCGCGTTCCGGCACCAGGCCGGCTCTCGATGGTCGCCGCCCCACCGATCTCCAGGGCCCGCGCTCGCACACCGTCAAGGCCGAACCCGCCACCGGTGGCGCCCTCCGCGGCAGCGGCCGGCTCGAACCCGCGGCCGTCGTCCGCGACGGTCAGCACCACGACATCCGCGCCGCGATAGTCGACCGTCACGGTGGACCGTTGCGCGTGTGCGTGTCGCCGTACATTGGCCAGGGCCTCCTGGGCCGACCGCAGCAGCACGACCTCACCCGACCCGCCGAGCGGTGCCGGGTCCCCAAGGACGCTGAGGGCGGTCGGCACCTTGCTCTCGGCCGAGACCGCTGCCGTCAGCCGACCGAGCGCTTCCACCAGCGTGCGCGACTGGAGGTGCCCCGGCGTCAGTTCGGCGACGATCAATCGGGCCTCACTGAGGTTGTCCCGGGCGGTCGCGTCGACGCGGGCGAGCCGCTCCCGGGCGGTGTCGACGTCGCCTCGGGCCAGTGCCGCGTCGGCCGCCCGCGACAGGGCCAGCACCGACGTGAACCCCTGCGCGAGGGTGTCGTGGATCTCGCGAGACAGCCGCTCTCGCTCCTCGAGCACCCCCCTGTCACGTTCTGCGGCGGAGAGTTCGTTGCGCGTGGCGTTGAGCTCGTCGATGGTGCGGGCCCGGGTCTGCGCCTCACGCAGGATCCGGTCGATGAACAGACCCAGAGCGAGGGAGAGCCCCAGGGAGATGACGCTGCTGAGGCCGATGCTCGTGAGGACCTCACGCGAGCCATCGGATTGCGCGATCCGGATGACCGCCAGGGCGGCGAGGATGAGCACCGTCGTGATGATGGCCAACCTCGTGTGCAGGACGACCCACAGATGGGGGAAGAGGATGAAGTACAGCAACCACGACTGGGTGTCCGCGTTGAGCACCTGCATCCCCAGGACGCAGAGCCAGGCCAGGACGAGATAGGCGTGCCCCCGCCGTTCGCCACCGGCCCGCATCCCCGGAATGCCGAACGCCGCATACACGACGGCGAGCACGACCAGGAGGGCCATCTCGGGAGGCCTGCCGAGGTGCCCAGCAGGTGCCAGGACGACAACCACGAAGGTGCTCGCCCAGACGAGGGCGAAGCCGAGGTGCCAGGCGTTCTCCTGCTCGGCCCACATCGCGTCGAGGTCCGCCTCGGACGATCGGTGCTCGACCCGGGTCAGCGGAGTCGCCATGCCAGCCATCCTGCCTCAGGTCGTGCCGCGCTTGTACCAGCTGAAGGTCTTGGCGCAGAGCAGCAGGCCACCGATCGCCCACAACCCGAGGACGATCGCCGTGCGACCGGGCTCCCACGCGTGCGCCATCTCCTGGCTCGCCAACGCATCCGGGTAGAAGACCGACCGCATGCCCTGGGCCACCCACTTCAGCGGGAAGATCGCGGCGACCTGCTGCAACCAACTGGGGATGTCCCTGAAGGCGAAGTAAACGCCCGAGATGAACTGCAGCACCAGGGCCGGCGCGATGACGACGGCACCGATCGATCGAGCCGTGCCGAGAGACGAATAGGCAATGCCGAGAACGGTGCCCCCGAAACTGCCGAGGAAGAAGACCCAGGCCAGAGTCAACCAGCGACCGGCGTCGGTGGGCAGTTGGACGTCGTAGAGGAAGCGCGCCACGAGGAGCAGGGCGATGAGCTGCGCGACCGAGGTGGCGAGAACGAGTCCGACCTTGCCGAGGAAGTAGGCCACCGGCGGCATCGGGGTGCCGCGCAGCCGCTTGAGCGTGCCGTCATCGCGCTCCACGGTCACCGACATCGCCATCGTCTGGAAGCTGGTCAGCATGACGCCGGCAGCGATCAGTCCGGGCAGGAAGAGTCGGCCCGCGTTCATTCCGGCCGCCTTGTCAGCGTCGCTGAACTGGCCTCCGAAGATCGTCGAGAACATGACGAGCAGCAGGATCGGGAAGAGGAAGTTGAAGAAGACGGCTTCCTTTTCGCGCGAGTACATCTTCAGTTCGAGCAGGGTGCGTTCCCATCCCATGGCCAGCGCGTTCATCGGGCCACCTCCCCCGTGGTCGAGTCGGCCGCGAGTGCATCGGCGTCGACGTGTGGTCGGATGAGCTCGAGGTAGACGTCCTCGAGGCTGGGTCGGGTCACCTGCAGGCCGGGCACCTCCCCGCCGAACCGGGCCGACAGCCGGCCCACCTCCGCCGTGGGTTCCGCCGAGCGGAGGGTATGCCGGGTGCCCGCCTCCTCCCAGACGATGGTCGCCTCCTCGGTGTCGCGGCCACCGAGTCCCGTCGGGGTGTCGAGGGCGAGGAGCTTGCCCCCGGCGATGACTCCGACGCGGTCAGCGAGCGCCTCGGCCTCATCGAGATAGTGCGTCGTCAGCACGATCGTCGTGCCCTCGTCGGCGAGGCTGCGGATGAGCTGCCAGAAGTCGCGACGGGCCTGCGGGTCGAAGCCGGTCGTCGGCTCGTCGAGGAAGAGCAGTTCTGGCCTACCGATGATGCCCAGGCCGACGTCGACGCGCCGCTTCTGGCCGCCGGACAGGCCGGCAATCCGGGCGTCGGCCTTCTCATCGAGGCCAACGGCGTGAATCACCTCGTCGAGGTCGCGGGTCTGTGAATAGAACTTGGCGTTGGCCCGCAGCGCCTCCCGCGGCGTCAACAGGTCGAGACCGGTCGTCGACTGCAGGACGATCCCGATCCGGTTGCGCCAGTGGCGATTCGCTCCCTGCGGATCGGTGTCGAGAACGCGGACATCACCCCCGTCACGGTCACGGTAACCCTCGAGGATCTCGACGGCCGTCGTCTTGCCGGCCCCGTTCGGTCCGAGAATCGCGAAGACCTCTCCGGACTCGATGTCGAGGTCGATCCCGTCAACGGCTCGTTTGCTGCCGTAGGTCTTGGTCAGTCCCCGCATGCTGATCGCGTTGTTCCCCATGACACCGATCCTGCCAAGTGCACCGGCCCGTCGGCACCAACGGCCGGTTGATCGTCGTGTCCACCGATCGGTTGACGGGGTTGTTTCCAGTTGCCGCGGATGTTTCCGCGCGGTGCATGGCACCAGGGGGGGCCGGCGGTCGGCGACCGGCGGCCCGCGAGCAGAAACGTAGGAGCGCGCTCACGGCATACGGTGAAAGGATTGTGCGGTGAGCGCGACGATCCAGGCCCGAGGGGTGGCCGCGGCCTTCGGCGATCGCGAGCTCTTCTCGGGTCTGGACCTGGTGGTGGCGCCCGGTGACGTCGTCGGCCTGGTCGGACCCAATGGCGCCGGCAAGTCGACCATTCTCCGCCTGCTCGCCGGCCTGCGGGCCCCCGACGCCGGGTCGGTCACGGTGTCACCGCGCGATGCCCACCTCGGCTTCCTCACCCAACAACCCGAGGCGCGACCGGGAGAGACGATCCGCGGGCAGGTCCTGCGCCGCACCGGGGTTGCCGACGCCTCCACCCGGATGGAGGCCGCCGCCGAGCAACTCGCCACCGGTGACCCCGCCGCCGACGAGGCGTATGCCGCGGCGCTCGACACATGGTTGGCCCTCGGTGGCGCGGATGTCGAGGAGCGACTCGACGTTGTGACGGCCGACCTCGGGTTGCGGGTCGACCTCGACCGTGAAGTTCGGTCCCTCTCCGGCGGGCAGGCGGCGCGGGTCTCGCTGGCCGGGCTGCTCGTGTCGCGCTACGACGCCTACCTGCTCGACGAACCGACCAACGACCTCGACCTGGCCGGGCTCGACGCATTGGAGGACTTCGTGCTCTCCCTCGACGCACCCCTTGTGCTGGTCAGTCATGATCGCGAGTTCCTCTCTCGGACAGTCACTTCGGTCGTCGAGATCGACCGATCCCTGCAACGCGTCGCCGTTTACGGCGGCTCCTACGACTCCTATCTGGAGGAACGCTCCATCGCCCGACGTCAGGCGCGTGAGTCCTACGAGGACTACACCGCGCGCAAGGCGGGGCTCGAGGAGCGGGCCCGACGACAGCGGGCGTGGATGGACAAGGGCACGCGCAATGCCTTGCGCAAGAGGAAGACCAAGAAGGAGCGCGACAAGTTCGTCAGTCATCACGCGCAGGCGACATCCGAGAAGCAGGCGGCGAAGGCCAAGCAGACCGAGAGGATGATCGAGCGGCTCGCGGTCGTCGAGGAGCCACGCAAGGAGTGGCACCTCCAGTTCACCATCGCCTCCGCCGGCCGCTCCGGCGACATTGTGGCGGTCGCCAGTGGTGCGTCCGCCGCACGCGGCACCTTCGAGCTGGGGCCTGTCGACCTCCAACTCGACCTCGGCGATCGCGTGGCGATCACGGGTCCCAATGGGGCCGGCAAGTCCACCCTGCTGGCGCTGCTCCTGGGCCGGTTGGCACCCACGCGCGGCTCCGCCGGCCTGCGGTCGGCCGTCGTCGTCGGTGAGGTCGACCAGGCCCGCACGGCCTTCGAGTCCGAGGCCACCTTGGGACGAGCCTTCGAGGAGGAGATGCCGCACTGGACGCACGCGGAGGTGCGCACCTTGCTGGCCAAGTTCGGCCTCGGCGCCGACCACGTCTCCCGACCGGCCGGATCGCTGTCCCCCGGCGAACGCACTCGGGCGGCCCTCGCGCTGCTCCAGGCTCGCGGGGTCAATCTCCTCGTCCTCGACGAGCCGACCAATCACCTGGACCTGCCCGCCATCGAGCAGTTGGAGCAGGCGATCGACGCCTTCGACGGCACCGTGCTGCTCGTCACCCACGACCGGCGAATGCTGGAGTCAGTGCGCCTGACCCGCCGCTGGGAGGTCGACGAGGGCAGGGTTCGCGAGGTCACGCCGGACTGAGACCCGCCGTAGGGCCATCGCGGCACCCATCGCGACCGCAAGCCCGGCCACCCCCGCGACGACGTATGCCGCGCGCGCCCCGAATGTGGTGGCCAACACTCCACCGAAGAGCAGGGCGAAGATGCACGCGGGTCTGCTCGTGAAGGATCGACCCGGCAACGAATGATCCGACGATGGCCGCCGAGCCGGCGACCACCTCACCGAGGCCACACTCGGCCGGGCCCAAACCTGATCTCAGGACCAGTCGCCGGCCCGTTGGGCTCACGTCTGGACTCTCACCTCGGCGACGGATGCGCGGTGCCATGGCGGCACCGACCAGCACCCGCCGGGACCACCCGGACGGTGCCAAGCCGTTCGACGTCCACGCCCTGATCCTGCCGGCGCTCACGTCGGATCCGGACTAGACCTCGCCGTCGAGCGCCTCACGCAGCACGATCCGCGTCCACGACCCCACATAGATTCGGGCGTCCTCGGCCACCTCGACCTTGCGCCCGATCGCGATCGGCGACGTGGGCGGGGTGCCGGTCGCGTCCCCGACGAAGGTCCCATTGCTCGACTGCAGGTCCTCGACGAACCAGCGCGTCCCGTCCGTCGTCAGTTGCGCATGCCGCCGCGAGACGCCGTTGTCGTTGCCGCAGTCGATGTCGGGCGTGATCCCGCGACTCACCGACGTCCGGCCGATGAGGAGTGACGTGTGCTTGAGGACGACGACGGCCGGCAGGCCCGGGGACGGGAGCGGATCGGGACTCTCCTGCGCGGCATACCACTGGGGGTCGATCCAGACCTCGGCAACCCAGGCCTTGGCCAGTGCTGGAGAGGTGTTCGTGTCAGGGGCCGTCGAGGCGGCCGGGTCCTCACGTCGTGGCATGGCGCCGGTCGTGTGGTCGTAGCCACAGTTCTCGCAGAAGAGCGCCTCCGGCGGATTGGGTATGCCGCAGTTCGGGCACGGCGGGTCCCCCTCCGTCGGCACCCCCGTCGCCCCTGCGCTTGCGTCCGGGGATTCCGTCGCTGTGGCGACGGAATCCCCGGACGCTGCGGGGTCCATCGCCTCGCCGCAGATGTCGCAGTAGTCCGTGGCCGCCGACTCGTGGCCGGCCGGGCACTTCACTTGCGCACCCGCGTCGTCTTCGTCGAGGCAGTGTCCAGGGCCATCTCGTCAGCCTTCTCGACCGCCTTCTTCAGGCGGACGGTGCCAGCGTCGGCGTCTTGGACGTCGACGACCTTGCGCAGCTTGGCCGTGGCTTCCTCGTTGCCGGTCTCGGCGGCGAGCTGGACGGCACGGCCCAACTTGGTCGTCGCGAGCTCCTCGTTGCCGGCCGACTTCGCGGCCAGGCCCTCCTGGATCACGGCGGCCAACTCGGTCTGGCCGGTGTAGTGCGCGACCTGGGAGTCGATCCGCGCGGTGAGGTTGTCGTCCGAACTCCACTTGGCCTTGACCAGACCCTGCGCCTTGACGTCGTCACCGATCGCGATCTGCACGCGCGCGGCGAGTTGCTCCTGGCCGAGCGCCTTGGCGGGCAGACGCACGCTCACGTGGTAGTCACGGGTCTCGTCGGACCAGGCGCCGGTGGGGTAGGCACCGGTGAGGTCATTGACAGCCGTACGCCGAGCAGTGAGGTCCTCGACGGTGGGCAGCACCTGCCGGACGAAGACGACCTGCGCGCCCTGGGGTGCCCACACCCGCAACTGGGCATCGGAGACACCGCGCGACATGGAGGCCCGCATGATCTCCTGGAACTGCGCTTCCATCTGGGCCGGCTCCGGGATGATGTCGACCGTCCCGAGCAGGGCCTGCGCGATGCGGCGGATCTCCGAGACCTTCCAATCGGTGCCGGCGCCTCGGCAGTCCGCCTGGTAGTAGTTGGTGGCGCGCCTGATGGCGGCATCGAGCACCGAGGCGGGCTCGTTGTTCTCGCCGTCGGTGAGGAGCAGCACGTGGCGCTGGGTGACCTCGGGGACCGACGCGAAGAGCGTGCCCGCGAGGTCGAGCCACGTGGAGATGACGGTGCCGCCGGCCGCGCTGAGGGCATTGATGGCGCGGGCCCCCTCGCCTCGGGTGCGGTCATCCATCCTGACCATGCCCGGGCCGGAGCGGACGTTCGGGTAGGCAAGGAAGGCCGCGCCATTGCCCGAGATGACCGAGAACCAGGTGCCGTCGACGATCTCGTTGAGCGCCGCGATCGCGGCCGCCTTGGCACCCTCCATCGTCTCGACACCCATCGAGCCCGATGTGTCGATGATGATGATCTCGCCGGCGTCCCCGCTGCCGCCCTGGCCGGCCTTGCCGGCGTTGGCGCAGGTGACCGACACGATCGCCTGTACATCGGTGCCCCCGTCGGCGAGGAACTCGTTCTGGTACACCGCCGCGGTGAAGTCGGCCATCGTCTCCCCTTCGTCGTCCTGCCCTGCGTGTGTCAGACCATTCAACCTGACGACTGGTTCCAGCGGGAGCGTGGGTGAAGGATGAGGCGATGGACTTCGGGCTGCAGGTCTCCTACTTCTCCTGGCCGGGCGCACCGGCCTCCATCGGGCCCACCTTCGGGCGGATCGCGCGCAATGCCGAGGACGCCGGGCTCACCTCACTCTGGGTGATGGACCACTTCTTCCAAATCTCGATGATCGGCCCGCCGGAACTCGACATGCTCGAGGGGTACTCCGCCCTGGCGTATGCCGCGGCGCTCACCTCCCGCATCGAGCTCGGCACCCTCGTCACGGGCGTCACCTACCGCCACCCGGGTGTCCTGGCCAAGACGGTGACGACCCTCGACGTCCTCAGCGGAGGCCGGGCCTGGCTCGGCATCGGGGCGGCGTGGAACGAGGAGGAGCATGTCGGTCTCGGTGTGCCCTACCCGCCGGTCGCCGAGCGCTTCGAGCGGCTCGAGGAAACGCTACGGATCTGTCGCCAGATGTTCTCCGGTGACCGCTCGCCCTTCGAGGGCGAGCACTACCAGCTGGCCCGCCCGCTCAACGTGCCGGCACCCCTGCGCCGGGTACCGATCCTCATCGGCGGATCGGGGCCACGCAAGACCCTCCGGCTGGTCGCGAAGTACGCCGACGCCTGCAACCTCTTCGATGCCGGGCCGGAGGCGACCAAGGTGCACCTCGACGTCATCGAGGCGCATTGCGCCGACCTCGGCCGCGATCCCGTGCAGATCCGCAAGACCGTCCTGTCCCGACTCGCCCTCGGGCCAGCCGGCGGGACGGCACCCAGCGGCGAGCCCAACTCCTCCGTCGACGAGGCGGTGGAACGCTACGGCCGACTGCGTGAGATCGGCATCGACACGGTCATCCTGGGCATGCCCAACGACACCGACGACGCGGCATACCCCCTCGTCGCGGATCTGGTGCGCCAACTAGCGTGACCGCGTGATCGGCAGCACCGGACCGTTCTGGACATCATCGACGGCAGCGTGGCCACCGATGCCGATGTCTTCGATCGGCTCGCGACGGTGTCGCGTGGCGTCGCCCGCCTTCCGTCCGACGACGTGGTCGCCTGCCAACGCACACTGAACGAAGCCCGCCCCGCCCCCAACACCAACGCCTTCTTCGGCGCGAGCCGCGGTGACCTGGGCTTCGGCGACCAGGAGGAGCTTTCCGCGGGAGAGGACCTGGTGTACCTGCCCGGCCGGATCTACGAAACCCGGTTCAACGCATCGCTGGTCGACCGGCACCCGGAGACCGACGTGCTCCGCCAACTGATGGAGATGTCCGGCCCTGAGGCGCCGGCCAAGCGGTCGGACCTTCGCCGTGCGTATCCCCGCACCCCAGCCGTGCGCACCCAGCGATTGCCGTTGCCGTTGCGCTGGCTGGGTCGGTGACGCGAAGGGGGAGGTAGGGCTCAGGCGGTCGGGGCGGGTGGCGGCGCACCCTGGGGCGTCGCGGGGCCTCCGGAGGCGAGGGCGCTGCGCACCTGGTCGATGACGGCACTCTCCTCGGGCGCGACGCCCTTGGAGGCATTGGCGACCGCGTCGCAGGCCCCGAGGACGACGGCCTTGAACCCCTCGACCTGCTCGGGCGCCTTGCCCCGGAGCAGGCCGACCGCGGCCCCGAGCTGGTCCATGACCGCCGGAGTGACCTCCTCAGCGGTGCCACGCGGCGGCATCGCGAACGGTTGCCTTCTCGTCTGCAGTCAGTTCAGCCATGCCCTGATCGTCGCGTGATCGCGGTCGGGAGCGGCCCGTCGGACAGCCATTGGTCGCGACTGCTCGGCGTGTCGTGACTGACGCGCCGCCACACGCACAGTGGAACACCACGATTGCCTGTTCGGCGGGACCCAGCTCGAGGCAGCGGTAGGCCGCGGAGGCCGGTCAGGGCTCGACGCGGGCCAGGGCGACGGTGATGTTGTCGTGGCCGCCGGCCGCCTTGGCGAACTCGACGAGTGCGAGTGCCAGGGCACCGGGGTCGGTCGTGCCTGCCGCATCCATCTGGGCCCGGATCGCGCTCGGCTCCGACGCGTAGTTCCAGAGGCCGTCCGAGCACGCCATCGCCCAGCCCGGACCGTCGACGACGAGGGATCCGACCACCGGCACGATGTCGGGGCTGTCCCGGCCGAGCCACTTGGTGATGGCATGCGCCTGCGGAGCAGCCTCGGCCTCCGCACGCGGAGTGCCACCGGCCAGCAGCATCTGGGCCATCGAGTCGTCCACCGTCAGTTGCATGCCGGCAGCGCCGTCGGGAAACCAATACGCCCTCGAGTCACCGATGTTCGCGTGACGCAGCAGGTTCCCGTCGATCGTCAAGGCCACGAAGGTGCACGACGCCGGTGATTCGGACGCCGGATCGGTGTTGGCGACGACCGCGGTGTTGGCGGCTGCGGCAGCGGAGGTCAGCACCTTGGTCGCGGCGGCGTCGGCGCTCTCGGCCGTGCCCATGCCCTGCGGCATTGCTGGTCGCAGCACCTCCCGCGCGGCACGGGCGCCGGCCAGGGACGCCACGTCCGAGTCCTTCGACGAGGACACCCCGTCGCACACGACGAGCACTGCCCGTCGTGGGGCGGCATCGTCGGCCCACAGGGCCATCGCATCCTCGTTGCGCGTGTGCACGATCCCGCGATCGCACACCCCGCCCACCCAGGCCGTCGGGGCCTCGCGGAAATGGTCGCGCTCGCTGGCCGCCTTGAGACCGCAGGACTCGCAATAGCCGTCGCCGCCCACCGTGCCGCCACACTCGGCGCACGTGCGGGCTTGCGGCGCCGACACCTCCACGGGTGCGCGGACCGCTGTCGGCGTGCTGATCGGGCTGTCCTCGTCAGTTGCTCCGACCGGCACCGTCAGCGCCGTCGGCGCCTGTCCTGAACCGACTTTCGCGCCGCATGCCTCACAGAAGAGGGCATCAGCGGCCAGGTCGGCACCACAGGAAGAGCACGTCACGTCAGGCTCCAGTTCCGGACCGCATTGGCGCGATTGACCAGGTCGATCCGCTCCTCGCGGGTCCCCGCCTCGCGCGCCAACAGCCGGTAGCGCTCCTCGAGGGCCGCGCGCAGCGAAACCTCGTCCGCGGCATACGGCCCGACGGTGCCCGGCTTCCGACCACCGGACCCCACGACCTGGACCGCCCGCTCGAGGATGCGGGCAGAGATGCCCTCGCGCTCGGTGACGTCCATCCGCACCCCGTCCAAGGAACGGTATGCCGCGTCGAGACGCCCGAGGTCGGTCGCGCCGGTGAGGAGGTAGCTGGCGCGCAACCGTCGCGACTCACCGAAACCGCGACTCGTGCTCGGCACCAGGTCGAGTGCCTTGACCGCACCCTCGGCATCGCCGCGAGCCGCCCGCAACCGGGCCATCCCGAAGGCCGCGGGCGGCAGGTAGGCCGCATCGGTGGAGGCGCAGGTGCGGTAGAGGCTCTCGGCGACACCGCCCTCGCCGCTGGCCTCGCACGCGATCGCGAGCCCCAACTTGGGAGCCAACTCACCGGGGACCTGTCGGTAGACGGCATTGAAGTTGTCGCGAGCCACGGGTGCCTGGCCCTGTTGCAGGGCGGCAACTCCGAAGAGCCACAGCGCCCGCCAGTCCCAGGGGTCGAGGTCTAGGATCCGCTTGCCCTCGGCGATGGCGCCCGCGGCATCGCCGGAGCGCACATGCTCGTAACCCTTGGCGAGCCCCACCTCCGCCGTGTATTCAGGCGCCTCGTCCAGGTCGGCCAGACGCTGCTTCGGATCGCCCGGCGCGACCGAGGACAACCAGGAGTGCTGCGGATCGGAGGTGTCCGCACGCAGCCACGGCAATTGCGACCAGTCGAGGGTGGCCGTCGCCACCGCGGGAGTGGTGAAGAGTTGGGAGGCGGACGAAGTGAGTGCCGTGCCTTCGGTCGATTGCGCGACGACCTCGCGCAAGACCCCGAGCGCCTGCACCCGCAACTCGTCGGCGGACGCGAACCGATCGTCCGGGTCGAGGGCGCAGCACTTGGCGATCAGCCAGTAGAGCGAGTCGTACTCCTGGAAGAGCGGCGTGCTCGCCGGGTCGGGCAGCGAGGAGAGGTAGGTCGACTGGTAGCCCTTGAACTCCATGCAGAGCACCAGCAGGGTGCGCCCGATCGTCCAGATGTCCGACGCGACGGTCGGCCCCACCTCCGCGACCTCGGGCGCCTGGTAGCCGACCGTCCCGTAGATCGCCGACTCCTGGTCGTCGATGTGCCGCACCCCGCCGAGGTCGATGAGCTTGACGGCGTCGCCGACCTGGATGAGGTTGTCGGGCTTGAAGTCGCAGTAGACCAGGCCGAGGTCGTGGAGGTACTGGAAGGCGGGCAGGATCTCGATGATGTAGGCGAGGGCCTGGTCGACGGGCAACGGGTTGTAGGCACCGCCCGTCTCGGACATCCGCGCCTTGAGGATCTGCTTGAGCGACTTGCCCCCGACGTACTCCATGACGATGTAGCCAGCGTCGTCGTGGGTGACGAAGTTGTAGATCTCGACGATGAGCGGGTGCTCGACCTGGGCGAGGAAGCGCTGCTCGGCGATCGCCGCGGCGAGGGCGTCCTTGTCGCCGGAGTTGAGCAGGCCCTTGAGGACTACCCAACGGTCGGAGACATTGCGGTCGCGGGCGAGGTAGATCCATCCGAGACCGCCGTGGGCGAGTGCGCCGGCCACTTCGTACTGCCCGGCCACGAGGTCACCGGAGTGGAGTTTCGGGGTGAAGGAGTATGCCGCGCCGCACTTCGGGCAGAAGCCCTCCTCGCGCCCGGGTCGTCCGTCGATGGAGCGGCCCACCGGCGCCCCGCAGACCGAGCAGTTGCGCTTGTCCTCAGGGACCTGTGGGTTGGGATTGATCGCCTTGGCCGCATCCACGGCCGGTGCCGGTGGGACGCGCGTCAGCCCGGCGCCGAGTCGCGCCGAGCGGAGCCTGGTCGACCCACTGCGCACGCGCCGAGTCGCTGACGTGCCCACCCGAGCCGATCCCAATGCGGCAGAACCCAATCGGGTCGAGGCACTCGCGGTGGAGGGCGTGTGGCCCATCGGCGTGGCCTGGGTGGCGTCCTCCTCGATCGGTCCCGAGCCGACTCCCCCGCCCACCAAAACTGCACTATTGGTGGGTTCTGGTGCGGCGGCAGAACCCCCGACCCCGGCCGCGGATCCCGGTGTGCCACAGACATCGCAGTAGCCGTCGACGATCGTCCCCGAGCAGCCCGGCTGGGCGCACCGCCCGCCCTCGGCGGCGGCAGAAAGTGCACTATTGGCGAGATTCGGTGCGGAGCTGCCACTGCCACTCCCGCTGCCACCGCCGCTGCCGCTGCCGCCCGGCGACCCGCACACATCGCAGTAGCCGTCGATGATCGACCCGGTGCACCCCGGTTGCGTGCAGGCAGTCATGCTGTGTCCTTCCCCAATCCCAGTCGTCGAGCGGTGCGCTCCCCACCCGGGGAGGACCACCACGCCACCCATGCGCGATGTAGGTCCACGGCCGCTTTGGCCACCGGGACCGGTGACGGCGAGCGTTCGAGCAGGTCGGTCGCCAGCCGATCCGCCGAGAGGACATCGGGCATCGATGCGACCCCCGCGGCTCCGGCCATCGTCCGGGACGCGGCCAGCGCCGCGAGGAGGTCGTCGCGCTCGTGGAGGGCCGCGGCATACGCGTCCTGGGCGATGTCGATCGCGCGACCCACCCGCTCCAGCCTCCCTCGGTATGCCGCGATCTCACCCGCCGACGTCGGCACCGGTCCCAGCGCGTCGACATCGGGGACGGCATAGTTCGGGGAGGGGTCCACAGCGGCAACTGCCTGTGCCGCAAGGGATTCGACGGCCTTGCCTCGGGCGGAGAGGGCGTCCCGGCGCTCGGTGAGGTCGCGGACGTCGTCGACGAGTTCACGCCGTTTCACGCCACCGACGATGAGGTCGCGTTCGAGACGGGCGGCGTCGTTCTCGAGCGGCCCGAGCAGTCCGCCGACGTCGCCGCCCCGGTCGAAGCGAGCGACGAGGTCGTCGGTGCGGGCTGCCAGTTCGTCGCGTTGCCGGCCGGCCGCGTCGCGGCTGACACTGGGCTCGAGAGCGACTTGGTCACGGAGTCGCTCCAGCTGCGCGCGCAGGGCCTTGATCCGGCGGGCGTTCTCGTCGGCGGCGGGGTCGAGGGCCAGTCGGACCCGCAGTTGCCCGGCGAGGGCGTCGGACAGGCGACAGGCTTCGGGCAGGGACACCGCGAGCGCGCCGGCGCCGTGACGCCCGGCGGCGTCCAGGGCCACCGGGTCGAGACTGGCGTCGAGGCGACCCCAGATGAGCACCGAGAGCCGCTCGCGCTCGGCCGGACCGACCCGCCCACCGTCCCAGGTCGCGAGCAGCAGGTCGTGCCGATCGCTCACGGCCTTCCACAGCGCCATCGAGAGGGTCAGGTCACCGGTGAGTTCGGCCCGCCGTTCGGAGGCGAGGGCGGCCTGGTCGAGCTGGTCCAGTTCCTCACGGCGCGCGAGCACCCACTCACCGAGATCAGCCAGATATGTCTGGGCAACCGCGGGGTCCAACTGCTGCCCCATGCGCCCCGGCGCTTGGGGCGAGAGAACGGCGCCGCGCGGCACGATGCTCACCCGCGGCCGTAGGTCGGCGTCGGCTGGCCGGTGCCGGTCCCGAGCGTCGGGGCGAGCCAGCGGTTGTACATCGCCGTCCACCGTCCATCGGCCCGCATGGCCTCGAGGACCTGGTTGACGAAGCGCACGAGGTCGACGGCAGCGATGTTGGTGGCCACGCCATAGGGCTCCTGGGTGACGGCGGGCGCGTCGGTCACCACGGCATACGGGTCCTGCGCGGCGAGCCCGGCGAGCACCGTGTCGTCGCCGGTGATCGCGTCCACGTCACCCTGCTGGAAGAGCACGAGACAGCCGGTGTGGTTGTCAGCGCCGACGGCCACCGCGCTCGGTGCGAGACGCGTGAGGTTGGTGTAGGTCGTCGTGCCCTTGGGTGCGCACACCTTGACGCCCGAGGTCTCGTCCAGGCTCTTGATCGGGCTGCCGCGCCGGACGAGCAACTTCTGGCCGGACTGGTAGTAGACCTGCGAGAAGGCAACGTCCTGCCAGCGCGCACAGTTCATCGTCATGTTGCGGACGACGATGTCGACACGGCCCTGCTGGAGCGCCGGGATCCGATCGGCAGCGGTGATGACGACGAGTTGAATTGCGTTCTCGTTGCCCAGGATCGCCTTGGCGACCTGCTTGGCGAGGTCGATGTCGAAGCCCTCGATCTGCCCGGTGAGCGGGTTGCGGGCACCCAGCAGGTAGGTGTCGGCCGAGACGCCGACGATCAGCCGCCCACGGGCTCGGATCGCCGCCATCGTCGAGCCCTCGGGCAGGCCCTCCGCGGTCGGCAGCGGGCCGGTGGGGGCGTAGGACTGCGTCGCGTTGTCGCAGGTGGGTGCGGCGGGCGCAGCCGAGGCCGAGGCACTGGCCGACGCCGAGGGCGCCGACGAGGCCTCGGGCACCACGGTGGGGATGGTCCCGCTGCAGGCGGTCAACGCCGAGGCGAGGACCGCGACGACGGCGCCGGCCATCAGCCGCTGACGGAATGTGGTGGCGGTCATGAGTACTCCTCGAGTCGCCGACCGATCCCTTGCCAGAGGGCATAGGTGGCGCCCAGCCCTCCGAGGAGGGTGAGCAGTGCAGTGATCAGTGGCATCGCCCGGCCTCCGGTGAGCGTGTCGCGGACCGTCGAGGCCTTGTCCTTGACGACGGTCGCGATGCCGTCGTCGAAGGCCGTGAAAGTCGCCGTCGAGCCGGCGGTGGTGTCCGTGGCCACCTTGACGGCCCCGTCCCAGTCACCACTGTCGTCGAGCTGGACGATCTCGCGGTGACTGGCCTCATAGGCGCTCCACGCGTCGTCGGACTCGCCCGGCATCGTGTCCCGGACGGCGGTCGCGTCCTTGGCCCAGGCATCCTCGAACGTCTTGCCCGAGCCGCGCGCGACCAGTCGCAGGCTCTCGTTGGACTTGGCCGAGTTCGCGGCGCCACGCGCCTGCGCCGCAGCGACCAGATCGGCATACTCGCCCGAACTGAGGCGCGCGTTCTCCGCGGCTTGGCTCGCCGAGGCCGAGACAGCCGCGATCCCGAGGGCGAGCACTCCAACGGCGGCGATGGCGATCCCGGTGTTGACGCGGCGCCGGAAACGGGGGGCCATCCACTGGTTGACGACCCCGAGCAGCACGAGCGCGAGGATCGGGGGGATCGCGACCCACAGCGGGTGTTGGTCGTCGAGGGATGCCTTCGCGCGGGCCGTGTTGGCATCCAGGAGGGACTCGACCAGCGTCATCCCCGGGCCGCGCAAGTCGGCGCTGGCCTCACGCAGATAGGCGGCACCGACGGGGAGGCCCTGCCGGTTGTTGGCTCGCGCAACCTCCATGTCGGAGCCGTATCGCAGCACGAGAGAGGACAATTCGGCCAGCGCGGCTTGGTCGGCAGGCTGAGCCTCGGCGGCGGCGGTGATCGCCGTGGAGGCCCCGGCGAGCGCATCGTCATAGGCGGCACGCTGCGCGTTCGGCTCCAACCCGCCGACGAGGAAGGCGTTGGTGGCCAGGGCGTCGGCTCGGAGCAGGTCCACCTTGAGGTCCTGGACGCGGATCACCTGGTCGGCGTCGGCAGCAGCACGGGAGGCAGCATTCATCCCGAGGACGAGTTGAGCGACGGTCAGCGCGGTGAAGGCCAGCACGCCCAGGGCCGCGATGAGGCGCCAGCGGGTGAGCGCCGACGGTATGCCGCGGGCCGCGGTCAGATCGGTCCCCTCGGCCGGGCGCCCGGTCGGTGCCGGCGTGACCCCCGGCACAGGGGCCGGGGGCGCGGCCGGCTTCGGGGCCGGCCCAGGCGCCGCGGCAGTGGCCTGACTCATGACGGCTGCACCTCGTCCTCCTCCGGCGTTGTTCCCGAATGCTCCGGTTGTTCCCCGTCCTGCGCCACCAGCGGATGGGCGAGGTCGAGTTCAGTGCCGTCGGGCGAAAGGTCTGCGGGCTGCAAGGTGCGAAGGGCGTGGACGTCCGGATCCTCGACCTCCCGCAGGCGCCACGCGTGCGCCCCGATGGCCGCCTCCAGGGTGTTGCGGGAGTAGCGCCCGTTGCCGAAGGTCGGACCCCGCTGGACCTGCGCCAGCATCGCGCGCAAGTGCTGCTCGACGTCGTCACTCACGTCGTAGTCCGCATCGGCAGCGAGCTTGCGGAAGATCCCGACGAGCTCGTCGTCGGTGTAGTCGGCGAAGTCGATGGTCGTCCGGAAGCGGCTCGCCAGACCCGGGTTCTGGGCGATGAAGATCTCCATCGGCACGGGATACCCCGCCACGATGACGACGAGGTCGTCGCGCTTGTCCTCCATCTCCTTGACGAGGGTGTCGATCGCCTCGGTGCCGTACTGATCACCGCTGAGTGAATAGGCCTCGTCGATGAAGAGCACCCCACCAACCGCTGATTTCACGACATCGGCCGTCTTCATGGCGGTCTGACCGAGATAGCCGGCCACAAGTTCCGAGCGGTCGACCTCGATCAACTGCCCCTTGCTGAGCAGGCCGAGGGCCCGATAGATCCCGCCGACGAGGCGGGCCACCGTCGTCTTGCCGGTGCCCGGGTTGCCGACGAAGACCAGGTGTCGGGTGATGGCCGGCGTCTTCAGGCCTGCCTCCTTGCGCTTGGCCTCGACCTTGAGCAGGGCGACCTGCCGGTGGATCTCGGCCTTGACCGCCCGCAGGCCGATGAGCCCGTCGAGCTCGGCAAGCAACTCCTCCAAGGTCCGCGGGTCCGGCTCGGGCTCCTTCTTCTGGTCAGCGGGCGCCGCCGGGTTCGCCTGGGTGGCCACGGGGTCGGCGTCGGCTTCCCGTTCCGCCCCCTCGGGCTCCTCCCCTTCCAGTCGAGAGGGAGCAACTCGCGGGGAACCCACCCCCTCCTCGCGCGATTTGCTCCCTCTCGACTGGGAGGACGGAGCGGACGGGGGGGTGGTGTCGGCCGGGTCGAAGGAGAACCGGCCCGGGCCCCACGGGTCGCCGACCCCGAGGTCGAGGTCGGACCCCGGTCGGGCACCTGGGGCGACGTCGCGAACCCGCGCACTGACCGTCTTGAGCTCGCCCATGACCTGGCCCCAGAGCCCCTTGACCGCCTCGGTCACTTCCCGTGCGTCCGCGCCGCCCGTGCCCATGGCGACGGAACTCGCGGACGCAACGGGGGTGGAGGGGCTGCTGAGGGCGGCGAGTTGCGCGGCCGCGGCGGTCGTCGCATTGCCCACCGTCCGCGGGGTCGGCTCCCCGAGGTCGGCGGCCGCCACGCAGACATCCCCCAAGGCCTTGGCGTATGCCGCGGCGCCGGGCGAGCGACCGGCCACCAGGTCCGAGAGCACGGGTGTCGGCCCCGACCGCCACCGACGTCCGCGGGAGGCCGCCGCCATGAAGTCCTCGGCCCCCCGGTCGCCGCCGGTGATGCGCACCCAGTCCACGTGCGCACCGGGGGCAGCCTCGGCCACGGTCGCCGCGAGCGCCTCGCCCTCCGCGCGCACGCTTGCCTCGTCGACACCATGAGCGACCCCGACCTCCACGAGACCGGCCAAGGCCTCGGCCAGGCCCACCGTCCTGCCCTCCGTCATGCCTGCTCCCCCATCAGCCCAGATCCAGTGTGTTGCTCGACGACGACGCGGCCGGTGGAGGCGCCGGTGCCGTGTCCGGCACGGTCGGTGTGACGCGCCCGAACTTGGCATCGAGGAAGCGTCCCTGCGCGATCAGTGCCTGGGCATCGGCGTGGACCGCCGCGTCGAGCATCGAGTCCATCGACGATCGCAACAACTCCAACTGGTCGATGAGCACCATCAGGGCGGTCCGGCCGCCGTCGATGGGGCGTGAGTCCGCCCAGTCGCGCGGCAGGCGCAGGTAGGCCGCCACCGATTCCGGGAGGTAGTTCGTGGCGGTGGCCACCACGGCATACGCATCCTGGCTCCCGACGCCGAGCGTCGCCAGACGCGGCAGGATTTCGCGAATCGTGCGCCCGATGCGGGTGACTCGCGAACGCACCAACGGCGAGGCGCCCGAGTCCGCGAGCAGCCGATCGACATGTTCGAGCGAGGCGAGGATCTCCGGCTCACCGGGCGGCTTGGGCAGGGGGGCAGGCTCGGGCTCGCTGCCGCCGAAGGTGCGGCTGAGCCAGTCCCCGAACCCCATACGTCAGTGTCCGGCCGGCTCAGGTGCTCGGGCGGCCGAGGTCGATGTTCTGGGTGCCTCGGGCGTCCTGGGCATGCACGCGGGCCAAGTAGTCCTTGGACTTCTCGACCTCGGTCTCGAGCACCCCGATGGTCTGGGCCATCGTGTCGAGGGCTTTGACCTTGAACTCGTCGATGCTGTCCATCGTCGCGTAGATGTTCTGGAAGGCCGCCTGCAGCTCGGCCATGCCGATCGTGCTGCTCGCCGCCTGCTCCTGGATCGCCGCGGAGTTCTCCTTGAGCATCTCGGAGGTGCGCTGGATCATCCCGCTCGTCGTCTGGTTGAGCGCGGTGATCTGCTCGAGGACGAGCTTCTGGTTGCCGAGGGCCTGGGCGACGATGACGGCGGTCCGCAACGCGGAAACCGTTGTCGTGGAGGCACGGTCGACGCCCTTGATGAGCTCGATGTTGTTCTTGATGATGACGTCGATCGCCAGATAACTCTGGATCGAGACAGCCAGCTGGGTGAGCAGGTCCTGGTGCTTCTGGCGGACGTAGAAGAGCACGTCCTGCTTGAGTGCCTTGGCCCCGTCGGGGTCGCTGATCTCCATCTCGGCGATCTTGGCCGCAAGGCGGGTGTCGAGCCGCTCGGCGATGTAGACGTACTGGTTGAGCCGGCCCATCGTGGCCCAGAGGTTGGTCTTCTCGAGGTTGAGGGCGACGTTGTCGCGGGTCAGCTCGTCCTGGCCGTTGCGCAGGGCATGGAGGATGCCGTTGAGCTGGCTCTGCGCGGACTGGTAGCGCCGGAAGTAGTCGACGACCTTGTCGCCGAAGGGGATGATCCCGAGGATCTTGCGGCCCCCGGTCACGGCACTGGGGTCGAGTTCCTCCACCGTGCGACGCAACTCGAGGAGAGTCTTGCCGACGGCGGACCCCTGGGCGATACCGCCCTCCTTGAGGGCCTTGACCGGCGTCTGCAGGAGCCGATTGCTCGTCTCGGCTGCCTTGCGGATGTCGGCGTCACCCATGGTGCGCACGTTGTCGGCCTGCTGCGCGAACTCCGGGCTGCGCGGTGCCGCCTTCGTCAGCGCGTCCATGAAGGTGTCCACCCGCGCGTCGAGACCGGGGACCGCCTCGGCGGCCACCTGCGGCGCCATCTTCGGGGCCTGGGTGGCCGTGACCGTCGCCGGTGCCGGCGGCGCGTCGAGGGTCAGGACCTGCTCCGGCGGGGCGAGCGGCTGGACCGCGGCTTCACCGTCACTCATGCGCGTCCCTCCGGCGATTCCGGAGCGGTGCCGGGACCAGTGGCGGCGTCCGGACCAGGAGCAGCCTGGGGGGCCGCGGGCGCGCTGGGAGCCTCGTGCCCGGCATACGAGCTCGGCGGGGGGATGTCGGAGTCGCGCTGCCCGAAGTCGACCTTCGGAGCCTCGCGCTGCTCACCGACGGCCTCGAAGTACTCCTCCTTGCCGATGTTGAACATGCCCGCCACGATGTTGCTCGGCACCGACTCGACCTTGGTGTTGAGTTCGCGGACGTTGGCGTTGTAGTAGCGACGCGCGGACGCGATCCGGTCCTCGGTGGAGGACAGTTCCTGCATCAGCATCGCGAAGTTCTGGTTGGCCTTGAGGTCCGGATAGGCCTCGGCGACGGCGATGAGGCGGCCGAGTGCCTGGGTGAGCATGCCCTCGGAGGCCGCCTGCTGCGCGGGGCCCTGGCCGGGAGCCATCGCCGCGCTGCGCGCCTTCATGACGTCCTCGAGCGTGCCCCGCTCGTGCGCGGCATACCCCTTGACGGTCTCGACGAGGTTGCCGATGAGGTCATGGCGACGGGTGAGCTCGACGTCGATCTGACGCCACGCCTCCTGCACCAGGTTGCGCAGCTTGATGAGGCCGTTGTAGACCCCGACGGCCCACAGGACGAGCAGCAGGACGATGACGACGATGACGATCAAGGCGATGATCACTGGGTTCCTCCCCCGGTGCGGTGACAACCTGTCAGCGATCCTAGGCGGTCACCGGTTCCCACCGGGTGACCCGTTGCAGATCGGCTGGGATGCCGGTCGAGGAGCGCGACAAGGAACTGGTCCGCTGACGATCCTGGCTGGCCTGATGGCGTCCGCCTCAGGCCAGCCCGAGGTCGGCCAATCCGTAGACGTGGCGGTACTCCAGCCCGTGCTCGGCAAAGACCTCTGCCGCCCCCGTGTTGCGGTCCGCGATGGTCGCCACCGCGACGACCGTGGCCCCGGCCTCCTGGGCGGCCCGGGCCGCGTCCAACGGTGAGGCACCGGTGGTGGAGGTGTCCTCGACGATGAGCACGCGCCGACCGGCGATGGCCGGGCCTTCGATCCGCTGCTGCAGGCCGTGGGCCTTCCCGGCCTTGCGAACGACGAAGGCATCGAGTCGCTCGCCATCGGCCGCCGCCGCGTGGAGCATGGCAGTGGCGACGGGGTCCGCGCCGAGCGTCAGCCCGCCGACGGCGTCGTAGTCGAGGTCGGCGGTCAGGTCCCTCATGACCCGTCCGACGAGCGGGCTGGCCTCGCCGTCGAGGGTGATCCGGCGCAGGTCGACGTAGTAGTCGGCCTCCTTGCCCGAGGACAGGGTCACCTTCCCGTGGACGATCGCCTTGTCCTGGACGATGTCGAGCAGGCGGGCGCGGTCGCTGGCGTTGTCGGTCACGGTCCCGATCGTATGCCGCGGGCTCACCCCGCGACGCGAGCGCTCCGCCGGTGACCGGTTCACGGGGGGTGAATCGGCGAGGACCAGGGCGAAGGCCTCAGTACCCACGTCCTCGGCTCTGCGGTGCCGCGAACCGCGCGAAGTAGGCCGCCCACCCGTCCTCCATGCCGCCTTGCCACTGCTGCCAGCGCTGGTGGTGGTCCTTGGGCAGGACCGGATCCTCGGGCCGGGGCGGCTCGGTGCCGTCCCAGATGTCGTAACCGGCCACCAGCATCCGCCCGATCGGGCTGTCCACGACCAATCCCGCCAGCCTCACCAACAGGTCGGGATCGAGACCCGCGAGGAGCAGTCCCGGCGCGCGACGCTCCGCTCGCACCACGAGACGGGCGACGTGGTGGATGTCGTCGGGCCCGAACCGATAGCCGGTGCCGAGCAGCACCCTCAACTCACCCAGGAGGTCGGCGCGAGCGCTCGGACCGAGATCGGTCAACGCCCGTCGGTGTGCTGTCTCCTGCCAGTCGAGTGCGGCGGTGCGCAGCAGATGGCGATACCTGCGCAACACCTCGGGTTCGGTCCCATCACCCATCGATCCAGCATGCGCCCATCGACCCGGTGAGGGAAGGGCGGATCAGGCAGGCCCTCAGCGCTCGGGCGGGCGGTGCCTGGTGACCACGCCCCCGGAGCGCACAAACCGCCGGGGCACGACCTTGAGCAGGGTCGAGAGCGCCTTGTAGGTCACGCTCGGGACGCTGATCACCTTGCCCGCCTCGACATCGGCCAGGCAGTCGCGCACCAGCGTCGGGGCATCGAGCCACATCGCGTCCGGGAAGGCGTCGTCCCGGATCTTGGCCCGGGCGTGGAACTCGGTGCGCACGAAGCCCGGACACAAAGCCGTCACCGTGACCCCGGACCCGGCCAGTTCGCCCGCCAGGCCCTCGGAGAAGACCGTCACCCAGGACTTGGCCGCGGAGTAGGTGCCGCTCGCGAGCCACCCAGCCACCGAGGAGACATTGATGATCTGCCCGTGGCCGCGTGCCTTCATCGCCCGGCCGGCCGCGTGTGAGAGCACGAGTACGGCCCGCACGAGGACGTCGAGCATGCCCTCCTCGGCCTCGAGGTCGTTGACGAGGAAGGACTTCTTCATGCCGAAACCGGCGTTGTTCACGAGGATCTCTACGGGCGCATTCTCGTCGGCGAGGCGGTCCGCGACGCGACGGGTCGCCGCCGCGTCCGAGAGGTCGGCCGGCAGGATCTCCACCTGGACGCCCCGTTGGCCGCGCAACTCGGCCGCCAACTCCTCGAGTCGCTCCACGTCGCGCGCCACGAGCACCAGGTCGTGACCTCGCGCCGCGAGTTGGATCGCGAACTCCTTGCCGATGCCTGCCGTCGCGCCGGTGACCAGGGCCGTTGTCATGGGGCGCAGCCTACGACGCCACGGCCGGCGAACCCCGCGGCATACCCGACGGTAGGGTCGAACCATGCGGATGGCGACGTGGAACGTGAACTCGATCCGCTCGCGGATCGATCGCCTCGAGTCCTGGCTGACGCGCCACGAGATCGACGTCCTGTGCCTGCAGGAGTCCAAGGCGCGCGACGATCAGTTCCCCTTCGACCGCCTGACCCGGCTCGGCTACGAGGTCGCCCACCACGGCTTCAACCAGTGGAACGGGGTCGCGATCCTGTCCCGCGTCGGCCTTCGCGACGTGCAGGTCGGCTTCGACGGTGCACCGGCGTGGAACGACGTCACCGAGGCCCGCGCGATCGGGGCCACCGTCGGCGAGGGCTCGCGGTCGGTGCGCCTGTGGTCGGTCTATGTCCCCAATGGTCGCCAGGTCGAGGACCCGCACATGACCTACAAGGTCGACTGGCTCGGTCGACTGCTCGACCAGGCCCGCGGCTGGGCGGCCGGCGACCTGCCCGTGGCCCTGTGTGGCGACTGGAACATCGCGCCCTTCGACGAGGACGTGTGGTCGATGGCGTTCTACGAGGACAAGAGTCACGTCAGTCCGCGCGAGCGGGCCGCCTTCCACGCCTTCCTCGACGCCGGGTTCGTCGATGTCGTGCGGCCGCACGCGCCCGGGCCGAAGGTCTACACCTATTGGGACTACCAGCAGTTGCGCTTCCAGAAGGGCCGCGGCATGCGGATCGACTTCGTCCTCGGCTCGCCCGCCTTCGCAGGCCTCGTCGAGGGTGCGGCCATCGACCGCGAAGAGCGCAAGGGCGCCGGCGCGAGCGACCACGCTCCGGTCGTCGTCCAACTCGGCGACCCCTCATGACCGTCCGCTCGGCCCGCCACCTCACCGTGTCGGCGGCCCACGAGGCGCGCCTTGCCGTGCAGGTGCACGAGGGCGTCCTCGAGCACGACCCGTCGTTGCCCACCGTGGTCATGGCCCACGGTTGGACGCTCACCCACGCGGCCTGGCGACCCGTCCTCGAGGAGTTGCTCACTCATCGTGCCGTCCGGGTCGTGACGTATGACCAACGCGGCCACGGGGATTCGACCATGGGCCGGCCCCCGAAGGCGACCGTCCGGCTGCTCGGCGATGACCTTGCCGAGGTCATCGCGGCCACGGTTCCCGGTGACTCACCGCTCGTACTCGTCGGCCATTCCATGGGTGGGATGACGATCATGGCGTATGCCGGGTCGCGCCACGCCGACTTCGGCCGCCGGGTCCGCGGGACTGTCCTCGTTGGCACCGCCGCCTCGGTGCAGGGTCGCCGACCGATCCCGCTCGAATCCTTGGTGATGGGCGTGGCGTCGCGCGCGCCGCGGATCGGGGCCGGGATCTTCGTGCCGAGCGCCATCCAGGGGCCGATGATCTTCGGGCGCGACGCCGACCCAGCGGACGTCAAGGAGGTCGTCGGCCTCATCAAGCGCACCAAGATGCCGACGATCGGTGCCTTCTTCACGGCCATCGAGGCCCATGACGAGATCGCCTCACTCGCCCACTTCGTCGACGTGCCGACCCACATCCTCGTCGGCTCCAAGGACCGACTCACCCCGGTCGCCTGGGCGCGGATGCTGCAGGAGCAGATCCCCGGATCGCGGCTCACGGTCCTGCCCGACCTCGGCCACATGCTGGCCTATGAGGCGACCGGGACGGTCACCGACGCGGTCATCGAGTTCGTGGACTGCCCTGTGGACTCCCCTCCCGTTGCGTCCGCGTGATCCGTCGCCATGGGCGCGGCGGAGGCGGACGCAAGGAATGGCGGCGCAGGCCGAGGCCGAGCGCGACCAGCGCACCGACCGCCGCGGCGACACCGGCTCCACGGAAGACCCAGTGGACCTGGACGATCGCCGCGTCGACCAGGGCAGCGGTGTCGGTGCGGTCTGGGATCTGCGCCACCGCGTCGTAGTACTGGTGTAGACCGATCGCCGTCAGCAGGGCCAGCCCGACGACCATGCCGACCATGCGGGCAACGACGACAAGCGCGCTGATCGTGCCGTGGGCTTCGTCCGGCGCCTGGGCCAGGGCCGCATTGTTGACCGGGGCGAGCGCAAGGCCGACCCCGACACCGACGAGGGCCAGGATCAGCGTCGACGCGACCGTATCGAGCGATCCCCTCCCCCACGTCGCCATGACGAAGAGGCCGACCGAGGCTGCGGCCAGGCCGGCCGAGGCCACGGCACCATCACCGAGAGGACGCAGCAGCCACCCACCGAGCAGGGCACCGACGGGCACGGCGACGAGGAAGCGGACGAGCACCAAGGCCGCGCCCGTCTCGCTGTCGGTGTGGATCAACCGCGCCAACAGGGGCACGTCGACGACGACCGCCACGAGGGCCACACCGACGCTGAGGCTGACGACCAGAGCCACGAGGGCGCGCCCCCGCACCAGCCCGCGCGGGATGAGCGGAGCCGACGAACGGCGGTGGTGCACGGCATACGCCAGCGTGGCGAGGGCGGCCACGGGCAGCAGGACGTAGCCGAGGGGGCCGACCACCTCGCGGGCCGGGTCGGCCGCGGCAAAGGTGAGGATGACGGCGCCCAGGGCGGTCGCGACGAGGACGGCTCCGAGCAGGTCCGATCGGCGGAGCACCGGCAGGGCAGGGCGCACCCACAGGACGAGAGCGACGGCCACCAGCAGCAGGCCGAGCACACCGATGGGCGTCAGGAGTCGCGCGGTGGCGTCGCCGAAGGGCACGAAGGGCAGCCCGAGCGACACGCTGGTCGTCAAGGCATCGGGCGCGGCGAGCGCCAAGCCGGTCACGGCCAGCCCGACCGCCGTCACGACCAGCGGTCCCCAACGTGGGCGAGCCCCGAGCCCACCTCCGGTCCGGACGATGAGGACCGCCAGCACGACGCCGAGAATTGCGTTGAGCCAGAAGATCATTCGCCAGTCGGAGACGGCCAGCACGGCAGCGCCGAGCAGCGGTCCGAGCACCGATCCGAGTTCCTGCACCGCGCCAACGACACCCAGCGGCATGCCTCGACGATCGGCCGGCCACAGGTCGGCCACGATCGCCAGCGTCGCGGGCACCAACCCTCCCCCGCCGACGCCCTGGACGACCCGGCCGGCGACGAGCGTCGGCAGGTCGGTCGCCAGGGCCGTGACAGCCGAGCCGACGACGAAGATCGCCAGGCACCAGAGCAGGACTCGCTGGCGTGAACTGAGATCCGCGATCCGCCCGATGAGCGGAAGGACGGCGACATAGCCCAGGAGAAAGCCGGAGATGATCGGCGTCGCCCGTTGGAGTGCATCGACCCCGAGACCGACGCCGGCCATCATGTCGGTGAGCGCGAGGACGACGACATAGGTGTCGGCCGCGGCGAGCGCGACGGCGATCGAGGCGGTCGCGAGCAGGGGACGCGGTGCCGGGGTGCTCACTGCGGTGCGGTGATGGTCACGGCCTTGCCGTAGTTGCTGAGGGTGAGTGTGTAGGTCGAGGTCGCTCCCGCGAAGAAGGGGCCGGTCATCGTCGCCTGGCGCAACTCACCGGCGTCCGTGATCCCGAAGGTCACGTCATAGGTCCCTGTGCCGTCACCGAGGTGGAGCAGCTCGGAGATCGGGGCGCCGGGAAGTTTGCCGGCGTAACTGGTGACCACGTCCTTGCCGCTGCGGGTCTGACCCTTGGCGACCGGGTCGGTCGTCGCCGCGACGAGGGAGGCGATACCGGTCTCAGGGTGGAAGAGCGTGCACGGGTTGGGTGCGTTGACGCTGGCCAGGTCCGCGGGCGTGTAGTCCGGGGTGAAGAGCTTCCACCAGGCCTGGTCACCGACACAGATGATCGCGATGTTGCCGGTGAGACCGTTGACCGTGCCGGTGATCGTGCCCGCGAACTTCGCCTCGGTCGCCGAGAATTCGCCGTCGCCGTCGCCGGCGGTCACGCCGTTCTGCCCGGCGGGGACCTCCGTCGAGGCCAGCACGAGGTGGACCGAGGTCGCCTTCGCGAGCGAGGCGCGCGCCGCCGCGAGGGCCTCGGCCGGGGTCTTTTCCGGTGTCTGTTCCGTCGAGGAGCAGCCGGCCACCAGGGCCAGCCCGAGAAGGGTGACAGCAAAGCGGCGGCGCAGCATGGCGCCCACCCTAACGGCGTGCGGTGGGAGCGGTGCTCAGCCCCGCGGCATACGCATCCCATGGCGTATGCCGCGGGGTCACGCCAGGCGGCGCAACACGGCATGGGAGGTCGGCATACCAACCACCTCGCCGGACAAAGCGGAAGTGACTCTCCCTTGCATCCGGCGCGTGGACGGCATACCAACCACGTCGCCGGACGCAAGGGTGGGGTCAGCGCAGGGTGAGTGCTCCGGAGTCCGGGTCGACGTCGACGGTGACCTCGGCGCCGTCGCGCACGTCACCGGAGAGCACGGCCCGGGCGAGCCGGTCACCGATCTCCTTCTGCACCAACCGGCGCAACGGGCGGGCACCGTATGCCGGGTCGTAGCCCTGCTCGGCGAGCCAGGCCCGGGCGGCGTCCGTCACCTCGAGGGTGATCCGGCGATCGCGCAGGCGGGTGGCCAGCTCGCGGACCTGGAGGTCGACGATGTGCGCCAACTCGTCCTTCGACAGCGGGTCGAAGATGACGACCTCGTCGAGTCGGTTGAGGAACTCGGGCTTGAAGGCCTGGCGCACGGTGGCCATGACGGCCTCGCGCTTGGCCTCGGGGTCCATCGTCGGGTCGACGAGGAAATGCGAGCCAAGGTTGGAGGTCATCACGAGGATGACGTTGCGAAAGTCGACGGTGCGACCCTGCCCGTCGGTGAGCCGCCCGTCGTCGAGCACCTGAAGGAGGATGTCGAAGGTCTCCGGGTGGGCCTTTTCGACCTCGTCGAGGAGCACGACGGAGTAGGGCCGACGGCGGACAGCCTCGGTGAGCTGGCCACCCTCTTCGTACCCGACATAGCCGGGGGGTGCGCCGATGAGACGGGCGACGGAGTGGCGCTCGGAGTATTCACTCATGTCGATGCGGACCATGGCTCGCTCGTCGTCGAAGAGGAAGTCCGCGAGCGACTTCGCCAACTCGGTCTTGCCGACACCGGTCGGACCGAGGAAGAGGAAGGAGCCGGTCGGGCGGTTGGGGTCGGCGAGTCCGGCGCGGCTGCGGCGCACCGCGTCCGAGACCGCCTGGACGGCCAACTCCTGGCCGATCAGGCGGGAGCCGATGATCGATTCCATCGAGAGGAGCTTCTCGGTCTCTCCCTGCAGGAGACGACCGGCCGGTATGCCGGTCCAGGACGAGATGACCTCGGCGATGTCGTCCGCGCCCACTCGCTCCTTGACCATGAGGTCGGTGCTCTGGGCAGCCTCCTCGAGGTCGGCGGCGGCGAGTTCCTTCTCGAGCGCCGGAATGTCGCCATAACGAATCTTGGAGGCGCCTTCGTAGTCACCCTCGCGCTGGAGCTTGTCGGCCTGGGTGCGCAGGTCGTCAAGGTGGGCCCGCAGGTCGCCGACCTTGTTCAGGCCGGCCTTCTCGGCCTCCCACCGTGCGTTGAGACCGGCCAGTTCCTCGGACTTCTCCGCCAGGTCGGCACGCAACCTGGCCAGGCGCTCGACCGAGGCATCATCGGTCTCCTTGGCCAGGTGCAGCTCCTCCATCTTGAGCCGGTCGACGGAACGCTGGAGCTGGTCGATCTCGACCGGGCTGGAGTCGATCTCCATCCGCAACCGCGACGCTGCTTCGTCGACGAGGTCGATCGCCTTGTCGGGGAGTTGGCGTCCGGTGATGTAGCGATCGGACAGGGCCGCGGCGGCCACGAGCGCACTGTCCTCGATCTCGACCTTGTGGTGCGCCTCGTAGCGCTCCTTGAGGCCACGCAGGATGGCGATGGTGTCCTCGACGCTCGGCTCGCCGACGAAGACCTGCTGGAAGCGGCGCTCGAGGGCGGGATCCTTCTCGATGTGTTGGCGAAACTCGTCGAGCGTCGTCGCACCGACGAGCCGGAGCTCACCACGGGCGAGCATCGGCTTGAGCATGTTGCCGGCGTCCATGGCGGAGTCGCCCGTTGCCCCGGCACCCACGACGGTGTGCAACTCGTCGATGAAGGTGATGATCTGTCCATCACTGGCCTTGATCTCTTCGAGCACGGCCTTCAGCCGCTCCTCGAACTCGCCACGGTACTTCGCCCCCGCGACCATGGCCCCGAGGTCCAGGCTGATCAATCGCTTGTCGCGCAACGATTCCGGCACGTCGCCGTCGACGATGCGCTGAGCCAGGCCCTCGACGACGGCGGTCTTGCCGACGCCGGGCTCACCGATGAGGACCGGGTTGTTCTTGGTGCGGCGTGAGAGCACCTGGACAACGCGTCGGATCTCGCTGTCGCGGCCGATGACCGGGTCGAGCTTGCCTTCGCGCGCGCGCTCGGTGAGGTCGCTGCCGTACTTCTCCAGGGACTCCCCGCCCTCGGCGGGGGTCTCGCTGGTGACCTTGCGGCCCCCACGGGTGGTGTCGATCGCCTTCTCCATGTCGGCCGCGCCACGCTTCTCGACCGCGGCGAGGTGCCCGGTCTCGGCGAGGGCGAGCAGCAACAGGTCGAAGGCGAGGAAGGTGTCACCCTTGGCCTTCATCAGGGTGTCGGCGCGCTGGAGCACGTTGGCTGCCTCACGCCCGAAGGTCGGGCTGTGGGAGGCGCCGGACTGGCTCGGGAGCGCGCGCACGCGGGCGTCGGCCTGAGCCAGGACGTGGCCGGCGCCGGTGCCCGCAGCCTGGAGGAGCAGATCGGCCTGGGGGGTGTCGAGCTGGATCAGGGCGCTGGTGATGTGGTCAGGCGTGATTTCGGGGTTGCCGTGCGTCTGCGCCGCGCGCTGGGCAAGGGCGAGCGCCTCGGCCACCTTGGTGGTGGGCTTGAGATCCATACGGATGGGACTCCTTCGAGGTGGTCGGTCTGGTTGAGGATCAGTTCTCCTTGGGTCCAACACCCGCAGAGTTGAGTCTGTTCCACTCAACTCTGCCGTCCGGCAGACACGTCAGGGATTGGGGTCGTACCACCCGTCGTGCTCCTGCGCGAGCGCGGCAAACCGGTCCCGCAGGCCCGACTCGACCGGACCCGACTCGTCCACGACGAGTTCTTCGACGACCAGTACGCCCCACTCGGCCGCCTCGGCATCATCGTCGCCGGCCAGTGGCTGACGGAGGACACGCGCCTCGGTGAAGCCCTCGTCGACGAGGTCGGCAGCAATGGCCTCGGCAGTCGCCCGCTCGGGCACGACGATCAGGTGGTCGCTCATGCTCCCCACCGTATGCCGGTGGGCCCGGTCCGGGGCGCTCTGCCACCCCGCCAGCCGAGCCTCAGGCGACGGGGCGCGCGTTCAGCCAGGCATGGATCAGGGGCACGACGCTCGCGCCTTCGCCCGTGGCCGAGGCGACGCGCTTCATCGACCCCGACCGGATGTCGCCGACCGCGAAGACTCCGGGCGCCGACGTCGCGAGCGTCTCCGGGGGCACGGGTCCGCCCCAGGCCTCCCACGGGATCGAGCGCCCCGTGAGGATGAAGCCCTTGTCGTCGCGGGCGACCTGGGCCGGGAGCCAGTCACAGTGCACCTTCGCCCCAAGGAGGAGGAAGAGGCCACGGATCTCCCTGCGCTGACGCTCCCCGCTGGTGACGTCCTCGAGGTCCACCCACGCCAGCTGACCGTCCTCGGCGCCGCCGTCGACGACCCGGTGGTTGCCGAGGACCTCGATGACGGGGTTGTAGGTGATCTCGTCGATCAGGTAGCGCGACATCGTCGCGGACAGGTCCGGACGCCGAACCACGATCGTCACGGACCGGGCAAATCGGGACAGGTGCACGGCCGCCTGACCGGCCGAGTTGCCCCCGCCGACGACGATGACGTCGGCGCCCTCGACATCTCGCGCCATCGTCATCGCGGCGCCGTAGTTCACGCCATTGCCGACGAGGTCGTCGATGGCCTCGACACCGAGTCGCTGATAGTCCACCCCAGCGGCGACGACAACCGAGCGAGCCCGCAGGTCACCCCCGTCGGTGTGCACCGTGTGCGGGGAGCCGGCAGTCCCGAGGGTCAGCCCGGTCGCCGGCCAGCCGGTGACAAAGCGCGTCCCGAAACGGATCGCTTGCGTCCGGGCGCGCTGGGCCAACCGCATCCCCGAGATGCCCCGCGGGAAGCCGAGGTAGTTGCGGATCATCGATGACGTCCCCGCCTGACCGCCGATCGTCTCCGCCTCCAGCGCCACCGCAGACAGGCCCTCACTGGAGGCATAGACAGCGGCGGCCAGGCCGGCCGGACCGGCCCCGACGATGACCACGTCGACCACGTCGTCGACGTCGATCTGGTCGGGGCGCCCATAGAGCGCAGTGCTCAGCTCGCGCACGGATCGAGGGCGCACGATGGCATCGGTGGAGAAGACCTTGAGCAGCGGGAAGTCATCGGTGGCCAAGCCCTGAGCGGCCGCCTGGGCGAGGACAGCGGCCCCCACCTCACTCTCCGGGTCATAGGTCCGACCGGGGATGCCGGCTCGAAACATGAACTGACCTCGACCCCCTTGCGCCGTGAATCTCGGTAGGGCGTCGTGCCGCATAAAATCAACGATCTACGGCATGTGATCTGTGGATAACTCCACCGCGATACCCCGACCTACAGGTTGCTTAGCACTTTCGTTAGCACTTTTACGGGTGACGTCTTGTCGAGGTGTTGAGAACGAGGGACTCGCGTTTGGGGTGAACGGTGAGGTATCGAAGTCCATCGGAGCCTGCCGTGAACCCGCGTATGGACCGGCGCGGGAGAAACAGAAGCATCCCGGAGGCGAGGCTCATGTCGGTGAGTTCCGTGGTCAACGTGCCGGTGCCGTTCAGGATGTGAATGAGGACATCGACGTCGGGACCGGCGTGGGCGGTGATCGTGGCGTCGGGTGCGAGCACGATGATGTTGGTGTCGAGATCGCGCTGCCGTGTGGTGATTGACCAGGCGTTTCCGGTCTGTCCCGCGCGCTCGTCGAGGTCGTCGGCGGTGTTGATCAGGATTCGCGGCAGAGGGGTAGTGGCGTTCTTGCTGATCCGGATCCGCCAGTCGCGCGGTTCGCGGCGCATGTACTCCCATCCGTAGCTGCCGGGGTGGTCGCGTTCGAACTCGTCATGGAGATGGATCGGGTCGTGGTCGTTGATGAGGATGAATGAGGCACCGCGGTCCAGGCCGTCGTACCGGTTGAAGATCGCAGGGTGCTTGTCGGGTTTGCGGATGCCTCGCACATCGAGCGTGTTCGTGTCAGGGGTGGGAGACGGACCGGTGGGCATGCTGAGACTCCTGTTCTTCCCGGCCGACTAGTTTTTACTAATGCTACTTGGATAAACTCGAGTAGTCCGTGCAGTGTCGTGCTGTGCGAGCGACGCCCATGCCTGGAAGGAGAGGCCATCAGATGCCTGAGGTGATGAGCAGTGTCGACTTGGGGGAGTTGACCGATGAATTGTTGGCGGCGGCGGGCACGGCAGATAGCGGGCGTGGGATGCACGTGTTCCGAGCGGTGCCGGGCGGCTCGTTGTCGCAGGTGCTGCTCGTGCTGCGGAAGGGGCGAGAACTCTCCGAGCACGAGAACCCGGGAGAAGCGCTCCTGCACGTGTTGCGCGGACGTGTTCGTCTGACGGCCGGCGTTGAAGCATGTGACCTGTGTGCGGACGAGCACATCGTGATTCCTCAGCAGCGTCACGGTTTGCTTGCGCTGGAGGACGCGGCGGTCTTGCTCACAGTCGTGAAAGCGCGCTCCTGATGGCCGCCGCTTTGGACGTCGTGCCGCCGAGCGGCGGTGTCACCGCCACACCGTACGGGACGCTTGCGCGATGGTGGATGGCTTTGGGGGCGACGTCCGTGGTCGCCGGCGGGCTCGTGGCCGCGCTGACGGGCCCGCTGGCACTGTGGAAGGGCAGTTGGCTGGCGGCCTATCTGGTGTTGGTCTGTGGTGTGCCTCAGTATCTGATGGGACGCGCTGCGACCCGTCGGAATGCGGTTCGCGCGGGTTGGTTCGTGCTTGCGATGTGGAACGCTGGAAACGTTGCGGTCATCGCGGGGACGCTTCTGGCGTCCCCGTATCTAGTCGATGCGGGCGGAGCGTTTCTCCTCGTCGTGCTGATCGCGCTGCTCCGCGCTCTCCTGCGCAGTCAGCCGTCAGATGCGATCGTGTTCCGCAGGGTGTGGCGGTGGCTGATGATCGCCCTCCTGTCCGCCTTGATCGTCAGTGTGCCCGTCGGGCTCGTTCTAGCGCACCTTCGTGCCGGATGACGTACGACATGCAGAACGCATCGCCGACCGGACGGTCCGACACTCGCGAGAAAGTCCTGCGCCTGCTACGACACAGCGGAGCAGATCTGACCGTGACGCAGATAGCGACACGGCTGAAGCTTCACCCGAACACGGTCCGCTTCCATCTCGACACGCTGACTGCTCGGGGGCTCGCGCGTCGGGTCCCGTCGGCGCCCGACGGCCCCGGGCGCCCAGCGCTGAAGGTGAGAGCTACCGCCGTCATGGATCCGGATGGTCCTCGGCATTATCAAGCTCTCGCCGAGGTTCTCGCCATCGCTCTGTCGGACGCACCAGGCAGCGCGAAGCTGGCGCGGCGGGCGGGTCGGGCGTGGGCGGACCAGATCCTCGCCGAGCAGCGGCCTTCGCCCGCGGCGGCTCCGGAGGCAGTCCTGATGGAAGCGCTCGATGCGGCCAGCTTCGCTCCCGATCGGACCGGTGATGCTGAGATCGGGTTGCACAACTGTCCGTTTTTGGAACTCGTCGACTCGGCAGAGCAGATCGTGTGCTCCGTTCATCTCGGTCTGATGCGTCGCACACTCGCCGCCCTCGGCTCGGATCGGGATGTTCTCCGGCTCGACCCGTTCGTACGGCCGGGCTTGTGCGTGGCCCATCTGACAGAAAGGAGGCCGACAATATGAGCGGCGCAGTCCCGGCAGCGATCGGAGTCACGTTCATCTGGATTGGCCTAGTAATCGGAGTCTCCTTCATCGAGGCACCGATCAAGTTCCGCGCGCCGGGGGTGACCCTGCCGATCGGCCTGGGCATCGGCCGACTTGTATTCCGAGCGACGAATACGCTCGAGGGGGTGCTCGCCGCCGTGTTAGCGGGTGCCGTGATCCTGGCGCCGCCCCCGTTGGCCCTCCTGATCCCCTCCGTCACGGCCGTCTGCATCCTTGCCGCACAGCTCGCATTCATCCGACCACGACTCACGCGGCGATCCAATGCCGTCATCGCCGGAGAGGACGGCCGGACGCGCTCCCACGCTCATCACGCCTACATCGTGCTCGAAAGCATAAAAGTGGTGACGTTGTTCGTCGGCGGCATCACCGCATTGACAACGATGACGGTCAGCTGAAGGGACCCATCATGAACGCAATGCGCCGCTCGGCAGACCTGCCGTTTGAGAGCCGCGACGACGACGACGTTCAAGGCCATTGGTTGTTGGCCCGACTCGGCAAGCGGGTGCTGCGTCCCGGCGGCGCCGAGCTGACCCGGACATTGCTCGACCATGCCCGGCTGACGGACGGGGACGTCGTGGAGCTCGCACCGGGCCTGGGCCGGACGGCGACCGACATCATCAGCCGTCACCCCCGCTCCTACCGCGGCATCGACAACGACCCGGCCGCAGTGCGCGCCGTGCAACTTCTCGTTGAGAGGTTTGGTGATGTGTATGTCGCGGACGCCGCGGACACCGGGCTTGACGATGCGAGTGCGGACGTTGTCGTCGGGGAGGCGATGCTGACTCTGCAGGGCGAGAGAGCGAAAGACGCCATCGTCGCCGAAACCGTCCGCGTCCTGCGTCCCGGCGGGCGCTACGCCATCCACGAACTCGGTCTGATGCCGGATGAACTGCCCGACGAGGTCAAGACCGAGATTCGGCGGGCCCTGGCGCGTTCGATCAAAGTGAACGCACGCCCGCTCACTCTTCCTGAATGGTCTGCACTGTTGACTCGGCACGGTCTCGTGATCGATCACGTCGAGAGGGCCCCGATGGCATTGCTGCAGCCGCGTCGTCTGGTCTCCGATGAAGGACTCGGCGGAGCATTGCGCTTCGCCCGCAACCTGCTCACCCATCCGAAGGCGCGCCGGCGTGTCCTTGCCATGCGTCGCACATTCCGAACCCACCGCCGGCACCTCACCGCCATCGCGATCGTCGCCCGTAAACCGGAGGAGCTGCCGTGATCGGACGGTTCCGCCCGACTCGAGTGCGCCGTGCAAACGACGCCATTCGGACGAGACTGATGCAGCCATCGAGGCGAGGAGGATTATGGTGACCCGGGATACATTGTCTGCTGCTCTGGAGCGCGAACATCGAGAGATTGATGGCGGCATCGAGGAATATGCTGCAAGACTCAGGACGGGTGCGGCCGATCCGGCTCCGCTCTTGCGGGCGATGGCGGGATTACGGCGACACATCTACCTCGAAGAGGAGTTCATCTTCCCGCCGCTGAAGGAAACCGGGATGACGATGCCGGTGTTCGTGATGCTGCGTGAACACGGCGAGCTATGGGATGCGATGGCCGGCCTTGACGACCTTCTCTCGGCCGATGCCGATCCGGAGGTGATCCAGGACGCCTGCCGGGAACTGCTGAGCAGACTTGATGCGCATAACTCAAAGGAGGAGCCGATCATCTATCCTCAGGCTGATTCTCGGCTTTCGGATGAGGCGACGTCACGGCTGCACGTTTTCCTCGTCGATGGGCGGATGCCTGATGGATGGCGTTGCGAGCGAGCCGCGCGCTGAAGCGGGGAAGAACCAGTCAGCCCGCTGCCGCTCCGACGCGGGCGTCCCGTCGGTAGGATGCATGACCGTGAGCGGACGAGGCACGCCGGACGCCGTTCGATATCCAGGTCTTCACGGCTCCGCACGGCCGCGGCTGACGCAGGCTCAGACTACTCGATGTGCACAGCAGCAGCCGCCCAGGCACGATCCAGGAAACCGGTGCTCTGACGTCATTTCAAAAGCGCTATGTCCCACGTCTGAGGTAGATGTAGACGGCGAGCATGACGCTGGAGCGCTGATTCGTCACGGTTGATCCTTCTTCTGGTGCCGGCTCGCGTGGTGAGTTCACGCGGCAGCCTGCGCTGGCGGCAGAGCAGTTCGTGCGGTTCCATACATTGATCGTGGCGATGGTCATGAGCAGCTGCACGGTCTCCTGTTCGGTGAAAACAGCGCGCACCCGTGCCCACACCTCGTCGGTTACGCCGTCTTGACCGATGAGGGTGACGTGTTTGGTGAAGGCGAGGGCGGCCTGCCCTCGTTCGGTGAACAGGTCGCCGGCCTCTTCCCACGCGGCGACCAAGTCGATCTGTCGTTGACTGGCACCGGCCTCCCGCGCCTCCGTGACGTGCATGTCCAGACACCAAGCGCAACGGTTCAGCTGCGAGGCACGGATGTCGACCAGAGCGATGAGGCGAGTGCCGAGACCGCTGGCGCTGACATATTTCTGCAATCCGTAGACCGCCTCACCAGTTCCTGCACCGGACTCAATTAGGCAACAAGAGCTCTACACGTGCGGTATCGGGACTGTCTGGTTAACGGTGTGTGGGGTTCGGCCTGATCCGAGAGGAGATGGCCGTGTCTGACACGACCGACATGATGGAAAACGAGATCATTGATCCCGTGACCGGGGAAATCATCGATCAGAAAGAACTTGCGGAGCGATTGCTCCAGCAAGCGAAAGAACAGGGCGTGAGCTTGGTCGGGCCTGGTGGCCTGCTGGGCCAGCTCACGAAGAACGTCCTCGAAACGGCGCTGGATGCGGAGCTGACCGAGCACCTCGGTCACGAACACGGCGGCGCCCCGATCGGTGAGAATATGCGCAACGGGACCCGGACGAAGACCGTGCTCACCGAGATCGGGCCGGTCGAGATCGAGGTCCCCAGGGACCGTGACGGGTCGTTCGAGCCCGTCATCGTCCCCAAGCGGAAACGGCGTCTGGACGGTGTCGATCAGATCGTGCTCTCGCTGACCGCACGCGGGCTCACGACCGGGGAGATCGCGGCGCACTTCGACGAGGTCTACGGGGCGAAGGTCTCCAAAGACACCATCAGCCGGATCACCGAGAAGGTCACCGGGGAGCTGGCCGAATGGTCGTCCAGGCCGTTGGATCCGGTCTATCCGGTGATCTTCGTCGACGCGATCGTGGTGAAAGTCCGTGACGGGCAGGTGCGCAACACCCCGTTCTACGTCGTCATGGGCGTCACCGTGAACGGGGAACGCGACATCCTCGGCATCTGGGCTGGTGACGGTGCCGAGGGCGCCAGGTTCTGGTTGCAGGTGTTCACCGAGCTGAAGAACCGGGGCGTCGAGGACGTGTTCATCGCGGTCTGCGACGGGCTGAAAGGGCTGCCGGACGCGATCAACACGACCTGGGAGCAGACGGTGGTGCAGCAGTGCATCGTGCACTTGATCCGTAACTCGTTCCGTTACGCGGGCCGGCAGCATCGGGATGCGATCGTGAAGTCCCTCAAGCCCGTCTACACGGCCCCGTCTGAGGCGGCGGCGAAGGACAGATTCGAGGAGTTCGCGGCCGAGTGGGGCGAACGCTATCCCGCGATCGTGCAGCTGTGGCGCAACTCTTGGGCGGAGTTCGTGCCGTTCCTGGAGTACGACATCGAGATCCGGCGGGTGATCTGTACGACCAACGCGATCGAGTCGATCAACGCCCGCTACCGCAGGGCGGTCCGCGCCCGCGGGCACTTCCCGAACGAGGCAGCCGCAATCAAGTGCCTGTATCTGGTGACGCGGTCGCTTGACCCCACCGGCGGGGGTCGGGCACGCTGGGTGATGAGGTGGAAGCCCGCGCTGAACGCGTTCGCGATCACTTTCGCCGGACGGCTTGAGAGAACCACTCACGAATGAAAACCGCCGGACCTCACACACCGTTCATCGGACAGACCCGCCGCCGTCGGAGGGGCGTCGATGATCGAACCGCGAGTGATCGCTCTCATGAGGGTGGTGCAGTGCGAGAAAGTGCGCGCCGGGCCTGAGGGCATTGGCCATCAAGGTAACTCTCGGTACGTGACGGTCGTCGAGATTAGGGGGCGGACTCGGGCGGCAGGTCCGTGCGGGCGGTGACGTTCATCCGGTTCCACACGTTGATCGTGGCGATGGTCATGAGCAACTGCACGGTCTCCTGTTCGGTGAAGGCAGCGCGCACACGCGTCCACACGTCGTCGGTTACGCCGTCCTGACTGATCAGGGTGACCTGCTCGGTAAATGCCAGCGCGGCTTGTTCTCGTTCGCTGAACAGGTCGCCGGCCTCTTCCCAGGCGGCGACCAGGTCGATCTGTCGCTGGCTGGCACCCGCTTCCCGCGCTTCGGCGACGTGCATGTCCAGGCACCATGCACAATGATTCAGCTGTGAAGCACGGATGTCCACCAGTGCAATGAGGCGGGTGCCGAGTCCGCTGGTGTTGACGTACTTCTGCAGCCCGAAAACAGCCTTGCGGGCGTTCGGATCGACATCTTGGATGGACAGTCTTTGGGTCGTGGACACGAGATGGACCTCCTCTGGATTCCGGCGTAGTTCGATGGTATCGGCGCTCTACGAGACCGGGGTCCGAACGGTCGATCATGCGACGCCGGCTGGATGGTCTGACCTGTCCACCAGGCGTGCGGTCAGACGTTCCGTGTGGGGTGTGTGTTGTGCTCGAGTCGTGCTGGGGAGCGCATCCCAAGGATGGTCTCGATCATTCGCACGGCGTCGCGTGTGGCTTCGATCTCGTGCATGCGGACTATGCGGGCGCCGCGATCAATACAGGCGATCATCGCGGCGATGGATCCGGTCAGCCGGTGTCCTTGTTCGCGGTCGATGGCCTCACCGATGAAGTCCTTGTTCGACACTGCGACAAGCAGTGGAAGTCCGATGTCGGTGAGCTCATCGAGTCTTCGGGTGAGTTCGAGAGAGTGGAGGGTGTTCTTGTCCAGGTCGTGGCCGGGGTCGATGATGAGCCGGCTACGGGGGATGCCGGCGGCTTCGGCGCGATCGATGCGTGTTTCGAGGAATCGTCGGATGTCGGCGACGACGTCGTCGTACCGTGCTGCGGGCTTCTCCTGCCGGGGCGGGCCGACGCTGTGGGTGATGACGACACACGCGTCGCTGTTCGCGATCACCTTCGCCATGTCGGGGTCGCCGAGACCGCTGGTGTCATTGATAACGGCGGCGCCGGCGGAGACGGCAGCTTCGGCGACTTGGGCGTTGTTCGTGTCGACTGAGATGACGACGTCGCTCGCATCGGCGATGGCTTCGACCACGGGAACGACCCGCCGGGTCTCCTCTTCGACGGTGACGTGCGGACCTCGTCCGAACGGCACGCCGCCGATATCGACCCAGTCGGCCCCCGAAGCCGTCGCCGCCCTCGCGGCAGCCACGGCCTGATCGAGAGCATATGTCGCCCCGCGGTCGTAGAACGAGTCCGGGGTCCGGTTGACGACGGCCATGATGGCCACCTGGTGATCGAAGTCGAACATGCGGGAGCCGATCTGTCGCAGATCCTTCCCGCTCGTCCTGTCTTTGACGGGTCGTAAGGTGTGTGTCATCGACGCGGCTTTCTTCGGGGCATGGAGGGGGTCGTGAGGCGACATCGGGGACTCATCGGGAGCCGTCTGTCGGCAGGGTCGCCACAGCGTGGATGAGGGCGAGGTGAGAGAGGGCTTGAGGGGTGTTGCCGGCGTGCCGGCGGTTGGTGGTGTCGTATTGCTCGGAGAGGAGGCCGACGTCGTTCTTGAGGGCGCAGAGCCGGTCCGCGAGCGCCTGGGCGTCGCCGGTTCGGCCGGATGCGGTGTACTGCTGGACGAGCCAGAACGAGCAGGCGATGAACGCGTTCTCCTCGGTGTCGATACCGTCCCCTGTCGCCGTCGTCTGGTAGCGGTGCAGCAGTCCGTCCTGGATGAGTGAGTGCTCGATGCGGTCGACGGTGGCGAGCATGCGTGGATCGTCGGCGGGGCAGAACCCGGTTGGGGGGATCAGGAGGAGGGACGCGTCGACGTCTTCGGAGCCGTAGGACTGGGTGAAGTAGCCGTCGGGGTGGACGCCGTGTGTGTCGATCTCGGCCTTGAGCCGGTCGCGCGCTTCCTCCCAGGCGGCGAGCGGGCCGTCGAGGCCGTGTCGGCGGATGCCGCGGATGGCGTGGTCGAGCCCGGCCCACATCATGACGCGGGAGTGGGTGAACTTGCGGGGTTCGCCGCGGATCTCCCAGATGCCGTGGTCGGGCCTGTCCAGGTTGTCGATGAGGTGTCCGATGAGGGCTCGCTGCAGTGACCAGGAGAAGTCGGTCTCTTCCAGGCCGGCGTCGCGGGCCTTGCTGAGGGCGGTGAGGGTTTCTCCGATGACGTCGGCCTGGTATTGCCGGTAGGCGCCGTTACCGACGCGGACCGGAGCGGAGTTCTCGTATCCGGGGAGGGTGTCCACCTCTCGTTCTCCGAGGTCCCATTCGCCGGAGATGCCGTACATGATCTGCAGCTGTGTCGGGTCGCCGGCGATCGCACGCAGCAGCCATTGCCGCCATTGATGGGCGACGTCGAGGAACCCGTGCTGGATGAGGACCTCGAGGGTGAGGGCGGCGTCGCGCAGCCATACGTACCGGTAGTCCCAGTTGCGGGGGCCGCCGAACTGTTCCGGCAGCGAGGTGGTGGCGGCGGCGACGATGCCGCCGGTGTCGTAGTGGGACAGGGCGCGCAGGACGAGCAGAGAGCGGGTGACCGCGTCGGCGTGGGGCCCTGTGGCGTGGATCCTGCTGGCCCATTTCTGCCACCAGCGGCGGGTGCGGTCGATGGCCGTGTCGCCGCCCAGGGGTGCGGGTGCGTTGTAGTGGGAGGGGAACCAGGTCATCGACAGGTCGACGTGCTCGCCGACGCCCACGGTGATGGTGCCGGTGTGGAGGTGGTCGGCGGCCGTGAGCCGAGCACCGCGGAAGATCAGGGAATCCGGGCCCGCGGTCGCCAGCAGTGCGGGGACGTCGTCGGTGCCGACTTGGCGGACCCAGGGGATGATGCGGGCGTAGTCGAAGCGCAGGGTGAGCCGTTGGGTGAACTCGACGGTGCCGGTGACGCCGGTGATCCGGCGGAGGATGTCGGAACGGCGCACGATGTCCAGGTGCCGGTGGTCCATCGGCATCAGGTCGTGGACCTCCGCGGTTCCGGTGGCCGTCTCCCAGCGGGTGATGAGGGTGAAGGTGTCGTCGTCGTAGTGGCGGGTGACGGTGGCGTCCGGGTCGGTGGGACGCAGGCTCCAGGCGCCATGTCCTTCATCGCCGAGCAGCGCGGCGAGCACGGACGGCGAGTCGAACCGGGGCACGCACAGCCAGTCGATGCTGCCGTGCGATGAGACCAGCGCGGCGGATCGGCAGTCGCCGATCAGCGCGTAGTCCTCGATGGGCTCGCTCACCCCGTTCTCCTTTCGTCTGTCTTGTCAGCGGCGCGGCGAACCGTCCGTCTCCAGGGGGCCGCGCCGCGGACGATCGTCCGTCCTTCTTTACAGTTGCGTGTAGGGGACGGCCGGGTCGACCAGCTTGTCCGGGTCGATGCTCTTGTGTCCGGCGATGAGGGGTTTGATCTCGTCGATCACGTCCCAGACGTTGACGTTCATCGCCGCTTGGATGCGGTTGTCGTCGTCGACCCAGAACGCGACGAACTCCCGTGCGCCCAGGTCCCCGCGGATGAGGACTCGCTCCTCCGACCCGGTGGCGTGGCCGATGTATTCGCAGCCGAGGTCGTACTGGTCGGTGAAGAAGTACGGCAGCTCCGTGTACTCGGCGCCCTTGCCCAGCAGGGCGGCTGCCGCGACCGCGGGCTGGTTCAGGGCGGTGGCCCAGTGCTCGACCCGCACCCGATGGCCCAGGACGGGGTGCTCCTGGTTGGCGATATCTCCGACCGCGTATACGTCGGGGTCGCTGCTGCGCAATGACGCATCGACGAGAACGCCGTTGTCGGCCTGGATGCCGGCGGCTTCGGCGAGGTCGGCGACCGGAGTCACGCCGATGCCGATCACGATCGCGTCGGCCGGGATGATCTCGCCGCCTTCGAGCCGCACGCCGGTGGCGTGACCGTTCGCGGTGACGATCCCGGTGATCTGCGCCCGGGTGCGCAGCTCGACCCCGTGGGAGGTGTGCAGGTCGACGAACACCTGCGCCACCTTCTCGCCGAGGACCCTCAGCAGCGGCAGCGTGCCACCTTCCAGGATCGTGACCGTGGTCCCGGCGGAGCGGGCGGCGGCGGCGACTTCCAGGCCGATCCATCCGCCGCCGATGACGACCAGCCTCCTGCCGTCGCCGAAGGTGGCGCGGATCGCGTCGGAGTCCTCCACGGTGCGCAGGTAGTGCACGTTGTCGGCGTCCGCGCCCTCCACCGGCAGGTGCCGGACGGCCGATCCGGTGGCCAGGACGAGCTTGTCATACGGGACGGTCGTGCCGTCGTCGAGTGCGACCTGATGCCCGTCCGTGTCGATCGCGGTCGCACGAACCCCCTGACGCAGGGTGACGTCGTGGTCGTCATACCATCCGGCGGCGTGGACGACAGCGTCGTCGAAGGACGCCTTCCCAGCCAGGTAGTCCTTCGACATCGGCGGCCGCTCATACGGCAGGTGGTCTTCCGCGGCGACCAGCGTCACAGTGCCAGTGTGCCCGTTCTCACGCAACGCCTGGGCGGTCTTGGCGCCGGCGAGGCCTCCACCGATGATGACGATGTTCTCCGGTGTACTCATGTCAACTCTCCTGATTCTTGATATCGGTCAGTTGCGTGCGCAGCCGGTCGGCCAGCTCGCTCCACGCGTCGGCGAACGCGGCGATGCCGTCGCGCTCCAGGGTGGACACGACATCGTCGTAGTCCGCCCCGGCGCGTGCGAGGTCGTCGAGCACGCCCTGCGCCGTCTCACGGGTGCCGGCGATGGCATTGGCGGGAATGTCGCCGTGATCCTCCACGGCCCTCAGCGTCGCTTCCGGCATGGTGTTCACGGTGCCCGGTGCGACCAGTTCGGTGACGTACCGGGTGTCGGGGTAGGCGGGGTCCTTGGTGGAGGTCGAGGCCCACAGGGGTCGTTGCGGGCGCGCGCCTGCTGCCGCCAGCGCCTTCCACCGCGGGGTCTCCAGCATGTCCTGGAACCGGGCGTAGGCGAGACGGGCGTTGGCGATCGCCGCTCTCCCGCGCAGTTGCGTAGCCTGCGGGGTCGCGAGCGCGTCGAGGCGCGTGTCGGTCTCGGTGTCGACGCGGGAGACGAAGAAGGAAGCGACCGAGTCCAGTCCGTGCAGGCTCAGTCCGTTCTCACGTGCGCGTTCGATGCCGTCCAGCCAGGCGAGCATCACCTGGTCGTAGCGGGTGAGGGAGAAGATCAGCGTGACGTTGATGCTGATGCCCTCGGCCAGACATGCCGTGATGACGGGCAGCCCTTCCAAGGTGGCCGGGATCTTGATGAACAGGTTCGGCCGGTCCACGCCCCACCACAGGGACCGCGCCTCGGCGATCATCCCGTCGGTGTCGTGAGCGAGTCGGGCGTCGACTTCGATCGACACCCGCCCGTCCACCCCGTCGGTGGCGTCATACACGGGCCGGAACACATCACAGGCCTCCCGCACATCGTGCGTGGTCAGCTCCCGCAGCGCCTCGTCGACGCCGGCGCCGCGGGCGGCGACATCCTCGATCTGCGATCGGTACGCGTCCCCAGAGCTGATCGCCTTCGCGAAGATCGACGGGTTCGTAGTCACGCCCGACACGTGGCGGCGCTGGACCATCTCGCGGAGGCTGCCGGTGCGCAGTCGTACCCGGCTCAGATCGTCGAGCCAGATCGAGACGCCCGCATCAGCCAGTTGCGCTAGTGGGTCAGTCATGAGCACTCCGTCCCCTTTCTTGTTCTTCGTTCATGTGGTGGTGATGCCAGAGAAGGCGAGGAACTCCTGCCGGGAGCGGGGATCCTCCCGCAGCTGGCCGAGCAGGGCCGAGGTGACCGTGCTCGATCCGGTCGCGTGCGCACCGCGCAGGGTCATGCAGGAGTGCTCCGCGATGATCACCACGCCCACCGCCCGCGGGGAGAGGTTCTCCTGCAGCCAGTCGGCGACCTGCTTCGTCAGCCGCTCCTGCGTCTGCGGTCGGCACGCGAAGTGCTCCACGATCCGCGCGAGCTTCGACAGGCCCACGATCCGTTCCCCCGGCAGATACCCGACGCTGGCGCGACCAGTGAACGGCAGCAGGTGATGCTCGCAGATCGAGCGGACCGGCACGTCCCGCACCATCACCAGCTCGTCGTAGCCCTCCTCGTTCGGGAACGTCGTCAGCTCGAACGGGCGCGGCGTGAGCATCTCCGCCCACGCCCGCGCCATCCGCCCGGGCGTGGCCCGCAGGTGCTCGGACTCCAGCGAGACGCCCAGCGCCTGAAGGAAGTCCTGTGCCGCCAGCTCCGCCCGCGCCAGATCCGGGGTGTCCGAACTATCGCCAACCACGGGTGAGGCATCCAAACGAGGCATTGTCTCGGGTTCGTTCGCTGCCGGCTCCATACTGAGCAACGAGGGTGCGGAGGTCATCGCCGATCTCCCGCGTGGGCACCCCACGGCCTGTCGTACTGGGCGGCGAGCCGGGCCAATGCGAGCGCGGCGACGAGGAGACCGAAGTCACGCAGCGCCACATCGTAGAACCCGGAATACGTCAGCAGGTTCACGATGATCCCGGCCAGCCACAGAGCGACCACATAGCTCGCATAGCGTGGCTTGATCGCGATCGCGATGCCCGCGACGATCTCGACCACGCCGACGACATACATGGCCGTCTGCGCCGAGAACGGCAACAGGTCCACGATCCACGGCGCCAGATAGCCCGGCCAGTCCGTCAGCGCGTTGATGAACTTGTCGATCCCCATCCACAGCGGCAGCGCCACGAACCCGACCCGCAAGATCCAGAACGCCCCGAACGCCGGCTCTGACCACAGCCGTGCCCAGAACGCCTCCTGCCGCATCGCCGGCTCCGTCGACGGCTGCGAAATCGCTTCGGACATGACCACACCTTTCTATAATCAATAAGAACATGTTTTAGAATGACAGCATTCGCACTGTTCGTCAAGTTAGATTGGTTTTAGAAAGGAGGGCGACGCATGGACACTCCTGACCCGAACCAGGGTCTCGGCGAGGTGAGCCTGCTGACCGATGACGCTCGTCGGCGGCTCTATCAGTTCGTGGCCGGACAGGACGAGGCGGTCACCCGCGACCAGGCCGCCACGGCCACCGGGATCAGCCGCACCCTGGCCGCCTACCATCTCGACAAGCTCGCCGAGGCGGGACTCGTCGAGGTCAGCTTCGCCCGAGCACCCGGGCGCGCAGGGCCCGGCGCGGGCCGGCCCGCGAAACGCTACGCGCGTACCTCTCGCGAGATCACGGTCAGCTTCCCGCCCCGCAGTTACAGTCTGCTCGCCCGGATGCTCGCGACCGCGGCCGATGCGTCCCCGTCGGGTCAGTTCCGGGCAGCGCTGGCGTCAGCTGCCGGGCAGGAGGGCCGAGCACTCGGTGAGAAGGCTGCCGCACTCCCCGATGCGCTGACCGCAGCCGGCTACGACCCGGACACCGACAGCGGCGGAGACATCATCCTGCGCAACTGCCCCTTCCACAGTGTGGTGCAAGAGCACACCGAGCTCGTGTGCACGCTCAACGAGGCGTTCATCCAGGGCGCCCTTGAAGGCGTCGGGGCCGACCCGCGACGCGCCGAACTCTCGCCCTGCACGGGCCGCTGCTGCGTCGTCATCCACCCCGAATCACCGCTGCGGCTGCTCGAGGACGCCGAGGATCACGGCGAGACGAGCGCATGAGCGGTCACGATTTCACGGTGATCCCTGCCGCCTACCTCTATCTCCGTCGCGACGATGAGGTGCTGCTGCAGCTGCGACAGAACACCGGGTTCATGGACGGCCGGTGGGCGGCGGCCGCCGCCGGACACATCGAGCTCGGCGAGACCGCCGCTACCGCAATCTGCCGGGAAGCCGACGAGGAACTCGGCATCGCACTCCACACCGGCGACCTCGTCCCGGCCACCGTGATGCAACGCACCGACGGCACCGCGACCCCACGGGAGCAGCGAGTCGACTGGTTCTTCACCGCCACCGTGTGGGCTGGCCGGCCCGACATCAGGGAACCGCGCAAGTGCGCTCGCATCGCCTGGTTCCCACTCGCCGACCTGCCCGAGCCCATTCCGCCACACGAGCGGCTGGTACTCGACGGGCTCGCCGCCGGCCGGCTGAGCACCTTTACGACCTACGGGTACTGACACAGTGCCCGCCTGCCAGACATGCAATGCGGCGCTGTCAACCCCGGTGCACCATCGCCAGTCCGCTGGCAGGCTGAAGGGATAAGAGCGACCGACACGGAATGAGGGAGCGGACGATGGCGGATTTCACGAAGGGCGATCACGTGCGGTGGAACTCCGAGGCGGGGACCGTCTCCGGGGTGATCATCAAGAAGCACACCCGTGATGTGGACTACAAGGGCCACACCCGGCACTGCACCCCGCAGGACCCGCAATACGAGATCCGCAGCGACAAGACCGACCACATCGCCATGCACAAGAAAGACGCCCTCACCAAGATCCCATGACCACAGGCGACACGGCACCACCCATGGAGAACAGCGTCTTCACAATCGGACACTCCACCCGAGACGTCGACGAGGTGGTGCGCATGCTCCGCGCTAACGGCGTGACCATGATCGTGGACGTGCGCTCGTACCCGTCGTCTCGCGCGTTCCCGCAATGGAACCAGCCGTGCCTCATCGACGCACTGCCCGACGACATCGGCTACCGGTGGGTCCGGGATCTCGGCGGTCGCCGCCACACGCCCGCCGGTGTTCACAGCATCAACCAGGGGTGGCGGGTCAAAGCGTTCCGCGACTACGCCGACTACATGAACACCCCGAGCTTCCACACCGGACTCGACGAGCTCCTCACCCTCGCCCAACACCATGTCCCCGCGATCATGTGCAGCGAAGCGGTCCCCTGGCGCTGCCACCGCCGCCTGATCACCGACGCGCTCCTCAGCCGAGGCGTGCAGGTGTACGACATCATGACCGAAGACCACACCCGAACCGCGACACTCACCCCGTTCGCCCGCGCGGGCGCCGGCACCATCAGCTACCCGGAGGAAGACCACGATGAAGCACGATGACGACCGGGTCCATGACATCACGGTCGCGATCCCTGCCGGTGAGGTGATGACCTACGGTCAGATCGCGCAAGCGACCGGGCTGAACCCGCGCCACGTGGGACGGATCATCTCCCGCATCTCGGACACCATCCCCTGGTGGCGCATCGTCCGCGCCGACGGTACCCCGCCCGCCTGCCACGGTGGCACCGCTACCGGCATTCTGCGCCAGGAGCACGTCCCCTTCACGGCCACCAAGGTGGACCGGCGCGCACTGCCCGAACCCGCCACGAGGCAGTGTTCCGCCGTTCTCCACCAGCACCAGTCCACGGACGGAGAGCACTGTGACCGCTGACATCGACCAGCTGTGGCCCCGCACGCGAACCGGCCTCACCGACGAGCAACTCCTGGACGCCTACGCGCCACCGGCCACGCCCTGGCTGCGGATGAACTTCATCTCCAGCCTCGACGGCTCGGCCACCCGCGACGACCGTTCCGGCGGTCTCGGCGACGCCGCCGACCGACGGGTCTTCGAACTCCTCCGACGCTGGGCCGACGTCGTCCTCCTCGGCGCCGGCACCGCCCGCGACGAAGGATACGGGGCCATGACACTCCCCGACGATGCCGTCCGTTGGCGGATCGCACACAGCCTCGCTCCGCAGCCGGTGTTCGCCCTGGTAAGCCGGCATCTCGATCTCGACCCGGCCTCACCCATCTTCACCGACGCGCCCATCAGACCGATCATCTTCACCGTGGCGAACGCCCCACAGGAAAAACGGCACGCACTGTCCATCATCGCCGACATCATCGACACCGGAGACACCTCCGTCGACCCGACCAGCGTCCGAGACCACCTGCACGCCCGAGGCCACACCCGGATCCATAGCGAAGGCGGCCCCACCCTGTTCGGAGCATTCCTCACGGCAGGAGTCGTCGACGAACTCTGCCTCACACTCGCCCCCACCCTCGAAGCAGGACCCGCTGGGCGCATCACACACACCGACATGGCCACGCCCACCCGAATGCACCTGGACACCATCATGCGCGCAGGAGACGAACTCCTCCTTCGCTACCGTGCAGATCGCAAGCGTCGCTGAGAGTCCTCGGCGAGAACCGGCACAGGTGTTCGCCGACCTGCGCACCGCAAACGGGGTCGACCTGCGCGCCCACGCGCAGATCACCGGGATCGTCACCGAGAACGGCCACGCCACCGAGTCGGAAGAGCGGGTCCTCATCCGCGGTGACCTGAGTTCGCGGGAGTTCGTCGCCTTCTTGAGTCTGTCAACCGGTGCTGGCTCCGGTGTGACGGTTTGATTCGGCCCCACTCGGCACCCCTGGTTGCGACTTCCTTTCGTTGTGGATCCGGACTTGGTAGGGCGGGCGGGCCAGGTACGCCTGCT
>Ga0209793_1000414_pt1 | contig 51969 bp, 46 predicted proteins | sample EBPBio122009_DNA_FD_185863 | JGI IMG/M metagenome (GOLD analysis project Ga0209793, IMG submission 185863) | Wastewater treatment Type I Accumulibacter community from EBPR Bioreactor in Madison, WI, USA - Reactor 1_2/2/2009_ DNA (SPAdes) (version 2) | ecosystem: Engineered > Bioreactor > EBPR >... | reverse complement strand
AATACGCGGCAAACCCCACAAGTTGGTCATCGTCGCTATCGCCCGCAGGCTGGTCACAATCGCAAACGCCATCCTCAAAACAGGCGTCCCGTGGCAGACCCAGCCCGGTAGATGACACAGTTGCTAGAAACCGCGGGTTGTTTGTCCAGATAATTAACGGGCTTGCTTCCGGGGCGGCCGTTCCGAAGACGGTGATGATCGGCGCGACCTATCTCAAGGTGCATCGCACGGCCTCGAGCCTGCGGTCAAAAAAGGGGCCCGAAGGCCGACGGGCGCGCGCGATCAGGCGAACCAAAGGAGGGATGAGCACCAAACTACACGCTAGTGCAAATGCCGATGGCGCCCGATCCGCCTCTTTATGACTGCAGCTCAGGTCAGTGACTACATGGGTGCTGCTGCGCTCCTGGGTCGTTTGCCGAAGGCGGAATGGCTGATCGGCGACAGGGGCTATGATGCCGACTGGTTCAGAGATGCACAGAAAGAAAAGGGCATAAAGCCCTGCATTCCGGACCGCAAGTCACGTGGCGAGCCGATCAAGCACGACAAGTGCCGCAGCCGCATCGATATGTTCGGCAGGCTCGAAGACTGGAGGCGCGTTGCAATCCGCTACGACAGATGTCCCAAGGTTTTCCTGTCCAACATATCTCTCGCTGCAACCGTCATCTTCTGGTTATGCGCCGAGAACGAGTCCTGACCCTATGGACCTCCTTCTTCAATTCACTCAGCCGCACCCTTTGTTTTCAGGATATGGTCGGTGTTTCGAAGCAGAGCCTTGACGGCCTTGCGCGCGGCCTCGGGCCTTTGCACGCGGATCGCACGTTCGATGGCATCGTGCAGGTCCTGAGCATAGCGCAGATCGTTCACTTCCCGTGTGACGAAGGTGAAAAGATAGTCGAGCGAAGAATCGATCATCGCGCCGAGCGGCATCAGAAGCTCGTTCCGGGTGGCGTTCAGGATGGCCTGATGGAATCGGCGGTCGGCATGGGTGCGCTGCGACAGGGTCTTGGCGACGCCCATGTCGTGACAGGCTGAGGAGATTTGCTCCATTTCATCAGCGCTGCGGATCTGGGCGGCAAGGGCGGCGGCTTCGGGTTCGATGATGTGGCGCAACTGCTGGACCGATCGCATCAGGGCATTGCGGCGCGGCGATTGCGCCACCCAGGCCAATACGTCGCGATCAAGGTGGTTCCAGTTCTCGCGCGGTTCGACCCGGCTGCCGATCTTGGTGCGCGAGACCAGAAGGTTCTTCGACATCAGCATTTTGATCGCTTCGCGCACGACCGAGCGGCTGGTGCCGAACATCTCGGACCACTCGGCCTCATTCGGAAGGATCGAGCCCGGGGGATAGTCGCCACCGACGATGCGGCGACCGATTTCCTGCGCGACGGAGAAATGGGCGAAGGATCCGGCCTGACGCGGCAACCCTATCTTCGGCGCCGATGCCGATTTCGCGGGTGCGGCTTGCCGTCCTGCCGTGTCCTTTTCCTGACGTACCGTCACGCAACCTCCTGTCCTGCCCTTCCGGTCAACCCGTAACGCGAGAACCGGCCCCTGACAACGTTTGCCGTGCAAGCCCTTGATCAACTGCGGGGATCATGGCGCTTTCCCCTGCCGCACCACCGCCTTGCGCTTTACCAGCCAGTCATCCGCGATCACGCCAAGGATGATCACCGATCCCATGACCGCAAAGTTCAAAGAGGAGGGGATGCCCAGAAGGTTGACGAGGTTCTGCAGCACCTGCAGCAGCACGGTGCCCAGCACCACACCCAGGATCGACCCCTCTCCGCCGCGCAGGGAGCAGCCACCGAGCACGGCGGCGGCGATGGCGTAAAGCTCGTAGAAGTTGCCATGTGAGGCGGGGGAAATCGACCGTGTGTACATGGCAATAAAGATCGCCGAGACGGCGGTCAGCACGGCGCAAAGGACATAGGCCGTGATCAGCACGGCACGGGTGTCGATCCCGGAATAACGCGCGCCTTCAGGGTTGCGCCCTGTGGCCAGAAGTGTGCGCCCGTAGACCGACCGGTGCAGCAGGATGCCGGTCAGGATGGCGATGACGATCATGGCCGACAGGCTGTTCGGTATGCCCAGAACCCGGCCCGTGGTCAGCCATTCCAGTGTGGGAAAGCTGGCGCCGAAGGCGAAGCCGGCGGTCGCGTCCTCTGTGTAGTAACGGGCGACGCCGCGATAGATCAGCAGGCCGCACAGGGTTACGACGAAGGGTTGCAGCCCGACGAAGGCCACCAGCACCCCATGCAGCGCGCCGATCAACGCCCCAAGGGCAAGGACCAGCAGCGCCACGAACAGCGGTGACATCGCGTCGTTTCCGACAAGATCGACGAAGATCACCCCGAGAAGCGCAATGACCGACCCCGACGACAGCTCGATCCCGCCCGAGATGATGACGAAGGCTTGCGCGATGGCGAATATGCCGAACAGGCCGATCAGGTTCGCCGTGTTCGACAGGTTCACCGGCGACAGGAAGCGCGGGTTCAGGACGGCAACGACCGCCGAGACGATAAGGATCAGGACCAGAAGTCCAAGGTTCTTGCGACTGATCATCAGGGATGTTCCAAAGTTTCGGGCTGGCCGACCGCCAGCGACAGGATGGCCTGCTCGGACAGGTCCGCGCGGATGAGGCTGCCCGCAATCCGCCCTTCATGCATGACGAGAACGCGGTCGGACACGCCGATCACCTCTTCCATGTCGGAGGAGATCATCAGCACCCCGACCCCCCGGTCGGACAGGGCGCGCATCAGGCGGTAGATTTCCGCCTTGGCCCCGACATCGACGCCCCGGGTCGGTTCGTCAAACAGGATCACACGTGGCGAAAGCGCCAGCCAGCGCGCGAGGACAACCTTCTGCTGGTTCCCGCCGGAAAGGGACGAGACCGCCAGCGACATGTCAGCTGCCCGAAGATCCAGCGCCGCCTTCTGCCGTTCGGCCAGCGCGGCTTCGGACCTGAGGTCGACCAGCCCCTTTCGCGCAAGGCCGTGCAAGCCGGGCAGGGAAATGTTCTGGGTGATCGGGAAATCGAGGATCAGGCCGTGGCGCTTGCGATCCTCGGGGACAAGGTAGATGCCCTGCGCGATCGCCTGCCGGGGCGACGTCAGGGTTACGTTCCGGCCTTCAAGCGCGACCTGTCCCGCCAGGGCCGGTGTCAGGCCGAAGATCGTCTCGGCCAGTTCGGTTCGTCCTGCGCCGATCAGCCCGGCAAGTCCAAGGATTTCGCCGCGGTGCAAGGTGAGATCGACGGCACGGTCCGGGTAACGTGGGGTCCGCAAGCCGCTGAGGGTCAGGATCGGTGGGCCGGGCGGCGCGGCGGGTGGCAGATGGACCGATTTCAGCTCGCGTCCTATCATGTGGCGGATCATGGCAGGGGCAGCGATTTCGGGACGGTCAAGGTCGGCCACATGCTTTCCGTCCCGCAGGATCGTCACGCGGTCGGCAATGCGCTCGATCTCGCTCAGGCGATGGGTGACGAAGATCAGCGCCACCCCGCTGTCACGCAGGGCGGTCGCGACGGCCAGCAGGCGGTCAGTCTCGGCTGCTGTCAGCGAGGAGGTGGGTTCGTCCATGATCACCAGCCGCGCGTTCAGCGACAGGGCCTTGGCGATCTCGGCCAGCTGCATCTGCGCCAGCGAGAGGCGGCTTAGGGCCGTGGCCCCCGAGAATGTCGCCCCCAGCCGGGCAAGCAGGGCATCCGCGTCATCGTTCAACCGGCGCGTATCGACCAGCCGAAGCGGCCCGCCCCGTGTCGGCATCCGGCCCAGATAGATGTTCTCGGCCACGGTCAGATTGTCGAAGTTCGACAGCTCTTGATGCACGAAGGCGATCCCGGCGGCAATCGAGCGTGGGACGGTCAGCCGGTCCAGCCCCTCGCCAAGCAACTCGATACGGCCCTCGCTTGGTGCATGGACGCCGCCGATGATGCGCAGAAGGGTGGATTTTCCGGCCCCGTTCTCACCCACCAGCCCAAGGATTTCACCCGGATAGACCGACAGATCGACCCCCGACAGGGCCGTGATGGGGCCAAAACGCTTGTGGATGCCAGAAAGGCTGAGGAAGGGTGTCATTGCGCTATCCCGAAAGGGGATGCAGGCCGGGAAGGGAGGAAACCTTGAAAACCCGGCCTGCATCTGGCTCAAGCGCTAGCCGCCAATGCGGGCTTTGAGCTCGGCCTCGAAGGCATCGACATTGTCCTTGTCGATGATGGCAGTGGGGACGATCACCAGCTTGTCGGCCGGGATGCCCGATGAATCATCCTCCAGATAGGCGGCCATCAGCTTCATGCCCTGATAGCCCCATTCGTAGGGTTGCTGGACGACGGTGCCCGCAATGGACCCTTCGCGAACGCCGCCAAGGGTGATCGGGTCTTCGTCGAAGGCGACGACCGTGACCGCCCCCAGCTTGCCCGCTTCCTTCAGCACCTCGTAGATGCGCGGCGGGTTGTAGCTGTAGAAGCCGACCATGCAGTCGATGTCCGGGTTCGCGGCCAGCGCATCCTCGACGTTGCGCTTGGCGCGGGTCATGTCGATGTCATCGCCCCGCACGTCGATCAACTCGACATTCGAGCCTTCCAGCGCGGCCTTCATCCCGTCGATGCGTTCCCGCGCGTTGTCGGCGCCCAGAAGCCCGACGAAGCCGATGCATTTGCCGCCGTCGGGCATCGCCTTCTTCGCGATTTCCCCCGCCTGCTTTCCGGCATCGGTGTTGGACGACCCGATATAGGCCACGCGGTTGGTATCGGGCGCGTCACTGTCGGTGGTGAACAGCGGCACCTGCCCGCCGATGCGGTTCAGGGCTTCGGTTGAATTCTTGGGATCGACCGCCGAGACCATGATCGCGGCCACACCGGCGGCGACAAGATCATCCATCAGGCGCTGCTGGATCGCGGCTGCGGCCTGTTCGGGGTATTTCAGCTGCAGGTCATAGTTCGGCAGCTCTTCCTGGGCCTTCTTCACGCCAGCCTCGGCCAGCTTCCAGAAATCGGATGCGCCGTTGACGACGAAGGCAAGGGTCTTCTTCTCTTGTGCAAAACCCGCGGTCGACGAAAGCGCAACAGCAAGGGCGAGCACGGAAATCCGGGCTTTCATGGCAGTCTCCATAGGTGAAAGGTGAGAAGCCGGGCCGAAAAGGGAGCACTTCAGCCCGGCTTGGCCGTCATCAGCCGCCGATGCAGCTGTCGGCGGTTTCCTGGGTGCATTCGTCAAGGCCGGTGTAGATCACCGGCTCGACCGGCTTGCCGTTCAAGAGGTCAAGCATCACCGTCGGCGCGCGATAGCCCATCTCGAACGGGCGCTGGCCCACCTGCACATGGCTGCGACCGGCTTTCAGCGCCTCCATCTGCGGTGGAAGCGTGTCGCCCGCGACAATGACCATGGACATGCTCTTCAGCTTGTCCATGACCTGATCCGTGACCTGCGCATAGGCCTGTGGTGCGAACTGGGCCCAGCCCCCGATCAGCATGAAGGCGGTCAGGTCAGGGTTCGCGACGAAGGTATCGGCCATCTGCTGGTTGGCCAGATCCGCCTGGTCGTTGGTGAAGACCGGGCAACCGGCAACCTCGGTCCAGCCGCCCTGGCCTTCCAGCCGCTCGATCCCCTTTTCGCCCGACAAAGTGTCGCGGGTGCCTGCTGCGCGGGCATTGATGTTCGCCGCCGCCACGTTGCCCAGTTGCAGGCAGACCGTGCCGCCGTCAGGCTTCAGCGCTTTCAGATGTTCGGCGAACTTGACGCCCATCAGATAGTTGTCGGTGCCAAGGTAAGTGGCGCGCAGGTCGGCATCCTCGGCCGAGAGATCCGCGTCGATCGTCATGATCGGGATTTTCGGCGCCTGCTCGCGCAGCATCTTCGCCATCAGGGGCGCGTTCGAGGGCGAGATGGCAATGGCTGCAACATCAGGCCGCTGCAAGAGATCCTGCACGATCTGGACCTCACCGACCTCGTCCGCCGAAGAGGCCGGGCCGGTGTAGAAGCAGGTATAGCCTGTTCCTGCATTCTCACCGTTCCATTTTTGGCAGCCCTTGTTGATCTGCTCGAAGAACGGGTTGTCGAGTCCCTTGACCACGATGGCCAGGACCTTGTCTTCGGCCCAGGCCGCCCCCGTGATCAGCAGGGTCGCCAGCGTGGTGGTAATAAGAGTTCTGCGTTGCATTCCTATCCTCCCGAAGTTTGCTGTTGGTCTTTCTTGCCTCATCCCGGGTACCAGACCCGGCGCGGATCATCCGGCGCGCGGGTATAGGCCCAGGAGTCCGTGACGAGACGGCGGGTGTCGTAGGCGGGGCACCAGCCAAGCTCGAACCTTGCCCGGTCGTTCGACAGCCAGGTGGACCGGTAGTCGGACCGGACCGGGACTGTCGTCAGGCCAAGGGTTTCGGCCAGGATGAGCGCGACCTCGTCATAGTCGACCGGCTCGTCCATCGAGATGTTGTACAGCCGCTGGCGCGCGGCGGGGGCGACCAGCGCCGTGCAGATCGCGCTGACCAGATCGGTGACATGCACGAAGTTGCGCTTGATCGCATGGCCCTCGCGATCCTGAAGCAGCGGAACGGCCCCTTCCCGGAGCGCCCTTGCGGCAATTTCCGGCCCGACCAGCGCGGCCCAGTCCGGCCCGCCGAAACGGTCCTCGCCAAAGGAAAGCGAGGCGCGGAAATCGTCCTTCTCCATGATCCAGGGCGCGCGCAGGCAGCACCAGTCGATGCCGTACTGAATGCCGTACTGGGCAACCATCACCTCTTCCAGAACCTTCGACAGCGCATAACACCCCGGATAGGCGCGATGCGGCGTGGTTTCGGTGACCGGGCCGTCATGGTCATAGAAGAAATGCCCGACCGAAGCATCGCCGCCGATCAGGATGAAGCGTTCGGCACGAGGGTTCGCGCGCCAGGCCTCCAGCAGCCAGAACAGGCCTTTCACAGTGACATCCATCACCTCGTCGGGCGTTTCCTTGCAGGTTGCGAGATGCACGACATGGGTGCAGTCCCTGACGGCGGCCTCTGCCACCGATCGGTCGGCCAGCGTGCCCCTGACCTTCGACAGCCCGGACCGGTCGGGCAGATCGCGGCTGTGCAGCAGGGCGCGGACGGTCGCATCGGGATAGGCTCCGGGCAGCGCCGAAAGCAGCGCCTGCCCCACTTTCCCCGTCGCACCTGTCACCAGAATCTGCATCCCGTCCCCCTGTTCGTTTCGGGAATAAACGAGGCGGGAGGGTTCGGTCAATGAATTTATCAGATAAATAATATAAAACCGTTCAAGCAGGGTATTGACCCCGAAGCCTGCCTTGCGTGATATGGCTGAAACGGGCGGCAGAGGATGGGTGAATGACGGTTCTTCGGCTGGAAGGGATCGCCAAGAGGTTCGGTGCGATCGAGGCCTTGAAAGGTGTCTCGCTTGCTGTCTCGCGGGGGGAAGTAATCGGGTTGATGGGCGACAACGGCGCGGGAAAATCCACGCTGGTCAAGATCATCGCCGGAAACTTCCGTCCTACTTCAGGCCAAATTTTCTTGAAGGAGCAGGAAGTTGTGTTCCACGGCCCGCTGGATGCCCGCCGCCATGGAATCGAGATCGTCTATCAGGACCTGGCGCTGTGCGACAATCTTACCGCGGCGGCCAACGTCTTTCTGGGGCGCGAACTGACTCGCAGAATCGGGCCTTTCCGCATCAATGACTATCCCGCGATGAACCGGCGCGCGGGCGATCTTTTCCGCGAGCTTAAATCCGAGACCCGGCCGAAGGACCTGGTCCGGTCGATGTCCGGCGGCCAGCGGCAAGCGGTCGCAATCGCACGCACAAGGCTTTCCAACGCGGACATCGTGCTGATGGACGAACCCACCGCCGCGATCTCGGTGCGCCAGGTGGCGGAAGTGCTGAACCTCATCCGTCTGCTGCGGGATCAGGGCGTCGCCGTCATCCTGATCAGCCACCGGATGCCCGATGTCTTCGGTGTCGCCGACCGGGTTGCAGTCCTGCGCCGGGGCAATGTCGTCGCGGACAAGCCGGTGGCCAAAACCTCACCGGAAGAAGTCACCGGTCTGATCACGGGGGCGATCGAACATGCCTGACAGCACCCCCAATCAACCCGCCGACGATCTTGCCTCGGCCATCGGCCGCCAGACGAACACGCGCTGGTCCGCGCTTCTTGGCGAACAGGCAACGTGGGTGTTCCTTGCTGCGGTCGTGGCCGCAGTCGCGCTGAGCCTTGCCACCGATACCTTTGCCTCGCCACAGAACATCTTCAACGTGTCCCGCAACTTCGCCTTTGTCGGCATCGTCGCGCTTGGCATGACCGTGGTTATCATTTCGGGCGGGATCGACCTTTCCGTCGGCTCGGTCGTCTGCCTTGGAGCTATGGTCCAGGCCATCTGCATGAATGCCGGCTACGGCTTTTACTCCTCTGCCGTCGCGGCGTTGACAGCTTCGGCGCTGGTCGGCTTTCTCAATGGCGCGCTGATTGCCTGCCTTAGAATCCCGTCCTTCGTGGTCACGCTTGGCACCCTTTCCATCGCCCGCAGCGCCGCGATGGTGCTGTCCGACAACCGGATGATCTTTGAGTTCGGGCCAGATCAGGCGCTGCTGTTCAACCTGGGCGGCGGGTCGACCTACGGGATCGCCCATCCGGTCATCGCACTGGTGACACTTGGCCTGATGACATCGCTGATGCTGCGCTGGACGCCCTGGGGAACCCATGTCTTCGCCATCGGCGCCAATGAACGCGCCGCCGTGCTGACCGGTGTCAAGGTTCCCGCGTTGAAGATCAGCGTCTATGTCTTTTCGTCGATGATCGCCGGGCTCACCGGCATTCTGGAAGCGGGCTGGCTTGGCGGCGTGACAACGAACCTTGGGCAGTCCATGGAACTTACCGTCATCGCCGCGACAGTCATCGGCGGCGCCAACCTTCTGGGCGGGTCGGGCACGATCTTCGGTGCCATCGTCGGTGCCGCTCTGATCGAGATCATCCGCAACAGCCTGATCCTGCTGGGCATCTCGACCTTCTGGCAGGGAGCGTTCGTCGGCTTCTTCATCGTTCTCGCCGTTGCAGTCGACCGGCTTCGGGCACTTCGTGAGTTGAACCTGTAGAGTGGGATCGACGGGGGTGTCGGACAATATCCAGAGTGAACCGCGCCGGGTTTGCCGGAGGCTGATTTTGGTTAGTTACGCGGCCATAGGTTCATTTCCAGAGCTGCGTAGAAGTTGGCCTCGGCTTCTGCTGGCGGGATGTTCCCAATGGGCTCGAGGAGCCGCCGGTTGTTGAACAGTCCACCCAAGCGAGTGTGGCATATTCCACCGCTTCGAAACTGCGCAAAGGTCCGCGACAGTGGATGACCTCGGCCTCGAGTAGCCCGTTCATCGTCTCGGCCAGCGCATTGTCGTAGCTGTCGCCGACACTGCCGACCGGCGGTTGTATTCCCGCTTCCGCCAGCCGCTCGCTGTAGCGACCCGGCCGGACGGGCCAGATCGGTGGACGGGCTGAAACCGTAGCCCAGAACCAGAAAATCGGCCTCGACCCGGCGGGCCCCGCCTGTCCGCATCCAGCCGCGATCAGGCCTTCTCTTCCAGATGCCGGGCCAGAAGTTCGAACAGAACATCTAGCACGACATACATCGGCGCGCGGCCCGTGGGCATGACCAGCCGTCCCGCCGACTGGCGGTAGGCATTCAGGTTGATGTTCACGTCTGCCAGGCTCGCCACCACCGAACCGCGCGGCGAGATAGCAAGGATGCGCGTACCCGCAGCACGCGCGATCTCGAGGTTGGCGATCAGGTAGCTGGTGCCCCCGGTGAAGGACAGCGCAAGAAGCCCGTCCTCCGGCGTCAGTCTCGGGGCCGAGATCATCTGGAGCGTCGGGTCCGAATAGGCGACGCTGGCGATCCCCAGCGAGGCGAGGCGATGCTGCGCCTCCCCCGCCAGAAAGCCCGAGCCGCCATAGCCGTAGATATCCACCCGCCGCGCGCCGGCCAAGAGCGAGACCGCCGCCTTCAGCACCTCCATGTCGAGGTCGCGCCGCGTCTCCTCGATGGAGGTGATGGCGCGGGCGAAGATCTCGTCAGCGATCCCGGTATAGGGATCGCCGATTTCGTAGCTTCTCGGCGCGGTCTTGTGGTCGACGGCGATCTGTTGGGCCAGCTTCAGGCGGAAGTCGGGGAAGCCCTCGCAGTTCAGGCGGCGGCAGAAGCGCGTGATCGAGGGCTCGCTGACCCCCGCCACCCGCGCCGCATCCGAGATCGACCAGGTGATCACCGTGGTTGGCGAGTTGAGAATGGCTTCGGCGATGCGGCGCTCGGCGGCGGTAAAGCTGGCCAGGGATTGTCGGATCAGGTCGAGCATCGGTCTCCGGTCTGCCGCCGGAAAGGCGGGGGCGCTAGAGCGCCCCCTTCTCCATCAGCCGGGACAGGCAGGACGATTGATAGTCAAAACCCCGCTGCGCGACAACGAGCCTTTTGACCCTGGAGAGATCGTCATGCCCGGTGCCGACGGGATTGCCATCCGCATCCCGCGCGGCGATCTGGCCGCCCGCAGCCGCGACCAGTTGCACCCCCGCGGCGATGTCCCAGGCGTTGAACTTGGACTCGTAGCAGATCGCCACGCGCCCCACCGCCACATAGGCCAGATGCAACGCGCAGGAGCCCAGACGCCGCACGGCGCGGAAGGAATCCACCACCTCGGCGTAGGACTCCAGCGTGGCCGGGCCGGGCCGGGCGCCTTCGTAGGGAGCATTTGTCAGGAGTTCCACCCCCCGATCGGTGGCGGCCCGCGCGAGACTTTCGACCGGCTTTCCGTTCAGGGTGAGACGCCCCTCGGCTGCAAGGAACATCTCGTCCCGGATCGGGTCGTAGATCACGCCGCAGACCGGGCGTCCGGCGTGGTAGGCCGCGATCGAGACGGCGAAGAACGGCAGGCCCGAGGCGAAGTTGCTGGTGCCGTCGATCGGGTCGATGATCCAGGTCGTCTCGCCCTCGCCCTGCCAGCCGCCCTCTTCGCCGAGGATGCGCGAGCCGGGCACCCGCGACCAGATGATCTTGCAGGCTGTGGCCTCGGCGGCCTTGTCGGCGACCGTCACGATGTCGAAGAACCCGGCCTTCTGTTCGGTCTGCAACCCCTCGGGATTGAGGAAGGCCTCGCGCGCGCCCGCACCGGCGGCCAGTGCGGCCTCGCGGGCGGTGGCGACGATGAGCGCGTCGAGGTTGATAGTGGTCTCTGCGGTGAGGGTCATGCGACTTTTCCCATTTCGTTGGCTTGGTTTTCGGGAAGGATCCAGACCGGCCGGGTGTCCATCGCCACGCGCAGCGACTGGCCCGCCTCGGCGATGCCGGAATGGATGTACCGGGCATCGGTGATGGTACATTCCTGCCCACCGATCTCGGCCAGGTATTCGACATGGCCGCCCTGGAAGACGACGCGGCGCACCTTGGCCTCGAGCTGGCCCGCCGGGTCCAGATGCAGATATTCCGGCCGCACCACGCAGCGGACCGCCTGGCCCGCGCGCAGGGGCTGCGGCCCGGGGGCCAGGTCGAACGATGCCTCGGCGATGCGGACGCGCGCGCCCTGGTCGTTCACCGATTCCACCTTGCCTTCGAGGATGTTGGCCTTGCCCATGAACTCGGCCACGAAGGCGGTGCCGGGGCGGGAGTAGACGTTGCGCGGCGTGTCGTCCTGTTCGATCACGCCGTTGCGCATCACCACCACCCGATCCGAGATCGCCATCGCCTCGCTCTGGTCATGGGTGACGTAGAGGCTGGTGATGCCGAGGCGCAGCTGGATCGCGCGCAACTCGTCGCGCATCCGTTCGCGCAACTGCGCGTCGAGGTTCGAAAGCGGCTCGTCGAAGAGCAGCACCTTCGGCCGCGTCACCACCGCGCGGGCCAGTGCCACGCGCTGCTGCTGCCCGCCCGAGAGGCGCGAGGGCGCGCGGTCGGCATATTGCGCCAGCGCCATGGTTTCGAGGATCTCGCTCACCCGCTCGTCCATCTCGCGGCGCGGCAGGTTCAGAAGCTTCACCCCGTATTCCACGTTCTGCCGCACGGTCATGTGCGGGAAAAGCGCGTAGCTCTGGAACACCATGCCGACATTGCGCGCGTTCACCGGCAGATGGGTCACGTCGCGCCCGCCAATGGTGATGCTGCCCGCGCTGGGGGTCTCGAACCCGGCCAGCATCCGCAAGGTGGTGGTCTTGCCGCAGCCCGAGGGCCCGAGGAGGGTGACGAGTTGACCCTCCTCGATGGTCAGGTCCAGATTGTTGACCGCAAGGCCGCCGGGCGCACCGCCCACGGCGGGGAACTGCTTGACGATATTGGAAAAAACAACTTTCGACATGGGATCACCTTTCGCGCGATGCTGCCGAAAGCAGCAATTGCATGACGGCCAGGATGGCCAGGACGACGATCACGAGAATGCTGCACCAGGCTGCCGCCACCCCCGTCTTCAGCGTTTCCACCTGCGACAGGATGGTGACCGTGATCAGCGTCCAGTTGGCCGAGACGAGGAAGATCACCGCGCTCAGCGTGGTCAGCGACCGGGTGAGCGAGTAGGACAGCGAGGCGAACAGCGCCGGGCGCAACAGCGGAAGGGTGATGCGGAAGAAGGTCCGCCCGCTGGAGGCGCCGAGGATGGTCGAGGCCTCCTCGATCGAGCGGTCGATCTGCTGAAGCTGGTTCGACCCCGCCTCGATCCCGACCTGGAGGTTCTTGACCACCATCGCCGCGATGACGATCATGGCGGTCCCGGTCAGCAGCAGCGGCGGCGTGTTGAAGGTGCTGACATAGCCGATGCCCAGGATCGTGCCCGGCGCGGCGAAGGACAGAAGCGTGCCCCAGCGCAACAGGAAGCTGCCCGGAAACGCGCGCCGCACCAGAAGGAAGGCGATCATCATCCCCGCAATGGCGGTGATGGGCGTGGCGATCCCGGCCAGGTAGAGCGAGTTGTAGAGCGTGCTGAAGCCCACGGTGAAGACCGTGCGGTAGTGATCCAGCGTCAGCGTGTTGTTCACCCCCGGCAGCTTGGTGAACGAGACGTAGAAGACGGTCGCGTAGAACAAGAGGATGGTGAAGGCCAGCGCGTAGCACAGGATCGACAGCGGCAGCACCACCCGGCGCCCCGAGATGCGGATCGACTGCGCCGTGGGCTTGCCGGTGACGGTGACGTAGCTGCGCTTGCAGACCCAGTAGCGGTGGATCAGGAAGGCCGTCATCGAAGGCACCAGCATCAGGCTGGCCAGAAGTGCGCCGGCGTTCAGGTTGAAATAGCCCACCATCTGCGAATAGGCCTCGACGGCGAGAGTGTTGTAGTTGCCGCCGATCAGCATCGGGTTGCCGAAATCCTCGACCGACTTCACGAAGACGAGGAGGACCGAACTGAGGATCGCGGGCGTGACCAGGGGCAGCGTCACCTGCCGGAAGGTCGTCCAGCGCGAGGCCCCCAGCGAGGAGGAGGCATCCTCAAGCGCGCTGTCGATGGATTGCAGCATGCCACGGATATTGAGATAGGCGATGGGCGTGAAGGCCAGCGACTGGATCAGCACAAGACTGTGGAAGCCGTAGACATTGGCGTTGCGGATGCCCAGCAGCTCGCGCGTGATCAGGCCGGAGCGACCGAAAAGGATCACGATGGCCAGCGCCATGACGAAGGGCGGCGAGATGATGGGCAAAAGCGCCGCGCCATGGATGAAGGTCTTGCCCGGCATGGTGGTGCGGGTGACAGCGAAGGCAAGGACAAAGCCCGCACAGGTCGCCACCAGGGCCGAGGTGACGCCCAGGATCATCGTATTGGCCAGTGATCTCCAGACGAACCCCTGCGAGAGGGTGCCGGCCAGCGCGGAAAGGTCGAAGCCGTTCGGCGTCCAGACCGCGTGTTTCAGCACGATCAGGATCGGCAGAACGGCGAAGACCAGGACCGAAAGCGTGATCAGGGCAAAAATGCCGAACAGCCAGGGATCGGCAGTGACGCTTCGCCACAGGGGTGCGGAAGCCGGCCCCATCCTCGCGGATGGGGCTTTTGCGGTTGCGTTCATGACGGGACCTCTGCCGGGCGGTTACTGGGCGTCAGCCTTGTGGCGCACTTCGTTCTCGTAGCGCTCCAGAAGGCGGGCACGGTTCTCGCCGGCCCAGGCGAAGTCGTAGTCGATCAGCTTGACATTGGTCAGGTCGATCTGCGCCTCGGGGTTCTTGTACCCGGCGATCATCGGGCCGCGGAAGGTGGCGCCCATGGCGGCCTGGCCCTTTTCGGTCAGCACCCAGTCAAGGAAGGCGATAGCGGCTGTCGCCTGGTCCTCGGGCGCACCCGCGATGGCGGCCGCGGCATTGACCTCGAAGCCGGTGCCCTCTTCGGGGAAGGCGTAGCTCAGCGGGTAGCCCTGCTTCAGCGCGGCCTCGACGTCCTGGGTGAAGGCGATGGAGAGCCCCACCTCACCGTTCGCGGCCATGCGCGAGGGGGCGGTGCCCGAACGGGTGTATTGCACCACGTTCTTGTCGATGTCCTTCATGATCTGGAAGGCCTCGTCTTCGCCGTAAAGCTGCACCATCGTCGCCAGCGCGACATAGGCCGTGCCCGAGGCCGCCGCATGGGCCAGCGCCACGTTCTGGGCATAGACTGGATCGGCGAAGGATTTCCAGCTGGTCGGCGCGGGCGCCCCCGCCTCGTCCAGGACCTCCTGACTATAGGCGAAGACCAGCGGCGAGAGCGAGATGGGCGTCCAGAAGTCGCCCTTGTCGGTGTAGCGCGCCTCGACGCCCTCGATGCCCTTGGCCTTGTGCGGGGCGAGAAGCCCCTCTTCGGCGGCCTGGATGAAGTTGTCGGCAGCTCCGGCCAGCCAGAGCCCGGCCTGCGGATTGTCCTTCTCGGCCCGGATGCGGGCGACGATCTCGCCCGCGCCGATGCGGACAAAGTTCGCCTCGAAGCCGGTGTCGGCGGTGAAGGCCGCAAGGACCGAGGCGCAATCATCCTCGGACATGGGGCAATAGGCGGTCAGCGGACCGGCCTCTGCCGCACCCGCCGCGCAAAAAAGGGCGATCGCTGAAACCAGCGTGGTATGGGTCGTCATTCCTGTCTCCTCCCTTGGAACCCCGACGATCCGATACGCATGAAACCGAGAATCACCGGGGCGTAAGGTTATTTATGAAAAAATCCTACATTGGTCAATCTGTATGTTTATTTCCAACATATCACGCATGGATGCTCACATGATACTGCCTCACCGCCCCCAGAGGTTTCAGGCTCTGTTGCACAAATCCTGTGAGGGATTCATGTTGTGAATCCAGCGTGATAGCTGGAGGCCATGAGCAAACCGGACGCACCGACCTACAAGACGCTGAACTGGCCGCGTATAACAAGGCGCTCAAGCACCGCGGGTCGCTGTCTCTCTATTCGATCCTGACATGGTTTGGGCGGCGCGACATCTGCAGCGTCGCCGACCAGAATCCGTTCTGGCCGCAGGCAGACGAACACGCCCTGAGCCCGCTGAAGTCCCAGCTGCGGACGGGTGCGGATGGCAATCCCGGAATCAGTTGTGACAGTGCAGCCCCCTTCTTCCACAGCGGCGCACCAATCAGACGGTTGTTCTCGCCCACGAACTCGGCAAGGGCGCGCAGCTCTTCGAATATCCGGATCAGCGTCAGCCGCTCTCGCGCCGACTTGCCCCCATTTACCGCGAGGAGCCGGTCCAGATGGTCCTGCCACGGTCCGATCCGCTGCATCGGCTGATGGCTGCGCTCTTAGCCGAAGTCCGTCTCAACCGTCCGCAGGATCTTGCGGACGACATTCCTTGAGACATGCAGCTCCCGCACGATCTTCTTCATCGACCAGCGCTGCAAGTGGAAGGCCCGAAGGACCCGCGCAATCGTGTCCACCCGCTTCATCTCCTCCTCCGTCCGCTGACAAGCAGCGAATGGTCCGACAAACATCAGGGGGTAAAAATTGGGCGCCGATCCCCCCGATCAGAGGGTCAAAATTGCACGCCGAAACACACTCAGGTTCCAAGGCCTTCTTGTGCTCCGAAATCTCACGCGAAACGCCCGGCCGCTTACTGCGATCGACCTCGGCCTTCTTGACCCAATCATCCAGGTCTGGGGCGCATATCCTGGCCTGACCACCCGGCTCTGACCAGTTTCTGCCGGTCACTAAAAATATTGACCCATCGCCTGCGCTCCCCTAGTCTTATACGCAACCGGCCAGCACTGCCCGGTTCTTCGGGCTTACGATTTGCGATGCGATCGCCCGTTCTCCCCCCAGAAAGGTTTGCGCCGAATGACGAGCGACCAGCCAATTTATATTGGAGTTCTGTTTTCCAAAACAGGACGCACCGCCGTAACCGAACGCAGCATGCTGGCGGCGACCGAATTCGCAATCGAGGAAATCAATGCCGGAGGCGGCATCAACGGACGCATGCTCTGCCCCATCATTCGCGACCCAATGGGAGAACCCTCTGCATACCAGAAAATGGCGGCAGAGCTTATTTCTGGAAACAAGGTTCGCGTGATTCTGGGGTGCTATACGTCAAGCCAGCGCAAAGCGGTGCTGAGCGTGGTGGACAGAGAGGCTGCCCTTCTGTGCTATGCTGCGCAATATGAAGGCTTTGAGTACTCTGAGAATATCGTCTATTTTGGAGCCGTTCCAAATCAGAACAGCGTATTTCTGGCGATTCATCTTCTCAGGAACCCCGCCCCGCGCCTTTACATCGTCGGGTCAGACTACGTCTGGCCGCGCGAATCCGGCAGGATCATGGGGGATCTGATCCGATCAGGTGGCGGCAGGGTCGCAGGCGAAGCCTATCTTGACGATATGGCTGGATCCAATGAATTTGATATGCTTATCAAAAGGATAAGGAAAGAAAGCCCCGATATAATCTTCAACAACTTTGTTGGTGAAGCAAATCGGAAATTTTACGAATCCTATATCGAAAATGGCCTCGATGCCAGCCGGATGATGGTGGCTAGCCTGACGACGAGTGAGGCTGATATCCGGGAAATAGGCGCCTCCGCGACCTTGGGCCATATCACTGCGGCAAGCTATTTCGCCTCGCAATCAAATAGCGCGAACCGGGCCTGTCTTGCGCGCTACAGGGCGCTGCGCCAGGAAGAGCCGTGTGCGAATATGTGCTGGGACGCGGCCTATACGCAGACCCATGTGGTGGCGCAGGCAATGCGGGGTGGGGATCCTGACAGCCTCAACTCGATACGCTCGGGAATCCTCGGAGCATCATTCGAGGCTCCACAGGGCGTGATAGGCATCGATGCGCTTAACGCGCATTGCAATCTCTGGCCCAAGATCGGAGTTGCCCGTACGGACGGCCAGTTCGAGATCGTTGCCGAGACAGAGACAGCCATCCGACCCGACCCCTATCGCACAACCTATGAGTTTGACGATGATATGAACGTTTCGTCCGAGGCGTCAGCACCAGAAACGCTCCGGCCCAGGATATCCGGGCTGAGGCAATGAGTCGTCCCGGCGACGGGTGATCAGTGACCTTGTACAATCGTATTCAGTGAGAGTTCTTCGGAGAAGAGGATCTGAAATGCGGCCCGGACGAAGCGAGCCTTTTGCCAGCGGAAAAGAGCAGTCCTTTCTCATCAAGGATCTGAGATCCCTGACCTTCCTACTTGTTCAGCCTCAGGATAGCGATGGCTTGGCGCTGAGATCGCATCTGGAACGGATCGGCTGCCAGGTCCAGGAGATATGGCCGCCGCCCCAGACCTATCCCAACGACATTGATATCGTTTTCGTGATGGTTGACCGCGTTATTGAGAGCAGCCAGACCTTTCACTGGCAGGCCGACAACCCCTCTGCCGTTCTCATCGCGGTCATTGACTACGAGAACCCGCTTTCCATCGATCGGCTGCTGCATATGCGTGTCAATGCTGTGATCGGATTGCCGATCCGGCCCTTCGGCATCCTAACGAACCTGCTGGCTGCGGTAAACAACCATCTGCGGGAACAGCGCATTCGCCTCAACCTTGAACGGGCGCAGGCAAAGCTGGAATCCTGTCGGATGGTCGAACGCGCAAAGCTCGCGGTCATGCTGGCCGAGGGGCATTCCGAAAAGGTCGCCTATGCCATATTGCGGCAGCTTGCGATGACACGCCGTACTACTGTCGAAGCCATTTCCAGCGACGTTCTCGCCCGCCTGGGCTGGGGTGATGGCTGCGATACGACGATCCTGGCCGACCTGCACGAGGCGAAGAGGCTTCATAGCGCCGGGGATCTGTCGGCTGATGGCAGCCTCTCCGATCGGTCGGCCTGATTCGTTTGCTTCCGGAAGCATGTCAGGAGAAAGATCCGATCACCGAGGGAGGGCGCGGAAAACTTCTCTGGTTACACTCAATCTCGCGATAGTGTGCTGCGTCGCCGCACGCGACTGAAGGATGCAACTGATTGTTTTATATGGAAGAATAAAGGTTCATTTCGCGACCGCCTTGAGGCAAAAAAACATTTGCAGATGAAGATAGTCATCGCATAGTCTTGTAAAACGCATTCAACAAAGAATGCAGGTTCACCTGGCGCCGGGCGCGCCGGAAACCAATCTCCCTCTCAGAATAGAACTCAGATGCAGCCATTCGCATTGCGATTCCGCATGTCGCGGAACGTAATGCCCGGCTCAAATCAAAGGAAATGCATGATGAGCATGGACGGAGCGGGCGCGGGCCCGGCACCGCAACGGGCGCGCACGCGCCTTGCAATCGATGTTGGCGGCACATTTACGGATGTTTTTGTGCTGGATTCGAATGGAAATCAGACGGTTGCTAAAGTTCCCAGCACAAAGAACCCGATTGATGCGATTATGAATGGCGCGGAAGCCGCCGATATCGACTGGGCAGATGTCGAGCTTTTTACCCATGGCACGACGGTTGCCACCAACGCTCTGATCACCCGCAATTTCAAACCAGTGGCAATGGTGACGACCGAGGGTTTCCGTGACGTTCTGGAAATCGGGCGTGGCACCCGCGAAGATCCCTGGGACGCCTATAAAGAAGGCACCCCCCCCTATGTGCGGCGGCGTGACCGGTTTGCGGTGAAGGAGCGCATCAATTATCGGGGCGAGATCATCGAGCCGCTTGATGAAGATCGCGCCCGAGAAATTGCGCGAATTCTGAAAAAGCGCGAGGTTCATGCCGTTGCCGTCTGTTTCATCAATGCCTATGTGAATGGCGAACATGAACTGCGCATGGCCGAGATCCTGGCCGAAGTTCTGGGCCCGGATATTGCAATATCGACCTCGCACGAAACCCATCCTGAGATTTTCGAGGATGACCGTTTCTCGACCACGGTTGCCAATACCATTCTCGCCCCGATCATTCGGCCCTATGCCCGCGATATTGATCGTCGCACCACCGAGGCCGGCTATGAGGCCGATGTGCTCCTGCTGCATTCGGGCGGCGGCGTGATGACACCGGCCACAGCCGAGAAATACGCGGCGCGCCTTGCCGCCTCGGGGATTGCCGCCGGCGCCATCGCCAGCAAATACTTCGCTGAACTCTGCGGCTATCAGAACTCCATCGGGCTCGATATGGGCGGCACTTCGGCGGATATTTCGCTGGCCGAAGCCGGCAATATCCGCATGACCGATAAATGGGAGGTCGACTGGGGCCATCCGATCTGTTTCCCCTCGATTGAGGTGCTGACCATCGGCGCGGGCGGCGGCTCGATCTCCTGGCTCGACAAGGCGGGGTCGCTGCGCAACGGGCCACAATCGGCGGGCTCTGTGCCTGGGCCGGCCTGCTATGCGGCGGGCGGCGTAGAGCCGACCAATACCGATGCCAATATCATCCTGGGTCGGGTCGGTACGGCGCTGGCCGGGGGTAAGAAATCCCTCAACCGCGATGCAGCACTGACCGCAATGCAGAAGATTGCGGAGCCCCTGAACCTCGATCTCGTGGATGCATCGCTCGCCACTTTGCGTGTCGCCAATGCCAATATGGCCGATGCGGTTCGGCTGATCTCGATTGCACGTGGCCACGACCCGCGCGACTTTGCGCTGGTGGCTTTCGGCGGTGCGGGGCCGCTGCATGGCGTTGATATTGCACGCGAACTCAATATCCCCGTCGTCATCGTACCGCCCAATCCCGGTGTGACTTCGGCGGTGGGCTGTATGCTGGTCGATGTGCAGCATGACGTCACACAGATGTATTTCGAGGACGCGGCCAGCGCGAAGCCGGAAGATGTCGAGGCCGGGTTCCGCAAGCTGGAACTGGAAGGCCGCGACCGTCTTGAGCGCGATGGCGTGAAGACCGGCGATATGACCTTCCAGCGCTTCATCGACATGCGCTACCGGGGCCAGTGGCGCTCGCTCGCGGTGCCGGTGCCAGGGGAAATCACCTCGATCGAAGAGCCGCTGGCGATCTTCCACAGCGAATACGAAAAGGCCCACAACTTCCGCCGCGAGGATTTCCCGGTCGAGATCTACCGCCTGACTGTGCGTGCCATCGGCGTCACGCCGAAACCCTCCTTCCCGAAGGTCACCATCGACCCGAATGCGAAAGCGGTCCCCAAAGGCACCCGCGAGGCCTGGTTCCATGACCATCCGACCGCGCTGACCACCGCGCTTTACGACCGCGAGACCCTGCCGGCCGGCGTCACAATCAAAGGCCCCGCCGTCATCGATCAGCTCGATTCGACCACCGTCATCCCGCCAGGTGACGTGGCCTATATCGACGAATGGCTCAACATCCAAATCCGGCTCGGCGCAGCATAAGCGCCTTCCCCCCAAACCAACAGGAGGACCCCGGCATGACCGGCAAGAAGCAATCCCTTAGCCTTTCCGACAAGGGCATTCAGTTCCCGCCGCCGCCCGAACAACGGCTGACCGAGTTCAGATCGCAGCTGGACCCGATCACTTTCGAGGTGCTGCGCAATGCCTTCGTCAATATCGTTGACCAGATGGCCGAGCAGCTTCTGCGCACCTGCTACTCCTTCGTGATCTATTGCCGCGACTTCTCGTCCGGCCTCAGCGATCCCGAGGGTAATCTGGTGATGCAGGGCACTGGTGACATCGCCGCCCATGTCGGCACGCTGCATTACACCTGCAAGTCGGTGATCGAGGACTTCGAGGGCGACATCCATCCCGGTGACGTCTTCATCGTCAATGATCCCTTCCGTGGTGGCAGCCATTTCAACGATACCCGCATCCTGCGCCCCATGTTTTACAAGGGTGAGCTGATCGGCTGGTCCCAGGCCAACGGTCACTGGGCCGATATGGGGGGGGCAACCCCTGGCTCGTTCAACATCACCGCGCTCGACCATATGGGCGAAGGACTGCGCATTACGCCGACCCGTGTCTGGAGCAAGGGCGTCTGGCTGGAAGATGTGGCGAAGATGATCGCGAACAACACCCGCAATCCAGGCGATGTGATCGGCGATATGCAGGCCCAGGCTGAGGCCACCGCCGTGGCAGAACGTGAAATCCAGCGGCTTTGCGACAAATATGGGGTGGAGACCATCAAGATCGCCTTCCGCGAGGTGCAGGACTGGGTCGAAGTGCTGATGCGCCAGCGTCTAGCCGAGCTCCCCGACGGTACTTGGTATGCCGAAGACTATATCGACCAGGATCCCAAGCTCGAAGAGGGGCTGATCCCGATCAAGATTAAATTCACCATCAAGGGCAATCATGCTCATTACGACCTCTCCGGCTCACATCCGCAGATCTCGACCTTCCTGAATGCGGCCTATGGCGGGTCTTTTGCGGGGATCGTCGCGGGGACGAAATACCAGTTCCCGGATCTGCCGCTGAACTCTGGCCTCTACCGCGCGGTCACTGTCAACGTTGGCGAGCCGGGGACAGTGGTGAACGCGGATTGGCCCAGCCCCTGCGCCGGTTTCTGCTCCGGCCCATTTGAAAAGCTGATGAATTCGGTCTTCGGACTCTGGGCCGATATCATGCCCGAACGCACGATGGGCTGCGCCTTCAACCTCGAATACCTGCTGGTCGGCGGTCGCGACACCCGCATCGAAAAAAAGCCCTATTTCATGTGGTATGACTGGATGGCGGGCGGCTGGGGCGGCAGGAACGGACGCGACGGATTCAACGCCACCGCTCCGGTCTTTGGCGCGCAGTACGGAATCCAGCCGCTGGAGGGCCAGGAGAGGCTCGCGCCCGTGCTAACTAAATGCCATGATTTCGTGCAGGATTCCGCCGGTCCGGGTGAATCCCGTGGCGGGCTCGGCGCGGAAAAAGGCGGCTCGGTCTTTGAGGGCGAGCGCATCGTCGTCTCCTATTGCTGCGATCGCGAGCGCTCCGTGACCTGGGGGATGTGGGGTGGCCTGCCCTCGATCCCGCATGGCGTCTGGCTGAACAAGGGGACGGACCGCGAGCGCTACCTCGGCTCGATCTTCTCGAACCTGCCGATTGAGCTGGATGACGTCTTCAGTCGCCCTTCGGCCGGCGGTGGCGGGGTGGGTGACCCGCTGCTGCGCGATCCGAACCTCGTTTGCGAGGATGTTGCCGACGAATATGTCAGCGTCGCAAGAGCGCGGATCGACTATGGCGTGGTCATCCGGGTGATTGATGCTGATCTCGCGCAATATGAGGTTGACGAGGCGGCAACCCTGGCCGAGCGAGCCAGGATCGCTGCCGCGCGTCCGGGCTGGCTGGACGAGGATGCGGCGGCTATTGCGGTGCGTTACCGCGCGGGCGAGCTCAACGAGATGGACTGCGTCCGGCAATATGGCGTCATCCTCGACTGGGGCAATGGTGAACTCCTTGCCAATACCACGACCCAGTTCCGCGAGATGATGAAGCGCCGCGTCCTGCCCTACTGGGGCAAAACCCTCGCCGTCCTCAGCGAAGAGGCAAGCGAAAGAGTACGAGCCGCCGCCTGAGGGAACCGGGCGAAAAACAGGGCGGCGCGACGATCCGCCGCTCTGTTTCTGATCTGCTAGAAGACAAGCAATCCAGACGGATACCGGCTTTCTGCCACCGCTCCCTGGGGACTTGCACCCACCCATTCAGCATGACTGGCCGGGTGCAGAGCCGTTCGGGGCACCTTGCGAGTGACGGCGCGGCCAACAGCCCGATGGGTCTGGAGGCCCCGCCTTTCCCCTGCCTGCAGCCGGTTTTCCGATTTCAGAGAAACCCAGCGAGGAGTTGGAATTCATGAGCACTGCCAGAACACATCCTGCCCCCGACATCATTTACCATGACGAGCCCGAGGTGCTGCGCCAGGCCGCCGCCGAAGATTTCTCTTTGCATATCGTTCCGCCCAGCTGGCGAAGTTCGCGCTTCTCGCTCTCGATGGCCTGGTTCGGGCTGATGAGCGCAATGTTCTGGGTCGTTGTCGGCAGCATGGTCGCGCTGACGGTCGGAACCGTGAATACGCTGATCGGGATCGCCCTTTCGACGGTGGTTTACGGCATTCTTTGCAGCATCGCGGCGCGTTTTGCCGCACGCAGCGGCACCAGTGTTGCCCTTTTCTCCCGTGCGGTCTTCGGCCAGGTCGGCGCCACATTCGCCGCGCTGCTGTTCGGCGTCACGATCACCTATTACGCCATCGCGGAGGGCTCGATTGTCGCCATCGCGTTGCAGGACTATTTCGGCGGCCCGATCAGCCTCTGGTATTTCATCGTCTGCCTCTATAGCGCACCCCTCGTGATGCGCGGCGTGAGGACCTGGCTTGACCGGATCAACGGCGTCCTGCTGCCGCTCTATGTCTTTGGGCTGGTGGCCTGTGTGATCTGGGCCATTTCGCAGCATGGCTATTCCGGAGCTTGGCTGATGCAGGTCCCTGCCGGCGGAGTCGATGTCGGCGTCCCTGGCTGGTGGTTTGCCTTTACGGTCTATATGGGCGTCTGGGTCGTGGTGATGATGACCTGGGATGTGGCACGTTTCGGCCGCAAGGAAGATGCGTCTTTCAACGGCAGCGTCACCTTCGGAATCCCGTTTTACGTGGTAACACTGCTGATCAATGGCGCGGTGGGGATGTTCATTACCTTCACCATCCCGATTGAGGGCGAGCTAAGCGAGACCTCGGCGATCATCGGCATCGTAGCCCTGATGGGGCCCTTCGGCGTGCTTCTGGTGTGGGCCAGTCAGACTAGGATCAACACGATCAATTTCTACCTCTCCTCAACCAATATGCAGAACTTCTTCGCCCGGGCGTTCAAGATTTCCTGGCCGCGAACAGTCTGGGTAGGGATCATGACCGTGGTGATCTTTCTGATCATGCTGACCAATGTCTTTGGCTATCTCTTGCTGACGCTGCAATTTCAGGGCGTGATCATCGTTGCCTGGGTGGGCGTTGCCATGACCCATATCGCCTGGTGCAGCCTGCGGGGCATAAGGCCGGATCAGTTGGAGTTCCGGCCCGGCCGGGTGCCACTGATCAATCCCGGCGGGCTTGGTGCTTGGGTCATTGCCTCTGCCACCGGCTGTCTGATGATGATCTTCGGCGGCAGTTTCGGCGGGATCTGGGCCCCTCCGGTCACGCTGGGCATCGCGGTGGTGATCTATGCCGCATCCCTGATGATCGCACAGCGCAACTGGTTTGTTGAGGAGCGGCCCGGCGATCCCCGCAAAGAGGTCGATGACCCCTGGGAAGCCCGCATCCGCTGCCACCATTGCAACCAGGCCTATATCGCACATGAGATGGATCGGGATCCCTCAGCGGACCATCAGCCGATTTGCCTCGCCTGTGCTTCTGATCGCAGCGAATTTCTGGTTTCGGCCCGCGCCGAAGCGCGCGCCTGTAGCGGAAATGTAAGTATGGAGGATCTAGCAAGACAGTAAAACAAAGCGTATGCATTGACTATGGCCGCTTCTGATGCGGCCATTTTTTTGTTGCTGGGTGGTGGCTTAGCTTTTGATCGTCGCATGGTCCACCTGCCCGCCGCGTTCGGCCAGGATTTCCCCCAAGTCGCGATACGACACGGTAAAGCGGACGTAGAAGAAGGCCGCGAAGAGGATCACATCCTTGGGGAACTGAGCACCTTTGAACGAGATCACGTCCAGTCCTCCTACCCAGGCCACTCGCCTTCGCCCTCGACCTTGATCCCGGTGCTATCGATCAGCAGGTGCAACGGCCCATCCGAGCCACGATACGGGATGTTCACCGCCAGGGTCTTCTGGCGACGCGATAGCGTGCTGAAGTCGGGCACCGCCCCAGTCGAGACCCACCAGGCGCAGCAGGCTTTCAACAAACCCCGTCGTCTGCCGTAACGCCATGCCGAACAACACCTTCATGGACAGGCACGTTTGGATGGCGGCGTCACTGTAAGTCTGCTGACGGCCCCGCCTGCCGGTGGGCGCGCCTTCCCATGTCATGGCCGGATCGAACCAGATCGTCAGCGAGCCACGGCGCTTCAGCGCTTCATTGTAGGCCGGCCAGTTCATGGTCTTGTAGGTAGGGGGTGTCGGTCTGCTCATGCCGTACACCTACAACCCTGGATTCGCAGGATGAATCCCATCAGAGGATTTGTGCAACAAAGCCCGATCTGGCGGAAAAGCCGGTGGCGATCTCGGCCACGCCGGCGCTGGTGAAAAGCTTCATCGGTCCGATCCTGATCCGCGCCGGATACCAGAACTGGCAGAAGCGCATCGTCCTGCGGGTCCATTCCCCCGAGGACGACCTGCGCAACGGGGACGCCGACATCGGCCTGCAGATGGCGCTGCCGCCCAAGGCGGAATTCCAGGCCCATGCGGTGGGGCGGATTCCGCTGGTCGCCATCGTGCCGGAGGATCATCCGCTGGCGCAGGCCGCGGTGCTGACCTGCGCGATGATCGCCGCGCATCCGCTGGTCTGCTACAATGCCGACTGGTCGCCGATGGGCAGCACGATCCGCACCGCCTTCGTCGCACAGGGGCTGAGCTACGAACCCCTGCGCCGTGCCCTTCTGCGCCAATGTCTGCAGCATGGTGCGGGCCTGCGGTGGCGTCGGGATCGTCGATGCGATGACGGCGCGCGATTACGGGATGCGGGGGCTGGTCTCGCGTCCGATCAGGGACATGCCCGAGGTCTCTATCATCGCCTTCCACCGCCGGAACGAGCCGATGCGCGCGCCAGTGCAGGACTTGCTGACTGCCTTCATCGAAGCCGGAACCGCGGGCTGACCGCCTTCCCCTCCTGTGGGCTCGTCCTGCGCCGGCTTCAGCAGGGCGATGTGCCAGCCCTGCTGAGAAACGGGCGCTCTCTACCATCACCAGGACGGCGGCCCTGCAACTGGCGCTGACCGGGGGGCGGTGCAGCCTTTCGGCCATATGCATCGGCGTGGGCCAAGGCATCGCCGTGGCGCTGGAACGGGGCTAAACCTCAGTCAGCGCCTTTCAACACAGTCACTGCAAAGCCCCTGCCCCCTTCCCGTCTCACACCTTCGCCGCCCAGACCCTGAACCGTCCCTGCCCTGTGACCTCACGGATCAATCCGCGCTGCTGGAGCAGGTCGAGGTTGCGCAGCACAGCCGCGCGGCTGGCGTCGGTTTCCGCCTCGGCTTCCGCTGCGCCCAGCAACGGGTGGGCCGCCAGCGCCGCGACCAGCCGGGCGGGCGTGCGGCCCTGCAGATCATCAGTCTCGGCCGTGGCCAGCTGCCGCCAAACCTCAACCCGCTCCAGCGTCATCAGCGCGGCCAGCACGGCGCGATGCGCCCCCTGCATCCAGGCCGCAAGCCGCCGTTCGGGCGGGCCCGAGGCGGTCAACGCGCCGAAGCCTGTCAGGGCCAGCGGCAAGAAGGCCAGCCTCCTCCCCTGCCCCGCCAGCCGCGCGCCCAGCACCGCCGCCTCCAGCCCGCGCAGGTGTTCGGGCCGCTCGTCGAGGCTGCGCCACAGATGGAATCCCGCGCAACCCCGGACCAGTGGCGACAGATCCGCCACCCCGGCCAGTGCCGCGGCGACGTCACCGGCAAAGCCCGCATCGCCGCGCCCCGCCTCGCCCAGAAGATCGGCCACCGTCGCCCCGACCCCGGCTGACGGGGGCGCCGCTAGCCGCCGGGCGGCCCAGGCGGTGCGGACCAGCGCCTCGCCCCCTTTCTCTGCCGCGCCGATCCGCCAGGAGAGCCAGAGCGCCAGCCGGTCAGCCCCGATCCGGTCGCCGGTCCACCAGCTGACCGCCGCGGCCTCTTCCAGCGCCAGCCGCTGCACCGCCCCCTGCCCCGCCCGTCGCAGCCTTTCAGCCAGGCGCCCCGCATCAAAGGCACAGTCCGCCAGTTCTGCCGCCAGTCCGGCTTCGGCCTCGCGCCAGTCGGCGGTTGGAACCAGACCCGCTTCGGGCGCTTTCGGCAGCGGTGAACTGTCCTCGTCGGTCTCGTCGGGAAGAAACCACGGCTCTTCGGCTTCGACGCGGTCATAGGGGCCGACAAGGTCAGGACCATCTCCAGTGGTGACTGGGTTTCTGTTTATCATACTCGCATTATTACATGATTTTGCGCTCTACCGAAGAGAAAGTGCGCCGCACTCATTACTCACGATAAGTATGCCTTATCATGACTATTGAGATCAGACCGGAATCCGGCCAGACTGGCCACGCAATCTGCGCAGTAAAGGTATCCATCTTGCCATATCGGTACTACCAGGTCATACTATTGCGAAGGAGGCCCTCATGACCATCAAGAGTTCCATCTCGCTCCGCGACGACCAGCACGCCTTTGCCAAGGCCATGGTCGAAGGCGGTCGTTTCCCCTCGGTCAGCGCGGTAGTGCAGCAGGGGCTCGACCTCCTGCGCCAGCAGGACGCCGACGCCCAGGCCGACCGCGCCGCCTTACGCACTCTGCTGTCCGAACGGTCTGCAGGCCCATTCGTGACCGGCGATGATCTGCGCCAGCGCCTTGCCGCCCGACGCAGCACGACGTCGGAATGACCGCTCCGGTCTGGACCGTTGTCTTCGCCGTAGACGCCGTCGCGGACCTCGCCCTGATCGAAGCGCATCTGACCGAGGCCTACCGGGGCTTCGGCGAAAGCCCCGCAGAGGCGCGCCAGCACGCCGAGGCCCGGATTGAGGCGATCATCACGTCGGCCGAGCGGCTCGCGGCCGCCCCCTTCCGGGGCACGGCGCGGGACGACCTGCTGCCGGGCTTGCGCCATCTCGCGCTCGACAGCGCGATCTATTGGTTCATCCCGGATTCCGACAGGCGCGAGATCCGGGTGCTGGCCCTTTTCTTCGGCGGGCAGGATCACCAGCGCCACATGCTGGTCCGCCTCTTGCAGAAAGGCGCAGGATGACCACCCTCGCCCTGCCCTCCTACGCCCAGCTCTCGGATGCAGACGAAGCTGCCCTGACCGAGCTTTACCGGCGGGGAACGCCGCCCAACACGCTGCGCGCCTGGGAACGGGACCTGGCCTACATTTCCGCCTGGAAGATGGCCGCCTTCGGTCGGCCGCTGGCCTGGCCGGAAGAGGAGAAAGTGGCGCTGCGCTTCATCCTCGACCATGCCCAGGACTTGACGGAAAGGCCCGGCCCGGCACAGGACGTCGCTCTGGAACTGATCGCGATCGGCCTACGCATCGCGCTGACCTGTCCCGCCCCGGCCACGCTCGACCGCCGGATCGCCTCGTGGCAGGCCTTCCACCGGATGCGCAACCTGACCTCGCCGTTCTCAACCCCGCTCGTTCAGCAGGCTCGACAGAAAGCCCGCCGAGCCAATGCCAAACCGCGCACCCCTAAGTCGCCGAAGCCGGTTACCCGCGACATCCTCGAGGCCCTGCTCGCCACCTGCGACGACAGCCATCGCGGCATCCGGGACCGCGCGATGCTGATGCTTGCCTTCGCCAGTGGCGGACGGCGCCGGTCGGAGGTTTCGGGGCTGAATGTCGAGGATATTGGCCGAGACGACTTCAAGACCAAGGGCCTCCTCTGGATTCGGCTTCTGGAGACCAAGACGACGAAGCGGGACCACGCCCCGAAACTGCCCTTGAAAGGACGTGGCGCGCGGGCCGTCGTCCATTGGCTGGACGTCACAGGACTGAAGGACGGCCCGCTGTTCCGCCCAGTGAGCAAGGCCGACCGGCCCCTGCCCCGGCGTCTCGCGTCGGATGCGCTGCGGACAATCCTCCGCTACAGGCTGCAGTTGGCAGGTCTGCCCGAGGGGTTTGCCACGCCGCACGGCCTGCGCGCGGGCTTTCTGACCCAGGCCGCGCTGGACGGCGCGCCTCTGGCCGCGGCGATGAAATTGAGCCTGCACCGGTCGGCGGTGCAGGCCCAGAAATACTATGGCGATGTAGAGATCAGCGAGAACCCGGCGGCGGATCTGCTGGGCGATTGAAGGTTCACGTCGCAGGCTGCACCCTGTCCGTACCGCGCAAAACCTTCCCCGCGGGGAAGGTTTTCACCCCTGCCCTATCCGTCCAGCTGGTCCAGCATCAGCCGGACCGCCTGTTCCAGCCGCCGCCGGTCGATGGTGGTGAAGTCGCGGTTCAGCTGGATTTCCAGCTTGCCAACCGCAGCGACACAGCGGCCCCGGCCATCCTTGCGGTCGAACTGAAAGCTGGTCTTGGCCTTGGCGGGCGCCTGCGCTTTTGGCGCCGGCGTGGGGGACGGGGCGATCTCGTCCCCCTCGGCCCCCGCGCCTGCAAGGCGCCGAAGCACCCCCAGTTCGTCGGCGACAGACCTGTTGTCCCATCCCTTCAGCTCGGCGCGGACCATGGGCACCAGGGTGTCCACCTCCTCCAGCCGCCGCGCCAGGGCAAGGCCAAGCGCGCGCGGAATGTCCTGCGGATACAGCAGGTCAGACCCCAGGCGGTCGACCACCGTCATGAAGGTGCGGATGTAGCTGCGCTTTTGGTAGCCCGCCGATTTGAACAGCACCGCCACCGCCTTGTCGGGGTCGTTTGTCGCGGTGCCCGGATCGCTGGCATAGTCCAGTGCCAGCATCGCCATCTCGGCAAAGGAGATGTCCTTCCGCACCAGGTTTTCGTCCACCATCTTGCGGTAAAGCGATTCCAAATCCTCGCCCTGGGGGCTGACAGCGGCGGGAATCGCGCCGAAACGGTCGGTGTCGCCGGTGTCGTCCAGCAGCTCGCGGTAGGCCGACAGGCGGCGGAAGCCCTGGATCAGTTCGAACCGGCCGTTGTCGCCGGCTTCAAGCCGGATCGGGTTCGACAGGCCAAGTTCGGCAATCGAGGCCTTGAGGTCGGCCAGTTCGAAGTCGGGCCTCTTCTTGCGGTCGCGGACCAGCTTGGTCATGTCGATCCGGTCCAGCGGCACCAGTTCGACCACCAGGCCCAGCCGTTTCAGGCGGACGTGTTCAAACGCCAGGGTGTCGTTCTCGGCGCGGATCTGCGCCTCGATCTCTTGCCGTTCGCGGGTGGCATCGACGGTTTCCGAGATGGCCGCCGCCATCGGGCCGCGCCGGGTGGGCGGATCAGAAACCTTCCCCGCGGGGAAGGTTTCTGCCCCGGTCCCGCCATCCGCGGGCAGGTCGATGTCGAACATCCGGCGCTTTTTGGTCATCGCGGCCCCCTTCAGATCTTGTCCCAGGCGGCCAGCACGCTGGCCCTGAATTCCTCATAGGCGCGGTCGAAGCTGGCACGGGCACGGCGCCAGGTCTCGCGCGTCATCTCGCGGTAGTCGATCTCGTACACCGAGGAGAGGAAGCGGCCAGATTGCTCGACGGCGCGCGTCATCTCGATCGGGTGTTCGGCGACATGTGGGCCGAAAACCTTGCGGAAGGCTTCGAACATCGCGCGATGCAGGTCGTTGCCGGGTTCGTACCGGGTCATCAGAAAGCGGACGTCGGCAAAGGCCTTCGGCAGCGAAACCTTCCCCGCGGGGAAGGTCGGGCCAAAGCCGGAGAGGTCGGCAAGCGCCTCGGACAACTGACCGATGAAGCTGGTGGTGCTGTCGTATTCCCAGTAGCCGGGGCCAGAGGGGATATACAGCATGTCGGCCGCGAAGACCGCGTTCATCGACTGGTAGCCAATGGCGGGCGGGCAGTCGAAGATCACTAGGTCATAGTCGTCGTCGCCGAGGCCGTCGAGGTAACGGCTGACGGCGGCGAAGAAGGACCATTCGGGGTTGAGGTGGCGGTACTGGGCGGAGGCGAATTCGACAAATGCGGCGTTGGCGCAGGAGGGGACGATGTCGATGGTAGACCAGGCGGTGGGCTTGATGAAGTCGCCGTGCCGCAGTTCACCTAGACCCAAGTCGCGGATGCTGGCCGGGATAGTGCGGCGGGGCAGGGCGGTGCCAGAGGCCGCGCCGGTGGTGGCGGCGTTCATCCGGTCCGTCTCGCGGATCAGGTCGCGGGCCATGATGCCCCAGACGGTGTAGTCTTCGGCCACGTCGTTGAGGCCCATTGAGTGCGACAGGGTGGCCTGCGGGTCGAAGTCGACAAGGAGGACGCGGTAGCCGTCCAGCGCGGCGGCATGGGCGAAGTGAAGGGCCACGGTTGATTTACCGGCCCCGCCCTTAAAGTTGGCGACCGCCGCCCGGAAGGCCCGCTTCCCGGCGGGGCGGGGGGGCATCAGGGTCTTGCGGTTGATCTTCATCTTGCGGCGCAGTTCGTTGATCTCGTCGAGCGAGAACCAGCGCTGGCGGCCATCCGGTTCGACTTCCCCGCCGGGAAGGTCCGGCTCGGCGGCAAGACGGCCGCGGAAGGTGGACTGGTTGATCTGGAAGATCAGCTCGGCCACCTCCCACGAGGAAAAGCGGCGGAGGGTCTTCTGGTTCTCCGGGCTGAAGGTCTGCTGGCGGATCCAGCTTTGCATCTTGAGTGACTGGGCCTGCAGCCGGGCGAGATCTTCATGCGTGTACATATGCGCCTCGTTCAAACGTAAATCCTTGCTGATTTTCGAAATACGCCGAATTTGCCAGGAATGCAAAAGCGAAGTTATCATCAGACAAACCTTCCCCGCGGGGAAGATTCTGGCCTGCAGGCAGGGGGATAGGCGCGAATCGGGTGGGGAGCGGGAACGAACAGGCACCCGGCAGAGAAGCTGGTATTTGGGGGACACGACCAAGCGTTCTACAGCATATTGGGGGACATTTCTGTTCGATTGGGTGACAGCTAAGACGTCCCCTAATACCATTGATACCCGATTTCTTCGAAATGGATTTTGGATCAAGGAGGTGGCTGTCGCCCTCGGCTCTTGACAGAATCGGAAACATGGACGCAAATGGCGATCATTCGGTAAAGAGCGTTGAGTTGAGGCGCCCCGCCGGGAAAGAGCCCAAGGAAGGGCCACAGAGATCGAGGCAGTCTGGGCCACTCCACCGGCCCGGCGGAGGACAGGAGAGAGACATGCTGCTTCCCCGGCCCGTCGGGCGCGAGGCCGCATCGCGGAAATATGACATCCTGTCGGCCTTAATGGCCTTCGCGCTGTCCCAGGACAAGCACGTCCAACGGCAGGTCCTGCGGATCATGGCGCTGATCACCACCCGCTACAATTGGCAGCGCGACGAGATGACGATGGGGCAGGGTGAGATCGCGCGGCTCTGGTCGGTAGACGACCGCACGGTCAAGCGCGAGATGGCGCGGCTGCGGGCACAGGGCTGGCTGGTGCTGAAGCGGCAGGGTGCACGGGGACGGGTCAGTGTCTACGGGATGGACCTGAACCGGATGCTGAAGGACACGCGCCCGGCTTGGCCGCTGATCGGCGAGGATTTCATCGCGCGGCTGGAGCCGCAGGAAGCGGTTGGGCAGGGGTCGTCCAACGTGGTGCCACTGCGCGCGGTTGCGGCACCGGTGGCGGATGGCTCGCTGTGGTCGGCGGCGCAACGCTGGCTTTGCGCCCAAGATGCGGCCACGTACGGCGCTTGGCTGCATGCGCTGACCGAGGCGGGCCGCGATGCGCAGTGCCTGACGCTGGCCGCCCCAACGAGGTTTCACGCGACCTACGTCAGCACGAACCTGCGCGAGAAATTGCTGGCGGCGCTGCACCAATTTGATCCGAGCGTGCGTGAGGTCCGAATCGAAGCATAGGGGCCGAGCCGCGACGGTCAATCAGCCGATCAGAGAGGGAAAGGTTGGCGGTTTGAGGGGTGACGGGAAGTGAGATCGGGAGAGTGGCTTCCGACGCCCGTCGTGGAGAAGATCTGATGGCGAAACTTACCCAGAGCATCATCCTGTCCCCCTCGCGGGACATCCCCTTCAACAAGCTTGTGCTGAGCCAGTCCAACGTGCGGCGCATCAAGGCCGGCGTCTCGGTCGAGGAACTGGCCGAGGACATCGCCCGGCGCGGACTCCTGCAGAGCCTGAACGTCCGGCCTGTGCTTCATGCCGATGGAGACGAGACCGGAACGTTCGAGATCCCGGCCGGTGGCCGCCGCTTCCAGGCGCTGTCGCTTTTGGTGAAGCAGAAGCGGCTCGCGAAGACGGCGCCGATCCCCTGCATCGTGCGGGATGCCGCGTCCGACATTCTGGCCGAGGACGACTCGCTGGCCGAGAATATGCAGCGCGTCGCCTTGCATCCGCTCGACCAGTTCCGTGCGTTCGCGGCCCTGCGCGAGAAGGGTCAGAGCGAGGAGGCGATCGCGGCCGCCTTCTTCGTGACGCCACAGATCGTCAAGCAGCGCCTGAAACTCGCCGCCGTGGCCCCTGCCCTGCTGGAGGTCTATGCCGAAGATGGCATGACGCTTGAACAGCTGATGGCCTTCACGTTGAGCCGGGATCATGCGCGTCAGGTCCAGGCCTGGGATGCGGTGAAGAACTCATGGAACAAGGAGCCTTACGCCATCCGGCGCATGCTGACGGAAACCTCGGTCCGGGCCTCGGATCGTCGCGCGGTCTTCGTCGGCGTCGATGCCTATGAGGCGGCGGGCGGTATCGTTCTGCGCGACCTCTTTCAAGGCGATGAGGGCGGCTGGCTGGAGGACCCTGCCCTCATCGATCGGCTGGTCACCCAGAAGCTTCAGGCGGAAGCCGAAGCGCTGGCTTCAGAGGGCTGGAAGTGGATCGAGGCGGCGACGGATCTGCCCTATGGCTACAGCCACGGGCTTCGGCGACTGGCCGGTGATCCAACGCCGATGACCGACGAGGAAAGCGCGTCTCACACGGCACTGCTGGCCGAGTATCGGGCGCTTGAAGAGGAATACTCTGGCGAGGACGAGTACCCCGAGGAGATCGATGCCCGGCTCGGTCAGCTCGAGATCGCGATGGAGGCGCTCGAACAGCGGCCGCTGATCTACGACCCGGCCGAGGTTGCGTGCGCGGGCGTCTTCGTTACGCTGGATCGGGACGGCAGCCTCGCCGTCTATCGCGGCTATATACGGCCCGAGGACGAGCCGCGCGAGGAGACCGCGGTCCAGGAGGGTGCTGGTGCGGATGCCATGGGGCAGGGGGGTGATGTCGGGGGTTCTGGCTGGACGCCCTCTGCAGCCTCCGCCGCAGGCACCGTCATCACCTCGGGTGGGCAGCCGATCGGCGCGGATCTGTCCGAGGAGGAAGATGACGGCGCTCAGAAGCCGCTGCCCGAACGGCTGGTCATGGAACTGACCGCTCACCGGACCTTGGCGTTGCGCGAGGCCATCGGGCGGTCGCCGGATGTCGCGCTGACGATCCTGCTCCTGAAGCTGGTGACGGACACCTTCCGCACCTCCTCGGCCTCGGGCAGCTGCCTCGAAGCCTCGGTCCGCCATTTCTACATGTCGGCGCAGGCGCCCGATCTGAAAGACAGCGTCGTGGCCAAACTGGTCGATGAACGTCACGCAGCCTGGGAGGCCGATCTGCCTCTCGGCGATGATGCTGCGCTCTGGGACTATCTGACAGTTCTCGACCAGAGCAGCCGTCTCGCGCTTCTGGCGCATTGCCTCAGCTTCGGGATCAACGCGCTCCATGAGAAAGTGAACCCCTATGGGGCGGGCATCTCCGCCAGCGGCCTGACCCGCCGCATGGCGCATGCCGATCTCGTGGCGCGGGCGGTGGATCTCGACATGGTCGAAGCGGGCTGGGAGCCGACGGTCGATGGCTATCTCAACCGCGTGCCCAAGGCCCGGATCCTCGAGGCCGTGCGCGAGGCGAAGGGGGAGGGGACTGCGCAGCTTCTCGATCATCTGAAGAAGGGCGAGATGGCCGCCGAGGCCGAGCGGCTCCTCAAGGGGAGCCGCTGGTTGCCCGAGGTCCTGCGCCGGGCTGATCTGGTCGCACTCGACGGCGAGGAGACTGCAGAAGGGCAGGGGGAGGACGCGGGCCAGCCCGAGGATGTCGATCTCCCAGCCTTCCTGACGGCCGATCTGCCGGAGACCGCTGCATCGATGATGGCAGCGGAGTGATCTGAGCCATCCAGGGGCGGGGAAACCCGCCCTCATTCTAATAAAAGCACAGAAATATCAATATGATGAATGCAACGCCTCGCAAGCGGGATGAGGAATCATGTCTGCAACAACCATCATCGACACAGCCCCACTCGGGGCGCTGATCCGTTACACCGACGGCAGTCCCAAGCCGCCGGCTCGGTTCACCAAGAAGCTTGCGGCCTGGGAGCGTTCGAACGGCATTGGCCGTCTCGTGAAGAAGGAACCGCCGCGGGCCTATCCGACCTGGACCGCTCCGGCCTCCTTCACGCTGCATGAAGGGAACTTCTCCTCGGACGGGGTGATCCTGTCACGATCATGCGCAGCCATTCGGCGGACAGCCGGTTGATCTTCGAGGTGGCGGAGGAACCGCAGCCGGGGCAGGTCCGCGTGCTCCTCGACTTCGGTGGCAACACCGAGCTGCTGCATCTGGCGGAGTCGATTACCGCGGCGGAGCTCTGGATCGCGCGGGAGGGCTATCGCAACGCGCGGCTTGAGATCGTCGCTGCCAAGGACGGCGAAAGTGCAGGGGGCGCGGACCTGGCCGCCTGAGCCCCGACAATGCGTGAGGGGCCTGCCGAAGGGCGGGCCTCTCACCGACCACACCCTCGTCCCGCGATGCCCGGGGCGCCACAGGATCCATCCCCAAAGACGCAGGTCTTCAACCAAGAGCCTGCCCGGGAGGATGGCGGCGTTCCAGGCATCGGCGGGACAACCGGCTCCTGACGTTGGGGTACCATCCCCCGCTCGCCATTCCCTTCCTTGCCCCGAATCCTGTCCTCGAGATCAACCCGCGAGGGGTCGGACTACGGGCGAGCCCGTGCCGCCGGGTGGATTCGGGCAAGCCGAACGCACCCGGTGATGTCAGCCAGTCTTCGGGCCTGCGGGGTCCTGTCGCGCGGGGGATGGTCCCCCGCCTCCAAGACAGGAGCCAAACAGATGTCCCGCAAAGATGCTCACGCCTTCGCCGCCTCCCTCGCCGCCACGCTCATGGTCTCGATCGTCGTCTTCCAGGCAGGGGATGGAACCTTCGGCGCCGTCCCCGCCGATGAAATCGATGGCGACGAGGTTCCGGTGATCGCTGAGGTCGACCCGTGGGCATGATGCCCACGGTATTGCCGAGGGCTCGGCGTCGGGGCAGGGGTCCAATCCGGGCCTATTGCCGGTCACCCTTTCCGGTCGACAGGTCGGAAGAACCGACAGGTGTTCTGCGGGGCTTCCTTTAAAATCTTTTGATCGTCGCAGGTGTTTCTCGGAAGCTGATCAAGACGGCGCGGGGTCCGATAGAATGCTCTATAAAGCATTGATTGCATTGTATGGATTGTCGCTCGCGGGCAAGACGACGCCCAAGGACGATTTGGTCTGGCACTTCACGCCCTCCGAGGATTTACGACAGTTTCGTATGTACGCGCTCGACGCGTTGCAGCAGGCGAAAGTGTATCTGCTCGATCATTTGTCGGCCGCCTACGCCGACACGCTTCACGATGCTGTCGCCAAAGAGGCAGCCGAAACCGGACTGCCGGCCATGGCGATCCTTGGTGAAGTGAAGCTCCCCGCTTCCGTCGTTTGGGTGGAATTCGACGATCGCGAATTAGGTGTCGCTCGATTTGAGCGCGCTTCACCTGTGACCACATACGACGACAAGCCGTCCGGCACCGGCCTGCGCGGCTACCTGCTTGATGACCGCGACGAACGCCATCTCCGCATCACGATGTTCCATAAGCGCGAGGGGACCCACGTCATCGACCCGATCTGCGCTTTGCTTGTGAAGCGTACGCCAGCAGGAGAGCTGAACTACGACGATGTCAAAGTCGAGCTTAGTCCCTCCATGGTCGAGTTCCGAATGAAGAACGGCGCAACGCGCCAAGTGATCAACGACTTGCGCTATCTGCATCAAGTTGAAACCGGGTATGACCTGTTCATACCTTTGGCACTCTTTGCCATGCTGGTCTCACCAGATCTGAGTGGGATCATCCCTACGGAGACCGAGACCTTCTCCCCCAAGGACACCAAGACTGCCCGGAAGTTTGGCAAGTCGTGGATTCTTGGCGCCCAGAAATCACATCTGACGATCCGGATCGGCCCTCAGGCAGCAGCGCATATGGCCGAAAGGACCGCTCGACTTGAATTCGAACGCCAATCACAGGACGCGCGCAATGGACCCGTGCGCCATTGGGTTGCCGAGCATGAGCGACACTATCGCAGCGGAAAAGTCGTCCTTGTGAAGGGGCATCACCGAGGTCATGCCCCCGCACCAAATCTGCCGACACGGGTCATGGGTCCGACGGCTGAGGCGACAAGGTTCGAGTTTCCTAGTGCTGAGGCATCAGGGCAGGATTGACCCAGCACTTCCTGGCGGTGCTGTCAGATCGCCAGGTCGTTCGGGTCTTTGCCGGAATTTACATGAGCGGAAAACCACTGCGGTTTGCGCCCACGGCCAGACCAGGTGAGCGCCGCATTCTCAGGGTGACGGTATTTTGCAACCGACGGAGAGCGGGTATTCTTCCTACCCATTCCCATCAGATCGGAAAGTGAGAAGCCCATCTCTTTGGCCATCGCATCCAGTTTGGCGCGAGCATCGGCCTTTTGACGGTCCTCGTAACCGGAAATCGCCTTGGCGACATCCCTTTCAAGTTGCCGCAGTTCCTTGAGCGACATCGCCTCGAGTTTGAAATCAGCCATTTGGTTCCTCGTGTCCTGAATGATCCATCCGGAATAGCCGTCCGGTCGCGATATCGCAACTCTCGTGCACCGCACACCGATAGGGCAGGGTAGATGAGGTCGGGTTGGGCCGATTGGTCGATTCTGAATAAGGCCATCAACCCCGTTGCTTTGGCAAGGAAGGATGGGTTCTGCAAAGGCCCCAGGTGGCTCCCACCCCGTGTGCCATCCCTTCGACGGACAATCCCCTAAGCCTGTTCGGCCTCTGGCGCGCAACCCCGCGTCAGTCCGGGCCGTGTTGCCCCTTTGGGGCTGCCCGCTCCACCCCGGCCCTCTGGGGGTTTCCGGTCGCCGTTCCGTCTCCCGTGCACGCCTCAGCCGACAGGCTTTTTCCGGGTCTTGTCGAAGGGACGGTCCCAAGGACAGGAAACAAGAGGCACTTACCATGCAGAACATCGTCATCCTCGCCGGCAACATCGGTCAAAAGCCCGAAGTGCGCTCGACTCAAAGCGGGACGAAGATCACCAACTTCACCCTCGCCACCTCGCGGCCGCGCCTCACGGAAGGTCGCGTGATGCGCGACGAAAATGGTTATCGGGTCATGGACACCGAATGGCACCGCATCACCTGCTTCAACGGCCTCGGCAAGACGGTCGCCGAGCACTGCGAGAAGGGCATGAAGGTCCTCGTTCACGGCCGCATCCACTACACGAAGTGGACCGACGCAACCGGCACCGACCGCTACGGCTGTGAGATCATCGCCGAGAAGGTCGACTTCCTGAGCCGCCCGAAATCGGCCGAGAACGAAAACCCCGAGTTGGTCGATCGCGACGACGAAATCCCGTTCTGAGGAACGGGGTCTCCACCTCGGACCCGGCGGGGAAACCCGCTGGGTCCAGTCATTTTCGGCCCTAAGCGGACGGTCGACACATAGTGAATGCTGCATAGCGGCATCCCGGGAAGAGGACGGTCATGCTCAGTGCGAAAATACCCGGCTTCAAGTTGCGGCAGTCCCAACTGCTGCATCTGGTTTGATGGAGAAAGTCCAGAGAAAGGTGGCGCTCCTTTCGGTGCATACGAACGTTGTCGTCCCGCCCAAGTTGGTGAGACACGAGAACTCGTGGTTCGACTGAAGCACATCGCGATTTGCGGCGAGAACGCCGGCATCGTGACGCTCCCCCGAGCGTAGCACAGACCGAAGATGGGGTGCTGACTAAGGGAGAAGCGACGAGTACCATGTTTGAGGTGAGACGGATCGCGCTTCCCCACGCTCGCGGGGAACAGGCGGCCTGGTCCCCGAGGCCATGGACATCAGCGGCTTCGTGATGGACGCCGTCCGCTTCATCGCCCTGGCGCGGCAGATGGCCCGGCGCGAAAAGATGCCCCTCCCCGCGCTCGCGGGGAACAGAGCCCCTCGACGCGGGCGTTGATGGTATTGGCCGGTTCATCCCCGCGCTCGCGGGGATCAGCCTATCTGGGCGGCTATACGCTGGTTTCCGAGCGGTTCATCCCCGCGCTCGCGGGGAACAGGGCGGCCGGGGCGGCAACGGGACGGTCATCATCGGTTCATCCCCGCGCTCGCGGGGAACAGATCGTTCAAGCCTTCTCGTTGCGCCATACCCACGGTTCATCCCCGCGCTCGCGGGGAACAGCGTCGCGCCGCGCTCGCGAAGGATGATAGGGGCGGTTCATCCCCGCGCTCGCGGGGAACAGGACAGGCGCACGTCGAGAGCCTTGGCAATGGCCGGTTCATCCCCGCGCTCGCGGGGAACAGGTCATAACGCCGAAACGCGTCTGGTTCCCGCCCGGTTCATCCCCGCGCTCGCGGGGAACAGGGTTCATCATCTACAAAGCGCCACTTCTTAGCCGGTTCATCCCCGCGCTCGCGGGGAACAGGTGACCCCCGAGAATATCCTCTACCCGTCCAACGGTTCATCCCCGCGCTCGCGGGGAACAGGGCTTCGCGCGCGGCTTCGGCTATCACGGTCTCGGTTCATCCCCGCGCTCGCGGGGAACAGGGCATGTTCAGTTCCCTTCCTCCGGCAGGTATCGGTTCATCCCCGCGCTCGCGGGGAACAGGCCTCCCGGCCGGGCCTGCATTTCGTCTGGCCCGGTTCATCCCCGCGCTCGCGGGGAACAGTTCTTGGTGCTGGGTCCAAAGTCGCCGTCCACCGGTTCATCCCCGCGCTCGCGGGGAACAGTACGATCCGCTCGGTCATGCGATCTCCCCCAGCGGTTCATCCCCGCGCTCGCGGGGAACAGGGTGAGGGCCATGACTCGTCTCCCCTGTTGCACGGTTCATCCCCGCGCTCGCGGGGAACAGAAGGAGCCGACCCGCTGCGACGCGCGCTATGCCGGTTCATCCCCGCGCTCGCGGGGAACAGACCGCTCCGGTTCATCCGGGCGGAAAGATCAACGGTTCATCCCCGCGCTCGCGGGGAACAGGCGGATTTTAAGCACCGCCTCACCCTTGTCGCGGTTCATCCCCGCGCTCGCGGGGAACAGTTCCAGCACCGTTCGGACGGCGTGACGCGCGTCGGTTCATCCCCGCGCTCGCGGGGAACAGGTAAAGCTCATGTCAGACCTCGATCATCCATGCGGTTCATCCCCGCGCTCGCGGGGAACAGATCCCCAACATCGGAGAAGATCCATGAACCTGCGGTTCATCCCCGCGCTCGCGGGGAACAGGTGGCGATCTGCGAGGAGCCGGATGAGGTGATCGGTTCATCCCCGCGCTCGCGGGGAACAGTGACGCGCGCTGAGCGTGGCCTGTACATGGATCGGTTCATCCCCGCGCTCGCGGGGAACAGGCGTTCGATGTCATCGGCTCTCTCCTGGTCAGCGGTTCATCCCCGCGCTCGCGGGGAACAGGGCACGCTGATCGGCGAGCTGGCGCGCTCGGGCGGTTCATCCCCGCGCTCGCGGGGAACAGATCGCCGCCGCCATCAGGAGCCAGCCATGACGCGGTTCATCCCCGCGCTCGCGGGGAACAGGTTGAACCCCAAGTTCCCGGCCGCGCTGTCGAACGGTTCATCCCCGCGCTCGGGGGGAACAGCGCGCAGACGCAGAGCATCCGCATCCAAAGCCCGGTTCATCCCCGCGCTCGCGGGGAACAGCAATCAGCCGAATTGCGCGCGATCAGAAAGCCCGGTTCATCCCCGCGCTCGCGGGGAACAGGGCCATATCGCAAGCCGTGGCATTTATCATCGCGGTTCATCCCCGCGCTCGCGGGGAACAGTCGTTTCCGAAGCAAAGAGATTGGGCGCCGAGCGGTTCATCCCCGCGCTCGCGGGGAACAGGCAACCCAAGAAAAATAAATCGTCGTGCCAAGCGGTTCATCCCCGCGCTCGCGGGGAACAGTACCGCCGATTCCCCACAACAGACGCCCGAACCGGTTCATCCCCGCGCTCGCGGGGAACAGGGAATGATGAGCGCGATCGAGAGTGCCGAGTTCGGTTCATCCCCGCGCTCGCGGGGAACAGTACCACCGGATGACGTTGGATAGGCTCTCGCGCGGTTCATCCCCGCGCTCGCGGGGAACAGTTCCAGCGGTCGAGGCATTCCTGCATCGCCACCGGTTCATCCCCGCGCTCGCGGGGAACAGATCGCCTACGACGTGGCGGCCAACACCGCTCGCGGTTCATCCCCGCGCTCGCGGGGAACAGGAAATGAACCTTTCCGAAATCGCCCTTGCCAACGGTTCATCCCCGCGCTCGCGGGGAACAGGAAGCAAGTTCAACGCCTGGATGCGAGAAAAGCGGTTCATCCCCGCGCTCGCGGGGAACAGATGAGAAGCGTCAGGCGGCGGTCCATTTCGTGCGGTTCATCCCCGCGCTCGCGGGGAACAGCAACCCAAATCCTCTCCGGCACAGTCATGGCGCGGTTCATCCCCGCGCTCGCGGGGAACAGCCAATCGATGCCATCATAGCCGCGCCGGTAGGCGGTTCATCCCCGCGCTCGCGGGGAACAGGCCGCCCGCAGGCAGTGGTCAGTCGGGGAGGACGGTTCATCCCCGCGCTCGCGGGGAACAGCGCTGGTTGGTCGCCCCCAGCACGATTTCGTCCGGTTCATCCCCGCGCTCGCGGGGAACAGGGGTCGACCAGCGAGAACGGCAACAGGTCGACCGGTTCATCCCCGCGCTCGCGGGGAACAGACACAAGACGACGAAAAAGAAACCCTCGAAACCGGTTCATCCCCGCGCTCGCGGGGAACAGTAACCCATTCTTCCGCTTATGGAAATGAGCGGCGGTTCATCCCCGCGCTCGCGGGGAACAGGCAGAGGCTGGTCAGGTCAGCCTCTACCAGGACGGTTCATCCCCGCGCTCGCGGGGAACAGCATGACACGTTCGGGTCAAGGCATCCCCCGGACGGTTCATCCCCGCGCTCGCGGGGAACAGGTCCATGCCTAGGTCGCGACGCGCCATGTTTTCGGTTCATCCCCGCGCTCGCGGGGAACAGTGAAACCGGGATAAACCGAATTACAACACCACCGGTTCATCCCCGCGCTCGCGGGGAACAGGACAATGACAGTTGCACCGTGAACCCCACCGACGGTTCATCCCCGCGCTCGCGGGGAACAGGTGGCGACTTCGGAGATGTAGCCCTTGGCGATCGGTTCATCCCCGCGCTCGCGGGGAACAGGTTGGGGCGGGGCTGGATTGTCAGAGCCAATCCGGTTCATCCCCGCGCTCGCGGGGAACAGACGCGTGTCGGGAAGTTCCGGCGTCGTGGTCACGGTTCATCCCCGCGCTCGCGGGGAACAGTCTTCCTGTAGACTATTGATTCACCGATTTTTTTACAATTTCAAAGAGCGCACCGATTCTTGGTGACGGAAACGTGGGTTCAATCCGCCTTCCCCGGAAGGAAACTGACCAGCTTCAAACCGTCGAAATCGACCGGCATCCGGCGGTTCCTTCCGTGGGTACGGAAATCGTAACCTTGATCGGTGGGGGCTTTCCAGACCATCACCGCATCCCCCTCGTCCAGGCCCGCCAGGACCTGGTCCCAGATCATCTCCCGGGTGCGGGCGGAGTAGTCGCCGACGTAAACGCCCGCTCGCAGTTCGACCAGCCAGGCGGCGAGGCGACCGCGCAGGCGGCTCGGGGCGGGGCAACTCGCCCGCCGCGAGCACGTCCTCGATGGCGGGGATGATGCGCGACAGAAGGCCGGTCTTGCGGAAGGCATCGCGGCAGGCCAGTCGCACGGCGCGATCTGGGCTCATGTCGAGCCGGCCCTTGGCGGCGAGGCCGGCGATGCGGAAGGCCTCGGGGACTACGGTGTCCAGCTTGAACAGGTCGGCGATGTCATAGACGAAGGACAGCGGCTTGCCCGAATGAAGGAAGCCGATGGCGGGGGCGTAGCCCGCGGCCAGCACGGCGGCCTCGGACAGGCCGTGCAGGCAGGCGGTGGCAGCCGAGAGGCAGCGGTTGGGCACATCGCCCGCCTCCCAGTCCGCCACATCGTAGCGGCGGCGCTTCCAGCTGACGCCATGGCGGTCGGCCAGCAAGGCATAGGTCTCGCGCACCCGCACCCCTTCGATACCGCGCAGCTGGTCGATGGAGCGGCGCGAGGGCGCCTCTTCGCCGAAGCGCATGGCATACATCTTGCGGACGACGCGCAGGCGAGCGGCATCGTCCAGCGCGATGCGGGCCTGCCAGAGAAGCTTGTCCGAGCGCGCACCACCGGGCTGCCCCGCGGAATAGAGCCGCACGCCGCCCTCGCCGACCCAGGTAATCAGCGTGCCCACCCGTGCGGCCAGCGCCACGGCGGCGTGGCTGATCCGGGCGCCGGGTTCCAGCATGATGCAGGCGATGCCGCCGATGGGGATCTGGGTGCGGGTGCCATCGGCGTTCACGGCGACGCAGGCGCCATCCTGCACATCCAGCCGCGCATGTTCGACGAAGACCAGCGAAGCGCGGTCCTTCAGCGGGATGGGGGCGGGCGGGGCGAGGCCCGGAAGGCTCTCGCCGCTCATCTCGCCCGCCGGATCAGCATCAATCCGCAGCCGAAGGCCTTGGCGCGGCCGAAACCCTGCGGCAGCTGCGCCAGGAAGGCGGCGGGATCGGTGACCTCGATCCGGCCGGTCAGATCGAGGATGCCGAATTGCGGCTGGCCCTTGCGGGGGCCGCGATGGCTGGGCAGCACGGCGGTGCTGTAGTCGGCGGCCTCGGCGTCCAGCACGCGGAAGCCGGCCTTTTCGCCCTGGCGTTCCAGCCAGGCGCGCCCTGCTTCCTGCGCCAGCGCCATGCGTTTCGGCGCGCGCTGGCTAGGCGCATCCGGGGGCAATTCCTCGCGGCCCGGGATCGGGCGCAGGGCATCCATCACCAGATCGACATGGCGCTTCCTTTCCTTGCCCTCGGCGGTCAGTGCGCCCGTCTTCTCCGTGCGCGTCGCATTGCATCGCAGTTGGATGTCCAGCCGGTCGCTTTGGGCCAGCACCGGGGCGAAGTCGCGGATGCGGTGCAGCTGAAACAGGTCGGTCTGAGCGGGTGGACGGGCCGAGAGGGTCAGGAAGCTGCCGTCGCGCTCCTCCCGCCACAGGAAGTCCCGGCGGCGGTCGGGACCGTCTGAGAAGACGGACCACAGCAGGTTGTGCTGGGCCGAACGCCGGGCCGCCGGGTCGGACGGGGCAAGCATCGGCGCCAGCGCCTGTGCCGACGGGCTGCGCGACAGGCGGATCTGGCTGAGATAAAGCGTCATGCCGCGCCGCCCTTCGCCGGCTGCGCCAGCACCCGCCGCGGCGCGAAATGCCAGCGGGCGCGGTCGATGGCACGGTCATGCACCACCTCGCCCGCCGCATCCTCCACGATCAGGCTGACGAGCTGCTCGCCTTTGCGCCAGGGCGGCAGGATCAGCTGCGCCAGCGCCTCTTCGGGCATCGCGGCCTGCACCACGCGCGCGCCGGGCGGTGCGGCCAGCGGGCAGGATTTGCGGCCGAGGTAGAGGGTGAAGACCGGGGCGTTCAGCGCTGCCGCCAGAGCAGGCAGCCCCTCGCCCGCCACCGCCACGCCGTAAAGCGGCCCGGCGCGGTAGTCGCGCAGCGTGATGCTGGTGTTGGTCCGGCCACGCGCCGACCTCAGCGCCTCGGGGCGGGAGTTCGGGGTTTTCATCGCCGCCGAGGGCACGGTCTCGATCGTGTGGTAGTCGCGCAAGGGGGAGCCGCTGTCATAGACGCCGACCGTCACCTCCAGCGCTTCCAGCGCCGAGAAATCGCCGTCGCGCCGGATGCCCATCGCTGCGCCCATCAGCCCGATCACGGCGGAGCGGCCGGGCCACATCAGCGCGCCCCGCCGCTCGTGCCCGGCCAGTTCTCCCATGGCGCCGAGGCTGGCGGTCAGGCCGAAGATCAGGAAGGGCCGCATCAGGCGCCCCGCACCGCTTGGCCGACGAAGCGCACGATCCCGGCCAGGGTGCCGGTGCCGTCCAGCGTGTTCAGGGGCGGACAGGTCTTCTCGGCCTGCCCGTCATAATAGCAGGCGTCGATCTGCCCGGCCGTCAGTTCCAGCGCCTTGATCGAGCCGCTTTGCAGGTCGTTCGCCCCCAATTCGCGCAGTTTGCGGTCCACCGGGGCGAAGAAGGCCCCCGACAGGTCGCGCGGCGCGCGCGGGCCGGCCTCGGCCCGCATGTAGAACGCCATCGGGCGATGGGCGAAGCTGTTCTGCTTGCCCGCCGGGGCGGTCTGCGGCAGGGCCTTGGCCAAGGCTTCCAGCCCTCGCGCGGCCAGTTCGTGGTCGCCGCCAAGGTTTTCGATCAGAAGGTCGGCGTTGACGCAGACATATTGGTAGTAGATGCCCGAGCCGAAGGCGGTCTCGCCCAGATGCCCGGCGCCGGTGTCCTCGGCCTTGTTCAGGTCGTCGACGGCGGAATACCAGTCCTCCTCGGCCTGCGCGGCATGGGTGGTGATGGCATGGGCCACCTGCACCGCCGCGTCGCGGTTGAAATCGGCGTCATCGGCCAGCATCCGTCCGAACATGGCGATATCCACCGCACCATCGGCCCGCCGCAGCACCAGTTTCTTCAAATCCTTGTCCTTGGGCAAAGCCTCGCCATTGGCCGCCTTCTCGGCCAGTTCTTCGGCCAGCTTCCATTCGTCGGGAGAGATGAAGGCCAGGGTGGTGGCCTTGACCGTCTCGCCGCCATCCTTCTCCTTCACCGTCTCCAGCTTGCCGAAGATGCCGGCAACCAGCGTCGCCGCATCGGCCGCCGCCTTGTCCGACACGCCCTTCTTCAGCAGATGTGCGCGCAGCTTGTCCTGCAACTGTTTGGTGCGGGTGCCGATATGGCCCTGAAGGTCCAGCGCGAAGAAGCTGCTCTCCCGCAGCGCCCGCTTCACCGATTGCGACGACATCCGCAGGCGCGGCACCCCGCCGACCATGGCCTGTTTCGGTCGGCCCTGATCGTCGCGGTTGGGGTTCGAGGGGCCGTAGCTGGTCAGCAGGTGAAACTGCACGAAGGTGGTCATTCGGTGGTCTCCTTGAGGTCTTTCATGGGCGCTTCAGCCCCGAAATAGTGGAAGCACCAGCGCGGCCGCGCGGCCTCCCAGTGCAGCAGGTCGGCGGCCAGCGCGGCGACGTTGCAGCGGCGCTCGGCCATCAGGATGGCGCGGCGCAGGTGGTCGGTCAGTTCCCCGCCCTCGGCGCGCAGCAGGCGCTGGAAGCGCAGTGAGGACAGCACCGGCTCGGCCCCGCCCAGACGCCGGGCCAGCGTCTCGGCGCTGTTTTCACGGATTTCGGCCAGCAGGGTGGCGAGGCGCACCAGTTGGTCGGCCTGCGCCGGGCGCAGGTCCAAAGCGTTCGCAAGCTGGATCACCGCCGGTTCGCACAGCACCGCCAGCGGCGCCGCCCGCCGCAGCCGCGCCGAAAGCCCTCTGGCCGCCGGAACGTCGCGCGGCGCGATCTCGCGCGACCACCATCCCAGCGCGATGGCGCCCGGCCCCTTCCTTTCCTCGCTCATGCGGCCTTCCCTTTCTTTTCAGGTAATTGCAGGCCAAGTGCGTCATAGATCGCCTTCCCCTGCTTGCCATATCCGGCAAAGGCGAGGCCAAGGAACCTGCGCGCCTCGACGATGCGCTGGATCTGGTCGGTCTCGCGCTGATCGATGCCCGGCACGGCCAGCGCGTCGAATTGCCGGAAGGCCTGCGTCCGCAGATCGGCCAGCCAGTCGGCAGAGGGGTCGACCCTGGCCCGCAGCGCGGCCAGATGCGCGGCGAAGCGCGCTTCGGTGGCGGTGAAGAACGCCTCCCGCTCGGCCTCGCGCGCCTCGCCGCCCGCCAGAACCGGTTCCACCGCGCCGCGCAGCGCCACGCCCGCCGCCTCGGCCCCGAGGATCAGGCCGACCAGCCGGTCCTCGGCCTCGGGCTCCAGATCGAGGAAGGGTTCGACCGACAGGGTGAAATCGCGCGGCTTCATGTTGTCCATCGCCCAGCCGGCGACGATGATCGAGCCACCGCCACGGCGCGGCCCCCATTCGCGCAACGAAAGCGACAGTTCCGTCAGATCGCTCTTCGCCTCGCGCGCAAGGACGCCCAGCCAGTTGCGATAGCCGAACCGCCCGGCGCGCGGGTGCTTGGGCAGCCATTCGGTGCCCGGCTTCATCCGGTAGTAGGGCGAGAGCGGGTGCTTCCACAGCGCATAGTTGGTGCCCGAGGGCTTCTGGATCACCCCGGTCACCCCCTCCGCATCGGCCACCAGCCGTAGCCTGCGCGGCATTCCGAAGAACGCCTCGGGGCCGAACAGCGCGCCTTCGGGCGGCAGGGTTTGCAGCCCCTTGTCCGAGGCGCGGGTGGCCCGCATCCAGGGCAGGCTTTCCATCGCGGCGGGCCGGCCATAAGGCACATTGGCCCAGACCAGCGGCCACAGCCCTTGCCCCGGATCGACCAGCGTGACCAGCGGACCGCCACCCCGCATCGAGGTGCGGTTGCCGGCCCCGCCCGAGGGCGCAAAGGCCTGGAAGGTGTAAAGCGCCATGGCGGCCAAGGGCAGGTCGAGCGCCGGATAGCGGTCGCGGTGCACCATCAGATCGGCATTGTTGCGTGCCGTATTGGCACCCGCGCTGTCGATGAACAGCATGTCGGGAGGGCTGGCCTCGCCCGCCAGCGGCTCGAGATCCTGAAGGAACAGCGGCCCGTCGCCCAAGAGGTTGAAGGCAGATGCGAAAGCCGCCAGCCGGTCGCGCAGCCGGGCCGGGTCCGGTGCCGTGCGGCGGTCCCAGTCGTCGATGTCGGCCGGCGGATCGGCCAGATAGACCAGCCCGATCAGCAATTCGAGACAGGCGATGTTCAGGTCGGGGCGCGGCCAGTCGGGAGCCTCGATCCCCGGCTCGGCCATCTGCCAGGGCGCGATGATCCGCCGCGATCCATCGGCGCAGCGCACGGGGATCCACGGATCGGCAATCAAGTTGAGCGACATGACCTCCCCTGCTCACAACCATGTGTAGAAAAGCCCGCCCCGATCGCAAAGTAAAGTGTCAGCGGGTCGCAGCAGGATCGGGGGCTCGCCAGACGAGCCCGGTCTCCGCCTCATAACGTAAGCCTTCGCAGATCGAGCCGTCCTCCCCCACCGGGCACAGCACCGCCTCGGCCCGTTTCCAGTCGGGCCAGCCCTGCGTGATGGCGGCGATGGCGGGCAGGGATTGATCCGGCAGCGGCAGGCGGTCGAGCCGTGCGCGGCGGGCGGCGACTTCGGACAGCGCCCAGTTTTCCGCCGTCCCGGCAGGGCCAGCCCAAGGCACCAGTCCAGCGTCGGTCATCCGCGCCAGAACCAGGGTCCGCGTCTCGTCGCCCAGACGGGTGGGATAGGTGACATCGCTGTCGCCCCGCCCTCCGGCGCGATAGCCCGCGGCGAGGTCGACCAGATTGTGCAGCGCCAGCGTGCCGGCGGCCGCGGCCTTGCCCATGGCCTGCATATCCGCCGCCTGCAAGGGTGCGGGCAGGTCTTCGGCGCCCTCGCCGTGAACGGCCTCGATCAGGGCACGCAGACCCTGCGGCGCCTCGATCCGCCCCGCCGCGAACAGCGCCCGCGCGGAACGCCAGACATCGGCCAGCGCATAGACATGGGCCCCGCTGCCCAGAGTGCCCTGCAACCAACGGTCATCCGACACGGCCTCCGGATCGGGCGACAGCACATGCAGCACCGGCTCCGGGACCGGGCGTGAGGCCGCAGGGCGGCGGTCCATGTGCCGCCACAGCCGCCCCGCCCGCTGGATCAGCGCGGCAATCGGGGCGATATCGGAGACCATCACGTCGAAATCCAGATCGAGCGAGGCCTCCAGAACCTGCGTCCCCACCAGCACGAAGCCCTCGCGCCCGGTTCCGTCCTTGCCGGCGCGGGCCAGAACCTCGGCCTCGATCCGCTTGCGGTCGAACAGAGCAAAGCGTGCGTGCAGCAGCCGCGCCGCCACCCCGCGCGCCCTCAGTTCCGCCACGGCGGCAATCGCGTCGTCCACCGCGTTGCGCACCCAGACGCAGGCCGCCCCCTGCGCCGCCGATTGCACGAGCAGGTCGACGGCACCCTCGGCGCTTTCGATGCGCTCCACCCGCACCGGACCCTTCACCGGGCGCGGATCGGCTGCAAAACCGGCCCGTGTCTCGCCCCCGGCCAGGGTCAGCGCCGGATAGGCCGGGCCGGGGTTGCCGCTCCCATAGGTGGCGAGCAGCCGCGCCCGCAGCGCCATCGGCAGCGTCGCCGTCAGCAGGATGGCCGAGCCCCCCGCCGCCCGGTGCATCTGCAACAGCCGCTCCAGTTCGCGCCCGATATAGGGCTCACCCATCTCATGCACCTCGTCCACGATCAGGATCTTGGAAGACAGGCCGAAATAGCGCAGCGTCTGGTGCTTCACCGGCAGGACGGACAGCAGAGCCTGGTCCACCGTCCCCACACCCACATCCGCCAGAAGCGCGCGGCGGCGGCTCTCGGCCAGCCAGTCGGTGCAGGAGGGTTCATCCTCGCCCCTCTGGCCCGAGGCGACCAGATCGCAGAAACGGTCGGACAGGGCCGCCCGCCCATGGGCCAGCGTCAGGGTCGGCGCGGTCAGCATCCGCCCGACCACATCGCGGGCGCGCGCGAACATCGCATCGCTGGTCGCCATGGTGGGCAAGGCGAAGTAGATCCCGCGCCCCTTACCCGCCCGCAGCATGCGATGGGCCAGCAAGAGCGCCGCCTCGGTCTTGCCTGCGCCCGTCTCATCCTCGATCACCGCCAGCATGGGGCCATCCGGCAGGGCGATCTCGGAGCAGGCGGCCTGCATCGGGCGCAGCGCGAAATCGAACAGCGGCCCCGGCCTGACGGTGCTGCCGGCAAGTCCCGCCTCCCGCACCGCCCTGTCGGTGATCTTGCGGGCGCGGTGCAGATAGGCGGCCAGATCGGGATGCCCGGCCTCGGGCGGAAACCACAAGGTGTTCGACCCGACCCAGTCCGCCGCCGCGCAAAGCCCCGGCAACCACCAGGAGAGGGCAGTCGTGGCCGCCCCCGGGTCCAGTGCGGCCAGACTGGCCCCTGGCCAGAGATCGCAGAAGGCGTCGATCGCCTCGGCCGCAGGCTGCACGCCGCTGCCGACCGCGGCCAAGGTCGCACGCAGACCCCGATCCCGTGCGGGCAGGCCCGGTTGCCCGCCCAGATCCAGGCCGGAGGGCTGGCCGTGATGCCCCGCGACCGAGGCATAGAGCGCCTGCCGCTGCCGCCAGCCGCCGCCAAGCCGCGCCGCCAACCGGTCGTCATGGGCGAAAAGCAGCGCCTCGGTCAGTTGCCAATGCCGGAAGGTTTGGAACGCCCCGCCCTCGATCATCGCGCGGAAACTGTCGCTTATCTTGCCCAGATCATGCAGCGCGACGAGCAGCACCAAGGCATCGCACAGCCTTTTCTCGAAACGGAACGGCAGAAGCAGTCTTTCGGCGACCGCTGCGACATCCAGCATGTGGAATACGGCGGGGTGCCGAACTCCCCCGTCGATCGGTGCGCTTTTTCCGGGCCAATCAAACAACGGATCACCTGCCTCGCACCCAATCAGCACATCAAACCCAACCACGACCGATCTGCCAACTCAACCTCTGATCAGATTCATTCTAGGGTGCCATGATGCGATCCCTTCAAGGGAGTCGAAAAAGGGCGCTATGGAACAAGGTTTGTTCACCAAATGGTTTCTGACCACGGATCCGCGTTGCCTACTGGGCAGTTCGCTGAACTCCCACGAATGACCGCTTTCCCGGCTTGCTGCGTTTGCCATGCTGCGGTCCCATCAGTCTGCTCTCCGCCCAGAGCGGCCGCTTCATTCGCCCGGGAGGTGTTGCCTTGGCGGGCACACTACCCAACCCATCATCAGAGCCCACAAAGCCGACACAAATCACTTGACCCTGTCGACATCAAGCCGACAAGTATGTGCCCATACAATGCCGACGACGAATCTCGCCTGCACCGAGCCTTGTAGAAAGGACTAAGCGTATGAAGCGCCCCTCTCGTTTGCTTCACATGACCCCACTCGGTGTCGACCGCATGGCCGCATTGGCCGATGCCTCGACGGATCCGAATCTGTTGCGCATGGAGAACATCGATACCGATCTCCTGCCACACGAGAGTGTTCTTCAGGTTACCAAGGATGCCGTCTCTGCAGCCGCCACGAACAGCTACATTCCCCTTCTTGGTCAAGACGGCCTGCGCAAAGCAATCGCGGCCCATGTGTCGCGCCAAAGCGGGGTGAACTACGACTGGCAGACATCTGCGATCGTTTCCGCAGGAGCCTGGACCGGGCTCCTCAACGTCCTTCTGGCCACGATCGAGCCCGGTGACGGCGTCTTGCTGACCGCGCCGGTCTATGCCGGCTTGCTGAACCGGACCCGTCTCGTCGGGGGCGAGGCCCATCTCGTGCCCTTCCGGCCTACCGCGAGTGGTTGGAGGCTTGATCTGGAAGTTCTGCGCGCGGCGGCAAATATTCCCCGCTTGCGGGCGATTATGCTGATGAACCCCAATCTTCCGACCGGGTCGGTTTTGACGTTCGAGGAATGGGAAGCGATTGCCGAGCTCTGCCGCGACCTCGACCTCTTGCTGATCTACGACGCGGCGATGGAGCGCATTCTTTACGACGGCCGGCAGGTCATTCATCCTGCCAGCCTCCCCGGCATGGCGGAAAGGTCCATCACCATCGGCACGGTCTCGAAAGAGTATCGCATGATCGGATGGCGGGTGGGTTGG
>Ga0209793_1000411_pt1 | contig 52302 bp, 52 predicted proteins | sample EBPBio122009_DNA_FD_185863 | JGI IMG/M metagenome (GOLD analysis project Ga0209793, IMG submission 185863) | Wastewater treatment Type I Accumulibacter community from EBPR Bioreactor in Madison, WI, USA - Reactor 1_2/2/2009_ DNA (SPAdes) (version 2) | ecosystem: Engineered > Bioreactor > EBPR >... | reverse complement strand
GACTACAATTTCTACCGTCCGCACAGCATGCTCCGCATGTGCACGCCCGTGGAATACCTCCAAGGTATTCCAGGCTACGAGAATGCTACACTGGATACTAGTGTCCTATATGTTTAGGAGCCGGACCGATTTACAAATGAATAGCCTTCAGTTTTCAGTAGCTACTTTAAATATTACTGTTCTTAGTGATATGGCATTAGATACAAAAGACCTGTTCGATCCACAACCCTACAACCTAAATACAAGCTTTTATATTCAGGAATACGCTGAAGATAAACTCAAGCATACCGTACAACTCAAAGTATGCGACACTATAGACGAATCGTCTGCAACAAGAGTCAAGGAAGAAATCATCGTATCGGGTGACTATTCCGCGCAGACTAACCCACAATTCAATAAGCAATTCGGCCTGTTTGGCAACAAGGGCATCGTAAACCACCTCATCCTTAGTGAGCTCGAAAAACATGGCATCTCAGTTTTACATGCATGCGCCATTATTCACCCCACAACAAAACACGTTGTCATAGGCATTGGTGGAAGCGGCTCAGGCAAAAGCGTTCTCGTATCAAACGCATTAAGCAAGGGATGGAAACTCATTGCAACCGAACATGTGCTTGTTAGCAGCGACGGACAATTGTATATGGGAAATGCATACGACAATATTACGCCGCAAGCTCTCGATTTTATAAAGAACGCACTTCCCAAGGCAACACTATTCGAAGATAGAAAGATGGTAGAGCCCATTGGTAGCAAGTCGCTCGCAGATCTTACGCAATACCAATTCAAGGAACCCCAGGTCCAGCTAGGGAATAATTTCACCATCGCGCTCATGAAGTTTGGCGATGAGCGGTTTAAGGATGGTGCTGCTATTGAAGATTCTGATTTTGTCCTTCGATGTCTCCAGCAAGTCTCAAGTGAAAAAATCGCTAGTCCTGTGATTCTGAATAATGATATCATTCCCTCTGTTCTCTTTTCTGGCGATACCCAAAATCGCACAAAAACAATTACATATTTACTGAATCATGCTAAAGAAAAAAGTATTGTTGGTGGACAGTATGGCGATATAACTCAATGGCTCGATAAGAGGTAATTAGTGAGTCGATCTGTTTCTAGTCAAAATGATGATCATCTTGCGCTCACAAGGCAGTATATCTATGGGCGTATCCTTGAGCTGCGAAATACACAAAACTTCGAACTCGCAAGGCCTCTTTCTGAACTTTTACAGCTCCTAGCGGATACACCGTATCGTGCGGTTGTCGACGGTGATATCCAAGCGCTTCTCTCCCTTTTAAGAACTACAGGGTTCGCCGACACTACAAACACCAATTACGGATCAACGATATGGCTACCGAGTGGAACAAAATTCATGAATCATCTTGTCAATACATTTAAGCAGGAGGTGCTTAAGCTTGGATATGAAGAATACGTCTTCCCGGGACTCGTCTCGCCCGAAAACTTCGACATTCTCGCAGACAATATCTACGATTTTACGGGGAACGCGTTTTTGGTATCAAGGGGCAGTACCAAGGCAGTATTAAAGCCTACCGGTGAAGCTATCATTTACCCCGTTGTTGCTTCGTGGCTACGCAACGAAGAATGCAAATTACCCTTACGAATATTCCAAACTGGTCCATATTATCGATATAAATCAGCGCCACATCCTTATCTTCGTCCCATGGATTCAGCCTTAATGCTTGAAGCACATGGTTTTTTCAAAAATAGAGTAGCCATGAATAAAGAGTTCGCTAGGTCTGTCAAGCTATGCGAAAGCGTTGCAAGCGCACTATGTATGGATGCATACGTGGTATCGCGCCCGATCAGCTTCAATAAACCAGTTAGCGAAGAGACGGTCGCATATGACACATTGCTTCCTAATGGAAAAACGATACAGACACTCTTAGCATATAAACAAGGCCAAGTCTTCTCACGCCCATTCAATGTTAAATCTAAAGACTCAAAGGACTATACTTATCAAGTTACCTACGGAATGACCGAGCGAACACTGTATACTACTTTATTTATACATGCTGATCCACTTGGGCTACGCATCCCCGAAAAACTCGCACCAATACAAATTGCGGTTGTTGCTCGAGATAACAGAGCAAAAACGGTCGAGGCGGCGGAAACGCTCGTTGCCTCTATTACTGCACAAAACATACGCGTTGCAGTCTACTACGAGCATGAAGAAGAGGGTGTCTCTCGACAACTAATCACAGCCGGCACACCCTTAATCGCATATGTTGATTCGGAGTTAGCAGGAAAAGGTATTCTTGAAGTTCTAGACCGACGTACATTATCTATAGAAACAGTAGGCGTTGACGCAGACTTCACTCCGTTGCTTTTAAGAGGAGATGCCGTTCTTGTCGAAGAACAATCACAAAGACGACGCAATAATACCGCCTCTATCGATTCGGTAGATGCCTTAAAAAACATACACCCAGCCTGTGCGCAGATATATGTGCATAGCTCTCACGAATGTATTGATACTGTTCAAAATATCTCAGGTGGCGAGTATCTTGGCAGCCAGCTTACGCTATCAGAAGAGAGCAGGCCGTGCCTCGCATGCGAAAAGATGTGCAATACTTTTGGCTTTATTGGGAGGAGGGTGTAATTTATATGAAATCTAAACCAATTAAAGATGCACGACCTAGTGATTTTATCCAGTGGCTTTCTCTGCGTTGGCCCAGCGATACAGTAGAAAGCCTAGACACCCCCACCCTCATAACAGAATTAAATAATTTCCGAGATATGTTTGTAGTATTATTCGGAGATACCTATATCGCTAGTAAAGCACTTTCTTTGTCGAATAATCGCAGAGATAGACTATCGGATACACTCCAGCTGCTTAATAATCGTGAAGAAAATAAAGAACTCACTAACCTCATTATACGAAACCTTCGCTTCGTTCCATCTTACGCTGAGCGACAAGAGAACGGTGTCTGGAAGCTGCTAACCGAATATGGGAAGAACCTAGGCATATGCAAGAGTGAGAATATTATCGAAGTATTTTCTGAGATACTCTCAATTGCACAAAAAAAACGTAAACTACCTAAAATTATAAGCTATGATGAGGTTGTATCGTTGATAGCCGAGCGCGACCACCTTAGAAGCGACAAAGAATATGAAAAGGCCGATTACATACTCACTCTCCTCAATACCCATGGAATTGAAGTGAGTGACACCTCGAATGTAGAGGTATCGCTCGATCAAAGATGGAACTTTTCTCCTTAGTTGAGGGACGAAGCAGCAGGATTGAGTTCGACTAATCCAAGATAGTCTAGCAGTATCGGATGGGTCGAATAGCGGCCCTCGTTTGGATTTCATTTTTTCCTGTCCCTAACCAACTCCTCGAGAATTGAACCGCTGATCTCATGGTCATCACCTCTCGCTTAGCCGCGTCTCGTCTCGCACTTTAAACAAGGCTACCTACAAATACTTACCGACAGCAAAAAACTCTACCCTGAAAACGCTCTTGTAATAATGAGAAAAGTATAGTAATATATGGAAAATACTTTACGGAGAAGTAGTGATGTCAGAGCAATATAAAGGCACTCCTTTACAGAGCGCTGAGTGGGCAGATTTTCAGCACGGCAATCTTTCTGTAACTGGAGAGCGATTACCAATACAAATGGTAAATAGCGATGGCACTGGCCTTCCGCTTCTCAAAAATGGGAACTTTGGAACCGATCTTATTCGCTTCGGAGCCAATGAGGGCGTAGCCGAACACAGACATATTGGACAACATGTGCTCTTTGTTCTACGAGGTCTAGGTGTAGTTAAGTACGACGGTATAGATAACAGTCTGTATCCTGGAAAGTGTTATATGGTTGAAAGCTTCGTTCCTCACGCAATATATGCAGGCGAAGACGATTCGCTCGTGCTGCTGGTCGTGGGCGACGATCATCGCGGTCTGGCTGATCCGGCGCGGATGGAGCTTACGAAATTAGGCGAACAAGAGCGTCTTCCCGATGGCACCATGCCTGCCTATCAGGGTGAAATATTGAAAGCGCTTAAAGAAACCCATAATATTAAACCTGGAAGCGCGTACACTGATTAAATACCAATAGCAGCGGATTTTAGAGGATAACTGTGCGGGAGGGCGCGTAGCGCGGCGGCTCTGCCGCCTAGGCGAAGCCCCAACGCCTCTACTGCTTATGCAGTAGCCGAACCACCAGAAAACACCCTTTTCAACTAAAAAAGAAATTCGGCGGGGGAAATATCAAAATAAGGGCAAAGGGATTTTTCTGGTGGGGCGAGCGGGCGCGTGCGCCCGCAGGCGTTGGGGCTGAGTCTGCACGGCTCAGCCGTTTTCCTCAAAATAGGTTCTAGCCTTGTCGTACAAGGACACCAATATAAATGCCACGGCACGTTCGTGGCGTTTTCGTTGGTACCTACGCCGATCCTCCTGTTAATCTGCGGCAATTTGCGCTATACTAGATAGGTAATTAGTCTTAGTAATAGAAGGGGTATATTCCATTATGACACCAACTCTTATCATCTTGCTCATTGTCGTGGCAGTTGTACTGCTGCTCGCGCTGGTGGCCTGGACCACTTATAACGCACTGGTCAAATACAAGCTTCAGGCCGACGAATCATGGAGTGGTATCACTGTGCAGCTCAAGCGCCGTGCCGACCTGATTCCGAACCTCGTCGAGACAGTCAAGGGCTATGCTGCTCACGAATCTGGCGTGTTCGAAAAAGTCACCGAAGCGCGTGCCAGCGTCGTAAATGCCACCGGCGTCAAGGACAGCGCTGCGGCCGAGGGTGAGCTGCAGGGGGCCCTCAAGAGCCTCTTCGCCGTTGCCGAGAATTATCCACAGCTCAAAGCCAACGAAAACTTCCTGCAGCTGCAGGCTGAAGTGACCGACACCGAGGACAAAATCCAGGCCGCACGCCGCTTTTACAACGCCGCCGTTCGCGAGCTCAACACACGTATCCAGATGTTCCCAAACAATATCTTTGCTGGGATGTTTGGCTTTAGCTCGCGCGAGTTTTTTGAAGTAGAAGACCAGGCCGCGATCGAACAACCAGTCGAAGTAAAGTTCTAATCGGCAGTTTGCCGAGACTGTGTTGTTAGGCCGCCAAATGGGTCCATTATTCTCTGTCATGATGCAAGCGCCTCTGTATATGGAGGTGTTTGCGCGTGCCGGTGGTGGTGGATCAGGCGGTGGCTCGGGTGGTGGCGCCGAAGGTATGGGCATTGGTGCGGCTATTGGATATTTTCCGGCGCACTTTATTGCATCGCGTGTGCGTCAGCGCCTGAGAGATTCACAGGTGTGGTACACCGCCCAAGTAATCACCTGGATCGTAGCGGCGGTGAGCGCGCTGGTGATTACGGTGGTAGGGTCGAGCGTGGGGTCATTCGCGCTTGATATCTATATCGTGTGGCCGGCGGCTGGTGGAGTGCTGGCAGGGGCGGGCTCGGGGCTATATGGCTGGTGGGGCAAACTGCGCCAGAGCCGCGCAGTGCGTGATGGGCTGGAGGCTGCGGCGGCGAACGATGCGATGTGGAATGAAGACGCGATCGAGCAGAAAACCGCGGATATATTTATGCGCTACCAGCGCGATTGGTCGCGTGGCGATATTGCCGCCATCCAGGCCTACACGACACCGTATTATGCAGCGCATGCCGGCCTAATGATGCAGGCGATTGCCGAAATCCGTCGTCGCAATGATGTGCAAAACCCAGTGATCGATGAGATGGAAATCATCGATATGTATGATGCGCCGGATGATAAAGATGATACCGTGACGGTCGGATTTACGGCTCGTGCACATGATCTACTGATCGATACAAGGAGCGATACGACGCTTTATACTGACAATAGTGAGTTTACCGAATACTGGACATTCCGCCGCGATGGCAACAATTGGCGCCTGGCGGGTATTAAGCAGCTGACTGAAAACCCGCTTGCAATATCGGGCGAACTGCAGACATTTGGCCAGGCTAACCAGATGTATTATGCGCCCGATTGGGGCTGCCTGCTACTGCCGACCGACGGCGAGCTGTTCCGCAAGGGTAATTTTGGCAAATCCGACATCAACAACCACCTGATCGGCACGCTGAGCGGCGCGGTGGTGCAGGTGTACACCTATAATCCAAACATCACCGACACGAGCGTCGATCCGTACATTGTGGCGCAAATTGCTGTGCCGCGCAATTACGGCCGGGTCGTAGTGCGTCGTCGCGGGCTGATCAACACTGGTATTCGTGGCTTGCAGCAGATTCGTACCGAATGGGAGCAGTTTAATCGCACCTACGACGTCTACGCGAGTAACGGCGAGGGCGCGACTAGTTTTGAGCTGCTCAACCCGACATTTATGGAGTATCTGGAATCGCTGCCGATGAAGCTGAATATTGAGGTGGTCGACAACACCGTGTATATTTATGCCAAGAACAAAAACATCGGCCTAAATAGCTACGCGACAATGGCCGAAGTGCTGCGCCGCGCCCACAAGGAAATGAAGATGTAATGGCAAAAACATCCTCTGTATCTACTGCAAAGCAGCGGCTGCTCGACCGCCGCCGCAGGCTACTCAAGCGCCGGCCGCACCGGACTTTTCGGCTGACATCGCGGCGTGATTATGTACGATCGCTCGAGCTACCGGGGTATGTGGCCCTGACGGCTGAGGTGCTGAGGGTGCTGCACAGCCATGCGCGGACGTTGTGGTGGCTGGTGGGGGTGTTTACGCTGCTCGCGATTACACTCGGCGGCATTGTTTCGCAGACGACCTACAGCAACCTGAGTGATGTGCTGAGTGGCGTGAGCAACCAAGTGTTTGGTGGCCAAGTGAACCAGGTTGGACAGGCGAGCATGATCGTGCTGGCACTGTTGCTTAATCCGACTGAATCACTGAGTGATGTGCAGCGGCTTTTGCTGGGCCTGTTGATGATATGGCTATGGCTTGTCGTAGTGTGGTTGCTGCGGCAGTGGCTGCAGGCGCGCCGGCCGCGCCTACGCGATGCCATTTATAGCGCTGGTGCGCCACTAGCTGCGTCATTATGCTTGGCGTTGCTACTGATCGTGCAGCTGCTGCCAGTCGGCATTGTGGCACTGGTATATCAGGCGCTTGCTTCGACCGGTATGATTAGTGAGGGGTTTGGCATGATGATTACCGGGCTGCTGCTGGCCGGTTCAGCCACGTTGTCGCTGTACTGGGCGGCAAGTACATTGATTGCCCTCGTGATCGTGACCTTGCCGGGCACTTACCCGATGCAGGCGGTGCGTGCGGCGGGCGATCTGGTGATTGGGCGGCGCCTGCGAATCATGCTGAGGCTGCTGTGGTGCCTGGCCATCGTCGCGGCGACTTGGGCAGTGGTGTTGGTGCCGATTGTTCTGCTAGATTCGTGGGCAAAAACCCAGTGGGGGTGGCTGCGGCCGTGGCCACTTGTGCCGTATCTGACAATGGTGATGATCGCTCTGACCGGCATATGGATGGCTAGCTACATGTATATACTGTACCGCAAGGTGGTGGATTATGACGCCCGTGCATAATAGCGCAGAGGCCCGCGCGCGCGTGGCAAAGCTGCGCGAACTTATCAACGACTACCGGTATCGGTATCATGTGCTCGATGAGTCAACGATGAGTGAGGCCGCCGCTGACAGCCTGAAGCACGAATTGTCACAGCTTGAAATGCAATATCCCGAGCTGGTGACACCCGATAGCCCGACGCAGCGCGTGGCGGGGCAAGCGCTGGATAAATTCACCAAAGTCACCCACCGCGTGCCAATGATCAGCCTAGCAGACGTGTTCGACGAGAATGAAGTCGCGGCCTGGATCGAGCGGCTGCGCAAAGTGCTGCCGAGCGTTGGCGCTGAGTATCTGTGTGATATCAAAATGGACGGCCTGGCCTGCGCGCTGATTTACCAAAATGGTGTGTTGGTGCAGGCGGTGACGCGGGGCGATAGTCGCGTGGGCGAGGACGTGACGGCGAATGTTCGTACCATCGAAAACGTACCGCTGCGGCTGCGGGCAAATCAAAAGTTCGCGCATTTTTTGCGCGGCCGCACCGAAATTCGCGGCGAAATCGTGATGTTCAAACGCGACTTTGCGCAGCTAAATTTGGCGCGCGAGACTGCTGGCGAACCGCTGTTCAAAAACCCGCGAAATCTCGCGGCTGGTACGATTCGTCAGCTCGATCCGCGGCTGGTGGCGGCGCGGCCGCTGCATTTTGTGGGCTACGATATCATCCGCGACGACCCGAGCGACACGCCGACGATCGCCTTTGGCTACCAAATGCTCAGCGAGCTCGGCATCGAGACGAGCCGGCAAACGCGCGTGGTGATGGGCCTCACGGGCATCATGGAATATGTTTCGCACCTCGGTGAAATTCGCGCTGGATTGGCGTTTAATACTGACGGCGCGGTGATCAAAGTGAACGACCGGCAACAATTCGCCGACCTTGGCGTGGTGGGTAAAACGCCGCGCGCCGCCGTGGCCTACAAATTTGCCGCCGAAGAAGCTACGACCATTGTGCGCGACATCGTGATTTCGATCGGCCGCACTGGTGCTGCCACACCAGTTGCGGTGTTCGACCCGGTGCAGGTTGCGGGCACCACCGTGCAGCACGCCAGCCTGCACAATGCCGATGAAATCGCGCGGCTCGACGTGCGGATTGGCGACACGGTGATTATTTATAAGGCTGGCGACATCATTCCGCAGGTGCAGGCGGTGCTCGCCGCACTGCGTCCTGATGATGCACGGGCCTATGACTACGCAGCAGAGCTGGCGCGCCAATATCCGGAATTAGAGTTTGAGCGGCCTGAGGGCGAGGTCGTGTATCGTGTGCGTGGCCTTACCGGGCCGATTATCCTGAAACGTACGCTGCAGCATTTTGCATCCAAAGGCGCGCTCGATATCGATACATTGGGTGAAAAAAACGTCGAAGCCTTGGTGGATGCCGGCCTGGTGCGCGACCTCGCCGATATCTACACGCTGAGGTACGAGCAAGTGGTGGAGCTCGATCGGTTTGCCGATATTTCGGCGCGCAAAATGATCGATGCCATTACCGCCGCCAAATCGCCACCGCTCGAACGATTTATATTTGGCCTGGGCATTCGCCATGTTGGCACGCAAACAGCGATTGATCTATGCTTGCATTTTAATGCATCTGTTAAGGGATTATCCTTTGACGGAGAGGGAGGTCTGCTATTAGGATTTTTGCGGACCGCAACGATGGATGAGCTGATGGCGGTTGATGGTGTTGGCCAAGTCGTCGCCGAATCGATCGCCGCGTGGTTTGCCGAAGAAGACAACCTCGCATTGCTCGACAAATTTGCTGCGCTCGGCGTCAAGCCGCATTACGAAGCCAAATCAGGCAAGCTCGCCGGCCACTATTTCGTCATCACCGGCACGCTCACAACCATGAGCCGCGACGAAGCGGCCGATCGGATTCGCGCGCTTGGCGGCACCTTCCAGACAAGTGTCGCGCGTGACACCACCTACCTCGTCGCCGGCGGCAAGGTAGGCGCCAGCAAGCTGAAAAAGGCCGCGAGCTACGGCACGAAAATTATCAACGAACAAGAATTATTGGAGATGCTATAACTATGCCGCGGTATTATTTTCACAAACTCGTCAGAGATAAAGTGGTGCCAAATTGTCTTGATGATCCAGAGGTGACGCATACAGAATATCGTGCGCTCGAAGACGACGAATACCAAGCGGCGCTTGTCGCAAAGCTGGCAGAAGAAGCGGCTGAGATTCCTTCTGATGCAAAGGAGAGAGCGGCTGTGCTGAATGAACTTGCAGACCTGCAAAATGTCGTCGATGCACTTCGAGAGTATTTTGGTTTGAGCGAACAAGAAGTTCGCAGGGCTGCAGACCTAAAGACGAAGCAAAAAGGTGGATTTACTAGCCGACACTATATTTCTTATGTTGATATCACGGACGGCAGTGAATGGAATGAAACGTTCAGAGAACAACCACACAAGTATCCCGAGGTAAAAGAATGAAATTACAAGTGGGCGTAAAAGCGCTTATTAAAAATGACAATGAAGAGTTTTTACTGGTGCGGCGCTCGGATAGTTTTGAAGGGTGTGATAAGCGCCAGTGGGACATTCCTGGTGGGCGAATTGAGACGAATGAAACACTGCAGCGAGCGCTTGCGCGTGAAGTCGCAGAAGAGACAGGAATGGTGCTCGAAGGATCACCGAGATTGCTTGCTGCTCAAGACATTATGGTTGAGCCCAGAGACCTTCGTGTGGTGCGCCTTACCTATCTTGCTGCGGCCGACGGCAATGTGACCCTTAGCGGTGAACATAGTGAATATCGCTGGGCAGACATGGAGCAAGCATTGATACTTGACCTAGACATCTATGTGCGCGAGGTGATAAACAATCTCATGGGCGAGTCTGCGGGGCAGTTACCAGAGATGTTTGTATGAGTCGAACCAATGTGTCTCGACGGGAGATTTATGTAAAGGTCTCAAGCGCTCCGACAAATGATATATATAATATAAAATCTATGTGGTCCCTGAAGTCTAACAAACTCTATTGTTTCTCGCCACCGGTGATGCTGGCGACGTTTGTAATAGAGGTCGCGATGGCGCTGTGGACGATAGTGCGATACAAATGGTCGCCAGTGACGCGGCTGGTGGTTGCGATTCTAGTGTGCCTCGCCGTATTCCAACTGGCAGAATACAACGTATGCACGGCGGCAGGGGGCATTGATAGTTTGTCGTGGGCGCGGGTCGGCTACGTCGCAATTACGTTGCTACCCCCGCTTGGGATTCACCTGGCGTATCGGCTAGCTGGTGCCGGTACCAGCAAGCTAATGATTGGTGGCTATGCCGCAGCCGCGGTATTTGCGGTGTTCTTTATGGTGGCCGAGCACGGCATGCAGAGCTACGTGTGCGGCGGCAATTATGTGATTTTTCATACCATGCCGATACTGTGGCCGGTGTATGCGTTCTACTACTACGGTATGCTGGCGGCGGGCACGGCCTACGCATTTAAATCTGCGGCACACGCTAACAATCAACACATTGCGGCCGCGCTTCGCTGGCTCGCAATCGGCTACACGACATTTATCGTCCCTACGACGTTCGTAAATATCGTCGATCCCAGTACAATCGCGGGTATTCCATCGATCATGTGCGGCTTTGCGGTGATCTTGGCGGTGATCCTCGGCGGCGGCGTGCTGCCGGCCTGGGCGACGGCGCGTGGTAGAAGCACCTCATCCCGATAGCTCCGCACCAACAAAAGACTCCCCCTAATAGGAGGAGTCTTGATGCCAGCTAGGATTACCAGCTGCGCTGACGGAATGAACCGCCGCCGTTACCGCGGTCGCCACGATCGTTGCCGCCGAAGTCACGACGAGGTCGGTCTTCTTTTGGACGAGCGAGGTTAACCGTGATTGGACGACCATCGAGCTCTTTGCCGTTTAGGTCGTCAACGGCTTTTTGGTTGTTAGCTTCGTCTTTAAATTCAACGAAACCAAAACCCTTGCTACGGCCGCTGTCACGGTCAGTGATGACGCGTGCGCTCTCGACTTCGCCGATTTGCTCAAAGAAAGCTTTGAGGCTGTCGTCGGTGGTCGAGTAAGCGAGGCTGCCGATAAATAGATTTTGTGCCATTTATTCTCTTCTTTACTCTAAATTCTTGTTTCTTCAGATCGACCTTTATGTTCCGCGAATTTTTTGTAAGGAAGGTGTGTTGGCTCCAAAGGAGTGAACTACCTGCGCTTCAATATGTGTCGCTTGTACTTCTGAACCTCCTCAGTTAACCATAAAACTCACAAAAAAGCTAGTGCAAAATGCTAAGACGTATCATTGCGAGCATTGCGATGACCGCAAATACGACGTTGAGGATACTTGCCTGACGGTCGCGCTTGGCCCATGAAACCGCCGCTACCAGGAGTGAACCCACGCATGATGGCAGCTGAAACGCATAATCGGCGGCAATATAACCAAAGCTAAGCGCTGCGTATGCGCCAAGGATTAGTACGACGCCCAGCCAGCCTGTGGCCTCGAATGCTTTTGATGATTTCATGCTATTTATGTATTGTAGCATGCTGGTCGCCGGGGATCTACGTGCCATTTTGGCGGCAACACAACCTGCTGCGGCGTGGACTGGGGTGAAAATGTCTGCTTGATGCGAGCGCGGGCGCTCTTGAGGTCGGGGCGAGCCACCCGTGTGTATTTGTCGGTCTCGCAGAATAGCCCCTGCGCATCAATCGCATGGAGTTTGCGACCGTACAGTCCGGTAAATGCTAGGCCGAGGCGCTCAAATTCCTCGTTTTGCCGAGCAACCATCCAAAATATGACTTCTTCGGGAGTGAAATCGCCACATGTCTCAAAGCATTTTGCAATGCCGCGTAGCGCGCCTGGACCGGCTTTGGTAAAATCATTTTCGCCGAAATTAATCAGACTGCTGTAATTAAGGTCGATCGCTATCTGGTACGACATAAAATCCCCCATAAGCGGGTAGCTGTGGAGTAAGTCGTAAACGTGTTGCAGTGAAGTGGCTTGGCGTAGATGCATGCCGAGATCATCATGCAGAAACATGTGCTCAAACAAAGCGAGGTGGTTGAGGTGTTTTTTGCCACGACCATATGCGTCGGTCGCACACAGAATAAATGCATTAGTATATATCGGCTCTGGTTGCGCAGCTAGGGTGGCAAGCGCCTGCTCTAGAGCGCCGGTCCTGAGGTCTTCGATCAGGGGTGCGTGACCGAGCAATATAATTAGGCGATTCCAGGTGCTTTCGCGGCTCAAGAATCGAAACGCGATGATTTGGAATAGCCGATCATCAGGTGTTCGTGGCTGATCGGTATATATGACGTGGTTGATTAGGAACTGGCTGACACGATCGGTAGCTCGGAACACATTACAGAATTTGTAGTGTGCGAGGATTGGGTCGTTGGTCCATGGAGCAGGTTGGCCAGCCTGGCGCCGCTCAAATATCGCTTGGCGTTCGGCAGCGAATTGCCAGTATAGCTCGTAGATGCCGGTGCGGGGGATGGGCGGGCGTTTCATGAAATTTAATTGTAGCATGCCTGTGGCAAAAATAAAGCTTAATTGGTAGCAAATTGCTTGCGCTTTATGTCAAAATGGGCCATACTATAGGCTATGCTGGTACGCATTGGGGCACGCCTGATGCGGACATTGCAAAAACAAACACATCACCAACGCCCCGGGTGGGCGCGTAGCAGCACACCAAATCACCACTTAACACAAGGGGTGATTTTTGGTATAATATTGTACGGGCTAAGTATTGATAGCCTATCCTATAATTTTTATGGGGCACTAGCTCATTTGGTAGAGCGCTTCCATGGCATGGAAGAGGCGAGGAGTTCAAGTCTCCTGTGCTCCACCATGAAAAAATAAGGAGATCAGAGGTGACAAATTCCTGCGAAAAACAAGTCGGTAGCGTTATAATGTATCAATCTAATCCAGCAGCCGATCGCCGCGCATATGAGGCAGCCATGGCTACAATAGATAGCCTGCCCAAAGGCGGTATGAGTTGGGATGGCTTGGTCCAGCAGATAGCTGAGACCGCAGAGGTACCGCGCGAAAGGGCCGTGCTCGCTATTGGTGTAGATGCAGTGCGCGTGAGTGAAGGTGGTAAATTTATCAAAGCCTAATCCTTATTGCGATTTCGTATATTTTCTCGGTTAAAATATCGCTTGGGGAATTAGCTCAGCCCGGCTAGAGCGCACGATTCACATTCGTGAGGTCACAGGTTCGATCCCTGTATTCCCCACCAGATAAAGAAGGTGAGTGGCGAGCCCATCTTTTTTATTTGCAAAACAGGGGTAAATGTGCTACAATTACAAATAAGGAAGGTCTCGTGATTATAATGAGACCGTTATTTTTATGAAAGACCCAAAATATATCCGAAACATTGCGATTATTGCGCACGTCGACCACGGCAAGACGACGATGCTCGATGGTTTGCTCAAACAGTCTAAGACATTTCGCGATAATCAAGCCGAAATGAGCCAAGAGCTGATTATGGACAGCGGCGACCAAGAGCATGAGCGCGGCATCACGATCACGGCCAAACAAACATCGATTTACTACAATGATTACAAAATCAATATCATCGATACGCCTGGGCACGCGGATTTTAGCGGTGAGGTGGAGCGCACACTCAACATGGCCGATGGCGTGCTGCTGATTGTCGATGCCCAAGAAGGCCCGATGCCACAGACGAAGTTTGTGCTGTCAAAAGCGCTGGAGCTCGGCCTCAAACCGGTGGTAGTGATGAACAAAATCGACAAGCCAGCGCGTCGCGTCGACGAGGTCAAAAACGAGCTCGACGATCTGTTCCTGGAGCTGGCGACCGATGACGACCAGCTGCACTACCCGGTGTATTATGCGATTGGTCGCGAGGGCAAAGCCTGGCGCGAGATGCCCGGCGATGCTAGCGAAGACGCCGATCTTACGCCGATCTTTGAGGCAATTATTGCGGATATTCCGGCGCCGATCGCCAATGTGGATGGGCCGCTACAGCTGCTTGTGACGTCGCTTCAGTACGATTCGTTCCTGGGCAAATACGCGATTGGGCGGATTTCGCGCGGGGTTGCTGCACGTGGACAGGCAGTGACGCTGATTAAGCGCGATGGTACCGAAATCGCCGCGCGCATCGACAAGATATTTGGCTATCGTGGCCTGCAGCGCGAGGAAGTGGAGCAGGCGATTGCCGGTGATATCGCGGCCCTTGTGGGTGTGACGGCGGCAGAAATCGGCGAGACAATTGCCGACAAGGACGCGCCCGAAGCACTGCCTACGATCGACATCGAAGCACCAACGCTCAGCATGTATCTGGGGCCAAATACCGGGCCGTTTAAGGGCAAAGAGGGCGAATTTACCACTAGTCGACAGATCGGCGATCGCTTGAAACGTGAGCTTGAGACAAATGTCAGCCTGCGCGTCGCCGACAACGGCATTGGCTACACCGTCAGCGGCCGCGGCGAGTTGCACCTGAGTGTACTGATCGAAGCAATGCGCCGCGAGGGCTATGAGTTTGAGGTGGGGCGCCCACAGGTGGTAACGATCGAAGAGGGTGGCGTCACTAAGGAGCCTGTCGAAGAGCTGGTGATCGAGATCGGCGGCGAATTTGTCGGCGTGGTTAGCCAAGCGCTCGGTGCGCGCCGTGCGACACTTGTTCGCCAGGAGCAAACTTCGAGTGGCGCAACGCGGATCACTTACATTCTGCCGACTCGTGCGCTGATTGGCCTGCGCAATGAATTATTGACTGACACCAAAGGCACTGTCATTATGAACACTCTGCCGCATGGCTACGAGCCGCTCGGCAGCAAGCTGCCAAAAACGCGTAATGGCGTATTGATTGCATTCGAGACCGGCACGACTACGCCGTATGCGTTGCAGGCTGCTGAGGCGCGCGGAGAACTATTCGTCGGCCCGGCTGTCGAGGTATATAGCGGCATGATCGTTGGCCAATATAATCGCCAGGATGATCTGGAGCTGAATGTTTGCAAGGCCAAACACCTGACAAACATGCGTTCCAAATCATCAGATGGCACAGTGCAATTGACGCCGCATACTCAGCTGAGCCTTGAGCAATGCATTGATTTTATCGAGGATGATGAATTGCTCGAAGTCACGCCAAAAAGCCTGCGACTACGCAAGCGCTACCTCGACGCCAACGAGCGCAAACGCCACCAAAAAACCGCTATCTAATCTACCATAAGCGTTGAAACCGAGGAGCATAACCACTATAATGTAATAATAGTGATCAAAAAATTACTCCCGAAGCAAGCAGCCAACGCCCGCGATCGGCTGAAATCGGCATTGGTGGCCAGTGCCGGTACGCTTATGCGTGCGCACAAAAGCCCAGACGAGGCGTTTGGTGAGTTGTTCCTCGAGGTGCAGGCACGCAAGATCTACCAGGATGGCAAGACATTTGTCGATCTGATTCCGCGTAAGCGCGCTCGCGAGCTACTGAAGGAATACGAAGTGATCAAACATGATCCAAATTTTGATTTGCGCGAGTTTGTAAACCGTCATTTTTATGAATTTACTCCTCAATCCCATGATCAGGCCCCTGTGCCCAGGGCCAAAACGGCGCGTCAGCACGTGCGCAACCTATGGGGCACGCTTGAGCGGCGCAACCGCATCAATCGCGGATCGCTGATTGCATTGCCGCACAAATATATCGTGCCGGGCGGTCGTTTTGCGGAGCAATTCTACTGGGATTCGTATTTTGTGATGCTGGGCCTTGCGGCCGACAGGTACTGGGATATCGTCGCTGGCATGATGAAAAACTACGCCTACATGATCCGCAAATGGGGCTATATTCCGACGGCAAATCGTACGTATTTGCTGAGCCGTTCGCAGCCGCCATTCCTGTCGCACATGGTGAAATTGCTAGCGAGCGAACGCGGTCGGCTGCGCACCATGACCGAATACCTGCCAGCGCTGGTGGGCGAATATACATTTTGGATGAAGGGCCGCACGCGGATTGCGAGCGACCCGGATCATCGAGCCTACGCACGGCTGGTGCAGATGCCTAGCGGCGCCATACTTAATAGGTATTATGATAACAAGACAACACCGCGGCCTGAGTCTCAGCGCGAGGATATCGAGGTGGCCGAAATTGCCGATAGCGATAATCGCGACAAGCTATTTCTTGATCTGCGGGCTGCTGCTGAAAGTGGCTGGGATTTTAGCTCGCGGTGGTTTCGCGACCCGCACGAGATCCAGTCGATCCATACGACCGATATCGTGCCTATCGACCTCAACTGCCTGCTGTACCACCTAGAAAGGACGCTGGCCGAAGCTTATGATTTGCTGAAGCAGCCGCTACTGCGACGTAAATTTATCAAGCGCGCCGAGGTGCGTGCCGAGGCAATTCGGCGCTACATGTGGGATCCACGGGGCAAATTCTTCCATGACTATGATTTTCGCCTGGGCAAACGCACGCCCGCGCTCACCCTGGCAGCGGTGTTCCCGCTGTATGTCCGCATCGCAACACCCGAGCAGGCGCAGGCAGTTGCCGAACGATTGGAGCGGGATTTCTTGCAGGATGCAGGGCTAGTCACCACGCTAGTGCACAACGGCCAGCAGTGGGATTGGCCTAATGGCTGGGCGCCGCTGCAATGGGTCGCGATCGAGGGGCTGCGCAATTATGGGCATCATGAGCTGGCGGATCGTATCAAAATCCGCTGGCTGCGCGCCTGCGAAAAAGTCTATGACCGCCACGGCAAAATGATCGAAAAATACAATGTGCTGCGCGCTGGTGACCTGGGTGGTGGTGGTGAATATCAGCTGCAGGATGGGTTTGGCTGGACAAATGGCGTGTATGCTGCGCTTAAAGACGAGGAGCGCGGATGACCAAATCGTGGCGTGACGTCAATGTCATCTACCAAATATACCCGCGGAGCTTCAAGGATAGCGATGGTGATGGCGTCGGCGACCTGAGGGGGATTATCGACAAGCTCGATTACCTAAAAGGTGGCCAAGGTGCGCTGGGTGTCGATGCGATCTGGATATCGCCATTTTATCCCTCACCAATGGCGGACTTTGGCTATGATGTCAGCAATTACTGCGACGTGCACCCGCTATTTGGCACGCCCGCTGATGCTCAGAAGCTAATTGCCGAAGCGCATGCCCGCAATATCAAAGTCATGATCGATTTTGTGCCAAATCACACCTCGAACGAGCACCCGTGGTTTGTCGAATCCGCCAAGTCGCGCGACAATCCGTATCGGGATTTCTATGTGTGGCGCGACCCGCGGCCTGATGGCTCGCCGCCCAACAACTGGCTGAGTATTTTTGGCGGCCCAGCTTGGGAGCTAGACCCGACCACCGGCCAATACTATCTGCATACGTTCTTGAAAGAGCAGCCTGACTTGGACTGGTCCAACCCCAAGGTACGCTGGGAGATGCGCAAAGTCTTGAAGTTTTGGTGCGACCTGGGTGTAGATGGAATTCGCGCCGATGCCGTGCGTTGGATCGCCAAGGATCCCGACCTAGCCGACGACATGCCCAACCCGCACTATCGGCCAGATATGGATCCGTTTGATTCGCTTCGCCACAACAAAAGCCGCTACGGCCGCGACCTATTTCGCTACCTCAAAGAGCTGACGGATGTTATCGAGGAATACCCCGACAGAGTGATGATTTTTGAGGATTATCCTGACGATCTAGAGAGCACGCGCGATCAATATCTGGGGTTCTACAGTGTCAATCCGCGTGTCAGTATGCCGTTTAATTTTCAGGGCATGTGGGTGGAGTGGAATGCTAAGTCGGTGGCGGAATTTGTGAATGAGTTTCAGGGGATGCTGCTGCCCGAGCATGTGCCGGTGTATTGTTTTAGCAATCACGACCAAGCGCGGCTGGCGACGCGATTTGGTAAGGATCATGCGCGGCTGGTTGCGGTACTGCAGTTTACGCTGCCGGGGCTGCCGGTGATGTACTATGGCGACGAAATCGGTATGGAAAATGGCGAAATTCCGTTTGATCGTATTCAGGATCCGGTGGAGTTGCGTAAGCGCACCCTTAATCAAGCCCAAGCTGGCATGCCAGTCAGGACTGACCAGGGTATGCATATGGGCCGCGATCCCGAGCGCACGCCGATGCAGTGGGATAGCAGCAATTTTGCGGGTTTTAGCACGCGCGAGCCATGGCTGCCGGTGACGAGTAATTACCAAACGGTCAATGTTGCAACCGAGCTGGGCGATCCCGCATCAAACTTGGCGCTGTATCGCACGCTGCTGTATTTGCGCACCCAGCATCCAGTGCTTCGCGACGGGGATTATTTGCAGATCCCCGACAAGCACGAGGATATTTTTCGTTATCATCGGGTGAATTCCAGCGAAAAGATCGATATTCTGCTGAATTTTTCGGACAACGAAGTGACGGTAGAGGACTGCCGCGGTGATATTATTTGTAGCTCGTATATGTCGTCCAAGCCCGCCCAGGATACCGACACCATCACTATGCGCCCCAACGAGGGCATTATTGTGCTACGATCGCAGCAGGCGTAGCCTATGGCCTAAACCATAACCGATATGCTATGATACCAGTATATGAAAGCATGGTGGGACATAACCGCGCTCTATCAAATATATCCGCGGAGTTTTCAGGACAGCGACGGCGATGGCACGGGCGATATTCCGGGGATTATTTCGCGGCTCGAATACCTTGTCGATCTCGGGATTGATGCGGTGTGGATTTCACCGATGTATGCCTCGCCGCAGGCCGATTGTGGCTACGATATCAGCGACTATCGTGCGATCGACCCCGTTTTTGGTACGATGGACGATATGGATCGATTGATCGCAGAAGCCCACGCCCGCGGCCTCAAGATCATGATGGACTTTGTGCCGAATCACACCAGTATCGAACACGAATGGTTCCGTCAGGCGCGGCAATCGCGCGACAATCCGTACCGGGATTTCTATGTCTGGCGTGATCCGGTCGATGGCCACGAGCCGACCAATTGGATCAGCTTGGCAGGGGGCCGATCCTGGACATTCGACGAACCAACGGGGCAATATTATCTGCATTCATTCATGCCCGAGCAGCCCGATCTCAACTGGGACAATCCGCGGGTTCGCGATGCTATGCACGACGTGTTGCGCTGGTGGTGCGAGCGCGGGATCGATGGATTTCGGGTAGATGCCGAGTGGCCAATCTCTAAGCGCTACGTCGATGATACGGTAAGCGAGCACGGCGATCCCGATCCCGAGCACTACGGCCACTACCTGCACGACGCCTGCAAAAACGGCCCCCACATGCTGCGTTACATGCGCGAAATGACCGACGTTGTGGCGGCTTACCGCGATCGATTCATGGTATTTGAATATTATACCGATGAGAATTTGGGTGAGGAATTACAGGAATATGCTGATATTTTTGCGCTCAATCCACGAGTGGCGTCGCCGTTTGTATTTGATATGTTTCGACAGCCGTGGCACGCCACTGATCGCAGCCAGCGGATGGCGGCATTGTACGCGCAGTTGCCCCATGGTGCGCGGCCAGTGCATGCGCTTGGCAATCATGATCAGACGCGTATTGCCAGCCGGTTTGGCGAGGCTGGGGCTCGGGCGCTTGCTGTCATGGAAATGGCGCTGCCGGGCATTCCGACCATCTACTACGGCGAGGAAATCGGCATGCGAAATTATCATGTGCCGCGCAGTGCCCTTGCCGATAATTTTGGCGATCATGGTGGTATGGGCGGTCGCGATCCGGAGCGCACACCCATGCGCTGGGATGATTCCGAACAAGCTGGTTTTACGACCGGCCAGCCTTGGCTGCCGATTGGCTCGCAGCTACGATCGTGCAATGTCGCCGCTCAGCAGCTAGATCGTAATTCTACCTGGGCGCTCTATCATCAGCTATTGCAATTACGGCGTGACAATCCTGCGCTGCGCCATGGTGAATACCAGCCGGTCGATACGGCGAGCGGTTACGTGTGGGCATTTGCAGTTACGCATGGTGGTGAACGCATGGTGGCGGCTATGAATGTTGCCGATCAGCCGCAAATGATCGCACTTGAGGATACCTCGCGAGTGATCATTAGCAGCGATCACCATCCGCGGCCGATAGTGCAGGGACATGTGATGCTTGGCGCTTACGAAGCGATTATTTGCCGGTAGGTTTGTTGCGTTTTATCGGAGCGATGGCGGCGGTTTTTTTGGCCAGCGGACGCTTGATCTGCGACCATTTGCGTTGCAGGCTGCGCGCGGCATTCGGGCGGCGAATGCGGCTAGATGGCGGCGTAACAATACGGGTGAGGACTTGGTCGTAGCCGTCAATCATACGCGCCAGTGAGAAGTGGGCAACTGCGTGCTCGCGGCATTTTTTGCGGCTGAGCTTGGAGAGTTTTTCGATGGCGAGAATCATTTCGGCGCTGTTATCGACGATGTAGCCGCTGACGCCATCCTGGACAACTTCGGGCACAGAGCCGCGACGAAACGCAATCACCGGTGTGCCGCAAGCGCCGGCCTCGGCCATGGTTAGGCCAAATGGCTCTTCCCACTGGATTGGCACCAGTAGCGCCGCCGCGGTCTGGTAATATTTGACCAGCTGGTCGCGGCCCAGCATGCCCAGGAATAATACTTTGTCATCGAGGTAGGGCTTGACATGCTCGTCGTAATACCACTGGTCGGAGCGCGAGAGCGAGCCCGCGATCAGCAGGCGAACTTTGGCATCGCGCGCTGCCTGAATTGCTTCGCGGACGCCTTTTGCGGGCGTAATGCGGCCCGAGAACAACACGTAGTTTTCACGTTCAGGATTTTTTGCTGGTACGAAAAAGTCGGTATCGATGCCGTTATACACAGTGCCGGCGTAGTTGAGATCGGGTGCGCCGCGCCGCTGATTGTCAGAGATCGAAATAAAATGTTGGTTTGGTGATGCGTGCGCCTCGATGACTTCGCGGCGAATCGGATCGATAAAGTCATGCAGTACGTGCACAATTGGCACGCCTGGAAATAGCGGGCACAGCGGCAGGACAGACTCAAAATGATGGAACAGCACCACGTCGTACTCGCCGCTCTTTGCACGTTCAAGCATGGTGCGTGCAAGCAATGTGTCGGCAAGGGCAAAGCGATAGTTTTCGAACAGATCCGCGGTGCCCACGAGCGCGTCGAGTTCTTTCTGCGAGACTGCAAGTGGTCGCAAGCCGCAGGTTTCGATATTTGTAACGTCGAGATCGGTCCCCTCGGGGCCGTAGAATGTCACCTTGTGCCCGGCAGCCGTGAGGCCCTCGCCAATACTCCGCGCCACGGTGGCTGGTGAGTAGGCAATATCATTTGGTACAGGGGTGGCCAAAAAGCCGCGTACCATCATGGCAATTCTCATGCTGATATCATTATACCACGAACGGGGGTTGTTATGAGTTAGGAACGTCCTTCGGCAAAAACCCATCGGGGTGTCTGAATCCCGCCTCCCATTTGGTGCCCTTGCCGTAGCCGAGATCTTTCATAAGCCGAGTAGGGGCATTGCGGATATGAAGCGGCACAGGCGCGTTGGGGTAGTGTGCCGCCAGGGCTTGAGCTTGGTGCATGAGGTCGGTGATTTCGCGCGACTTGTCGCTGCGGGCGAGAGCTGTCGCGCAGTGGTACAGATTGTAGCTGGCCTCGGGTAGGCCGACGCGTTCGACTGCCTGAAACGTTGCGACTGCGAGGCTGAGCGCGCCATTACCGGCGAGGCCGATGTCTTCGCTGGCAAAAATCACCATGCGCCGGGCGATGAATTTGGGGTCTTCGCCGGCGTCGAGCATGCGGCTGAGGTAGTAGAGTGTGGCGCGCACATCGCTGCCACGCATGGATTTGATGAATGCGCTCACCACGTCGTAATGCATGTCGCCTTTTTTGTCATAGCCTGGCACTTTCTTTTGGGCGGCGGCCTTGACGATATCGGGTATAACTTTTTGGCCAAAACTAAGTGCTAGCTCGAGATTACCAAGCGCCACGCGGGCATCGCCGCCCGAGAGCTCGGCCAGGTAATCAAGCGCTTTTGGGGTGACGTTTTTGCTTTGCTTCGTTTTTTTGAGCGCGCGTTTGAGTATATCGATAATTTCGTCTTTGCTGAGCGGCTGCAGCACCAGCACCCGCGTGCGGCTTAGTAGCGGATTGATGATTTCGAAGCTGGGATTCTCGGTCGTCGCACCAATCAGCGTGATAAGACCCGACTCGACGTGTGGCAAAAACGCGTCTTGCTGCGCCTTGTTGAACCGGTGGATTTCGTCGACGAATAGCACTGTGCGCAGGCCCAGATTCCAGTTTTGGCGGGCATGCTCGATGACTTTTTCGACGTCTTTTTTGCCACTCGTCACAGCAGATAGTTCAATAAATTCCGCCTCTACTTCACGAGCAATAATCCGCGCCAGGGTCGTCTTGCCAGTACCCGGTGGCCCCCAAAATATCAAACTCACCGGGTCTTTTTGCTTGACAATCCGACGCAAAATTTCGGCGTCGCCAAGCAGATGCGATTGTCCAATTACGTCATCCAAGCTCTCCGGCCTCATTTGCTCCGCCAGCGGAATACGTGTCATGTTTTTTTCGTCCCCAAAAATTCAGTAACAAGCGTGATGCCAATAAGCAAAACGATAATCCAGGTGGCGACGAAAATATTTGCAGCATTTGCAACGTATCCAAACAAGAGAATAATAGGAATATAAGCGAGACATGTAATGGTCCCAATGGCAGAACTTGCACCGGCGCGATAGCGCGACGGTAAATGATGGTGTAGGTCAGATGTTAGTGCCGTGTGGAGGCCCTGTGCAATAATGCCGACGATAAATAAGCAAATGGCCGCGAGCCAGGCGCCCTGTATAAAAGTCAGGAGCACGCTTGCGACTATTGCCAGGAGTAATGACGCGTATACGCGAGATTTCCTCGACAGATACATTGATATGGTTCCCGATAGGCCCCATGTACACATCATTAACCCGCCCATGATGCCGATTTGTTCGAGTGAAGGATGAAACGGCAAGTACCACAGTTGGTACATCTCTGCGATAGCACTACCTACTACGCCGATGCAAATGAGTGAAAGCAAGATAAAGGTAAGCTGGGGATTTTTGAACGCGACTCGAAAAGTGTTACGAGTGTGCTCGATTACCTTGATATCAGCCGTTTCGTTGCATACGCGTGGCTCTTTGATGAGCAAGAAACAAACAAGAGCTATGCTGAGCGGGGCGAGAGTACATAGATAGCTTGCGCGCATATCGATGCCCGTACTAATATAGCCGCCAATGACAGAGCTTGCCACGAGCGCGACGCCAGAAATTATTTTTTGGATACTGAGGTAAGCTCGGTAGTTATTTGTGGTGCGAGATTCGGCGAGTACATCATAGATAATCGAATCTGACGTGCCAGACAAAAAAGCGTTAAATAATCCCCAAAACACCGCCGAGAGCATATACAGTGAAATATCATGGCTTATGCCGCCGATAGCACTACTTGCTCCAAGTGATAGGGTCGCCAATATTAGTACGCCCTTGCGACTCCAGCGATCGGCCAGAATTCCTGATGGTGTTTCGATGAGGAGCGAGGCGCCGTATAGTACTGCGGCCATAAGTGCAATTGTGGCGCTGTCGAAGCCGATGGTGAGCATAAAGGCTTTTTCGATTGAGTACCAAAATACAAAGCCTGTAAAAAACAATCCGGCGTATAGAGGAATCAGGCGTTTCATGTCAGAGCGCATTCCCCTAGTATACGAGAATCGTGGCGAGCTCACAATGGAGGCAAAAAAGGTGTATAATAATGGTTAGAACTAAAGGAGGTGCGCTATGGAATGGATATTGTGGACGTTGGCGGTGTTGGCGATTTTGATCTTGCCGGCGATGATCAAAGTTATCAATCAGTATGAGCGTGGCGTGGTGCTGACGTTGGGGCGCTACACTGGCGTGCGGCAGCCAGGGCTGCGCATTCTCGTGCCATATATTCAGAAGATGCGACGAGTTGACATCCGCTCAACGCCAATTGATGTGCCCAAGCAAGAAGTCATCACCAAGGACAATGTCACCGTCGGTGTCGATGCTGTTGTGTACTTCCGCGTGATCGATGCGCCGAAGTCTGTGCTCGAGACGACGAATTATGTCTACGCGACGAGTCAATTCGCCCAGGCGGCGCTGCGTGACGTCGCAGGCAACGCTGATCTCGATGAGTTGCTCTCTAATCGTGACATCATCTCGCAGAAGATAAAAGAAATTGTCGATGCCGAGACGGATAAGTGGGGAATTGACGTCGAAAACGTCAAGATTCAGAATATCGAGCTGCCACAAGACATGAAACGCGCGATGGCCAAACAGGCTGAGGCCGAGCGTGAACGCCGTGCAGTCATCATTAGTGCCGAGGGTGAAAAACAAGCTGCACAGGCCGTCGCCGATGCTGCTGCACTTCTTTCTAAGACGCCCGGCGGTCTCAATATCCGCACTCTTCAAACCCTCGAAAAAATCAGCGTCGAACAAAGCCAAAAGACGCTCGTAGTCCTACCAACCGAGCTCACTAATCTCAAGGGGATGTTCAAATAATGTCTGACCAAAAACATGAAGAATTTGTCGTCAATGGCGACAACCTGCTCGCAAAAGTAAAAGAACTTATAGCCGAGGGCAACGTCCGCCGCATCGTTATCCGTGATCGTGACGACAAAACCCTTATCGAACTACCGCTGACGCTCGGCGTCGTCGGTACTGTTTTGGCGCCCGTCCTCGCGGCTGTCGGCACAATCGCTGCGCTTGTCACTGAGTGCAAGATCATCGTCGAACGCCGCGATTAAATCATTGGACGGATCGATAGCTCGGTCCGATCTTGAGTCCGGCGTGAAAAAATGTCAGGGTACCAATCCCAAATTTTGAACCTTTGCCCATGCGATAACTGTTCATATACACTGTCCCGGTTCCGCCAGAGTCGGCCAGCTCGGTTGCCATGTGGGCAGTATACCCGTCGGGTGACAGATATTGATTGCTCGTATTATAATTGGTCCGTGCAGGTGAAAGGGTAAGGGGTTTTTTGATGCCGTCGACCCACACTTCCAGTAGCCCCCGCCCACCAATCGGACTGATGATTGCATGCATTGTTATTCGCGTCCATGTATCAAGCTGCAGCGGATGATTCCATATCGAGTAGCCGCTGCCATTGCCGCCGCTTAGACGTAATTCACCGTTGAAATCTAGGACATTAATCTGAATAATCGGAGAACCATTCCATGGCGCCCCATGGAATTGGCCAAGCAGGTTCCAGTCGCTGTCCATCTGAAATCGTGGCCAGGCTGTACCGTTCGCGCTAGGCACGTTGACCGTCCATGATACATAGAACTCATCGCCTGTTTGATAATACCAGCCACCCAGCGCCTGTGCACGTGCCGTCGTCTGAGTCTCGTTGTTGTATGAGTTGAATGCGCCGGCTATCGGCGACCACTGACTGTACGGATCGGGCCACCATTGCTGTTGTTTTGTCGTAGCGGTGTAGGTGGCGATATTTGATTGCGCTGATGGTACATATTGAGCACTGGTGTATGGCGCCGGATAGGTGCCGCTGAAGTTGCCGTTCACTGAAGTGTAGGTGCCCATTGTCGAGAACCGGCCATCAAACCATGGCGGGGCGATGGCGCGCTGGGCTCGACGGCCAAAACTACTCATGCTATACACTATATGATATTAATACTATTTTTGTAAGGCCTGTGCTTAAATAAAAGCATGAGTATGGCATCTCGACGCAAACAGCGCAGTACACTAAAGCGTTATCGGTATGGATTCTCGATTGGCAGTGAATTCAATCTTCTTAGCGCAAGCAAGCGGCAGGCATACTGGGCAGATATCTATGCCATGGGCGCTCGGTGGGTTAGGATTGATGCGTCGTGGACGACCATTCAGTACAACGGTCCAGCCTACTGGAACTGGATCACGCTTGATGCAGTCGTTGCCGAGGCTGTTGCGGCCAAGCTTCAGGTGCTCCTCATTCCACAATATGCACCGCCGTGGGCTTGCCCCAGGATACGACGGGCACGTTGCCGTATGTGTTTGCGCCGTACGACCAAAACTTTCAGGATTATGCAAATTTTGTGGCGGCGTGCGTCCAGCGGTATGGCCCTATGGGTGTACTGGCGTATGAAATTTGGAACGAGCCCAACAACTCGTATTTTTGGGCCGACAGCCCAGCCTCTCCCTATCCGAACGCCGAGCGCTACGTCCAGCTTCTTCAGCGCGCATATATTGCAGCCAAAAACAGTAATCATGCCTGCGTCATTATCACCGGCGGAATGGCATCGGGCGACGGCACCGACCCGCGTTTTATTCCGGCGCGCGACTATTTATCACAGATATATCAACATGGGGGCAAGAATTATTTTGATGCAGTCGGTCACCATCCTTATTCGTATCCTACGGTGCCATCCGATCCCCAGCCGTGGAGCAACTGGACAATTATGAATGAATCATCGCCCTCACTTCGCAGTATCATGACAACGCATGGCGACGCCGCAAAGAAAATCTGGATGACCGAAACAGGTGCTCCAACCAGTGGAGTCGGTGCTGTCACCGAGGCGATTCAGTCCCAAAACAACCTAGAATCAGTCGTACGAAATGCCAGCTACGACTGGGCGGGGCCAGTATTCATATGGACATACCGAGACACCGCCGCCTACTCAGCCACCGCCGACAATGCGCCATACTGGGGTGTATACAAACAAGACGACACCCCGAAGCCATCTGTCGCCGCGCTGAAGAATTTGATATAATCAAATGACACGCGGGTATCGTATAGCGGCTATTATGTGGCCTTCCCAAGGCCGAGATGAGGGTTCGACTCCCTCTACCCGCACCAGAGCATTGCATTTATTTTTCTTATATGATATAATATACATTAGGGCAAGGTGCCCACTGTTGGCTATATTGGCCAGCACCCCCTCGTAGGAGGAACGGATGAACAAAGCAGATTTGATCGACGCGCTGGGGGGCCGCCTCGGCGGCAAGAAGCGCGCCCAGGACGCGATCGAAGCCATCTTCGACGTGATCATCCGCGAGGTCGCCCACGGCGGCAGGGTCACGATCACCGGGTTTGGCGCCTTCGAGTGCGCCGACCGCGCGGCCCGAGTTGGTCGTAATCCCCTCACGGGCCAGCCGGTTCGGATCGAGCCCACGGCCGTGCCGAAGCTCCGTCCGGGGACCGCCTTCAAGGGGTACGTCGCCGACCCCAAGACGCTGCCCAAGGCCGGCTTGGCCTCTGTCCGGGCTTCTGTGGCGGCCACGGCCTAATCTCGTGGCCCCGGGTGCTTCCGCTAGGGACGCGCCCGGGGCCACCCCCCAACCACTCTAGTCACTTATCTACAGCCAAGCGGCTGTTTTTTTGATACAATAGGCACTAATAGCCGAGTAAAAAGGGGTAGTATATGGGTGCACTAGAACGAATTGACCATGACAAACGTGTCGTGTGTGGCGGTATGGGCGTGGATATATCGGGGTGGAAACTAGCCGGCGAGGTTGCGCGCCTAGGCGGCGTCGGTACGATCAGTGCGACCGGCCAGGGTGACGTCCTGGCACGGCGGCTGACGCAGTTGAGGCGCGACCCCGACAACCACGAGCTGCAGCTGGTCAAGGACTCGCTCGAGACGTTCCCCAACCCGTCGATGGTTGATCGAGTGCTTGATAAGTACCATGAGCATGTGAGCAGTGAGGATACGGGTGAACGCCGCTACCGACCCACCCAGCAGCCGCGCATTGGTGCGCTTGAGGCAGAGATGCTACAGGTGTTAGGCACATATGTGCAGGCAGATCTGGCCAAGCGGCGGGCCGGGGGTCGTGGCCTGGTTGCTGTCAATACCCTTGGCAAAATACCGCGTATGGTGGCGCCGAGTGCGATCGGGGCGATACTTGCTGGCGCCGATGTATTCGTGCAGGGCGCCGGTGTGCCCGATCAAGTGCCGCAACTCCTAACCGATTTGACAGTAACGGGCGGCGGCAGGTATCGCATGGACGTGGCTGGCCTGCCGGATGTCTACCAAGAGTATTCTATGGAGCGCTACAACCTAGACGGCGTGCCGGTGGCTCGTCCAGAAGCCTGGGGAATTGTGTCTAGGACTGACGTAGCAAAGCGTCTTGCGCAGGTGGGGATCGAGGCATTGGTGATTGAATCGGCGCAGGCCGGCGGGCATAACGCACCAACGAGTGGCCCCGAAGCGCCGCTGGCAGAATATCTAGAGTTTGGGCTGCCGTGTATCGTGGCCGGTGGAGTCGCCCAAAAAGGCCTGAGTGCTATCCAGGCCGAGGGCGGTGAGGCCATTCAGATTGGTAGCTTGTTTGCTTTGTCGAACGAGTCGGGCATGGATCCAATGTTGCGTGCTCGTACACTTAGGGGAATTATTAACCAAAAACAACCTCTGCAGGTACGCCAGGACGAGCATATTTCGCCAACGGGCTTTCCGTTTCAGGTGGCAGAGGTAGCCGGTACTGTGTCTCAGGCCGAGGTGCTACAGGAACGTTCGCGCGTGTGCGACCTCGCGTTTCTGACGCAAGGCTACAAAAAGAAAGATGGCTCAATTGGCTATCGCTGCCCCGCAGAACCCATTGAGCAGTTTGAACGAAAAATCGCCAGCCCGATATTGGCGCGCAATATAGGCGAGCGTGCCTGCCTGTGCAATAATCTGTTTGCGGCTGCCGGCCTGGCGCAGCGACGCGGCGAGTACGAAGAGCCGGCGCTTGTAACGCTCGGTAGCACCGTCGAGGCGGATGTGATGGCGGTGGCGCGAGCATACAAGTTGCCTATCACGGCGGCCAAAGTATTTGAGTTCGTGCGGCGCTAGGGCCCGCGATGTAGTGTAACGAGTTAAGGATATTCCTGCCCAATGTCGGCCTGTGTGATTTCGTTGAACCAGTTTTCTGCCAGCTTGTCATACCAGTATAATGTCGGGTGTGCTCCGTCTGGCAGGGCGCTGTAATTTTGCGGCACGATACTGAAGGAGTCGACAAAGAAGGCTTTTCTGCCCATGGCACGGAATTCGTCGACAATACCTGGAACGAGAGCCACATACTGCACAAGGTTGCTTGAGGCCGCTGGGGCATTAGGGGTGTCGGTAGATATAAATACAACCGCGTTGGGGTTGACCGAATAGATATTGCTGACTAGTCCACGCATTTCGTTGGCCGCTTGTTGCGGAGTGGCCATAGGTGGGTGCTCCATGCTATTATTGCCGCCTACAATCAGTGCGACATCAGGCATTTGCCCTGGTTGATTCATCCACTGTATAACGTTATCGCGCATGCGGCGTAATTCCCAGCCGCTATTACCTGCGTGTCGATCATGATAACTGTCTACGATTGGCACGCCTTTTGCGGTATCTAGGTTTGGCCCTACGGCTTCAGATAGGTAGCCGGCGGCATTAAGTCGTGTCCACAAAGGCCCCCTATATCCTGGGCAAAGCCCGCCTGTGCTGCCGTTGATTGCTTCGGTTGTCGAATCGCCGATTGCCATGATCTTTACGCGCTTTCCAGCGGTAAAAATTAGGTGAGCTTGCGTTGTAGTGACTGTGCGCGAGGCGCTCTTTGTGCTTTCGGTGCCATTAATAACCGGCTTTACTGTAAATGTATACTGAGTCTCTGTTGCGAGCGGGCTAGAGTCTTTGCCCGGGCGGTATGTTGTGGTCGAGAGCGGAGAAGTATTGAGCTTAACGCCATTCTGGAACACATTGTAGCCTGTAATTGGGCCAGTCGGAAATAGAGGAGCTTCCCACGACAAATTCACATAGGTAGCCCCGGCGGATGCCACCAGATTAATTGGCGTATCATCATAGACAACGCGGCCTATTAGTTCGATGCCGCATATCTTGGGGTCGTTGCCCGCACTCGTGGGAGTAAGGGTAAGGTTCAGTATTCCTTGATTATCGCTAATCCCTGGAGCCTCTATTGCTACCGCTTTGCCCGCACCGCCCGCACTCGAATATATGTCAAATCCCCCAATTCGTTGGACGCCGTTAGTTGCAATATTCATGACGCGCTGTCCGCTTGCGCTATAGTATACCTCTGCAAAATGCAACCGAAAGGTATAGCTTGTGTTAGGTACTAGGCCGTTAAATGTATAGGTAAGAGGGCCGTTGGCCCATCGCTCATTCTGGTAGATGCTCATAGGGGCGGCATGCGCCACGCCAGACGTGTTAATTTGTTGGGTGACGGACGCCGGGGACGTATCTCCGCTGTAATGCGCGTCAGCAGACCATATTGGCACGCCGCTGTTTACTGACGAGGTTTGCCCGCATGCAATACGATAAATGGGCGCCAGCAGGACGGGGCGGAGTGCGCGCATGAAACGATGAGCAGAACGTGACATGTGTAACATTATACATACTATTTATGCTTATGTCCGCAGGTATCGTTTTATTTTATTACAAAACAGTTCAAATCTAGCTCGCTTGCCTTTGCTGCGGCAGCCAACGTATTTGAGTTTTGTGCGGCGCTAGGGCTCGAATAGCCGCGTATTGTACTCGTAGCGAAAATGCTCATAAATCTTGAGTAGGCGTAGCAGGCGCAAAATTCGAATGCCACGCAGCACGTCCCACGACATCGACGGGATCGGCAGTGCCGCGATCAGGAATACCCAATGATGCCGAATGTACTTGCGCCGATCGCGTGCATAGTACCACTCAAACCCAAATTCGCACAGGAATACAAACCCCACCACATATTCAAAATACTCCAGCAAATACAGCTGCGATTCGCTCAGGTGCTCGAGATGCTCCAGCACGAGTCCCACCAGGCAAAGCGTTGCGAGGGTCGCCATAATAACCTCTTTGGCGATCAAAAATCGTCTCAGACGGGGGTTTGGTTTGGGGGCCATGGCTACAGTATACCGGTACTGCCGCCAAAACAGAAGCGCTATGCGCGCGGGGTTATGGTATGATATAAACATGCATATGCGTACAGCCCCCTCACAGGACCTAGCATCAAAAAAAGTCGGCCGCTTCATTGGGCCGGTACTCTCGATATTATTTGTGTCCGAGATCGTGACGCTGCGTATCTACGAGACACCGGCGAGCCCGCATACGGTGTACTTGAATGGATTTGTATTGCTACTGCTGGGCGCCTACCTTGTGTCGGTACACAATATCTGGACGCGTCGTTGGCCAGTGTTGATTACGGTATCTGCTTGGGGAGCGGTGGTACTTGGTGTGCTGCGCCTGTTTTTTCCGACGGCTGCACAGGCGCCAGTCGATGGTGCAACGGTTGCCATGCTGGGAGTGTTTGCGGTGTTTCAGATGGTCATTACTGTGCAATCGTATCGCAAATCATAGCTATGCCCACCGAGCGCTCCTCATTCCGCATATGGTATGATGGGGAATAGATATGAGTACACAATGGACCCGCTATGAGCAGTAGCACGCGGCGGCTTACGCGGCGAAAGATGTCGGCGCCATTGCCTGGTGAGTGGCGGCAAATTGCGTGGTCGGGCTATACGTGGTCGGTGCGGCCGACCATGGATGCGGCGGCACCGGGGCCCAATGCGTGGTCCGACTCGACCAGTAACGCCTGGGTAGACAGTGCGACGGGCGAGCTGCATCTGGAGATTACTCAGCAGGCAGGGGTATTTCGCTGCGTGCAGCTTGACGGTACCGCGCATGGTTACGGTACATATCGCTGGGTGATTACATCCCTATCAGAGCCGTTTGGTGAATATCCAGTGCTGGGGCTGTTTACGTACGATTTTGCGTCGGGCAACCTGGCAAATGGCTACCGCGAGATCGATATCGAGCTGACCCACTGGGGGTCGCTAGCCGAATCATCCTTGGTGTGGTATACCGTGCAGCCGGGCGAGCCATTGACTCGCGGCGATCATGGAGTGAGCGGCAATTACCCGTATACATGTGAGTTTACGTGGCAGCCGGGGCAGGTGTACTACAAAACGACCGATGCGACGGGCCGCGTGCTTGGCGAGAATATCACCCGCAAGCTTGTCCAGTCGCCAATGACAGAGGTCGCTGTGATGAATTTGTGGCTAATGGATGGCCACGCGCCGCCAGATGGGGCAAATGTTGCTGCTACGCTGAGGAGTTTTGAATTTATCGCCGGTACTACCTATACGCTTGGGCCGGCCGCTTCCAGGCGCACGTCGTTTAGCCAATATCCCGATGGATTTGCGCTAAAATCCGGCGCTGCAATCGTTGCCGGTGCGCTTGAACTGCCAAACACGAGTGGCTATAGCGGTGCATATAGTGGCTATATGTATGATATCGCGGGGTCGTCGGTCGATGTGCGTATCGATGCCGTGCCGCAGGTGGGCAACGGCAGCAATGAAGCCACTTGGTGGCTGCGCTACGACACAGACAATTACATCGGCATGTTTGTGACGGGTGGTGATTTGTATTGCCGTAGCGTGCAGGCGGGAGTGCGTACCGAGTCGACGGTGCCATATGTGACCGCCGCGATGCGCTACTGGCGCATACGCGAGCAGTCAGGCATGCTGTATTACGACACCAGCCCTGATCGTATCAATTGGACGCTACGATGGTCGGTGGTGCACGCACTTGGCACGATGCTCGACATGATGCAGTGTCGATTCGAATGCGGCCACTGGGCCAGCGAAACTATCACCACACCAATGCGCATCGGCGCGATCAACCAGGCGTAACGCTAATGTCGTGCCATTTGGCTGCCCTCCTTGCGGCGCACAGATATCTGCTCCTCACCCCACGAACGTGGAGGTTCGAGGCGCTACTACATACCAACGATATAACCCAGCACAAGGCTGGGCTATATCGTTGGTGCGGATGAGAGGACTTGAACCTCCACGTTGTTGCCAACACTAGCACCTGAAGCTAGCGCGTCTACCAATTCCGCCACATCCGCGTATAAAAATGATACCACAGATACTACTGGCACGGCAACTGTGCCTGCTGCTCTGCCGGCCTGTGGCTACAACGTGAGATATGTAGATGGTCGAACTGTGCGCTGCGGGCGGTACTTGGCGAGGCAAAGCGAGTATCTTTTTGGCGCCTAAAGGACGTAGGTGCTTCACTCTTCGATACGCCTTACGGCGCGAGATGGGGTAAGGGCGGCTAGTATGAACCTGCGCGAATATGTCACAATGACTAGCGCGAGTGCAAATGAAAGGATACGAACGTCTCTTATTATCGTATACTACATAGTAGTATGTCTCGTATTTTTACTATTGGTCATTCGACGCGTCCTATCGAGGAGTTAGTTGCCATGTTGAGAGGTGCTTCCGTCACACAGCTGGTAGATATTCGTACTGTTCCGCGCTCTCGATATAATCCGCAGTTTGAACAAACTGCTCTTGAAGTCTCACTCCCAAAAGCTGGCATCGATTACTTATATATGAAAGATCTTGGTGGGCTCAGACCAAAAACGAAGCACTCAGTAAATCTCGGGTGGCATAATGCTTCGTTTCGCAATTATGCCGACTACATGCAAACACTTGAGTTTAAACAGGCACTAGAAGGGCTGATACGGCTTGCCGCAAAGCATCCCACTGCCATCATGTGTGCCGAGGGCGGTCCCTTGGCGGTGTCATCGCTCACTCGTCGCCGATGCATTGCTTGCCCGAGACATAGAAGCACTGGATATCATGAGTCTCACAAAGACAACCCCGCATACCCTCACCTCATTTGCAATTATACAAGGCGACGCTGTTACTTACCCTGCGGACGGATCGGCTTGACGCCAAATTTTCTTGACCAGCTCAAGAAGGTTCTCAAAAAGGTTCACCCCTGAAAGGTGTTAGTTTTTACGAGTTTACATCGCGGGTGCAAGACAAATGAAAACCATTTCGGGCGCTTAAGAGCGGCAGGGAGAAGTTGAATTATGGAATATCTTAACTTCGGACTTTTCGTATCTGTTCAGGGTGAGACCTTGTTTTGGAGCGGAGCGAGGAAGCTGCGGAAGCGTTATCCTGAACTAGCGGACTAGCCCGTCTCCAGTATCCTTTTGGGATGTGGGCGACGGACTCACTTCATTTTTACCCCGAACAGGATTGGTCTCCCCTGCGATTGCACCATATATATCACATGTCAACGACATCAAAAAACACCCTGCGCAGGGTGTAGGGGGTGACAAGCTAGGAATTGCCGGAGACTGGCGGGAGCCTATAGAGGCTTCCCGCCGGCTCACGACTCATGCGATGGGTGTCACTTGTTGCCGCCCGTCGAGGGGACGACGAGGGTACTGCCCGAGGCCGGCCAGCAGCTGAAGCCCGGAGGCACAGCCTGACCCTTGTTGATCATCTCGCCGAGGTGGTCGAGGCACTTGGAGACCAAGACGTTCGGGTCCTTGGACACCGACTGAGCGAGTTGCTGGTTGGCTTCGGCCTGCTTCTTGGCGGTCTCGATCGACTGCTCGGCGATGCGAGTCTGGGCAACCTGGCCCTGGAGCGCGTTGATCTTGGACTGGGTGGCGTCGTCATAGTTCATGGCGGTCACCGCCAGCTCGCTGACGTCGATCTTGTCGCCCACAGCGGTACGGAGCTCGGTCAGCGCTTGCTTGCTGAGCACGCTCAGCTCGGGCGCGTTGGATTGGCCGGTCTTGGGATCCACAGACAGAGGGTCGTAGGACTCGAAGACGCGGTTGAGTACCGATTGCACGTTCTTGGTGACCAGGGCATCCCGGATGTTGTTGAACTCCCGGTAGTTCTGGAACAGCCCGTCAACCGATCGCTCCGGCACCTGCCACTTGACGTACATGTTGGCGCAGGCCACGATCTGGTGCGCGATACGCACCTGGATGCAGCCCGCGCCGTTGTTTTCGCGGTTGTGGGTGTCGGTCTGGATGGCGCCATCCATCAGGGTGACGTCCTGCCAGGGTGCCTTGAGGTGGAATCCGTTGGGCAGCGAGCCGGTCGGCACGCCGAACGTGGTGACGACACCGATCTCCTTGGTCGGGACGATGGTGTAGCTGTTGAAAGCTACGCCGAGTCCCAAGAGGACGGCCGCACCCATGGCGACCCAGCTGCCGATGCGCGAAGTGAGCGCGGCATAGCTGTCGAGGTCGCTGGGGTGGCGCGGCTTGGGATTGTCGTTCCAGTCGCGACGCTTGTACTCAGCCTGCGAGGCCTTGAGTTCTTCCTCGTATCGCTCCTGCGCCTCCGGATCGTGCTTCGGCTTGAACAGCCGCCACACGATGATCCCGGCGGTGAGGAGGACGAGCAAGATGCTCATGAAGATGATTGTTCCCATAACGGGAGGTGCTCCTATTCGTGAGATGCCCCGGTATACGTGAGTGTTCCCGGGCTGCACTGCAATATGACACTCATACCACAGTGCAGCCCAGGAATATCGCATGATATATTCCTAGCTTGTCAAAAAACGTTGCGGCAATATAGCCACATTAGTGAATATTATACACCAAAAATAAATAAAAGTCAAATGCCACGTAATGGTCCAATAGCTTGGAATCACCCATCAAAAGGAGTAAGCTATGGGTTTCAAAGTGTCCCAAAGGTTCGGTCCTGAAAGGTGTTAATTTTTACATGTCTACAGCGCGGGCGGCTTACTGAGCAGATGAGAATGACGCCCGAAGCTCAATTCCCGCAGAAAAACAGATGGGTTTTGCTCCGCAAAACCGTACTTTCCCAAACAAAACAGGCGCTCGCGCGCCCGGATTTGCAGATTTGTCCAAATTTGGTGCGGGTTGTGGGTGAAAGTTTACTCAATATCGAGTATGAGATCAGTCGGCGGGGAGACCTTCTCGATACTGAATATGCTAAGCATAAGAGAGGAGAGGTGGTTATATACGCAAGCCGAGACTTACACGCAGATACTACAGCTAGAACTTCGATGCGTCTTCCTCGAAGTCGAATTTGTATTTAACCTTATTAAGCTCATTTGGATGGCTATCGAATTCGTCAACAACATCTTTCAGTTTCAATGATCCCTCTTCATCATTAACAATAAAGAAGCTCCCCACGCTATGATTTATAAAATTACGTTGCGGATCGACAACGTCTTCCGTAATTAGCTCTTCGTTAAATATTTGTGCATTGAACCATTGCACAATTTTTTTATGTATTTTCTCAACATAGTTGTTGCCAGTATCATCATCATTTAGATACTCCCCGTGGCTTAAGCGGTGTCTCAAGCCTGTGTAGCGTGCAAATAATTGGTCTTTAAGTTCCTGGCCTAATATACTTTCAATTTTTGTGTAATCGTTATCACCATTGTTCTTCTTGGTTAATGCCAATATAGCCGTGCACATCAGAAGCACCTTGGATGCGAGACCCACCGCATTTACGGCATCGTTCCAAAAACTATAAAAATCATCTGGTATCGTGGTATTCCTCAATAGAATATCAAGTGCCTTTTTATTTTTTTCATCAAACATTAGACCAACAGGATCATCTTCGCGCACATATCTAAAAAAGGCTGTTTTCGTACCGCTTCTCTCAATAAGAAAAGGTTGAGCATTATGACTGGTGTAGCTTTGACTAATTAACGCAATTGCCGGGACTATACGGCTGAGTTTGCTATGGAACTCACGATAAGCATCGTTGGCGGTTCTTGCGTCTGTATCAAAGTCAAGTATCCACGCATAACCTTTCCAGCCATATCCGTGACTAAAATCCCATTGTCGAAATGTTATTCCATCAATCTCAAATTCCGGATTCTCCATTCCCTTTGAAAATAAGGCATTTTCTGAGAGTGTACTAAGCCTTTGTTGTATATGATAGTGCGACATTTATGGCTCCAGCGTAAAAATTGAATGTATTTCTATTAAATATTGTATCGCTGTTATATGTATGTTTTTAACTTTTTACACAACCCTAAGTAGATACTACCTCTAAAAGCTAGACAAAATGTCAGGGCTTACGATACAACAGGTATGTTGGCTTCAAGCATGGAAATGGGGTGAACGAGAAGCGCGAATTATTTACTAGATGTACTCATACAAGCATCTCAGCGCGACGCAATTCAATTACTCTCTGCACGACATCTTCAGATAATTTTTTGTTTAAGGGGAATTTTACCGATCCGCCTTCAACCTTCCAGACATCGTCAGCTGCTGGAGAGAGCTTTTGTGCTACTTCAAAACTCATTGTATGAAAACTGTTATGCGCTTTGGCTGCAGTGAATGAAACGACATACTTACTGCCTACGTAATAGAAAGGCTTACCAAAAGCTATTTTTTCTTCAACATCTTCTATGTTTCGTATTATTTTCTCGCGCAAGTCCTGCAAGCTTTCTTTTTGATCCTCAGGAAGATTAGCTAGATATTCGTCTACTGTGGTTGGTTTACTCATAAAAATATAATAGCAAAAGTACGCCTTTCGGCGTACTTGACAGATACATTAAAATGGTGCGGGTGAAGAGACTCTAACTCTCGACCTCTTCCTTGGCAAGGAAGCGCTCTAACAACTGAGCTACACCCGCATATGATGGTGAAATGTGCGATACAAGGCGATCTCGATGATACGAGAGCTTCCTTGGCCTGGCATTCGCCGCATATTGGTATGATTAAACGTTCGTGCGATATCTCGCGTACAAGAGAAGATTATACATAAGTTTGCATGAAATGACAACTGCTTTGGCGGATATCTAGGCTAATCGCGGATGTCGATGCGGGTGGGCGGGTGGCGAAGGCGGCGGTCGGGGTCGAGGAAGTGCAAAAACGTGCCAATATAGCCATATTCACGCAGGCGACGCATGGATGTGCGCGCGACCACCTCGGGCGCGTATGTCGCGGAGCGTTTGCCCCAGTGGTCGATAACGCGCTGCATATAGATGATGTCTTCGTCGACCTCGGCGATATTGGTGCGCGGAATACCATCGACACTGAGGTAGGCGCCGGCAGTGGTCGCCATATTTAGGCCAATTGCAGGGGCGGTATAGCGCAGAGAATGATCTGTATAGAGTGAGCGCGCCGCAAAGAGCATTCTGACGCCCCGCGGATAGCAAACATCGTCGCCAATACGGTAATGATGATCATGGAGCGCAAGCACTTTGCCGCCAAGCAGCTGCAGGCGGTGGTTGTGCACAAAACAATTTTGAATGCGCTCTAGCCAATCCGGAAATGGCTGGCTATCGGCATCGGTGCGGGCAATGACCTCGGCGCCATATTGGCGAATGGCGTGGCGAAACCCTGTATCGACTGCGCAGCCAGTACCTTTTTCTGCCTCGGCAATACATTCGATGTGGGCGCGCGGATGTAGCGCGCTGAATGTTCGTACGATCCGAGCGGTGTCGTCGGTCGACGCATTGTCGACCACCACAATCGGCGTGTGGTAGGCGCGCTGAGCTGCCAGCGCTTCGAGCGGCATGCGGATCGAACGCTGCTCATTATACGCCGGAATGACGACTGCCGTGCGCGGTATCGCTTGGTCGAATCTGTTGGGGTTGTGTGTCATCCTGTGCCTTAGTATACCTTGCGCGGGGCGATCTTCTCTAGTATAATAACGGTTAACACCTTACGTATCAGATCATGCCCAATTTGGCTCTTTAGCTCGTCGTCCGCGGAGCGGCGCGCGAAGACAATAGTGGAGCAGGTATAGGCGGTGTGTCACCACATACTGTGGCTCTTTAGCTCAGTTGGTAGAGCAGAGGCCTGAAGAGCCTTGTGTCCCCAGTTCAAGTCTGGGAGGAGCCACCAAATTTAACACCTCACGCGTGTCGTGAGGTATTAAATTTGGTCACATTCTCGAGGCTTGAACTGGGGGTTTTGCATAGCAAAACGAACCCCAGGGCAGCAGAGTGAACGAAGTGCGGAAAAGCAGCCGCAGGCTATTTTTCCGCGCGAGTGAGCGGCGGAGGCGCCCAAGCGCCAATGTCTGGGAGGAGCCACCAAAAAATGCGCCTGGTTTCGATCGGGTGTTTTCTTTTGGCAATCTCTGATACAATTACCTTATGGTTATATCACATCTTACGATTGTCGCTGCCGAGGCTGTGCCGGCCGGAAAGCCTGCTTTGATAGCGCTGGTGGGGCTATTTGTGCTGGCGGCGCTTGGTAGTCTACTCAGAATCCGCAAAGTTAATCGAAACTAATCACTATGTTCAAGACATTCGTCCGCCATCGTCTGCAGCAGTACGTGCGCAAGTATTTTGCCAAACACCCAGAGGTGATTCTGGTGGTGGTGGCTGGCAGCGTTGGCAAAACTAGCACCAAGCGTGCGCTGGGCACTATCCTCAACATGCGCTATCGGGTGCGGATGCACGAGGGCAACCACAATGCCGATATTTCGGCGCCACTTGCAATCCTGGGTATCGATTACCCGGGTAGCTTGCGTAGTGTGGGCGCATGGATTTCGGTGTTTCGGGCAGCGCGGCGGCGCATTCGGCAGCCGAGCGATGTCAATGTCATCATCCAAGAGCTCGGCACCGATCGGCCCGGCGACCTAGCGACATTTGCCAGCTACTTGCGGCCAAATATTGCGCTGGTGAGCGCGGTGACACCCGAGCATATGGAGTTTTTTCAGACGCTTGATGCGGTGGCGCGCGAGGAATTATCAGTCACTAAGTTCTCTGATTTTGTGCTGATTAACCGTGACGACGTGAGCGATGAGTACGCTAGCTACCTCGAAAATCCCAACATGTCTACCTATGGCACGACTGCCCTGGCCGAGAACTGCTTCGAAATCCGCGATTTTACCCCAGATACGGGGTATACCGGCATGGTCAGCTCACCGCTGATGGCCCAGCCGCAGCAAATGCAGGTGCAGGTGGTCGGCGAGCACAGCCTGCGCCCGATTATTGGCGCTATCGCCGCCGCGCTAAAGATCGGTATGGCGCCCGACGACATTGCCGAAGCGCTCAAGCAAATCAAACCAGTGCCCGGCCGCATGAATCCACTACGCGGCATTGGCGGTACGGTCATCCTGGACGACACCTACAATTCTAGCCCGGCGGCCGCCGAAGCGGCGCTGCGCACGCTGTATGGTTTTGCCGATGCGCCGCAGCGGATCGCCGTGCTGGGCAGCATGAACGAGCTTGGCAGCAGTAGCCAGGTAGAGCACGAGGCGCTGGGCCGTATGTGCGACGGTGGGCTGCTTGCCTGGGTCGTGACGGTGGGCGAAGAGGCCGAGAAGCACCTTGCTCCGGCTGCTCGTCAACGCGGCTGCCAAGTCAGATCATTCCGAAGCCCTATCGACGCCGGTGCATTTGTGCGCAGTGTCAGCGAGCCAGGCGCTTACATTCTCGTCAAGGGTTCGCAGGGCGGCATTTATCTCGAGGAATGTGTCAAAGTGCTCTGCGATATGACCGAAGACATCGAGCTGGTGCGCCAAACGCCAGAGTGGATGCGCATCAAGAACGAATTTTTGTCGAAATACACCACTGCATCATCTAATTAATCTGCCAGGGAGAGGCATACAACCATGACACCAACACAACAACCATCCGACGAGCAACATGAGGGAGTACTTGGCGAGGCGCCAGAAAAAACCGAGGCACCAACCGCCACTATGCCGGAGCCCGCCGCCATTACGCCGCCATCGTCGTCTGAGCCCGTTGCCCCGGCCGGGCCGATGCCTGTATTTGATGATCGTCGGCAGCGTCCATCGCGCAAAAAGTGGCTGTTTGTGGGTCTTGGCGTTGCGCTCCTGCTGGCGCTGATCGGCGGTGGCGCCTATGCGTATACTCAGTACCAAAAACCCGAAAACGTTGTGCTCGACGCGGTTATAAAGGCCGCTACGGCCAAAACCACGCAGGCAAAAGTTACCATTACGTCGTCGTATAGCTACGAAAACAGCGGTACGAAGATTAGCCTAAAGCGCCTGGTGGTTGATCTGCGCGGCACGGTCGACCCGCGAGCTGACCAAAACGCTAGCCTCGAGCTGCTGGTCAACGACAAGCTAATCACACTCAATGCCCAAGGGTTTGTGGACGATAATGGCGACGTGTATTTTCGTCTAAACAACCTTGATCAAGCAGCGCGCAGCCTGTATTCGATATTCGGCGACAGTGACACTCCAAGTGCTGTGATCGAGGCGCTTGCGCCAATCCAAAACAAGTGGGTACGCTACAGCCTAGACGATATGCGTCGTGCCAGCGAAGCCTCGGCCAAAACCACTACTTGCATGATTGACACGTACAAAAAATACCAAAAAGACGGCACGCTTAATCGCGATCTGACAGCCAAATACAAGGCGCATCCATTTGTCAAAGCGACCAACAACGGCACTTCGCGCGATGGCCTGACTGATTACGAGGTGTCGATCGACAGCGACAAACTAACGGCGTTTAGCGCGGATATGCTGGATACGCAGCTATCTAAAGACCTGCGTGCGTGCGATGGTTCGCAGTCGAGTAGCCAAGCCTCGATCGAGCACAGCGTCAAATCTTCGCCGCTATACAGCGACAGTTCAAACGGTGATATCAGCACCAAGGTGCATGTGCTGGTTGAGCCATGGCTGCACGAATTGCGCCGCATCGAAACTACTACTACGTTCAAAAACGGTGCTACATCCGAGACCGTATCTACTGTTAGCGAGCTTGCCTACGACAACCGCGTGGCACTTGCAGCCCCTAGTGGTGCAGTGTCGGTAGAGGAATGGCTGAAGCATTTCGATAAGCTCGGCAGCGCCCTTAGCGACAACCAGCCAAGCGGGATCAAAAAAGTCCAAAAAACTGCCGATGCCAAGAATATGGCTACCGAGGCACTCGGTGCCGCCAATCAATATGCCGCCGAACACCGTGGTGCGCTGCCGCCTAATGCCGCTGCCGTGCAGAATTATCTGTATTCGAGCACCGAGCTCGGCGCTACTCGAGTAACTGCCAAGCCACCAATCGACGAGACGAGCGTGCAGTACGCTATGTGTGGTACCACCGAAGCCTATATCGTGTACTATGATGCTAACGCCGGGCATTTGGCCGCGCTGGGTGTTGGCAGCGGCCGCGACACTCAGAACTTTAGTGCTGGCAGTGCCTGTCGCGGTAACATCACCTAGCTGATCTGCGCGCGTATCTGTTATAATAGACCCAATGAAGCGCTACAATCCTACCGACATTGAGCCAAAATGGCAGCAAATTTGGGCTGATGATCAGCGATACGTGTCGCCCGATGTCAGCGCCAAACCGACCTACTACGTGACGGGAATGTTCCCGTACCCTAGTGGTGCGGGCATGCACGCCGGGCATTTCATGGAGCATTCGATTGTTGATAGTGTGGCGAGGTTTCGCCGGGCGCTTGGCTATAATGTGCTGTATCCAATGGGTTGGGATAGTTTTGGCCTACCGGCAGAAAATTACGCAATCAAAACGGGCAAAAAGCCCCAGGATACCACGCGCGAAAACATCGCGAATTTTAAGCATCAGCTCAAACGCGTTGGCGCCAGTATCGACTGGTCGCGAGAGCTGAATACCGCTGATCCTGAGTATTACAAATGGACGCAGTGGATGTTTACGCAGCTATTTGAGCGTGGCCTAGCGTACCAAAAAGAAGCCAATCAGTGGTGGTGTCCCAAGGACAAAACCGTGCTCGCCAATGAGCAAGTGGTCGGCGGCCGGTGCTGGCGCTGCGAAGAACTGGTGGTGAAAAAACCAATGAAACAGTGGTTTTTCAAGATCACCGACTACGCCGATGCGTTGCTTGAGGAAATCCCCGCGCTCAACTGGCCCGACAAAATCAAAACCGCCCAAACCAACTGGATCGGCCGCAGCGAAGGGGCTACTATTCTTTTTGATATTGATAAGAACGAAGTTTCTAGAGGGAATGTTAAAGGAATGATCGAGGTTTTTAGTACTCGTCCAGATACAATCTTTGGTGCGACGTTCCTGGTGCTCGCGCCCGAGCATCCATTAGTAAAAGACTTGGTAAATGATGACACGCGTGAGGCGGTGAGCGCCTACTGTAACGCCGCGATCAAACGCTCCGAAATCGAGCGCGCGAGCGAGGGTAAAGAAAAAACTGGCGTGTTCACCGGTAGTTATGCTATCAATCCCGCCACGGGCGAGCGGATCCCAATCTGGGTGGCCGACTACGTACTCTGGGGCTACGGTACCGGCGCGATTATGGCTGTCCCCGCGCACGACGAGCGCGACTACGAATTTGCAAATGCATTTGATCTACCAATCATACAAGTAGTTGCTGATTATGAGGAATGGCACGACGGCGTGAGTGCACTACGCAATGATGTCGAACAGATAAAGAGACCTGCAATCAATGCTATCATTTGCAACACGAAGGGTGAATATTTGCTCGAAATCGAAAGTGACAACCATGTCCATTTCGTAGGCGGTGGTATAGACCCTGAAGATAATAGTGTAGAGGAAGCAATTCGGCGAGAAGTCCGTGAAGAAACGGGATATACCAATATTATTTCTATCCGCCAGGTCACGCCATATACTTCTGTGAATGGGTATCGCCATACAAAAAACAAGAATCAGATGACTTGGGGCGCATTTTATGAAGTTGTCGTAGATGATTCCGTGCAGGTCGAGAGCGAAATTGAGGGTGGACGACATACAATTGTTTGGCTTGGTAAAACTGAAGTCGAAGCAAAGATTAGCCCGAATTGGAAGCATCATAGTGCCGCCTGGCGGCATTATCTCGCCGAGGCCTCTGTATTTACGCTAAATACTTGTGAGGGCACGATGGTCAATTCTGGCCAGTTCGACGGGATGGCATCGAGTGAGGCGCGTGAGCAGATTGTGGCGTGGCTCGAGCAAGAGAATCGCGGACGCGCCAAAGTTACCTACAAAATGCGCGATTGGCTGATTAGCCGCCAGCGCTACTGGGGTGCGCCGATTCCGATTATCCACTGTGAAAAAGACGGCGCCGTGGCCGTGCCGGCCGATCAACTACCCGTGCTACTGCCCGATGTCGATGATTTTGCGCCAAAAGGTGACGGCAAATCACCGCTGGCACGCGAGACCGACTGGGTGAACACGACCTGTCCGACCTGTGGCGGCCCGGCCACACGTGAGACCGATGTGATGGACGGCTACGCCTGTAGCTCGTGGTACTTGCTACGCTATACCGACCCGCACAATGCCGAGGCAGCGTTCGCACCAGACAAGGTCAACACCTGGGCGCCGCTTGACATGTACGTCGGGGGCGATCACGCGGTGGCGCACCTGCTGTACGTGCGTTTTTGGACACACGTGTTCCGCGATATGGGCCTGACGGATTTTGCTGAGCCCGTGCAGCAACTTGTCTACCATGGTCTGATTCAGGCAGAAGACGGCCGCAAGATGAGTAAGAGCCTAGGCAACACCGTGGATCCGCTCGAAGTCATCGATGCCGGGTATGGTGCCGATGCACTGCGCACCTTTGAATTATTCCTCGGGCCAATTGACGAAAATTCCAACTGGTCGAGCCGCGGCATCGCTGGTGTGTACCGATTTCTCAACCGTGCCTGGGCGCTGGTACAGGAGTACATGGAGTGGAGTACGCAAATAGCGGGTGACGACGTGCGGGGCAGCACCCGAAATTCTTCGCAGGATGCAAAAATTTCAGAGGCGGACGCGTCGGCAGTACTCGCACCTAGCGACCTACGTAGCGATGCCGTAGGCAAAGCGTACGACGGGAGCGGCAAGGTCTTGCAACACCTGACACACGCTACTATCAAAAAAGTCACCGACGACATCTATCGCTTGAGCTTCAACACTGCGATTGCCGCACAGATGGAATTCGTGAACGAACTCTACAAGTTAAAACTGAGTGGCTTTAACGACGATTGGCGCTTTACGATCGAATCGCTCGTCAAGCTAGTGCAGCCGTTTGCACCGCATATGGCTGCAGAATTGTGGCAACAACTGGGACACGATAGCCAGCTCGACACCGAACCATGGCCGGTGTGGGACGAGGCATATTTGGTCGCCGACACCATGACGATTATTGTGCAGGTGAATGGCAAATTACGTGCCAAGCTAGAGGTGGCGCAGAGTGCGAGTGAAGCCGATATCAAAGCCGCCGCTTTGGCTGATGCAAACGTCCAGAAATTCGTATCCGGCGAGCCGCGCAAAGTGATTTATGTGCCGCGCAAGCTTGTCAGCATCGTCGCGTAGATAGCTGCGTGGTAACCCAACAACTAAAACGCCCCCTCCGAAAACTTCCCGGGGAGGGCGTTTTGGAGAGGGTTGGCGAGGGGAGCCTACTGACCAGCTTTGACGCGTCGATTGCGTTCGATGAGCGCCGGCTCCTCCTCGCGAACGCGGATCGCGTCGTGGAAGGCGCTAGATGCTCCTAGCAGGAGTATTAGTGCCACGGCTAGCAACTGTTGTTGATACACTTCAGCTGGCTGGTTCATGACCATGATCACCAACGTACCAACCAACACTACTACAGAGCTGTAGCGGTGCGCTCGCAGGGTGTCAAGGCTCATGTGCCGCATCCGCAGCGCCTTGATGGCGTAGTACACACCGATGCCGATCAGGACGAGCTCAATCATGATAACTCCTCAAAAGGTTGAAGATGCAGGCCGGAATGCCTCGCAGCTCTAATAGAATTACAGCACTATCTGTACCGATTGTCAACAATGGGCACGAATGGCGGCGTAACGAGTCGGGTAAACGCTTGAGATTGTCGGCATTATTTAGTATAATAATCATCAAGATTTATAGATAAGCCTGAAAAAAGGAGAACTTTACCCATGGCTCAACCAAAGAAACAAAGCAGCCCGCGCAAGACCGGCCTGCGCCGCAGTCACCTGCGCCTCAAGCTGGCGCGCCTTGTCAACTCGAAATCACCGGTAAAAGTGCGCACTACTAAGCGCGAATCTGGCAAAGCGAAATAAGTCGCCGCTGCCGTCATTTAACATACAAATCTAACATCGAACATTAGAAAAGAAAGAACCAAACGCTATGGCATCAAACCGCCACCTCGGTCGCATCGTCGCCCTGCAGACCCTTTACGAATATGAATTTCGCGTCGGCTCCGAAGATGCGGGCGTGGATGTCGCGCACATCCTTGGCCGCAACCTCGAGCGCTATGAGACCGCGATCGACGACAAGCCGTTTGTCGAAGACCTCGTGCGCGGCGTCATTGAAGCGACGCCAGAGCTTGACGACAAGCTGCGGCCGATGGCGCCAGAATGGCCGATCGAGCAGATTGCCCGGATTGATCGCAATATTTTGCGCCTTGGGCTGTTTGAGCTGATCTACCGCGGCGACAAAGTGCCGCCAAAGGTCGTGATAAACGAAGCGGTGGAGCTCGCCAAAGCATTTGGTTCTGATAATTCCAGCAAGTTCGTCAATGGCGTGCTCGGCACGGCCTATCGCACACTTGTAGAAGGGAAATCAGACACGCATGCAGAATCCCAAGCTTGATAAATTCAAGAAATATTTTGGCCGCAAACCCTCTATTCAGGAAATCGTCCGTGAGCCAACGGCTGGTGGCATTGTGTTTCGTCGCGATCGTAGCGGTGGCGTCGAAATCCTGCTGATTCAGGATCACAAAGATCGCTGGACTATTCCAAAAGGCCATATCGAGGAGGGCGAATCAGCCCAGGCGGCTGCCCGCCGCGAGATCGGCGAAGAGGCCGGGCTGCACGATGTTGACGTATTGGGCTGGCTGGGCAAGATCCATTTTCGCTATCGCCGCGTTGACAAGCTGGTGCTGATTAGCCAGCAGGTGTACCTGATGCGGGTCAATACCGACGGCAACGAAATTCAAAAAGAAGAGTGGATGAACGGCATCAAGTGGTTTCCGTTTGCCGAGGCGCTCGATCTGATTGAATACGAGGATATTGGCAAACTCATGCTGCTTGCAATGAAACGTATAAGACAGGAAAAATTATAATGAACCAGAGTATCACGTACTGCCGCCAGAGGTGCGCATAATGTCGGGCATGCAAACCGCGCCATATCAGGAATTTGCCCGCGAAAAACTAGGATTCGAGTACCAAAATCTCGACCTATTAATCACAGCCCTAACCCACCGCAGCTATGTTAATGAGCACAAAAAATCCGTATCTGAGCACAATGAGCGTTTGGAATTCCTGGGTGATGCCGTGCTCGAGCTGGTGGTGACTGATTATCTGTACCGGACGTTTGCCGAGCCCGAGGGGATTCTGACGAGCTGGCGCGCCGCGCTGGTGCGCACCGAGAGCATTAGTGCAGCCGGCGATCGACTAGGCTACGAGCCGCTGCTACGCATGAGCCGTGGCGAAAAAAACGGCAGCCCGCGCGCCCGCCAGCAAATCTTGGCAAATGCATTTGAGGCAGTCATCGGCTCTATCTATCTGGAGCGCGGGTATGATGATGCGGCGGTATTTATTACGCGCCATATCCTGTCGACGCTCGAGGAAATCCTGGCAGCCGGCAGCTGGCGCGACCCAAAATCCCACCTGCAAGAAGTGTCGCAAAAAATCGACGGTGCCACCCCTGTGTATCGAGTGCTCAACGAGGAAGGCCCCGACCATGAAAAGCTATTTACGCTGGGTGCGTTTGTCAATAATGTCGAAATGGGCCGCGGTATTGGCCCGTCTAAGCAAGTCGCACAGCAGGCTGCCGCGCGTGCCGCCCTTACTACCTACACAAAACGCACTAAGTAGCGCCGACTGGCGTTGACATTACCCCTGTAAACGTGTATACTTGGTGAGAAGTAGAACTATCAAGCTAATGTGAAGTAAAAGGAAATCTAACGAATATGCTCGCAATTCGCCTCCAGCGCCACGGTCGCAAAGCCTATCCTGTGTACCGTCTCGCCGTCCAAGAATCTAATCGTCACCCCAGTAGCGGCCGTGTGGTTGCCTATGTCGGCAGCTACAATCCTCACACCAAGGAAGCCACCGTTCAGGTAGAGCTCGCGCAAAAATACCTAGACAATGGTGCCCAGCCAACTCCTCGCGTCGTCAAGCTACTGGCTGATGCCGGCGTCAAGCTGCCTGTTTGGGTAAAACAACCAAGCGCTGACAAGCAAAAATCTACCCGTAACACCGAAAAGCTGCGCAAACACCAGCCAAAAGCTGAGCCAGAGGCCGAAGCTGCGCCAAAGGCTGACGAGGCCGCTGCGCCAGAGTCGTCCGAGACCCCTGTCGAAGGCTAGTTCACCCCTGTCATTTGTCATCCCGAGCCTGGCTATGCGGCTCGGGATTTTTGCGGCTTTTTGCGGGTGAACATGCTACAATGGGAGTACGGTATTTTAATAGAGAGACAGCAAAGGAGACCTGTGGGCATGTCAACTATCGACCAGCAATTTGTAGAATATATCGTAAAATCCCTTGTCGGGCATCCAGACGATGTGGTGGTTGAACGGATCATCGACGAAAAGGGCGTGTTGTTGACACTGACAGTCAACCCCGAAGACCTCGGCCGTGTGATTGGCCGTCGTGGCATTACAGCACAGAGCTTGCGTTCGCTATTGCGCGCACTCGGCACCAAAAACACTGCCCGCTACAACCTGAAGATCGTCAACAACGACCAAGACGGCGATGTTGTCATGTCGCCAGACGATCCAGCGGTGGAAAATGTGGATAACTCTACAGATGAACCTGTGGATAATGAGCCGGCTGAGTCTGATTTCGCAAAAAAGTCCCGCAAAGAGCTTGCGGAACTAGACGACCTCGATATATAATAAACATTAGTTCAAACACATGAACTGCGAGAAGCTCTATGCGAGCAAACCAACAGGTTTGAGAGCCTTATATGTGTCAAAACCCTCATCGTTGTGATGGGGTTTTTGATTTAGTGACGCCTGAATAGTTGATGGCAGGGCAGCATGAACGATCGCGGGCGGCAGGTCCTAGTGTACTAGGAATTTTGAGATGCCAATCACGGCGACATTAATCAGTACAAGCACGCCGACAATATAGGCCAGGTAGATAGCGGCCGAGGTGCCGTGTTTTTTGGCGGCGTATTTTTTGATTACGTCCTCGTGGTACGCTACGGCATCTGGCAGGGGTGCGTCATCGTTGGCTGGATCGGCCAAGGGCGCGCCGGTGACTTCCATGTCGGTATGGACATTGGGGATGTCATGCTCGAATACGTGCGATGTGTCGGGGTCGTCCTCGGGGTTGATGTTGGCGTGCAATGGCGTCAGCACCGTCTTGACGGAATTTGCCAACCGCTCATCGCGTATGGCGGCGGTATCGGCCGCATCAGAGGGCCGCAGAGACGATTCGATATCCATATAATAAGTATACGGCATATTGGTTACGTTGGAAATAGTTGGCGAAGCAAGGTATGATAGTAACAGTGAAAAAACTCCAAGTCATCACGCTGTTCCCCGAAATGTTTGCCGGTGTATTCGGTAGCTCGATGATGTGGAAGGCCCAGTCGAAGCAGTTGGCAGAGCTGAGCACTATTGATCTGCGCGAGTTTGGCCTAGGGCCGCGGCGCCAGGTGGACGACACGCCGTACGGTGGTGGCGATGGCATGCTGCTGATGGTAGAGCCGCTGTATCAGGCGATTCAGGCTGCGCGTGCCAATGACCCGACTGCCAAGGCGCTCCTTATGACGCCGCGCGGCGCTACCTGGCGCCAGGCGATGACGCGTGAATATGCCGAGGCAGCCCACGGCTATATTTTGGTGTGCGGCCGTTACGAGGGGTACGACGAGCGGATTGTAGAGTTTATCGATGCCGAGATTAGCGTGGGCGAATACGTGCTGACTGGCGGTGAGCTACCGGCGATGACGATTATCGATAGCATCGTGCGGCTTATCCCGGGCGTGCTGGGTGGCGAAGAAAGCGCCGCGATCGAGAGTTTTAGCGATGCTGAGACGCTCGAATTCCCGCAGTACACGCGACCTGCCGAATGGCGGGGCAGACAAGTACCTGATATTCTGCTGAGTGGACATCATGGACAAGTTGCCGAGTGGCGAGCCAGCCAGTCGCGGCGAATCGAGCGCGGTCTGTAACAAAAACAACCCTGGTAGCGGGTTGCTTTTAGATGTGTTGTGGTGGATCACGTAGAGCGAGTGCTACGGAAGTTTGGTGTGACTTGTTTGTTTTTGTAACGTTCGCTGTCACTACTGTACACCCCTGGTGGCGAAAACACAAGCGTTTTTGGCATATTTCACAACATTTTGCATAATTAGCATTTGATCTGCGGCCAGACAGGGTATAATAATAACTATGAAGACTACACATACACGACCCACCGACCGCCTAACGCTGCCAATGTATCGACGGGCATGTGCGGTGTTTGTGATGGTGCTGATGGTGCTGCAGCTGTTCCATTTTGAGCAGCTTCCGGGTGCGTTGATTGGGATGGGGCTGCCCGATAACGAGCTGGCAAGCCGCATCATCGCTATGGCACTGGTGTCGGCCGAGCTGGCGGCGCTGCCGTATCTGATTGGGATGCAATTGCGGCGACGCGTCGTGCAGGTGTCGCGCTACAGTGTGTTGGCTACGGGGTTGCTGTGGGTGCTGATATCGGCTTGGGGTGTGGGCTCGGGGATGACGCTGCCGCCGGCTGCTCTGCTGGGTACGACGCTCGATTTGGTGGGTGGCCAATGGCTACTATGGTTCTCGCTGCTACTGGCGCTACTGCTGGCTTGTGCAGCCTGCGACCTAGAGGCACTTGCGCGCCGATTCGACTTGAGCAAACGCCGCTAGAGTGCTATAATTCTAACTTGTCTAGTAGTGGGATGTCGCCAAGTGGTAAGGCACCGGGTTCTGGTCCCGGCATTCGGGGGTTCGAATCCCTCCATCCCAGCCAGGTGAAATGTGATGAATATACTGCATATGACGCGCAACCAACAAAGCTGTCCGGATTGGTGGCGATTTCCTAAAAAGTCCGAACTTGACTCTTTTTTACAACGAAGCTAGGGCCTATCAGCCTCCCCTCACCACGACACGCTACAATCTAGAGGTAGATGAGTACAGAATTCATCGCACAGCCAAGACATAAAAAAGGAGGATGCCTATGAAACTTCCTACAAAAACTATAACTTCGTTACTAGTGGTAACAGCGGTGGCTGCGGCCATGCCAGGGATAAGCCAAATTGGGCGGCGAAAGGCAAAGGCGGTTTCGCAGTTTGACCGGCTGCTGCAGCGCCATGATCGCAAGGGCGAGCTGCGCGCTGATGTGCTAAATATGACCCCCGAAGTGTTTCGCGATGCATTGCGCCGAATGAGTTTTGAGCGGATCTGTCGCCAGGCGGGTTTTGCGACGACGCGAGCCTTTAGGCTGGCGTTGCTGGGCCGCCTACGATTCGAGCTGCGCCAGCGTGGCTGGACGACGCGGCAGATCAACGGCTACGTACTGGCGCGCGCCGATCGCATTGGCTAGCCAACTTCAGCTATACACTATTAGTTGCTTGGGCGGTCGCGCGGTCTTGACGAGCAATAGCAAATCTTGTCGCAACTACCCTAATAACAAGTGCAATACTTACCATCAAAGGCGTATTGTACCATAGCGGAATCAGCAAATATGAATAAAATCGTAGGGCACACAGTGATAGTCCAAATCATTGCAAACCCCGCATCGACAACAGGGCGATTTGCCGCAAACCACAGCATGGCATGTAGCCACATCGTAATTGCGCCACTGATGCTTCCCCACACTACTACCCGTGTCGGACGGCGATGGGCATAATGCCGACACAATCTGCCGGTATATGTACAAAACGGGACGCCCACCAGTAATAGTGAGATGGCGAACGCTGACCATACTCTCCTCATCGTTACCTTGTAAGTATTCAGTATGTCTGGGTCCACACCATGAATGAACTGCGGATTGTCGCTAAAGTACACGATAGAAAACAGTGCGACCATTGTTATGCAAATCGATGCAATAATCCCCACAAACACACTCAGCAAACCACTCATGGCTATCTGGCGTTTAGTTGTATGGCGATCGGGTGACGTTGTTTGTGGCTCATGTGTATTTTTGGCAAGCTTTCTGCTGGGTATCATAGCAGATCGCTTGTGCTACTTGCATGTGATTATCGTCCGCGTCGACCCCCTCATCCTCGACCTCGACGGCAACGGTATCCAGACGACGAACCTGTCTACCTCTACGATGTATTTCGACGTTGATGCCAATGGCTACGCCGAACGCACCGCCTGGGTCGGC
>Ga0209793_1000410_pt1 | contig 52344 bp, 46 predicted proteins | sample EBPBio122009_DNA_FD_185863 | JGI IMG/M metagenome (GOLD analysis project Ga0209793, IMG submission 185863) | Wastewater treatment Type I Accumulibacter community from EBPR Bioreactor in Madison, WI, USA - Reactor 1_2/2/2009_ DNA (SPAdes) (version 2) | ecosystem: Engineered > Bioreactor > EBPR >... | reverse complement strand
CCCGCCGATCGGCGAGACCTGGATCGTCAAGCAATTGCTCGACATCGGCGCGCAGACGCTGCTGATCCCGATGGTCGACAGCAAGACGATGGCCGAGACGATGGTGAAGGCCGTGCGCTATCCGCCCCATGGCGTGCGCGGCGTCGGCGCGGCGCTTGCACGCGCCTCGGCCTTCAACCGTACGGCGGACTATCTCCAGACCGCCAATGACGAGGTCTGCCTGCTCCTGCAGGTGGAAAGCCGCGCCGGGCTTGCCGCGCTGGACGACATTGCGGGCGCGGAGGGCGTCGACGGCGTCTTCATCGGCCCGGCCGATCTTGCCGCAGACATGGGCTTCCTCGGCCGCCCCGGCGCGCCGGAGGTGCAGGCCGAGGTGGAAAAGGCGCTTGCGAAAATCCGCGCGCACGGCAAGGCGGCCGGCATTCTCACCGGCGACCTCGGCCTTGCGAAACGCTACCTCGCCCTCGGCGCCACCTTCGTCGCCATCGGCAATGACGTGACGCTGCTCGCCAATGCCACGACCAGGCTGCTCGCCGATTTCAAGGCCACCGAGCCGGTCGAGGCCCGATCCGCGACCGCCAGGGTCTACTGAGACGCCCACCGTTTCGACGGCATCGCCAAATGCGAAGAAGGAGGCCTTCCGGGTTCGAAAGGCCTCCTCCTTTATGCGGTCTCGCGTGCGAGCACCCTCTTTCCGGTCACTTGTCCGGGATTTCGCCGGGGCGATAATCCGGAAGGCGTCCGGCGGGCAGGATGGCGGCGAGAGCAAGCCCGGCCATGATGAGAAGGCCGATCTTCAGCGCCAGCAAGCGGGACTCGGTGTTGACGCGGATGGCTTCCGCCTTCTGTTCCGGCGTCGCGCTCGTCGCCTCGATCACCGATGCCAGATGATCGTTGCTGACGAAGGTGATGCTGTCGAGATTGACCTGCGACTGGATCTCGATGGGCAGGGTGGGATTTTCCGCCAACTGCCGCATCACGGCCGAGGTGAGCAGCCCCACCAGCAGCGCCCCCGCGACGGCCGTGCCGACGGCGGCGGCGAGGTTGTTGGTGGTGCCGCGCAGCGAACCGACGTCACCGGCCAGTTCCTTCGGCGAGGCCGTGACCAGCACGTTGAACAGCAGCGTGACGAGCGAGCCCTGGCCGATGCCGAACAGGACGAGGCCGAAGAGCACGGGCACCGCGCTCCAGTCGTTGCGCACCACGAAGGCCAGCCACAGCAGCGCGACGGCGCAGAGCGTGAAGCCAGCGCGCCCGATCTGCCGCGGCGTCAGCTTCTGGTAGAACCTGACGATGAGCATGGCCGCGAAGAAGACCGTCAGGTTGAACGGCAGCATGGCGACGGCCGTCGCCAGCGGCGAGCGCCCCTGAACGATCTGGATATAGAGCGGAACCGAGAAGTTCAGCGCCGCCTCGAGCGCGACCACCGTGAACATGGCGTAGACGGCGGCCCGCTCCTGCGGGGAATCCAGCACCTCGAGCGGAAGAAGCGGCGTCTTGCCCGCCGCCTCGCGCCGGCGCGTCCAGAGGAAGAAGGCCTGCCCGAGGACGATACCGGCCAGGATCATCAGCGGCGCGGGCGAGACGCCCACCACGTTGAACGGTGCGTTCGGGCGCGCCAGCGTCAGGCCCCAGCCGTTGAGGTTGTTGAAGCCGAAGCTGATCAGCACGATCGCCGAGGCGGCGAGCGCCACGCCCACCAGGTCGATGCGCACGTCCGGCCGGCCCTCGTCGGGCTTCAGCCGCGTGCTGAGGACCAGCACGAGGGCGGAGACCGCGATCAGGATGCCGAAGACGGGTCGCCAGCCGATGAAGGTGCCGAGCACGCCGCCGATGAGGAAGGCGAGCACGCCGGCGCCCGCGCGGGCCGAGCCGAGCGCGCCGAGCGCCGTCGCCTGCTGCGTTCCGCGATAGTTCTCGGCAATCAGCGCGACCAGCGCCGGCACGATCATCGCGCCCGCCGCGCCGCAGAGCGCCTGCGCCGAGATCATGATCGTGGCGTTGGGGCTCATCGTCATCATCACCTGGCCGGCGCCGAACAGGACGACGGCCAGCCGGAAGATCTTGAGCGCGCCGAAGCGCTGGACGAGCTTCGCACCGAGCATGACGAAGCCGGCCACGATCATCGAATAGGCGACGATCCCGGTGGCGACGACCGTCGGCGCGACGCCGAAGCTCTCCACCATGCCCCCGAGCGCCACCGGCAGGGACGCGACGTTGAACGACATGATCGCCTGCCCGAAGGCGATGGCGATCATCGGAACCCAGGATGCCCGTTCCTCCAGGGCGCCCGGGCTTGCTGATACCGTGCTGGACATTGAAACCTTCCTTCAGTCGTGAGCGTTGATACGATGCGGTTCGCGGACGATCAGTCCCTCGGGGACGAGATGAGCAGGTCCAGCCCCAGCCGCTGGGACAGGAATTGGGCGGCGAGCTGCCCCCGGACGCTGTTGCCGGCCTCGTCGAGCGGCGGGGCGAAGGTGCCCAGCCCGCCCTTGCCGGGCGAGACGGTGACGATGCCGCCGCCGATGCCGCTCTTGCCGGGCAGGCCGATCTCGTAGAGCCAGTCGCCGGACGTCTCGTAGAGGCCGGCCGTCAGCATCACGGCAAGCGCATAATGGCAGACGTCGGGCTTGACGACCTCTTCGCGGGTGACGGGGTTGAAGCCGCCATGGGCGAGCGTGGCCCCCATGACCGCCAGGTCCCGGGCGCTGACATTCAGCGAGCATTGCCGCGTGTAAAGCTCCACCGCCTCGGTGGGATCGCAATAGATCCGCCCCATGCTTTCCAGCATCCAGGCGATGCTGCGGTTGCGGAAATTGGTTTTCGAGGCGGAGACATAGACCTCCTCGTTCACGGCGAGCGTACGCCCCGCGAACCGGGACAGGCCCTCATGGATGAATTTCCATTTCTCCTCGGCATTCGCGCCGGGCACGAGGCTCGTCGTCGCGATCGCGCCGGCATTGACCATCGGATTGGTGCGCCCGTCCCTGTCGCGCTCGATGCCCGTCAGCGAATTGAAGGCATAGCCCGTCGCGTTCACCCCCAGCCGCTCGCGCGCGCCGGTCGCCCCGATGATGTCGCAGATCAGCGCGAAGATGAACGGCTTCGACACGCTCATGATCGTGAATTCGTGATCGGCGTCGCCGACCGAGAAAACCCCGCCATCCGCCCCGACGACGCAGATGCCGAAGAGGTCCGGGGAAACGTTCGCCAGCGCGGGATAGACCTGCGAGTTCTGGCCGAGCGAGACGCTGGAGAAGCGCTCGTGCGCCTCCGTCACGAGCCGCTGGACCGCATCGACCGGCGGCAGGCGGCCGGTCGATATATAGGAGGATCGGGGATCGACGAGGGGGTCCAAGAGTTCCATGCGCATTCCTCCTGCTTGTGCGGTGATGGGTAGCGGCGCGCCTTGCGGCGGTATCGGGAAACGGCCTGTCGTGGATTGCTACGTTAACGTGAAGGAATGGTTCGTACAAGTCGCGGGCGACGCGGTTTTTTCGTCGCTGGAATTGCTAAAAAGCAATATATTGCATGCCCTTGCCGGGCATCGCGGGCGCGCGCCGGTCAACCCGCGCGGGCCGTGGCGCGCGGGTGGGCGCTGCACCGAATCGGGAAGGGTCGATCAGCGGAAATAAGCGCGAACGCGGGCGATCTTCGAAAGCGTCGTCAGTTGCGTCGAATAGTGGCCGGCAAGGCTCGCCACATGGTCGGCAAGCGACGAGGGCCGGCAGAACGCGGCCCAGGCGGTGCCGTCGAGCGCCTGCCGATAGAAGGCCTTCATCCGCCGGTGCGTCCACGGCATGACCGCCTGCCAGGGCTTCTTGCGTCCGGTGAAATGCACGATCGCCGGCTCCCCGACGAAGGGCAGGATGCCGGTCTGGGCATTGAACCGCGGATCGACGGGCCGCCAGTTGCCTTCATAGGCGATGTTGAGCACATCCTGATCATGCGCCTCGAAACGCGCCGGTTCCCGCTCGAAGGTTTCGCGCGCTTTGCGGATCAGGCCGCTTTCCAGGCTTTTCTGCCAGTCGAACAGCAGCACCCCGGCATTGAAATAGCGCCCGCCGGTTTGAAGCCCGATCCGCTGCTGCCGGCGTCCTATCTTCTCCGGGAAGGCCATCAGGTAGTCGTCGACGCCGCCGAGCGCCTTGCCGGCGAGGTCGGCCTGGAAGAGTGTATCCAGCGGCGCCACGGCGACCGCGTCGGCGTCGATATAGAGCAGCCGGTCGATTTCCGGCGGCACGACGAGATCCATGTAGAGCCGCGCGAGCGTTGCGCGCGACCAGCGGCCGAAGGCAGGCTCGTCCGTCTTCGGCGTCGGATCGGGCAGGATCTCGATTTCGAGCGAATGCCGGCTTGCGAATGCCTCGATATCACGGATCTGCTTCTCCTGCGCACCGAGCGCCAGCAGGAGGAGCCGGACCTTCACCGCCCTCAGATTGTTATGGATGGACAGCAGCGCGCAGCAGGCCGCAGGCAGCATGTTGGCGTCGGCGCAGGCGATCGCGCCGTAGATCGCGGCATCCTTCGGGGGAACGACAGGGGTCATCAGGCAGAACTCCGACCAGGCGGCGGCTGGGATTATCGGCCGGTCGCACCGGCATGCCGCCTGGTGCGGCAATATAGGATGTCTTTCCCCTTAGGAAGATGCAGTTTGCGGATTGTGGCGCGCGCAGCGGCGGACGGCGCGCCGCCTAAAGCTGGATCCACGCCGTCTTGAGGTTCACATACTTGTCCAGCGCATGGAGCGACTTGTCGTGGCCGTTGCCGGACTGGCGCACGCCGCCGAGCGGCACGGTGTTGTCCGCCCCGCCATAGGTGTTGACATGCACCACGCCCGCCCGGATGCCGCGCACCATGCGATGCGCCCGCGACAGGTCGGACGTCCAGACGGCGGAGGCGAGGCCGTAGTCGGTGGCGTTGGCGATCCGCAGCGCCTCCTCCTCACCGTCGAAAGGGATGATGGAGAGGATCGGGCCAAAAACCTCCTCGCGGGCGAGCGTCATGCCGGGCGTGACGTCGAAGACGGTCGGCTGCATGTAGAAGCCGCCGGTCTCGGCGAGGATGCGCGCACCGCCGGTGCGCAGCCGCGCGCCCTCGGCCAGCGCCCCGCCGGCGAAGGCGAGGTTCTTGCCGAGCTGCGCCTCGCTGGAGACCGCGCCGGCCTCGGTGGCCAGCAGCAGCGGATCGCCGACCTTCATGGCGGCGGCGATGCCGGCCACCTTCGCGGAGAAGTCCTCCGCGATGGAGCGCTCGACGAGCAGGCGCGAGCCGGCGACGCAGACCTGGCCCGAATTGCGGAAGATGCCGTAGGCGGACGTCTTCGCCGCCCTGTCGAGGTCGGGCGCATCGGCGAAGACGATGTTGGGCGACTTGCCGCCGAGTTCGAGATAGACGCGCTTGAGGTTGGAGCGCGCGGAATACTCGAGCAGCCGCCGGCCGACCGGGCCGGAACCGGTGAAGACCAGCACGTCGATATCGGGATGCAGGCCCATGGCCTCACCCGCGACGGCCCCGCGGCCGGTGACGACGTTGAGCACGCCCTCCGGCAGGCCCGCCTCGGCGCAGAGCGCGGCAAGCCGCAGCAGCGAGAGCGAGGCGGCCTCCGCCGGCTTCAGCACGACGGAATTGCCCGCCGCGAGCGCCGGGGCGATCTTCCATGCGCCGATCATCAGCGGGAAATTCCACGGCACGATGGCCCCGACCACGCCGACCGGCTCGCGGTGGACGAGACCGAGCACATCGCCGGCCGTCGGCGCGATCTCGCCATAGACCTTGTCAATGGCCTCGGCGTAGTAGCGGAAGCTGCCGGCGGCGCTGCCCGGCTCGGCTTTCAGCGCCATGGAGATTTCCGTGCCGTTGTCGCGCACGCCGAGCACGGCCAGCTCCAGCGCATGATGCTCGATCAGCTCGGCGATCCTCAGCAGGACCTTCCTGCGCTCGGCGGGCGCGGCCTTCGCCCAGCAGCCTTTCTCGAAGGCGGCGCGCGCGGCCGCGACGGCCCGGTCGACATCGGCGGCGCCGGCATCGGCGATCGTCGTCAGCCGACGGCCGTCTATCGGCGAGACGGTGTCCAGCACCGCGCCGTCGGCGGCGGCGCGCCAGCCGCCGCCGATGAAGAGCGATTGCGGGGCAATGGCGAGATTGCGGAGCGCTTCGATCCTGTCCTGCATCGTCTTTCCTCAAAAAGGGCCGCGGCGCGCCGGGCGCGCCGCACCCTCACGCTGTTATCAGACTTCCTGCCTCACGCCGAGCCGGGCGAAGGCCGCCGCGTCACCCGCCTTCAGGCGCAGCGCGCAGACGAGGCCGACAAGCGCGGCCGTCGGCACCAGAGCGGGCAGGAACACGGCGAGCACGCCTTCCGCCCCGGCCAGCGCGCCGAAATTGGCGGCGATGTAGAGCACCAGCGCGGCGAGGATCAGCCCCGTCAACACCGGCAGCACCAGCGTGGCGAGCCGGCTTGCCTCCAGCCCCGGATTACGCCGGAAGAAGGCGACGATGGCGAAAGCCGTCAGCGCCATCAGGAGAATGATCGCCAGCGTGCCGACATTGGTGAGCCAGGAGAACAGGCCCAGCACCGGATCCTGCCCCGTGGCGGCGAAGAGCGCGACGACGAGGACCGCGATAACCGTCTGCACCACCGAGCCGACATGCGGGCTCTGGAAGACCGGATGGGTGACGCCGAGCGCCTTCGGCAGAAGACCCTCGCGGCCGGCGACGTAGAGATAGCGCGCCACCCCGTTGTGGAAGGCGACCACGCCGGCAAAGAGGCTGGTGACGAAGAGCAGGCTCATGACCGTGGTGATGCTGCCGCCGACATAGCGCTCCGCAAGACCGAACAGGAAGGTCGTCGGATCGGCGAGGCCCTGCAGTTCCGGCACCAGCTTGTCGACGCCCGCGCCGTTGACCATCAGCCAGGAGGTCAGCATGTAGAACAGGCCGATGATCAGCACGGAGATATAGGTGGCGCGCGGCACGGTCTTCGCCGGCTCGCGGGCCTCCTCGCTGTAGATGGTCGTCGCCTCGAAGCCGATGAAGGCGGCAAAGCAGAACAGGATGCCGATGGCCGGCGAGCCGCTCATGAAGGCGGACGGCGTGAAGGGCGCGAGCGACAGCCCGCTGTCACCGCCCTGAACGAGGATCGCGGCGTCGATGACCAGCACGACGAGATATTCGAGCACGACCAGAACGGCGAGCACGCGGGCGGAGAAATCCACCCGGCGATAGCCGAAGACGGCGACGAGGGCGATGCCGATATAGGTCCAGACCCACCAGGGCAGGTCGAGGCCGTAGCCGGCGAAGAAGCCGGCCGTCGCCGCGCCGAACAGGCCGAAGACGCCGATCTGCATGGCATTGTAGGCGAGGATGGCGACGAGCGCGGCGGCCCCGCCGGCAAGCCCGCCAAGACCCTGCGCCGTATAGGCGTAGAAGGCCCCCGCATTGCTGATATGGCGGGCCATGGCGACATAGCCGACGGCGAAGAGCAGCAGCACCGTCGTGACGAAGGCGAAGGTCAGCGGAATGCCCGGCCCGTTGCCGAGCAGCATCGACAGCGGCACGCCGCCGGCAACCGCCGTGAGCGGCGCGGCGGCCGAAACGACGAGGAAGGTGATGGCCCCGACGCCGAGGCTGTTCCTGCGCAACTGGTTCGCGCCGGCCGGCGGCACGTATGTCTCTGTCATGATCCTCTCCCATCCTGACGGCCCGCCGCGCGGCGGCGGCCGTCCTCCCGATGCCGTCACGCGCAGCGGACGGCGGTTCCCGTTGAAAGTCGCTTGCGGTTCATTATTTGAACCTCTATTTTGATTATCGACAGATTTGCAAACGCCCGGCCCGCCGTCAAGTTATTTCTCATGTTAAGTATATTGCGGGGCGCGGGGCGGGAAACGTTCGGGGAGGAACGCATGAGCACCATCGGCAAGGCCCTCACGCTGCTCGATCTCGTCGCGGGCCTCGACAGGGATATCGGCCTTGCCGATCTCGCCCGCCTGTCCGCCCTCGACAAGGCGACGGCGCGCCGCTTCCTCGTGGAGCTGGAAAAGCACGGCTTCGTGGAGCAGGACGATGAGACACGCAGATACCGGCTGGGCGCGGCGCCGGTGCGCCTCGCGCGCATCCGCCAGGCGCGCTTTCCCTTCATCGCCGTCGCCGCGCCCTTCGTGCGGGCGCTGGCGGCAGAGACGAACGAGACGGTCCACCTGTCGGAATTTTCCGGCGGCCGGCTCGCCACCATCCATGTGGAGACCTCCGCGCAGGCCCACCGCGTGATCGTCGACATGGGCGCGGCCCTGCCCTTCCACGCCACCGCCTCGGGCCTCGCCTTCCTCGCCCACCTGCCGCCGGACGAGATCGACCGCGCGCTGGCGCAGCCGCTGGAGCGCTTCTCGCCACACACCACGGTCGATGCCGGCGCACTGCGCGATCTTGTCCGGGAAACGGCGGCGCGGGGCTTCTCGATCAACCGGCAGGGCTTCGAGATCGGCGTCATCAGCGCCGCCGCGCCGATCCTCGCGCCGACCGGACGGCCGATCGGCGCGCTCGCCGTCGCCGCTCCCCTCGCCCGCACGGAACCGGCCCGTATGGCGGAGATCGGCGAGAAGACGCGCGCCGCCGCCCGCGCCATCGCGGAACGCTACTATGGGGCCGGACGCTAGAGCGATCCCGCTTCGGCTGGAAATACTCTAGCGCCGCCCCTTCGGCCGCGTCGCCAGAACGTTGCGGATGGCAAAGCTGGAATGGATGCGCGAGACGCCGGGCATCGCCGAGAGGATTTCCTTGTGAATGCGCTCGAACTCGCCGGCATTGGCGACCTCGACGCGCAGGAGATAATCCGAGCCGCCCGTCATCAGGAAGCATTCGCGGATTTCCGGGTGCTTGCGCACCGCCGCTTCGAAGCGGTCGAGGTGGTCCTCCGTCTGCCGCTCCAGCGTGATGTTGATGATGACGGCGATCATGGTTTCGGCATTGCCGGCATCCACCAGCGCCGTATAGCCGCGAATGACCCCGCCTTGCTCCATCAGCCGGATGCGCCTGAGGCAGGCCGAGGGCGACAGGCCGACCTCGGCGGCAAGGCTCGCATTGCTCATGCGCGCGTCGAGCCGCAGCAGCCTCAGGATATTACGGTCGATGGCATCGAGCGCCGTCATCGCAGATCGTTCCGAAAATTCATCGTTCCTTTCAACAATCACGCCTTCACGCAACAATCAAGCGCTCTTTCGTCGGCAATTTCACGATCCTTTCACTAGGCTTCGCGAAAAGGGGAGGCTGGGCATGAATGAGACGATCCGGCAGGACGCCACGGCGGACACGGGCGGGGCGACGGGTTATCTGACGATCGACCTTGCGGCGCTCGCCCGCAATTACGAGCGCCTTGCGGCCGAGGTCGCGCCGGCGCGCGCGGCCGCCGTCGTCAAGGCGGACGCCTACGGCCTCGGCGCGGTCCGGGTCGCCGAAAGGCTCTACGCCCATGGCTGCCGCCACTTCTTCGTCGCGCAGTTCGTCGAGGCCCTCGCGTTGCGCCCGCATCTAGCCGCCGACGCCGCCGTCTTCGTGCTGAACGGCCTCCAGCCCGGCAACGAACCTGCCGCCGCGCAGGGCGGCATCGTGCCGGTGATCAACTCGCTGGAGCAATGGCATCGCTGGGCCGACGCCGCGCGCGGGATCGCCCGCCGGCTCCCGGCCGTCCTGCAGTTCGACACCGGCATGTCGCGCCTCGGCGTGCCGCCTGAGGACCGCACCACACTGGCCGAACTCGTCAAGGCGGAACACGGCATCGACGTGCTCTTCGTCATGAGCCACCTCGCCTCGGCCGACGATGCCGACAGCCCGCAGAACGGCGACCAGCGCGACGAGATGGGCCGCGTGGCGGCCGAATTCCCGCAGTTTCCCGTCTGCTTCGCCAATTCCGGCGGCATCTTCCTCGGCCGGGACTATCACGGCATCCTCGTACGCCCCGGCATCGCGCTCTATGGCGGCGCGCCGACGGCCGGGCGGAAGAACCCGATGGAGCCGGTCGTCAGCCTCGACATCGCCGTGGTGCAGACGCGCACCGTGCCCGCCGGCGCGCGCGTCGGCTACAGCGGCGCGCATGTGACGGCGGGGACGACCCGCCTCGCCACCATCGCCGCCGGCTATGCGGACGGCCTGCCGCGCAGCCTCTCGGGCCGGGGCGCGGCCTATTGCGACGGCGTCCGCCTTCCCATCGTCGGGCGCGTCTCGATGGACAGCATCATTGTCGACATCTCGGCCCTGCCGGAGGGTCGCCTGACGCTCGGCAGCCGCGTGGAGATGCTGGGGCCGCACCAGAGCCTGGAGGATATCGCCCGCGACGCCGGCACCATTTCCTACGAGATCCTGACCGGCCTCGGCCACCGCTACGACCGCCGCTACCGCTGAACCTTCTTCCCAGTGAGGACACCATGAAAGTCATCGTTCTCGGCGCCGGCATCGTCGGCGTCACATCCGCATACCAGCTCGCCAAGGCCGGCCACGAGGTCACCGTCGTCGACCGCCAGCCCGGCCCGGCGCTGGAGACCAGCTTCGCCAATGCCGGCGAGGTCTCCTTCGGCTATTGCTCGCCCTGGGCCGCGCCCGGCATTCCCATGAAAGCCATGAAGTGGCTGTTCATGCAGCACGCACCGCTGATCCTGCGCCCCAAGGTCGACATGGCGATGATCGCCTGGATGGCGCAGATGCTGCGCAACTGCACCTCCGCCCGCTACGCGCTCAACAAGAGCCGCATGCTGCGCCTTGCCGACTACAGCCGCGTCTCGCTCGCCGCGCTGCGCGAGGAAACCGGCATTTCCTATGACGAGCGCATGCAGGGCACGCTCCAGCTCTTCCGCAGCGAGGCCCAGCTCGACGCCTCGGCCAAGGACGTCAAGGCGCTCGCCGCCGACGGCATTCCCTACGAAGTGCTCGATCCCGAGGGCTGCATCCGCGTCGAGCCGGCCCTGAAGCATGTGCGCGAAAAGATCGTCGGCGGCCTCCTGACGCCGAAGGACGAGACCGGCGACTGCTTCAAGTTCTCCAATGCGCTGGCGGAAAAGGCAAAGGCGCTCGGCGTCACCTTCAACTATGGCAGCATCATCCGCGGGCTGGATGTCGAGGGCGGCCGCGTCACCGGCGTCGTCACCGCGCATGGCCGGCTTGCGGCCGACGCCGTGGTCGTCGCGCTCGGCAGCTTCTCGCCGCTCTTCGTGCGCCCGCACGGCATCCGCCTGCCGGTCTATCCGGTCAAGGGCTACTCGCTGACGATCCCCATCACCGACGCCTCGCGCGCGCCGGAATCGACCGTGATGGACGAGACCTACAAGATCGCCATCACCCGTCTCGGCGAGCGCATCCGCGTCGGCGGCATGGCGGAAATCTCCGGCTATACCAACGATCTCGGCGAGCCGCGCCGCCTCACGCTCCAGCATTCCGTCATGGACCTCTTCCCCGGCGGCGACATATCGAAGGCGAGCTTCTGGTCGGGCCTCAGGCCCATGACGCCGGACGGCACGCCGGTCATCGGCGCGACGAAGGTCGCCGGCCTGTTCCTCAATACCGGCCACGGCACGCTCGGCTGGACGATGAGCTCCGGTTCGGCCCGCGTCGTCGCCGATCTCGTCTCCGGCCGCAAGCCGGAGATCGACGCCACGGACCTTGCCGTCGCCCGCTACGCCTGAACCTTGCCTCCGCCCGCCGTCATGCTAGGGTCCGGGGCATGACGGCAAGCGGAGGTCTTTGGCGCGTGTACGGATATTTCGCGAGGGCCATGCTCGGCCTTCTCGCCATTCTCCTCCTCGGCCCGCGGCCCGCCGCAGCCGATATCCTGTGGGGCGTGAACGGCCACCCGCTCGTCTCCTATCCGGGCGTCGGCATCGCCGAACAACTGGACCTCGTGAAGGACCTCGGCGCGCGATCCTACCGCGTCGACATCTCCAGCCTGGACGCCGCCGACAGGCTGGCCGAACTCGTCGCCGAGGCGCGCCCGCGCGGCATCACGATCCTGCCCGTCCTGACGCCGGGCGCCGACCTCGAGGCGATGAGCGAAAGCGCGCTCTACGAGAAGACCCGCGCCCTCGCAAAGGCCTTCGGAACGCGGTTCCGCGACGACATCCGCGTGTGGGAACTCGGCAACGAGCTTGAGAACTTCGCCATCATCCAGCCCTGCGAGACCCGCGACGACGGCACGATCTATCCGTGCGAGTGGGGTCCGGCCGGAGGCGTCGGCCCGCTGGATTACTACGGGCCGCGCTGGAGGAAGGTGAGCGCGGTGCTGCGCGGGCTCTCCGACGGCATGAAGGAGGCCGACCCGACGATCCGCAAGGCCATGGGCACCGCCGGCTGGGGCCATGCCGGCGCGTTCGAGCGCATGCGCGCGGACGGGATCGACTGGGACATCTCCGTCTGGCACATGTATGGCGACGATCCCGAATGGGCCTTCAAGCGGCTCGCCGATTACGGCCGGCCGATCTGGGTGACGGAATTCAACCATTCGGGCGGCAGCAAGGACAGCGCGCAGGCCCAGGCCGACGGACTGGTGCGGCAGATACGGCTGCTGCGGACGCTGGCGGAGCGCTACCCCATCGAGGCGGCGCATATCTACGAGCTTCTCGACGAGACCTACTGGGCGCCCGGCGCCGAGGCCTATATGGGGCTGGTGGCGCTTGCCGGCAGCGCTACAGAAGGCTGGCGGCTCGGCGGCCCGAAGCCGGCCTATGCCGCCGCCCGCCGCGAAATCCTGACGCCCGGCGGCGGCGACGCCCCCGCCTGCGACCTTGCGGATATCCGCAGGATCGAGGATGCGGCCTTCCGCACCGCGAGCCTCGGCTATTGCCTCGTTCTCGACAGGACGGTCGGGCGGGCGGAGGCGGACGGCTGGGTCCGCGCGCTGGCGGACGGCCTGAGCGCGGCGGATTTCCTCGCCGGCATGTTCGGCTCGGAGGAGTTCCGCCAGAAGAACGCCGTCTCCGGCATGGCCGACGAAGCCTATATCGACATGCTCTACCGCCGCCTTCTCGGCCGCCCGGTCGATGGCGCGGGCCTTCGGGACTACCTGGCGCAACTTCAGGCGGGAACGGAGACGCGCGAGACGATCGCGCGGGCCATCGCCGGGTCCGGCGAGTTCGCCGCCCGGGTCGCCGGCCCGCCTTGACGGCTCGCGCAAAAGCCGACAGACGACTGAACCAATTTGATTGTCTTGCAAAACCGGAGGCTTCCAGCGTGGACTATCTCGTCAATCTCTCGCGCCTTTCGCCCCGGCCGGACCTCGACGCCCGGATGACGGCGGCCGGCGTGACGATCCGCCGGCCGCTGGCCCCGGAAGCCCGCCTCGTCACGCAATGGGTCGCGGAGACATTCGGCAACGGCTGGTCGAGCGAGACCGCCGTCGCCCTCAGCCGCCAGCCGCCGTCCTGCTTCATCGCCACGCGCGAGCGCAGGCTGATCGGCTTTGCCTGCCACGAATCCATCGCGCGCGGCTTCTTCGGGCCGACGGGCGTGGCGGAGGAGGCGCGCGGCCTCGGCATCGGCCATGCCCTGCTTCTCGCCAGCCTCTTCGACCTCAAGGCCATGGGCTACGGCTATGCCGTCATCGGCGATGTCGGCCCCTCGGCCTTCTACGAGAAGACGGTCGGGGCCATGCCCATTCCCGATTCCGCCCCCGGCATCTATGCCGGCATGCTCGACGTCTGACGGAGCCGCCCATGCCGGCACTTGAACTCGACGCCACCTGGCTTCCCGCCGAGGATGGCCGCGCGCCGGCCTACCGGCTCGCCCTCACGAACGGGTCGGGCGCGACGCTCGGCGATTTCCGGCTGTGCATCGGCGGTCCCTGCCAGCTCGCGCCCACGGCGCGGGCCGAAGGCGGCACGCTCGGCCGGCGGCTTTCCACCTTCACCGAGCTTCTGCCGCCGGACGGCCTGACGCTCGCCCCCGGCGCGACCTGGACGATCATCGTGCACGATCTCGGCTGGTCCTTCCGGCACTGGACGGACGGCGCGCGCGGCGCCTATCTCGCCCTTGCCGACGGCAGCACCCTGCCCGTCTCGACCGCCCCGACGAAGCTGCGCGGTAGCAACAGGCCGCCCAAACGCGGCGTCGAACCCTATCCCGTCCCCACCGCGCCGCCCGAGCCGGTCTCCATCATCCCCTGGCCGAACGCCGTTCGCCTCAACGCCATGGGACCGGCCCCGGCCGGCCTCACGCTGCGGCCGGAGGGCGCGGACGCCATCGCCGCCGCCGAAGCCTTCACCGGCCTCACCCATGACCTCTTCGCCGTCGAAGGCATCGTGCGGCCCGCCGAGGAAGGCGGCTTTCCGGTGTCCCTCAGCCTGAAGGAAGGGCTGGCGGAAGAAGCCTACGAGATCGCCTTCTCGCCCGCCGGGGCCGCCGTCCACGCCTCCGGCCGCACCGGCCTGCTCTACGGTCTCGTTACGCTCGGCCAGATCTGGCGCGGCGCGCATCGCCACCCGGAGGCCTACGGCTTCCCGCGCGGCGGGAGCATCGCCGACGCGCCCGCCATGGGCTGGCGCGTCCTGCATCTCGATGTGGCGCGCCGGTTCTACGGCGCGGCGGAAATCGGGAAGCTGCTCGCCGTCCTCGCCTGGAACAAGCTCAACCGCTTCCACTGGCACCTTTCCGACGACGAGGCGTGGCGCGTGGAAATCGACGCCTATCCGGCCCTCACGGAGATCGGCGCATGGCGCGGCCATGGCCTCGCCATCCCGCCCCTGCTCGGCAGCCCGCCGGAGAAGAGCGGCGGCTACTACACCAAGGCGACCGTCCGCCAAATCGTCGCCCGGGCCAAAACCCTCGGCATCGAGGTCGTGCCCGAGATCGACGTGCCGGGCCATAGCTACGCGCTGCTGCAGGCCATCCCCGAATTGCGCGACCCCGCCGAGACGGGCAGCTACCACTCCGTCCAGGCGTTCCCGAACAATTGCCTCAACCCGGCGCGCGAAACGACCTATACGGTGCTGGAGACGATCTTCCGCGAGCTGCTCGACCTCTTCCCCTTCCGGACCATCCATGTCGGCGCCGACGAAGTGCCGCTCGGCGCATGGTCCGGCTCGCCGGAGGCGCTGGAAGCGCTCGGCGCAGCCGCCGGTGCGGAGATCGCCGAGGCGCATGCGAAGCGGCGCGACGCCGTGACCGACGCCCACCTCGCCGAGGCCATCGAAGGCTCCGGCGCGGCGGTGCTGCAGGCGCTCTTCCTCAGGCGCATACAGGCCTTCCTCGCCGCCGAAGGCTGCGTGACCGGCGGCTGGGAGGAGGCCGCCCACGGCAATGTCATCGACAAGGAGAGGACCTATCTCTGCGGCTGGCGCGACATGGATATCTCGGCGGCGCTGGCCGGCGAAGGCTACCGGATGGTCGTCTGCCCCGGGCAGGCCTATTATCTCGACATGGCGCACAGCCCCGACTGGGACGAGCCGGGCGCAAGCTGGGCCGGTTCGTCGACGCCGGAAGCGACCTACGCCTTCGATCCCGTCGCCGGCTGGAGCGCGGCGCAGAAGGCCAACCTGCAAGGCGTGCAGGCCTGCATCTGGTCCGAGCCGATGAAGGATCCCGCCGTCTTCGACCGCCTCGTCTTCCCCCGTCTTTCGGCCGTGGCCGAGGCCGGCTGGACGCGGACGGAGCGGAAATCCTGGCAGCGCTTCAGCGCCGCAGCAAGCCTGATGCCGGCGCTCTACGGTTAAGCCACGGGCTTCTGCAGCACCGCAAATTGCGAGTTCGCCCCGGACAAGATCGGCAGGGCCGCCGCGCCGAGAAGGGATGTGTCGCGACCCGTCGCGGCAATCGTGATGCGCGGCGCTCTCCCGCGCCCGCGAGCGGCGCAGACAGCGGCTCCAGGCACGCGGCGAGCGACTTCCTCGTCACTTTCGGCAAGGCATTCACGCAGCACATCCCACGCAACGCAAAGTGATCGCGCAGGCCCGACATCGCAGGTTCTGCGCGGCTAAGCGCCGGGCGCCGGCAGTCTGCTCCCGGGAAGCTCCGTTCGCAGCAAGCTCATCATTGCGGTATCCCAGCGCTCGCCATCGACCAGCGCGGAGGCCCTGCGCACGCCTTCCGGAACGAAGCCCAGACGCTGGTAGGTGCGGATGGCGGGCTCATTCCAGGTGTAGACATTCAGCTCCAGCCGCTCCACAGCCAGGAAGCGGAAGGCCTCCTCGATCACCAGCCCGATCATCGGCCCGGCAAGACCTCGCCCGCGCATCCCGGGGGCAATCGCGACCCGGCTCAAAAGCGCATTTCCGTTTCGCCAGTCGAACGCCAATTGGACGTGACCGACCGGCTCCCCCGCGCTCTCGGCCATCCAGCAGAGCCGCGCCGGCGGATCGGGCCGGCCGTCCTCAAGCATCCCGTCCAGTTGCGTGCGTGACAGGGGAAAATCCAGCATCGGCCCACCCCATTGCACGAGATCCGCGCGAGTGCCGAACCAGCCGATAAGGAGATCGAAATGGGAGGCCGTGAAGGGAGTTAACGACGGCATGGAGCATCCGAAATGATCAAAGCAATGCGCAAGGAATAACACGATCACAGCGGCTTGCGTCCCCCTTTCGAGACTTTCCGCCCATACCGCCAGCTTCAGCCCGCGCGCCGGAAGCCCTCGCTCGCAGCGAGCAGGCCGCGCGTATAATCCTGCGTCACATTGCGCGCGGCAAGGTCGGTGGAGGTCAGTTGCTCCACGGCGCGGCCGTTCTGCATGACCATCAGCCGGTCGCACATATGGGTGACGACGGCAAGGTCGTGGCTGACCATGACGAAGGTGAGCCTGCGGTCGGCGCGAAGCTGCTCGAGCAGGTTCAGCACCTCGGCCTGCACCGAGGCGTCGAGCGCCGAGGTCGGCTCGTCCAGCAGCAGGATCGACGGTTCGAGGATCAGCGCGCGGGCGATCGCCACGCGCTGGCGCTGACCGCCGGAAAGCTGGTGCGAATAGCGGAAGCGGAAACCGGAGCCGAGGCCCACCTCATCCAGCGCCCGCACGATGCGGCTCTCGGTATCGGCAAAGCCGTGGATGGCCAGCGGCTCCAGCAGCAGCCGGTCCACCGTCTGGCGCGGATGCAGCGAGCCGTAGGGGTCCTGGAAGACCATCTGAACCTTGCGGTAGAAGGCCTTGTCGCGCCTTTTGCCGAGCGGCGCACCATCCACTTCGATCGTGCCTTCCGCAACCGGCGCAAGGCCGGCCACGGCGCGCAGCAGCGTCGACTTGCCGGAGCCGGATTCGCCGACGAGACCATAGGATTCGCCCGGCGCGACCGAGAGGCTGACATCGTCGAGCGCCACGAATTCATCGAAGACGACGCTGAGGCCGTTGACGGCGAGAGCCGGCGTCATGTTCTCCACTCCGGTTTGCGGTCGAGCACGGGCAGCGGGTGCCGGTCGGCGCCGATCTGCGGCATGCAGTTCAAGAGGCCGCGCGTATAGGGATGCTGTGCCTCGGAAAGCTTGTCGGCCGGCAGTTCCTCGACGATACGGCCGGCATACATGACGATGACGCGGTCGCAGAAGGAGGAGACGAGGCGCAGGTCATGGGAGATGAAGATCAACCCCATGCCGCGCTCGGCAACCAGCCGGTTGAGAATGCCCAGAACATCGAGCTGCACCGTCACGTCGAGCGCCGAGGTCGGCTCGTCGGCGATCAGCAGTTCCGGGCCGGCGACGAGCATCATGGCAATCATCGCGCGCTGACCCATGCCGCCCGAGACCTCGTGCGGATAGAGGTCGAAGACGCGCTCGGGATCGCGGATCTGCACGGCGGCGAGCATGTCGAGCGCGCGCTTCTTCGCCTCCGCCTTGCCGACCGGCTCGTGGGCGCGCAGCGTCTCGACGATCTGGCGGCCGATGGTCATGACCGGGTTCAGCGAATATTTCGGATCCTGCAGGATCATGGCGATGCGCTTGCCGCGCAGCGCCCGCCGCTCGGATGCCGAGGCCTTGAGAAGATCGATGCCGTTGAATTCGAGGCGCTTGGCATCGATGACGCCGTGCTCGGCGGTGAGGCCCATGATGGCGCGGCCGGTCTGCGACTTGCCGGAGCCGCTTTCGCCGACAATGCCCAGCCGCTCGCGGCCGAGGGTGAAGGAAACGCCGCGCACGGCCTCAATGAGGCCGGTGCGCGTCGGGAAGGAAACGCGAAGGTCCTCGACGGTCAGAAGCGCGCTCACTGGCCGCTCCCCCGCGGGTCGAGCGCGTCGCGCAGGCCGTCGCCGAGCAGGTTGAAGCCGAGGCTGACGACGAGGATGGCGAAGCCCGGCATGGCGGCGACCCACCATTGATCGAGGATGAAGCGGCGGCCGGAGGCGATCATCGCGCCCCATTCGGGCAGCGGCGGCTGCGCGCCGAGACCGAGGAAGCCGAGGCCGGCGGCGGTGAGGATGATGCCAGCCATGTCGAGCGTCACGCGCACGATGAGCGAGGAGATGCACAGCGGCATGATATGGCGCAGCACGATGCGCCAGGGCGAGGCGCCCATGAGCTGCACGGCGAGGATATAGTCCGAGTTGCGCACCGTCAGCGTCTCGGCCCGCGCGATGCGCGCATAGGGCGGCCAGGAGGTGATGGCGATGGCGATGATGGCGTTGCCAATGCCCGGGCCGAGCGCCGCGACGAAGGCGAGCGCCAGGACGAGCTTCGGGAAGGCGAGGAAGATATCGGTGATGCGCATCAGCACCGCATCCACCCAGCCGCCGGCATAGCCGGCGACGGTGCCGACGAGAAGCCCGAGCGGCGCGGCGATAACCGCCACCAGCAGCACGACCTGCAGGGTAAGGCGCGAGCCGTAGATGAGGCGCGAAAGGATATCGCGGCCCTGATCATCCGTGCCGAGCCAGTGGTTCGGTCCGGGCGTCAGCAGGCGCGCATTGGCGAGATCCCCGACATAAGGCGAATGGGGCGCGATGAGCGGCGCGAAGGCGGCGAGGAAGACGAGGCCGAGGATGATCGCAAGGCCGATCACGGCGAGCCGGTTGGCGGTGAAGCGCCGCCAGGCGACATAGGCGCGGCCGAGCCGGGCCTGAAGGCGCGATTGCGGCCGGTCGGTCAAAAGCCACTCGCGGCGGGTCATGGTGGCCTCGCTCATCGGGTCCTCGTTCGGGGATCGAGCATGCGGTAGAGCACGTCGGAGAGAAGGTTGATCGCGATGAAGACGGAACCGATGACGATGGTGCCACCGAGCACCGCGTTCATGTCGGCGTTTTGCAGGGAATTGGTGATGTAGAGACCAAGACCCGGCCAGGCGAACACGGTCTCCGTCAGCACCGAGCCTTCGAGAAGGCCGGCATAGGAGAGCGCGATCACCGTGACGAGCGGCACGGCGGCGTTGCGCAGCGCATGGCCCCAGATGATGCGGCTTTCCGACAGGCCCTTCGCCCGCGCGGCGACGATATATTCCTGCCCCAGCTCGTTCAGCATGAAGGAGCGCGTCATGCGGCTGATATAGGCCATGGAGAAATAGCCGAGCAGCGAGGCCGGCAGGATGATGTGCGAGAGGATGTCGCGGAAGGCGGCCCAGTCGCGGTTGAAGATCGCGTCGATCAGGAAGAAGCCGGTGACGGGCGTGAAGGTATATTCGAACACCACATCGATGCGGCCGGGGCCGGAGACCCAGCCGAGCCGGGCATAGAAGACGAGAAGCGCGAGCAGCCCGAGCCAGAAGATCGGCACGGAATAGCCGATGAGGCCGACGATGCGCACCACCTGGTCGGCGATGCTGCCGCGCCGGACGGCGGCGAGCACGCCGAGCGGAATGCCGAGCGCCGCGCCGATGATCGTGCCGACGGTGGCAAGCTCCATGGTGGCGGGGAAGACCCGGCGGATATCGGTCATCACGGGGTTGGTGGTCAGCACCGAGGTTCCGAAATCGCCCTGGAAGACGCCCTTCAGATAGAGCCAGAACTGCTGGTAATAGGGCAAGTCCAGCCCCATTTCCTGCCGCACGCGCTCCACCACATGGGCCGGCGCCCGGTCGCCGACGATCGCCAGCACCGGATCGATCGGCACGACGCGGCCGATGAAGAAGGTGACGGCGAGCAGGCCGAGATAGGTCGTGGCGACGACCACGAGGAAGCCGGCGAGCGACTTCAGTCTCGCAGAGGCGCGCCGGTTGGCGCGCCTTGCAGGTTTGCGTGTTTCAACTGCGCTCAAGGAGCCGGTCCTTCAGCTTACTGCTTGGTCACGGTCGCAAGGAAGTTCGTGTCCATGGACGGACCGAGCTTGTAGTTCTGCACGTTGCCGCGCAGGCCGGCCGCCTCGATCTGCTGGAAGACCATGACGAAGGGGCTGGTGTCCAGCGCCTCCTGCTGGAGCTTCTTGTACATCTCGGCGCGCTTGTCCGCATCGCGCTCCAGAAGCGCGGCCTTGGTCTGCTCGGTCAGTTCCGGAATATCCCAGGCGTTGCGCCAGGCGAGCGTCTTGACGGAGGCGTCGTCGCCGTTGTCCGGGTTCGAGGTGAAGGCTTCCGCGTTCGAGTTCGGATCCCAGTAGTCCATGCCCCACTGGCCGATATACATGTCGTGGTTGCGGGCGCGGTACTTGGTGAGCGTCTGCTTGCCGTCGCCGGGGATGATCTCAATCTTCACGCCGGCCTGACCGGCGGTCTGCTGGAAGGATTCGGCGATGCCCGTCACGGGCTGCGTGTTGCGCACGTCGAAGGTGACGGAAAGGCCGTCCTTCAGGCCCGCCTTCTCCAGCAGTTCCTTGGCCTTGGCGACGTCGAGCTTGTAGGGGTTCGAATCCAGCGCGCCGAGCACGCCCTTGGCCTGATAGGTCTGGCGGATCTCGCCGATGCCCTTGAGGAGCGTCGCGCCGATCGCGTCGTAGTCGACAAGATACTTGAAGGCTTCGCGCACTTCCGGCTTGGCGAGGTTTTCATTCTTCTGGTTGAGGCTGATGTAATAGACCGTGCCCTTGGGCGCGCTCGTCGTCGTCAGGTCGCCATTCTTGGCAACGGCATCGAGGTCGCCCGGCTCCAGGTTGCGGGCGACGTCCACGTCGCCGGCTTCCAGCATCAGGCGCTGCGTCGCGCTTTCCTTGACATGGCGGTAGATGACGCGGGCGAGCGCCGGCTTGTCACCGTAGTAATTGTCGTTGCGCTCCAGCACGACGATCTCGTTGGCGCGCCAGTCGCGGATCTTGAACGGACCCGAGCCGGCATAGTTGGTCTTCATCCAGGCATAGCCGAAATCGGTGTCGTACTTGTATTCGTCGTTCGGCGTGGTGGCGACGGCGTGTTCCATCACCAGCTTCTTGTCGAGCACCGCGCCCACGGTGGCGGTGAGGCAGTTCAGCACGAAGCTCGGCGCATAGGGCTTGTCGACGGTGAAGACGAAGGTACCCTCGTCCGCGGCCTTGGCCCTCTCCGTGACGTTTTCGCCCGTCAGGCCGAACTGGGTGAGGATGAAGGCCGGGCTCTTGTCGAGCTTGACGACGCGCTCCATGGACCAGGCGACGTCCTCGGCAGTAAGCGGGTTGCCGGAGGCGAACTTGATGCCCGGCTTCAGCTTGAACGTATAGGTCAGGCCATCGTCGGAAACCGTCCAGCTCTCGGCGACGCCGCCCTTGACCTTGGTCGTGTCGGCGATGTCGAGGCGCACCAGCATGTCATAGGCGTTGCCGATGAACTCGGCCGGCGTCAGCTCGAAGGATTCGGCCGGGTCGAGCGTGATCGTGTCGTCGATGGCCCAGGCCTGCACCAGCGTGTCGGCCGGCGTGACGGCAAAGGCGGGCGCGACACCGCCCGAGACGAGCAGCAGCGAGAAGGCCGCGCCGGCAAGCAGCGGGCGGAGGCGCGTGGTGATCTTTTCCCTGTTCATGAGCAGTTCCCCGTTTCACACGAATTGTCGCTGAATCTCCAGCGCGGATTGATCCGCGCCGGTCCATTTCCCGAATACAATCATAAGACTGACGGCAAGGACAGCCCTTGCAAACCGCCATCCCCGTTTCGTTTCAAGACCGATTGATAAGGGAGCCGAACGAATTTGCAAGCGCCTGCGGCGTCAGCCCACCGGCAGATAGGGCATCACCTCCAGCGCGCCGCGATAGATCATGTCGAGCGCGACGTAGAGGATGATCGCAAGGCCGACATAGGCGATCCAGCGGTGCCTGTTGAGCAGGTTGGCGATGAAGTTCGCGGCGATGCCCATCAGCGCGATGGAGAGCGCAAGGCCGATGATCAGCACGCTCGGATGCTCGCGGGCCGCGCCCGCGACGGCCAGCACGTTGTCCAGCGACATCGACACGTCGGCGACGACGATCTGGGTCGCGGCCTGGAGGAAGGTCTTGCGCGGCGCGTCCTCGTTTCCCGCCTCCTCCGCGCCGCCATGGCCGCCGCGCAGTTCGCGCCACATCTTCCAGCACACCCAGAGCAGGAGAAGGCCGCCGGCCAGCAGCAGGCCGATGATGGCGAGAAGGTGCACGGCGACGGTGGCGAAGATGATGCGCAGCACGGTTGCCGCGATGATGCCGACGAGGATCGCCTTCTTGCGCTGGTCGGCGGGAAGGCCCGCCGCGGCAAGGCCGATGACAACCGCGTTGTCGCCGGCGAGAACCAGGTCGATCGCGATGACCTGCAGAAGCGCCGTCAGACCGGCGGCTGTGAAGATGTCCATGCTTTTCCCTCGGATATGCTTGTCCCTGCGGCGCGCCTTGGGCGACGCCCCCGCCATACCCGATCAGTAGCCCCTGCGATTTGCGTTTTGCAAGCGACAAGTCGAAAGCCGCCCGCCATGGCGGAAAATCGTCCCCCGTGGATTTAAAGACCGAACCGCTTTAAGTCTTGGCGGAGCGGCTCGCGCCGCCGTCTCGAAAGGGCGCCCCTCCCCGGCTGTCTCGACCGAGCGAATGCAGCAACACGCCGCGCGCGGCCGCGCCGGCCCGGGAGACCCACAGATGCTCGTCGGAATCACCATCCTGCTCGTCTTCCAGCTCGCCGGGGAAGCGATCGCCTATTTCCTCGGCGGATTCGTGCCCGGCCCCGTCATCGGCATGGCGATGGTGGCCGTGCTTCTGACGCTCACCGGCGGCGTCTCCTTCCTGGAGCCAGCCCACCGGCAGACGGTCGATACCTCCAGGGCGATCCTCGCCAATCTCGGCATCCTCTTCGTGCCGGCCGGCGTCGGCATCATCCAGCATCTCGACCTCATCCGCGACCGGGGCTTCGCCCTGCTCGCCATCGTCATCCTGTCGACCCTCGCCACGCTCACCGTCACGGTCTGGGTCTTCATTCTCGTCAAGCGGCTTTCGGGGGGATACGGCAATGGCAATGACTGACGGCCTCTGGGTCTATCTCGCCACCTCGCCGCTGCTCTGGCTGGCCGGAACGCTCGTCGTGTGGCTCGCCGCCACGAACATCGCGCGGCTCAGCCCCGGCAGCGCGCTGCTGAACCCGATCATGCTGTCCATCGCCACCATCTCGATCGTACTGCTGGCGGCCGGCATCGACTATGCGGATTATTTCCAGGGCGCGCAGTTCATTCATTTCCTGATGGGGCCGGCGACCGTGGCGCTCGGCATTCCGCTCTACGAGAAGCTGGCGCTGGTGAAGAGCAATCTCCTGCCGCTCGTCGCCGCGCTGGTGGCGGGCAGTCTCACGGCGGTCGGCGCGACGGTGTCGCTTGCCCATCTCTTCGGCTTTGCGCCGGATGTCGTGGCCTCGCTCGCGCCGAAATCCACCACCGCAGCCGTCGCCATGGCGGTCTCCGCCGGCCTCAACGGCGATCCGGCGCTCACGGCCGCCGTCGTGGTGCTCACCGGCATCTGCGGCGCACTCATCGTGACGCCGCTGATGAACGCCATGCGCATCAAGGATTACAGCGCGCGCGGCTTTGCCGTGGGCCTCGCCTCGCACGGCATCGGCACGGCGCGCGCCTATGCGGTCGATCCGGTCGCCGGCCTGTTCTCGGGGATCGCGATGGGGCTGAACGCCGTGCTTACGTCCCTGATCGTCCACCTCTTCCTTTGAGGAAACGGCCCGTCAGTTCTCCACCTGCCGGCGCGAGACCTTGCCTTCCTCAGCCTTGTAGAAATACTGGCTGGCGACCAGCCAGCCCTTGATCGGGCGCAGCGGCGGTATGCAGGTCAGGAGCATGAAGGGGCCGGTCACGAGGAACTGCGTCAGCAGCGAGGCGCTGAAGGCGACCTCCAGCCACACGGCGAGCGCGGCGCTCGGAATGCAGGCGAAGATCATGACGAAGAAGGCCGGGCCGTCCGCCGGGTCGGCGAAGGAATAGTCCAGCCCGCAGGCCTCGCATTTCGGCGCGAGCGTCAGGAAGCCCTTGAAGAGATGGCCCTGGCCGCAGCGCGGGCAGCGGCCCCGGACCCCGGTCTGCATCGGCGACAGCGGCGGATAGGCGTCGTTCATGGCTGGCACCTTTCTGGAACCGTTCAATCCATTCACTTGATACGGTCATATAGATGCAATCATGCGGTCATTCTGTCCAGCAGACATACTGACGCAGGGATTCAGTAGAAGGAGCCGGCCATTTCCGGCGGGCCTTCCAGCGCATGGGCCATGAAGGCGAGCGCCGCCTGCACCTGCGGCCGGCCCATGGGGCCGCCGAGGCACACGCGCACGGCCTCCGGCGGCGCGCCGTCGACGCAGAAGGCGTCGCTGGCGACCACGCCGAGGCCGCAGGTGCGCATGTGGTCGCTGAAGGTGGAGCGCGTCCAGCCATGCGGCAGGGGCAGCCAGATGTTGAAGGCGAGCGGATCGGCCCGGTAGCTGCCGGCCGGCAGCAGGCCGGCGACGAGCGCCTGGCGCGCGGCGGCCTCGGCGCGCAGGAAGGCGAGCACGGCGTCGGCCGTGCCGTCGCCGATCCAGCGGCTGGCAAGCGCCGTCGTCAGCGGCGAGGCCATGACATTGCCCGCCCGCATCGCCCCGGCGAAAGACCAGAGGGCGCGGCTGTCGTCGGGCGCGGCCACATAGGCGAGCCTCAGGCCCGCGCCGAGGCACTTGGACAGGCCCCCGATATGCCAGGTCAGCGCCGGCGCCAGCGCGGCGAAGGGCGGCGGGCCGCGTTCGGGGATGAAGCCGTAGGCATCGTCCTCCACGATGGGCACGCCATGCCGGCGCGCCACGGCGGCGATCTGCCGGCGACGCGCCTCGGGCACGGTCAGGGTCAGGGGATTGTGCAGGGTCGGATTGAGATAGAGCGCCTTCGGTCTCTCGCGCCGGCAGGCCTCGTCGAAGGCCTCCGGCAGGATGCCGGCCTCGTCCATCGGCAGGCCGGCGAGGCGCAGGCGAAGCTGCGCGGCGATGGAGCGCATGCCGGGATAGGTGATGGTTTCGGCCAGCACCGTCTCACCCGGCCGCGCCAGCGTGCCGAGGATGGCGAGCAGCGCGGGATGGGCGCCGGGCGCAACGAAGATGCGGTCCTGCGGCGCGTCCACGCCTCGGCGTCCGAGCCAGAGCGCGGCCGCTTCCCTGTCCATCGCCGCGCCGCCGAAACCCTGGTAGCGCAGCAGGGGGACGAGATCGGCCGCGACCGCCGCAAGCCCCTCGCGCATGCGGGCGAGGAGATCGGGGTCGTCCGGCTCCGGCGGCATGTTCATGGAAGGGTCGGCCACGCCGGCGCGGCGCGTATCGGGCGGCGCATCGCCGGCAAAGGCCCGCATGCCCTGCGGACGGCCCGTCACGAAGGTGCCGCGCCCGACATGGGACCGCACCAGCCCGCGCTTCTGCGCCTCCATGTAGCCACGCGCCACCGTGGTGACGTCGACGGCGAGCCGGCGGGCGAGTTCACGGTGCGGCGGCAGCTTGTCGCCGGTCGAAAGCTGCCCGCCGCGCAGGTCCAGCTCGATCAGGTCGGCGATCGCCATGTAGAGCGGGCTGCCGCTGCGGCTGAGATCGGGGTGCCAGGTCTTCATGCGAGGGATTCCGGATAAGGCAATATTGAACGTATATTGCCTGCATCCTTTCCTGTCATCCGCCGTGGGCGGACAAAGCGCCGCAATCCCCTGCGGTGTTCAGGCCCCTGTGGTGTTCAGGCGTAACGCCTCTGCCTGCCCGTGAAGTGGATCAGACCCTTCTGCAACAGGATGAAGGTGAAGAGCAGGAGGCCGATGAGGATCTTCGTCCACCAGCTCGACAGCGAGCCGTCGAAGGTGATGTAGGTCTGGATCAGTCCCTGGATGAGGATGCCGACCAGCGTTCCCGCGATGAAGCCCGAGCCGCCCGTCAGAAGCGTGCCGCCGATCACCACCGCCGCGATGGCGTCCAGTTCCACACCAACCGTCGCAAGCGAGTATCCGGCCGAGGTGTAGAGCGAGAAGACGATGCCCGACAGGCCCGCGAGGAAGCCGGAAAGCGCATAGATGCCGATCGTCGTGCCGGCGATCGGCACGCCCATCAGCCGCGCCGTCGCGGTACCGCCGCCGAGCGCATAGATATTGGCGCCGAAGCGGGTGCGGTGCGCGATGAGGATGCCGGCCGCGAAGACCACGAGCATCAGCCCGCCGATCAGCGTGATGCGCCCGCCGCCGGGCAGCTTGTAGTAGAGGCCCTTCAGCGTGGCGTAGAACGGGTGCTTGATCGGGATGGAATCGATGGACAGCACGAAGGCCATGCCGCGCGCCAGGAACATGCCGGCCAGCGTAACGATGAAGGGCGGCATTTCGAGGTGATGGATGATCGCCCCCATCAGCGCGCCGAAGGCGGTGGTGATGGCGAGCGCCAGCACGAAGGCGACAAGCGGATGGATGGACGTCGCCTGCAACAGCACGGCGAGGAAGACGCCGGTGAAGGCGATGACCGCGCCGATGGACAGATCGATGCCGCCCGACAGGATCACGAAGGTCATGCCCACGGCGGCGATGCCGAGGAAGGCATTGTCGGTCAGGAGGTTGCCGATCACCCGCGTCGACAGCATGTTCGGATACTGTGCGATGCAGACGGCATAGGCGATGAGAAAGATCGCGACCGTGGCGGTGAGCGGAAGATAGCGCGGGTTCATTTCGCCTCCTGTTCCGCCTTCTTCTCGCCGGCTCTGGGGCGGGAGAGGAAGGCGAAGGCCGTCTGGGCGCGCGGCGACTGGATGACCAGGATCAGCACGATGATCGCCGCCTTGATGATGAGGTTGAATTCGGGCGGGAAGCCGGAGAGCAGGATGCCCGTGTTGATCGACTGGATGATCAGCGCGCCGAGCAGCGAGGCGGCGATGGAGAAGCGCCCGCCGAGCAGCGACGTGCCACCGACGACGACGGCGAGGATCGCGTCCAGCTCCAGCCAGAGACCGGCATTGTTGGCGTCCGCCCCGCGGATATCGGCCGCCGCGATGATGCCGGCAATGGCCGCGCAGAGGCCCGACAGCACATAGGCGGCGATCAGCAGCACGCCGGTCGACACGCCCGAGAGCATGGAGGCGCGGCGGTTGACGCCGAGCGCCTCGATCAGCATGCCGAGCGCCGTGCGGCGCACCAGCAGCGCCACGACGATGCCGAAGGTTAGCCAGATGACGACGGGCATGGGCAGACCGAGGAACGAGCCGCTGCCGATGAAGATCAGCCCCGGATCGTTGAAGGTGAGAATCGCCCCCTCGGTGATGAGCTGCGCGATGCCGCGCCCGGCGACCATCAGCACCAGCGTGGCGATGATAGGCTGGATATCCAGCACGGCGACGAGGATGCCGTTCCACAGACCGCACAGGATGCCGGTGCCGAGCGTGACCAGCAGCGTGGCGACCAGCCCGTAGCCGGAGGTGATGCAGGCGGCCGCGACCGCCCCGCAGATCGCCATGACCGCGCCGACCGAAAGGTCGATGCCCTTGGTGGCGATGACCACCGTCATGCCGATGGACAGCAGCGCGACGGGCGCGCCGCGGTTGAGGATGTCGATCAGGCTGCCGTAGAGACGGCCGTTCTGCATTTCGAGGCGGAAGAAGCCGGGAAAGGCGATGGAGACCATCAGCAGGATGACGGCGAGCGCGGCGATCTGCGGAAACAGGCGCACGGCATAGGATTTCAGCGTCGCGCTCATGCGTCCGCCCTCCCGCCGGAGGCCGCGATGGCCTCGACGATGCCTTCGGTGGTGACCTTTCCACCGGTCAGTTCCGCCACATGCGCCCGGTCGCGCAGCACGATGACGCGGCTCGAATAGGCGACCAGCTCTTCGAGTTCGGAGGAGATCACGATCAGCGACATGCCTTTCTCGCAGAGGGATTCGATGAGGCGGATGATCTCCGCATGGGCGCCGACGTCGATGCCGCGCGTCGGCTCGTCGAGGATCAGGAAATCCGGGTTGGTGGCGAGCCAGCGGGCGAGGATCGCCTTCTGCTGGTTGCCGCCGGAGAGCAGCTTGATCGGCTTTTCCCGGTCGCTGGTGCGGATATCGAGCGCCTTGATATAATCGTCGGCGAGCCTGTCCTGCTCGCCGCGGCTGATCGGCCGCGCCCAGCCGCGCCGCGCCTGGAGCGCTAAGGCGATATTCTCGCGCACCGAGAGGTCGCCGATGATGCCGTCGACCTTTCGATCTTCCGGACAGAAGCCGAATTTCTCGCGGATGGCGGCGCGCGGTGAGGAAAGGTCGAGCGCGCGCCCGTCCGCTTCCGCCGTGCCGCTGTCGGCACGTTCGGCACCGAAGAGGATTTCCGCCGTCTCCGTGCGGCCCGAGCCGAGCAGACCGGCGATGCCGACGACCTCGCCGGCACGCACGTCGAGGTCGAAGGGCTGGATATGACCCTTGCGGCCGAAACCGCGGAAGCGGAAGCGCACGTCGCCGCCCTCGCCCTTCGCGCCATGGTCCACCGCAACCTCCTGCACCAGCTCGCGGCCGAGCATCATGGCGATCAGCTCGCGGCGCGAAAGCTCCGCCGTCTCGCGCGTGCCGACGAGCTGGCCGTTGCGCAGCACGGTAATGCGGTCGGAGATCTCGTAGACCTGCTCGAGGAAGTGGGTGATGAAGATGATGCCGAGGCCGCGCTCCTTGAGACGGCGCACGATGCGGAACAGCATCGCGACTTCATGGGCGTCGAGGCTGGCGGTCGGCTCGTCGAGGATCAGCACCTTGCCGGAAAGATCGACGGCGCGGGCGATGGCAACGACCTGCTGCACCGCGACCGAATAGGCGGCAAGCTCGGCGGTGACGTCGATATCGAGGTCGTATTCGGCGAGCAGCGCCCTGGCTTGGCGGTTCATCGCGCCCGCGTCGATAAGGCCGAAGCGTCGCGGCTGGCGGCCGAGGAAGAGATTTTCGGCGACGGTGAGGTTCGGCAGGAGGTTCACCTCCTGGTAGACCGTGCCGATGCCGAGCTTCTGCGCTTCCAGCGTGCTCTGCGGGTCGGCGTCCGCCCCGTCGACGAGAATGCGGCCACCGTCGCGGCGATAGGCGCCAGTCAGGCATTTGACGAGCGTCGACTTGCCGGCGCCGTTCTCGCCGAGCAGCGCATGCACCTCGCCGCGCCGCAGGGAGAAATCGACGCGGTTCAACGCCTTGGCGCCCGGAAAGATCTTGTCGATCCCCGTCGCCGAAAGAACATGGGAATTGTCAGGCTGCATGATCCCCGACCCGTATGACGATGACCGCCTGCCGGCTCGCGCGGAAACGGCAGGCGGACCAGGCTGATGCCCCGCCGGGGCGGGGCATCGGGAGAGATCAGTAGCCGAGGCCCTTCTTCTCCTCGTATACCTTGGCCGGATCGTCGGCCTGGGTATAGAGCTTGGATTCCGTCTGGATCCACTTCGGCGGGACCGTGCCGTCCTTGCGGAAGGCGTCGAGCGCGTCGAAGGCGGGGCCGGCCATGTTCGGCGTCAGTTCAACGGTGGCGTTCGCCTCGCCGGCGGCCATGGCCTGGAAGATATCCGGAACGGCGTCGATGGAGACGACGAGGATATCCGTGCCCGGCTTCAGGCCGGCTTCCTTGATCGCCTGGATGGCGCCGACGGCCATGTCGTCGTTATGGGCGTAAAGCGCACAGATGTTCTTGCCGCCGTCTTCCGCCTTCAGGAAGCTTTCCATGACTTCCTTGCCCTTGGTGCGGGTGAAGTCGCCGGTCTGGCTGCGGACGATCTTCAGGTTGGCATGGCCGGCAAGCGCTTCCTCGAAGCCCTTCTTGCGGTCGATGGCCGGCGAGGAACCGGTGGTGCCCTGAAGCTCGACGACGTTGCAGTCCTTGCCGGCGACGGTATCGACCAGCCACTGGCCGGCGACCTTGCCTTCATGCACGAGGTCGGAGGTGACGGCGGTCATGTAGAGGTCCTGCGAGGCATCGACCGTGCGGTCGAGCAGGATGACCGGGATTTCGGCGTCCTTGGCTTCCTGCAGCACTTCGTCCCAGCCCGTGGCGACGACCGGCGCGACGAGGATGGCGTCGACGCCCTGCGCGATGAAGGAGCGCAGCGCCTTGATCTGGTTTTCCTGCTTCTGCTGCGCATCGGCGAACTTCAGGTCGATGCCGCGCTTTTCGGCCTGCTGCTTGGTGAGCGTCGTCTCGGCGGCGCGCCAGCCAGACTCCGAGCCGATCTGCGAAAAGCCCACGGTCATGTCGGCGGCGGATGCGACGCCGAACATCGAGGCAGCAAGGATCGTGGCACTCGCGAGTGCGGTTGTGAATTTCATGATATCCTCCCAAAGAAAGCTGCTCCTCAGCAGCCGCGATTAAAAAATCATATTGTAATACTATTGTAAATCGCAAAATTGCGTTTCGACACTATTTATCACACAAATGCCCGCCGGCCCATCAGCGCGGCTGGAATTCGACCAGCAGCGATTTCAGCTCTATCTCGCGGACGCGCCGGGCCGCCTCGTCCGGGCTGACCCAGGCCAGGATGCGCTCGCCCTTCTCCTTGAATTTCTCCGCGACGTCCGTCACCTCGATCTGGAAAACATCGACCACGCAGGGCGTGACGTCGCCATTGTCCAGAAGCTTGAGGTAGGTGTAGCTGCCCACCGGCTTCTTGCGCACCTTCCCCTTGACGCCGGCCTCCTGAAGGGCCTCGATCTCCGCCGCCTCGTGAGGTTCCCTGCGCTTCATCGGCCAGCCCTTGGGAATGATCCAGCGGCCGCTGTCGCGCGAGGTGACGACGAGGATTTCGATGCCGGCGCCGCCGGCAAGCTTGCGGAAGCACAGGGCGGCGTATTGCTGGGCGAAAGCGCCGGAAAACAGCTTCTCGGGCTTGGCGGCGAGCTGCTGCAACAGGGTCTGCGGCTTGCGGGGCTTCGGCGCCTTGGTCTTCTTCGTTTCTTTCAAGGTTCCATCCCTGCAGGCATTCCCATGCAGGGGAACATTTATGGCAATTGCCCGGCATGTCAAAGCGCTGCCGCGCATCACTCCAGCCGCAGCCGCGCCGCCGCGATATCCGCCACGACCGACAGAGCCAGCGCATGGGAATCCCGTGCCTTGTCGAAGATGCCGATGGGCGCCTTGATGCGGGCGAGCGCCGCATCGCCGTGGCCGCGCGCGCGCAGCGCCTCGCAGCGTTTGGCATGGGTCCGGCGGCTGCCGAGCGCGCCGATATAGAAGACGGGCGTGGCGAGCGCGGCGTCGAGCATCGGCAATTCGCGGTCGATATCGTGGAAGAGCAGCGCGACGGCCGTATCGGCGTCGAGCTGGTCCGGCGACGGCGTCTGGCCACGTTCGAGGGTCACGACCTCATAGCCAGAGGCGGCGGCCACGCGCGCCACCGTGCCGGCCTCCAGCGGCGTCCCCGCCAGCAGAAGCCGCTGCTTCGGGCGGTAGGCGCGCACGAAGCTTTCGCCCTCCCAGCCGCTCGCTCCCGCGCCCGGCTCGAAGGATAGGACCTGCTTTCCGGGATGGTAGCGAAGGCGCGCGGGCGTGCGGCGCTGCAGGGCCGAAAGCACAAGGCGCAGCACGGCGGCTTCGCGCAAAACGTGGATGGCAAGCGTGATACCGCCGCCGCAGGGCAGCACGATATCGAAGAAGGGCGAGCCTTCGCCCAGCTTGAGATTGCGGTCCATGCCCTTGTGAAGGGCGATCACCGCATCGGCGGCGACGGCCGCCTCGGTGCAGCCGCCGGAGACATAGCCGCAGTAAAGACCGTCTCCGCGCACCGCCATCTGCGCGCCGATGGCGCGGGCGGCCCCGCCGCGGATTTCCACGAGGGTAACGAGGGCGGCGGCATGGCCCTGATCGAGCGCATCCGCCGCGAAGGCGAGGATGTCGATCGCATCGTCCGAGAGGAAGGCGGCGCGGGGTTCGGGCGCGAGCGTTTCCGGGTCGGGAGCGATGCGGACAGCCATGTCATTCCCCTCCTTGGGTTCCTTCCCAGCGTCGCACGATGCCGGCGTCGAGATCGAACAGGTCGAGCACGCGGCCGACCGTGTGGTCGACCATCTCTTCCAGGCTCTTCGGCTTGGCGTAGAAGGCGGGCACCGGCGGATAGATGATGCCGCCCATTTCCGTCACCTGCGCCATGTTGCGGATATGGCCGAGATGCAGCGGCGTCTCGCGCAGCATCAGGACCAGCCTGCGGCGCTCCTTCAGCACCACGTCCGCGGCGCGCGAGAGCAGGTTGTCCGTCGTGCCCGTCGCGATCTCCGCCATGGTTTTCACCGAGCAGGGTGCGACGATCATGCCGAGCGTCTTGTAGGAGCCGGAGGAGCAGACCGCGCCGATATCCTTGTTGGAATGGGTGGTCGTCGCCAGAGCCTCCAGCTCCTGCTTGGTGAAGTCCGCCTCGGCCGCGAGCGTGATACAGGCCGCGCGCGACATGATCAGGTGCGTCTCGATATCGAGGTCGCGCAGCACTTCAAGGATGCGCTTGCCGTAGATGACCCCGGAAGCCCCCGAAATGCCGACGATCATGCGTCTTGGCCGTGTCATGCCCTTTTATCCCACGTTTTTGAGGAGCGCCGCGGCCCGGGCCGTGGCCTCGTCGCTGATCCGGGCGCGCACCCCATGGAAGTTCGGTCCGCGCGTGGCGTCGAGGCCCATGCGCGAGGTCGTGCCGATGCCGCTGGCCGACGGATCGAGCGCATTGCCCGGCAACCCCTCGATGATAACGACATCCTTGTGCGGCTGGAAGTGGGTGGCGAGCGCCCAGAGCACTTCACTGTCCTTGGTGATGTCGACGTCCGCATCCACCACGATGACATTCTTGAGGTACTGGTCCCAGCCGAGAAGACCGAGCATGACCTGCCGCGCCTCGCCCTCGCGGGTCTGGTTCATCGCGATATAGGCGTGGAAATGGGTGCCGGAGGACGGGTAGTGCACGGCGGTGATCGAGGGGAAGCGGGCCTTCAGCTTCTCCACCACCTCGGCCTCGCGCGGCACGCGGCCGAGATTGAGGTGTTCGGCCGAATTACCGCCCGCGACGGAGACGAGCATGGCGTCGCGCCGGCGCATGATGGTCTCGACGGTGAACAGGTTGTTGGTCGAGCGGTCGGAGGAATAGCCGGTGAACTCGCCGAACGGGCCTTCCTCGACATGGGCTTCGGGGTCCAGTACGCCTTCCAGCACGATCTCCGCATGGGCGGGAACGCGGATGCCGTATTTCGGCGTACGCACGACCTGAAGCGGTTCGCCCATCAGGCCGCCGGCGACGTCGCGCTCGTCCTCGCCGAAGGCAAGGCGGGCGGAGGCGGCGATCATGAACAGCGGATGGCCGCCGATCACCATGGCGACCGGCATCGGCTTGCCCTTCTCCTTCGCCATGTTCATCAGGCGCCAGAGATGGCCGCGCGAATGCAGCGAGGTCGCGAGCGAATTCTTCGAATGGATCATCGCGCGGTGATAGCTGAGATTGCCGGCCCCGGTTTCCGGGTGCTCGCCGATGATGATGCCGGACGTGATGTATTTCGCGCGGTCGGTGTCGAAGTGCTTGAGCATCGGCAGCGCATGGAGGTCCACGTCGTCGCCGGAGATGATCTCCTCGGTGATCGGGCCGCTTTCCAGCACTTCCGGCGCGAAGGGCTTGTTGGAACGGGCCTGGTAGGCCTCGTGCAGCTTGTCGGCGGTCGAGCCGAGCAGGCGGGCGATACGCTCGCGCGAGGCGAAGATGTTGCAGACGACTTCCGCACCGATGCCGCTGACGTTCTTGAGGTGCAGCATCTGGTGCTGGCCCTTGTCCGCGAGGTTCCAGATCAGCGCGGTGGCGTCCTGATCGTCCGAGACCGGCCGGTCGATGGTGATGACGTCCTCGGGATGCTCGGCGCTGTAATCGGCCAGGAAGCGGCGGACGTCTTGCTTGTGGTACTGGGTCATGTTCGGCCTCGGTGCTCGGGGTTGGCGGCGCGGCGGCCGCCCGATGTATAAAGCCCCCTCACCCGACTGCCGGCGCCCTTCCCGCGAAAGAGAAGGGGAAAACCGTAAGGTCCGCACTTCCCCTTCTCCCTATGGGAGAGAAGGCGGCCGGTGGCCGGGTAAGGGGGCTGGTGCCCGCCGCCCTTCAGCGGCGGGCGTCATGTCGTCAGGCCGGCTGCAGCAGGTGCTTGCCGGTGGCGCGGTCGACGCCGGCATAGCTGTCCGTCAGGCGCGCCTGGGCGTCCTTCAGGTCGCGCGGCGGCGGCGACGGGTCGATGCCGACGAGCTTGGCGATGTTGTTGCCGAGATAGCCTTCCAGATCGTCCTCGGAGAGGTTGATGCCGTGCGGCGGATCCTTGCAGAGCACTTCCAGCTCGCGCAGCCACATGCCCGGGTCGTTCGGCGGGCTGTCCGTGCCGAAGACGATCTTGTTCTTCGGAAGCTGCTGGGCGAACTCCACGATGCGCGACTGGAAGCACCAGCCGGATTCGCAGTAGACGTTCGGCGTATCCATCGCCATCCAGAAGGACTCGAACGAGTAGTTGCCGCCCGTCTGGATGCCGAAGTGACCGATGATGAAGTTGACCATCGGGAACTCGCGGATGATCGGGTAGAACATCGTCGGGATCGTGTACGGGCCGTCGCCGGTGTGGATGAGGACGACGACGCCGAGTTCGGCGCACTTCTTCATCGCCGGACGCAGCCATTCAAGCGCGCGGTCGGGACGGTAGCCGTGCATGTTGGCATGCAGCTTCAGCATCTTGAAGCCGTATTCCTTGACGTGGAATTCCAGCTCCGCAGCGCCGTTTTCAGGCCCCCAGCGCGGGTTGTAGTTGAAGTTGCCGATGAAGCGGTCCGGGTACTTCTCGCAAAGCTCGGCGATGTAGGCCATGTAGTCGCGAATGCCTTCGCGGCCCTTGCGGTTGCCGTCACGGTAGCCGGTGTTGCCCGGCGGCGGCTGGATGAAGCCCATGTCGATACGGCGAGGCTTGCCGTTGATCATGTAGGGGCCGTCCATCAGCTTGAGCATGCGCTCGCCCGTGAAGGGCGTACCCGTATGACGCCACGCCTCGTCGACGAGGTTGGTCGGGTGAAGATGGGTATCGATGATCATTGTTCACTCCGTAAGATTTACGCGGCGATGGAGACGCCGTGCTGGCGCAGATACGCCTCGGCTTCCTCGACGGTGGCCGGCGGTGCGGTCGGCTCGAGGCCGATCATGCGGGCGAGGTTGTTACCCAGGTAGTCTTCCAGATCCTCTTCGGAGAGGTTCAGGCCCTGCGGCGGCTCGTGGCAGAGGACTTCCAGAAGGTTGATCCACATGCCCGGCTCGTTCGGCGGGGTGTCGGAGCCGAAGAGGATCTTGTGCTTGGGCAGGACCTTGGCGAATTCGACGATACGCGACTGGAGGCACCAGCCCGATTCGACATAGACGCTCGGCGTGTCGAGGGCCATCTGCATCGGCTCGAACACGTAGACGCCGCCCGTCTGGACGCCGAAGTGGGCGAGGATGAAGTTGATTTCCGGGAACTCGCGGATGATCGGATAGAATTCCGTCGGGATCGAGTACGGACCGTCGCCGGTGTGCACCTTCACCATCAGGCCGAGCTCGGCGCACTTCTTCATGGCCGGACGCAGCCAGTCGAGCGCGCGGTCCGGGCGGTAGGCGTGCATGTTCGCCTGGAGCTGGACCATCTTGAAATCGAATTCCTTGGCGTAGCGCTCGATTTCGTCAACGCCGTTCTGCACGCCGTAGCGCGGATTGTAGACGAAGCAGCCGAGGAAGCGGTCGGGATGCTCGGTCACCATCTTTTCCGTGTAGCCCATGTACTGGCGGATGGCGGCCTTGCCTTCCAGGTCCATGATCTCGTGGGTGTAGATGGTGTTGCCCTGCGGCGGCTGGATGAAAGCCTTGTCGATGCGGCGCGGCTTGCCGTTCACATAGTACGGGCCGTCCATCATCTTCAGAAGCTTGTCGCCGGTGAAGGGCGGTCCGTCATGGCGCCAAGCCAGGTCCACCAGATCGGTGGGGTAGCAGCTTAGGTCAATTATCATTGCGTTCTCCTGTCGTAGAGGGTCCGGTCGATGCGGGGCCGCGCGATGAACGCCATGCCGGAACAAGCCGGGCGTGGATTCGCGATCTCAGGAAATGCCGGTGACGGGAGGGAACGGCCGGGACCCCGGACAGGGCCAAAACGGCAAACGTTCCTTTCGCAATCAGCATCGACATCGCAGCCTCATCTTCCAACAGACGGTGAGCAATTGTCGGTGCTTATACTCGACCTCAAAGGAACCACGTTGGCGCCTTTATGTCAATAAAATAATCAATCCAACCGATTGTTTTAAAAGTAATTCTATAGACAAAAACAAAAAGTCCGCCCGCGCGCTGGAGGGTGCGCGGGCGGTTCGGACAGAACGACTTGAGCTAGGTTTCCTGGGGCGGGAGAAGCGCCGTCAGGAAGCCAGGCATGCGCGCAAGCTTCTGTCGATGCCGTCACGGTCGAGATTGCGGCCGATGAAGACGAATTTCGACTTCGGCGTATCCTCGCCCCAGGCGTGATCCGGCCGGAAATCGACCAGCTTGTGCACCGCCTGGAGCACGAAGAACCGGTTGTCGCCCGCCACCGAGACGATGCCCTTGGTGCGGAAGATGTCGTCGCCGTGTTCGCCGAGGTAATCCTTCAGGAACGCCCCCAGCTTCTCGCCATCGAAAGGCTCGGGATAGACGAAGGAATGGGACTTCACCGTCGCGTCATGGCTGTGCGGGCGCAGCGCCGAGGCGTGCTTGTGGTCATGGTCATGGCCATGATCGTGGTGGTGATGATCCGGGTTGTCGCAGGACGCATCGGTGCATTCGTGGTGATGGTGCCCGTGGTCGTGGTCCGGGTGGTCACAGGCCGCGTCGTGGCAATCGTGGGCGTGATTGCCGTATGCGTCGTGGTCGTCATCCATGTCGATGTCGAGGATTTCCGCGCGCTCACGCACGTAGGACGGGCGAAAACCCTTGACGCCGAGGATGTTGGACAGGTCGACCTGGCCGTAGGTGGAGCGCAGGATCGGCGCGGTCTGGTTCAGCTTGCGCAGCGAGCCTTCCAGCTCGCCGAGCGCTTCCTCGGAGGCAAGGTCGATCTTGTTGACGAGGATGCGGTCCGCCGCGACGATCTGGTTGACCGCCTGGTTGTCGCTGCCGTCGAGCACCGGGTCGTAAAGGTGCTGGTCGATATGCATGGCGTCGACCAGCGTCACCACGGCGTCCAGCTCCACCTCGTCGGCGACGTTGCGGTCGACGAAGAAGGCGGTGGCGACGGGCGTCGGGTCGGCAAGGCCGGAGGTCTCGACGATGATGTGGTCGAACTTGTCCTTATGGCTCAAGAGCTTCTTCATCACGTCGATGAGGTCGTTGCGCACGTCGACGAAGCAGCAGATGCAGCCGTTCTGCATCTGGAAGATCTCCTCGTCGGAGGCGAGCACGAGGTCGCTGTCCACATCCACTTCGCCATATTCGTTCTCGATCACCGCGATGCGGTGGCCGTGGCGCTCGGTGAGGATGTAGTTGAGCAGCGTGGTCTTGCCCGATCCCAGGAAGCCCGTGAGGATCGTGATCGGGAGTTTCTGCTGCCCCGCAGCGTCGATATGCATGTTCATTGGCCCTTCTCCCTCAAGGCTTTCAGAATGTCTTCCGGAGTGATCGGATAGTGGTGGAAGCGCACGCCGATGGCGTCATGGATGGCGTTTGCGATCGACGGGCCGATCGCGATGATCGGATCCTCACCGACGCCCTTGGCGCCCCACGGGCCGCCCGGATCGGGCGCCGCTTCCAGGATAATAGTCTCGATATCCGGCATGTCCATGGACAACGGCATCTTGTAGTCGACGAGGCCGGCATTGAGCGAGCGGCCGGTCTTCTTGTCGATGACGTAGTCCTCGGTCAGCGTGTGGCCGATGCCCTGCTGGATACCTCCCTCGATCTGGCCCTGCGCGGCGATCGGGTGGATCACCTTGCCGATATCGTGCACCGGCACGACGCGCTTGACCTCGACGATGCCCGTTTCCGTGTCGACATCCACTTCGGTGAAGTGGACAGCGAAGGAATAGGACTTGGTCGGCTCGTAGGTGCCGTTCCCGACGATATTGGCAGCCGGGATGCCCTTCGACGGACCCATCGCCTCGGCGACCGTCATGAAGCGGCCCGGCTCGGCCGAAACGAAGACTTTGCCTTCGGAAAGGTCCAGTTCCTCGGCCTTGACCTGCAGCTTCATCGCGGCGCGCTCCAGAACGTCGGCGCGAACCTTGCCGGCGGCCATCTTGGCGGCGGTGCCGACGAGATAGGTCGTGTGGCTGGCGAAGGCGCCGATATCCCACGGCACGACGTCCGTGTCGCCATGGATGGTGCCGACATCCTCGAAGCGCACCCCAAGCTCTTCCGCCACGATCTGCGCCAGCGCGGTATGCGCGCCGGTGCCGAGGCCGGCGGCACCGGTGAGCAGCGTCACCGTGCCGTCCTCGTTGACCTTGACGGTGGCGTTGCCCTGTTCCTTGATGCCCGGATAGGCCGAGGAACCGTGCATTTCGCAGCCGATGCCCCAGCCCTTGCGGATATGGGGGCGCTTGGCGTCCGGCGTACGGTCGCGGCTGCGCAGCGTCTTCCAGTCGACCACTTCAAGGCCGTGCTCAAGGCAGATTTCCAGGCCATGGCCGAGGATCGGGTGCCCGGACGGCGCGATATCGCCCTCGCGCACCACGTTCTTCAGCTTCAGTTCGGCCGGGTCCATGCCGAGCCGCTCGGCGGCCTCGTCCATCTGGATGTCGAGCGCATAGTAGCTCTGCACCACGCCGTAGCCGCGGAACGCGCCGTTGATCGGCGTGTTGGTGTAGAGGCAGCGGCCTTCGAGACGCACGTTCTCGCAGCGATAGAGCGAGGTCGCGGCATTGGTGCCGACGATAGTGACGCCCGGACCATGCGAGCCGTAGGCGCCCGAATCGTAGACCAGCTTCATGTCGCGGGCGACGAGCGTGCCGTCGTTCTTGAAGCCCTGCTTCAGCCAGATCCGGCAGGGATGGCGCGCGCGGCCGGCCACGAAGGTCTCGTGGCGGGTGAACTCCATCTTGACCGGACGGCGCGTCTCCTTCGCCAGAAGCGCGCAGAGGAATTCATGCTGGAAGCAGTCCTGCTTGGCGCCGAAGCCGCCGCCCATGTGGTCGACGAGCACGCGCACCTTGGTGAGCGGCAGGCCGAGCACTTCGGCAAGGATGCCGCGCACCATGAAGGCGGTCTGCGTAGAGGTCCAGAAGGTCAGCTTGTTGGTGCCGTCCCAGTCCGCGATGCAGACGTTCGGCTCCATGTAAGCCGGGTGCGGACGGCCGCCGGAGAAGGTGCCTTCGAGGATGAAGTCGGCCTCGGCGAAGCCGGCCTCGACGTCGCCGCGGTTGACGCGCACCGGATCGAGCACCAGGTTGCCGCCCGGGCCGACGTCGTGGATGAGCGGCGCGCCCGGCAGGGCTGCGTCTTCCGGCTCGAAGACGGCCGGCAGGGCCTCGTATTCGACCTCGATCAGGTCGAGCGCCTCGTCGGCAATCTCCTCGCTGATGGCGGCGACGGCGGCGACGCCCTCGCCCCAGAAGCGAACCTTGTTGTCGAGGATGTACTGGTCCTTGGTGCAGGAGGCCGAGCGCGGATGCGGCGAACCGTAATGCAGGACGCGCGGCACGTTCTCATGGGTCAGCACGGCCTTGACGCCGGGATAGGCGAGCGCCTTGCTGACGTCGATGCTCTTGATGCGGGCATGGGCGATGGCGGCGCGCTTGATCTTGCCGTGCAGCATGCCGGGCAGCTTGATGTCGCCGGTATATTCGGCCTCGCCCGTCACCTTCTCCAGCACGTCCTCGCGCTTGACGCTCTTGCCGACGATCTTGAAATCGCTCTTTTCCTTGAAGTCGCGCTTTTCGATAGGGGTTGTCACGTTCATGATCTTGCAGCCTCCATCTCGAGCGCGGCGGATTTGATCGCGTCGAAAATCTTCGTGTAGCCGGTGCAGCGGCAGATATTGCCGCTGAGACCGAAGCGGATGTCCTCGTCGGTCGGGTTCGGATTGTCCTCGAGCAGCTTCTTGGCCATCATCAGGATGCCCGGCGTGCAGAAGCCGCACTGCGAGGCGCCATGGCGCATGAAGGCGTCCTGCAGCGGATGCAGCACATCGACGTCCGGCTGAAGACCCTCGATGGTCTCGACGGTGCGGCCCTCGGCCTCGACGGCCAGCATGAGACAGGCATTGACCGGCTGGCCGTCGACGATGACGGTGCAGGCGCCGCAGTCGCCGACGTCGCAGCCCTTCTTGGTGCCGGTGAGGCCGACATCGTCGCGCAGCGCGTCGAGCAGCGAACAGCAGGTCTCGACCGCCATCTCGCGCTCTTCGCCGTTCACGGTGAATTCAACGATCCGTTTCATGCGAAAGTCTCCAATGCCTGTTTGATGGCGCGGCCCGTAAGCACGCCGACCATGTCGCGGCGGTAATCGGCGCTGGCGCGCACGTTGCTGATCGGCGTGCACTCCTCCATCGCCTTGTTTGCGGCGCTCTTGACGATCGCGTCGTCGAGCTTCGTGCCGCGCAGCATGGCCTCGGCCTCCGGGGCGCGCAGAACGGTGGCGCCGACCGCGCCGAGCGCGATGCGGATGTCGCTGCACACGCCGTCGTCCATGCAAAGGCTGACGGCGACACCGACGGTGGACAGTTCCATCGCCTTGCGGCGGCCGTGCTTGATATAGGCCTTGCCGGCATTGTCGGCGGCCGGCGGCACGGTGATGCCGGTAACGATCTCGCCCTTGGCGAGCACGGTCTTGCCGGGGCCGGTGAAGAATTCGGCAAGCGGCACGACGCGCATGTTCGTCGTGCTGTAGATATGGATGAAGGCCCCGTCGGCGATCAGCGGCGGGATCGTGTCGGCCGAGGGCGAGGCGCGACAGACATTACCGACGACCGTTGCACGATTGCGCACCTGGATGGAGCCGAGCGAGGCGAGCGCCGCGCACAGGTTCGGATAGAGCTTGCGCACCAGCGGCAGGCGCTCCAGGCGGCCGACCGTGACAAGCGCGCCGAAGCTCAGGCCCCGCGTCTCGTCATAGGTGATGTCGGACATGCCCGGGATCTGCTTGATGTCGACGACGTGGCGCACGCGGCGCAGCCGCTCGCGGATCTCGACCAGAAGGTCCGTGCCGCCGTTGAACAGGAAGGTGTCGTCACCGAGTTCGGTGAGGAGACGGGAAACTTGCTCCAGCGTGTCCGCCCTATGGTATTCAAAGCGCCTCATGGCATTCCTCTTGGATCAGGCCTCCGGCCGCGCGGGGCCGGGGTTCGGGGCTCCGGCGGCCGAGGCCGCCGGACTAATATGGGTGGTTTTCAGGCGGCGTCGGCCGCGGCTTGCGAGACCTCGCCCTCGTCCGTCTCCGCGGCGGGCACGCCGTTGAAGAGGATGTTGAGCAGGGCCGCCGCGAAGGTGCCGACCAGAACGCCGCTGTGCAGGAACTTGCCGAGCGCGGCGGGAAGCTGGGCGAAGATGTTGTCCGCGACGACCGGCACCATGGCGAGGCCGACGCTGACGGCGACGATGTAAAGGTTGCGCCGGTTGGCGGTGAAATCCACCCGGTTCAGGATCTTCACGCCCGTCGCCGAAACCATGCCGAACATCACGATGGCCGCGCCGCCGACGACATAGCTCGGGATCGAGGCGCTGATGAAGGCGACCTTCGGCAGCGAGCCGAGCAGGATCAGGATGAAGCCGCCCGCCGCCACAACCCAGCGGCTGAGCACGCCGGTGATCTGCAACAGGCCGACATTCTGCGCGTAGGTGGTGTAGGTGAAGGTATTGAGCAGGCCGCCGATGATGTTGCCGACGCCGTCGGTGCGAAGACCGCGGGTCAGTTCGGCCTGGGTGATCTTGCGCCCGGCCATGTCGCCGACCGCCAGGAACTGGCCGGTCGATTCGATCATCATGACCACCATGACGGCACAGAGCGACAGGATCGACCAGAACTCGAAGACCGGCCAGCCGAAGGCGAGCGGATGGATGATCCGCACCCAGCCGGCATCCCCGACGCCGTGGAAATCCACCCTGCCGAAGGCGATGGCGATGGCAAAGCCGATGCCGATGCCCATCAGCACCGCGAGGTTCGCCAGGAAGCCCTTCAGAACGCGGGTGAGAAGCAGGATCGACAGGAGAACGATGGCCGCGACGGCGAGCGCGAAAGGCGCGCCATAGGCCGGGTTCGGGATCATGCCGTCGGGACCCTTGATCATCGGCTGGCCGCCGGCCGCCCAGTTGACGCCGACACGCATCAGCGAAAGACCGATCACCAGCATGACCGTGCCGGTCACGACCGGCGGGAAGAAGCGCACCCATTTTCCGAAGAAGGGCGCGGCGAGAATGGTGAAGACACCCGAGCCGATGACGGCGCCGATGACGCCGGGCATGCCGAGGTCCGGATTGGTGCCCGTCGCAATCAGCGTCGGCACGGCGGTGAACGAGATGCCCATCATGATCGGCAGCCGGATGCCGACATAGCGGCCGAAGCCGAGCGCCTGGATCATGGTGACGATGCCGCAACAGAACAGGTCGGCGCTGACGAGCATCGCGATCTGTTCCTTCGACAGGTGAAGCGCGGTGCCGACGATGAGCGGCACGGCCACCGCGCCGGCATACATGACAAGAACGTGCTGCAGGCCCAGAGCGAAAAGGCTCGGGATAGGGTACATCTTCTCGACGGGATCCGCCGTTACAGGATGAGTCATTCGCTTTCCTCCCAGCGAATAGTGTTCCGGCGCGGTGGGGGCATCTTGGCCTTGTGTCTTGGCACCGCTCGCCGTACCCGGGGATCATGCGGCTGGCCAAATCAGTAAACAATCGGCATAATTATATTTATTCATCCAATAACTGAATGAATGGATTCCATGGACATAACGCTGAAGCAGCTCCGCGCCTTCGTCACGGTAGCCAATCTCGGGCAGTTCACGCTGGCCGCCGACAAGCTCGGCTCCTCGCAATCGGCGGTGAGCACGCTCGTGCGCCAGCTCGAGGCGAACCTGAACCTGCGCCTCTTCGACCGGCACACGCGGCTGCTGCGCCTCACGCAGGCGGGCATGGACATCCTGCCGATCGCCGCCCGGGCCGTCGCCGATATCGAGGGCATGGTGGAAAGCTCGCGGGAACTGAACGCACTTCGGCGCGGCAAGGTGACGATGGCGGCCGGCACGGTGCAGGCCGCATTGATGCTGCCGCAGCTCGTGCACGGCTTCAACAAGCTCCACCCCGAGATTGCCGTGGAGCTGCACGACGTCGCGGAGAAGACAGTGCTGGAGCAGGTCGCCAACGGCTCGGTGGATCTTGGCATCGGCACGGTGCCGGAAGACGATACCGAGCTCATGGCCACGCGCATGGCGACCGACGAATTCCTCGTCGTGCTCCATGCCGACGACCCGCTGGTGAAGCTGCCGGAGCTGCGCTGGACCGACCTTGCCGACCGCAAGCTGATCGGCCCGCAGCGTGGCAACCCGATCCGCGACCGGCTGGAGAGCGAACTGACCCGCCACGGCATCATCCTGCCGCTCGACAAGGCGATGCAGGAGGTGGCGCTGCCGCTGACGATCATCGGCATGGTGGAAGGCGGCCTCGGCGTCGCGATCATGACTTCGGCGGTCACGCGGCTGGCGACCTCGATGGGTCTCATCGTGCGCACGCCGACCGAACCGCACATCAAGCGCGAGGTCAGCCTGATCCAGAAACGGGCGCGCTCGCTCTCCCCGGCCGCCCGAAGGTTCCGCGATTACCTCCTCAAATCGGTGCATTGACCGCCCGAAAATTTGCGCGTTATCTGACGGCGCTGCTGGACCGCGCAGGGCGCGGGCAGGCAGGGCGCGGCGATACCAAGCCGTGCGCGGAGGCCGGCGCTCGAGCACCACATGGCCCGCCGCCGCTCCCAGCCACGCCAGACCAGGAGCACCTATGGCCCACTCCCTCAAGGACCGCGCCGCTTCCGCCGACGAGCGCGCCCGGCCGAATCGCCCCGACCTCTCCACCGACGCCATCCGCACCGCGAAGGAAGACCTTGCCGCCTGTTTCCGCATGGCCGCGCGCAACGGCTTCGAGGAAGGCATCTGCAACCACTTCTCGGCGGTGGTGCCGGGCCATGACGATCTCTTCATCGTCAACCCCTACGGCTACGCCTTCCGCGAGCTGACCGCCTCGAAGCTGCTGATCTGCGATTTCAACGGCACGGTGGTGGACGGCGAGGGCGAACCGGAGGCGACGGCCTTCTACATCCATGCCGAGATCCACCGCCGCCTGCCGCGTGCGAAAGTGGCCTTCCACACCCACATGCCCTATGCGACCGCGCTGTCCATGACGGACGGCCCGCCGATGATCTGGGCCGGCCAGACTGCCCTCAAGTTCTACGGCCGCACTGCCGTCGACGAGAACTACAACGGCCTCGCCCTCGACTACAGCGAGGGCGCGCGCATCGCCGGCACGGTGGGCGACGCCGATATCGTCTTCCTGAAGCATCATGGCGTGCTGGTGCTCGCCCCCACCGTCGCCGAGGCCTGGGACGACCTCTACTACCTGGAGCGGGCCGCGGAAGTGCAGGTCCTCGCCATGTCGACGGGCCGCACCGTCACTCCGGTGGACCCGGCCATCGCCGAGGCCGCCTACCGGCAGATGCGCGAGGGCGACGCCGACTCCGCAAAAGCCCATCTCGCCGCCATCCGCCGGCAGCTCGATGTGGAAGAACCGCAATATCGACACTAGGATTCTTCGTCCGATTGCGCCGCACCGCTGCGTGCGGCGCAATGCCGATCAATCCCTAGCCGGTTGATTCCGATTGCTTTTCATCAAGAAATCTCGCACTCGCAAAACCTCTTAGCACCTGCGATTGTTTCCAATATCGCATCAAACAATTGAAATAATGAATTTGTTTAAATTAATGCTGCGTGTTTACGTTTGAGACATAACGAGAAGGTGGGGACGAATGGAACGTGTCAATGCAACCGTGTCGCTCGCAAATCTGGCTCCCGGCCAGTCCTTTGCACTCACTGGCGGAACCGTCATCCTTGAGGACGGCTCGCAATCGGTCAGCGACATCATCGTAGGGTCGGACGGACGCATCGCCGCCGTCGGCCCGGCGCTCGACACGGCGTCCTGCGGCGCCTGCATCGACATTACCGGCATGCTGGTCACGCCCGGCTTCGTCGATGCGCACCAGCATCTCGACAAGACCGGCGTGCTGCGCTTCACGCCCAATCCGTCCGGCACCCTGCAGGGCGCCCGCGACGCCTTCGCCAAATATGCCCGCACCGCCGGCCCGGACGACATCCACAAGCGCGCCACCCGCACCATCGAGCGATGTCTGTCTCGCGGGACCACGGCCATCCGCAGCCACATCAATGTCGACAAGGACGCCGGTTTCCACGGCATCAGGACGCTGGCCGACATCCGCGACGGCGCGAAGGACCGCATCACACTCCAGCTCGTCGCCTTCATGACGCCGCATCCGGGCCAGGACTTCGACTGGCTGGCCGCCAATATCGACGGCGCGGTCGAGCTGGCCGACGCCGTGGGCGGCACGCCCGCCGTCTCCGAGGACCCGCCGCGCTACCTCGACATCCTGTTCTCCGCCGCCGTGAAGGCCGGAAAGCCGGTGGATCTCCATCTCGACGAGCATCTGCGCGCCGACGTGCAGCTCCTCGACGCCGCCCTCGAACGGGTCGAGCGCTTCGGCATGCAGGGCCGCACCGTCTTCAGCCACGTCTCCGTGCTGAGCGCCATGCCCCGCTCGGAATACCAGCGCATCGCCGAGCGCATGCTGGCCCTCGATGTCGGCGCGGTCACGCTGCCGGCCGCCAATCTCTACCTGCAGGCCCGCGACTACGAGATGCTGCCGCCACGCGGCCTGACGCGCGTCGCCGAGATGCACCGGGCCGGCATCACCATCGCCACGGCCTCGGACAATATCCAGGACCCGTTCGTGCCGACCGGCGCGGGCGACATGCTGGAAATCGCCCGCTGGACGCTGCTGGCCGGCCATCTGCGCGGCGACGAGCTTGCGAGCGCCCACAGGATGATCACCTCCGCCCCGGCCCGCCTGATGGGCCTCGGCAAGGACTACGGCCTTGCCGCCGGCGCGCGCGCCGACTTCGTGGTGACCGACTGCATCGACACCGACACGCTGGTTGCCGGCGGGCCGGACCGCGCCTTCGTCTTTGCCAAGGGGCGTCTCGTTTCGAAGAGCGCGACGGAAAACCTCGCGACGAAGGAGAATGCATAAGGCGACGACTCCGGGGGATTGGACACCAGTCTAATGGGAGGAATGGAATGAAGAAGACTCTCTTTTCACGTCGTTCGCTGCTTGCATCCACTGTCGCCCTCTCCCTCGCGAGCCTCGCCTTGCAGGGAACAGCGCGGGCCGAAGACTTCAAGATGGGCCTGCTGGTGCCCGGCAGCATCGGCGAGGAAGGCTGGAGCCGGATCGGCTACGACGCGCTGAAGCGTGTCGAGAAGGAGCTTGGCGCCAAGGTCAGCCATGTCGAGCTGCCCGAGAACCCGGACGCCTTCGAGAAGGCATTCCGCGATTTCGCCGGCCAGGGCTTCCGCGTCGTGCTGGGCCACGGCTTCCAGTTCCAGGACGCCGCGCTCGCGGCGGCGGAGGACTTTCCCGAGACCGTCTTCCTCGTCTCGCAGAGCCGCGTTCACGAGGCCAATGTCATCGGTCTCAACACCGATGTCAGCCAGCCCTTCTACCTGATGGGCGTGGTCACCGCCACGATGGGCCGGAAGGCGGGTCTTGTCGGCGGCGCGGAAATCCCGCCCGTCACGCAGGCCTTCGAGGGCTTTGCGAACGGTGCGAAGAGCGTGAAGGCGGACTTCCCGATCTCGACCGTCTATCTCGGCACCTTCACCGACGCCACCGCGGCGAAGGAAGCCTCTGTCGGCCTGATCTCGCAGGGCGCGGATTTCGTCGTTCCCAACGCCAACGCGGCGGGAATGGGCGTCATCCAGGCAGCCAAGGAAGCGGGCGCCGGGGTCAGCACCTTCAACGTCTACAGCGATTACACCAATGCCGCGCCGAAGAACGTGCTCGGCACGTTCCTCGCCGATTACGGCCAGGGCATCGTGCGCGTCGTCTCGGACATCAAGAACGGCAACGTGCCGCAAGCCAATATCGAATTCGGCCTGAAGGACAGGGACGTCGTCAAGTTCACCTTCAACGACCAGGCCGAAAGGCCGATACCGGAAGATCTTCGCAAGCACCTGGAGGAGGTGACCGCGAAGATCGTCTCGGGCGAGATTCGCACGCTCGCGCAATAACGCGCCGACGGGAAACACTGGGGGGGAGGACGTGCATGAGACTTTCGAGAAGACAGCTCCTGGAATGCGTCGCCGCCTTGTCGATCGCCGTGTCCGTCCCGGCCATGGCCAGCGCCGAGGACGAGTTCAAGATGGGCCTTCTGGTGCCCGGCAGCGTGGCGGAGGAAGGCTGGAACAAGATCGCCTATGACGCGCTGAAACAGGTGGAGAAGGAACTCGGCGCCAAGATCAGCTATGTCGAACTCTCCGACAACCCGGCCGCCTTCGAAAAGGCGTTCCGCGATTATGCCAGCCACGGCTACCAGGTGGTGCTGGGGCACGGCTTCCAGTTCCAGGACGCCGCCCTGACGACCGCCCAGGACTTTCCCGACACCGTCTTCCTCGTGTCGTCGAGCTATATCCACGAAGGCAACGTCATCGGCCTCAATACCGACGCCAGCCAGCCCTTCTACCTGATGGGCGTCATCGCCGCATCGCTGGGCAAGGGCGCGGGCCTTATCGGCGGCATGGAAATACCGCCCATCGCGCATGCTTTCGACGGCTTCGCGCGGGGGGCCAAGAGCGTGAACCCGGATTTCCCGGTGTCCAAGGTCTTCATCAACAGCTTCACCGATGCGAGCGCGGCCAAGGAGGCGGCCGTCAGCATGATCGCGCAGGGCTCCGATTTCGTCGTCCCCAATGCGAACGCGGCGGGACTGGGCGTCATCCAGGCGGCGCTGGAAGCAGGCGAGAAGGCCAGCACGTTCAGCGTCTATAGCGAATATACCGACATCGCCCCCAGGAACATCCTGGGCACGTTCCTTGCCGATTACGGCCGGGGCATCGTGCGCATCGTCTCGGACATCAAGGACGGCAACGTGCCGCAAAGCAATGTCGACTTCGGCCTGAAGGACAAGGACGTCATCAAGTTCACCCTCAACGACGAAGCCGCCAAATCGATACCGCAAGATCTGCGCAAGCACCTGGAGGAGGTGACTGCAAAGATCGTGGCGGGTGAAATCCAGACGCGCGCGCAGTAGCGCGCTCCTGGCAACCATCAACGGGAGGAATTGCAATGAAACTTTCAAGAAGACTGTTCCTGGAAGGCGTCGCAGCGCTGTCCATCGCCCTGGCCGTTCCCGGCATGGCGAACGCCGACGACTTCAAGATGGGCCTTCTCGTGCCCGGCAGCGTTTCGGAAGAAGGCTGGAACCGCATCGCCTACAACGCGCTGAAGGGCGTCGAGGAAAAGCTCGGCGCGAAGATCAGCTATGTCGAGCTGCAGCAGAACCCGGCCTCCTTCGAAAAGGCCTTCCGCGACTATGCCAGCCAGGGCTACCAGGTCATTCTCGGCCACGGCTTCGAGTTCCAGGACGCCGCGCTTGAAGTCGCCGCCGACTATCCGGACACCTATTTCCTGATCTCGTCCAGCTCCATCCATGAAGGCAATGTCATCGGCCTCAACACCGACACCAGCCAGCCCTTCTACCTGATGGGCGTCATCGCCGCGAAGATGGGCCGCAAGGCCGGCCTCGTCGGCGGCATGGAAATCCCGCCGATCCAGCAGGCCTTCACCGGCTTCAAGAACGGCGCCAAGAGCATCAACCCGGACTTCCCGGTCAGCGAGGCCTATATCGGCAACTTCACCGATACGACGGCCGCCAAGGAAGCCGCCCTCAGCATGATCTCGCAGGGTGCCGACTTCGTCGTGCCGAACGCCTCGGGCGCGACGGTCGGCGGCTACCAGGCGATCGCCGAATCCGGTCCGGACGTGCGCACCTTCTCCATCTTCTCCGACTTCACGGAAGTCGCGCCCAACAACATTCTCGGCCTCTATGTCGCCGACTATGCGCAGGGCGTGATCCAGGTGGTCCAGGGGATCAAGGACGGCGCGCCGCCAACGGAGAACGTCGTCTTCGGCCTCAAGGACCCGAAGGTCATGTCCTTCACCTTCCGCGACGACGGCCCGGTCTCCGTACCGGAGAACATCCGCGCCGAAGTCAAGGCGATCAGCGACAAGATCGCTGCGGGCGAGATCAAGACCGACGCCCAGTGACGACCCCGGGCTGCGGCCGCCTCATCCGGCCGCAGCCTGCCGTCGAATGTAACCGAACATCTGGACCGATCCCATGGCACAGGTAGATCAGGGAGTGCGCGAGAACGTGTATCCTCAAGCCACCAATTCCCTCCTCCGGACGCTCTCGCAGATCGCGATCAGCGCCATTACCCCCATCGCGGCGGTCCTCGTCGCCCTCGCCTTCGGCGCGCTCCTTCTATGGCTCAACGGCTTCAACGGCAGCGACGTCGTCACCGTCATGATCTTCGGCTCGTTCCAGGACATGCGCTCCTTCGGCGAAATCCTCCTGAAGGCGACCCCGCTCATCCTCATCGGCGCGGGCCTGTGCGTCGCGTTCCGGTGTTCGATCTGGAACATAGGCGCGGAAGGCCAGCTCTATGTCGGGGCGATCGCCGCGACGCTCGTCGGCACCAGCTTCGACGGCCTGTCCGTCTGGGTCCACGCGCCGCTCGTCATGCTGGCGGGGGCGCTTGCGGGCGCGGCCTGGGCCGGCATCGCCGGTTACCTGAAGGTGCGCTTCCAGGCGAGCGAGATCGTCACCACGATCATGCTCAACTATATCGCCATCATCATGACGAGCTATCTCGTCACCGGCCCGATGCGCGATGCGAGCGCCGCCTATCCGCAGTCCGCCCGTCTCGTTCGCGAGGCCTGGACGCCGCGCATCGTCTCCGACATGCGCCTGCATATCGGCATCCTGATCGCGGTGGTTCTGGCGGTCGCGCTCTATATCTTCCTTCAACGGAGCAGCCGGGGCTTCGCGCTGCGCGTCGTCGGCCTCAACCCGCACGCCGCCCGCTATGCCGGCATGGACGTGCGCCGCAACGTGATGATCGCCATCTGCATCTCCGGCGCGCTGGCCGGCCTTGCGGGCGCCTTCGAGGTGGCCGGCGTCACGCACCGCCTCTACCAGAACATCTCGCCCGGCTACGGCTACGAGGGTATCGCGGTGGCGCTGCTGGCCAACAACAATCCGCTGGCGGCCATCGTCTCGGGCGGCCTGTTCGCCACGCTGCGGTCCGGCTCGGAAGTGCTGCAGATCACCTCGCAGGTCCCCCAGGTCCTCGTGCTGGTCATCCAGGGCATCGTCATCCTCTCCGTCGTCGCCTTCGCCAAGCTCCGCGATATTCTCAGGATCGTGGCCTGAAAGAACGGAAACTCCCGCAGGGGCCGAGCCCCTGCGGGACAACAAATCCCAGTCGCTGTTCCTGAAGGGTCTTCACAATGGACGACATGATGTTTCTCACCTTCCTCGCGACGCTCGCCGGCGCCGCCTGGAGGCTCGCGACCCCCCTCATCTTCGCCTCGATCGGCGAGGTCTTCTCCGAGCGGGCGGGCGTGCTCAATATCGGCCTTGAAGGCACCATGCTCGTCGGCGCCTTCTGTGGCTTCGCCGTGGCCTTCGCCACCGGCAGCGTCCCGCTCGGGCTGATGGCCGGCATCGCGGGCGGCATGGCCTTCGGCCTGATCTTCGCCTTCTTCACGATCACCATCAAGGCGGACCAGATCGTGGTCGGCGCGGCGCTCAACCTGCTCGGCATGGGCCTCACCGCCTTCCTCTTCCGCACCTACTACGTCTCGACCGGCAAGGGCATCGAGATCGCCCAGCCGGTCCACATCCCCTTCCTCAGCGACCTGCCCTTCTTCGGCGAGGCCTTCTTCCGGCAGAACCTCATCGTCTACTCGACGATCCTCGTCACCATCGTCGCCACGCTCGTGCTCTTCCGCACCTCCTTCGGCCTGACGCTGCGCGCGGTCGGCGAGCATCCGAAGGCCGTCGACGTCGCCGGCCGGAACGTGGCGGCCTACCGCTACGGCGCGGTGCTGATCGGCACCGGCCTTGCCGGGCTCGGCGGCGCGTTCCTGACGCTCGGCCACTCCAACCAGTTCGTCGAGGGCATCACCTCGGGCCGCGGCTTCATCGCGCTCGCCGTCGTCGTCTTCGCCCGCTGGTCGCCCATCGGCGCCTTCTTCGTGTCGCTGCTCTTCGGCATGTTCTACGCGCTGCAGCTGATGCTCCAGGCGCAGGCGTCCATCGTCGTGCCCTACCAGCTCCTGCAGGCGCTCCCCTATCTCATGACGATCCTCACGCTCGTCGTGGTCCGCGGCAAGGGCGCCGCCCCCAGCAAACTCGGCCAGCCCTACGAGATGAGGTAACGGACATGTCCCAGAAACCCTTCCTGCGCGTCGACAATATCCGCAAGCGCTTCGGCCCCATCATCGCCAGCGACGGCGTGTCACTGGAAATCGAGGAGGGCGAGATCCACTCGCTGCTCGGCGAGAACGGCGCGGGCAAGAGCGTGCTGATGAGCATGATCTGCGGCATGGTCCGCCCCGATGAGGGCGAGATCGTCTACAAGGGCCAGTCCGTGCGCTTCAACAGCCCGCGCGAGGCGATCCGCCAGCGCATCGGCATGGTGCACCAGCACTTCATGCTGGTGCCCAACCTGACGGTGGCCGAGAACTACATCCTCGGCCAGGGCTCGGCGCTGCGCGTCATCAACGACATGGACAAGGTCCATGCGAAGATCCGCGAGCTTTCCGACCGCTACGCCCTCGACGTGCGCCCGGACGCGCTGGTGGAGGACCTTTCCGTCGGCGAGCAGCAGCGCGTGGAAATCCTGAAGGCGCTGTTCCACGGCATCGACCTGCTCATCCTCGACGAGCCGACCGCCGTCTTGACCCCGCAGGAGACCGACCGCCTGCTCTCCCTAATGGGCGACCTCGTCAAGGACGGCAAGACCGTCGTCTTCA